>JAEEGL016689879.1_pt1 | contig 39640 bp, 35 predicted proteins | sample 9134231 | NCBI WGS metagenome assembly JAEEGL01 (sample SAMN16246548, study PRJNA631951) | gut metagenome | biome: gut microbiome; feature: rumen; material: fiber-attached | host: Bos | place: Iran: Karaj | collected 2018-10
CCGGAGGGCTTTCTCGGAAAAATGATGGTAAACGGAATGAACGGCGGCCACGCGAAGCTCGCCGACTGGGGGATGACGCATCTTGACGGGATCGCTCCCGCCGACATCGCCGAGCTCGGCTGCGGCGGCGGACGGAACACGGCGGAGCTTTTGAAACGTTATCCGGAGGCGAAGATCACCGCGCTCGATTATTCGCAGGTCTCGGTCGAAAAGGCGAAGGAACTCAATAAGGATATGATCGCAGCGGGCAGATGCGCCGTGATTTGCGGCAACGTCGCAAAGCTTCCTTTCGAGGACGGTGCGTTCGATCTTGCAACCGCTTTTGAAACGGTATATTTCTGGCCCGGGCTTGGACGTTGTTTTGCCGAAGTATACAGAATTTTGAAGCCGGGCGGCGTGTTCATGATCTGCAACGAGTCGGACGGCACCGACGAAACGAGTTTGAAATTTGAAGAACTGATCGAAGAAATGAAGTGCTACACGGCAGAAGAATTATCGGAGGCGCTTCTCGAGACAGGCTTTTTTGACGTCAGAGCCGATCATTATAACGGCAAACCGTGGATCACGGTCACGGCGAGAAAGTGAGGCAGCTATGCTGTTGACCTTGCTTTTGGCGCTGATATTCATTGCCGCCGTTTTCGGCGCGCTTTACGCCATTGTAGGACTCATTCAGAACAGGAAGCTGATGACGACCGCTCCGAAAGATATTCAGGCGGCGGCAAAGGATCATCCGTATCATCGTATTCCCGTTCGTCGCTATGGCGCTTGCGGGGATTTGTATGCTGTTTTGAACGGAGGGGAAAACAATGAAAGCTTATACGCCGGAGGCGCCCGTCGGGACGAAACCGCGGTCAAATACGGCGTTTTCAAAAACTCACGTAAAACGATCCGTAATACCAACCTCAAGCGGCGGGTGTGATCCCGCTTTTTTTATATATTCAATCGGCAAACGCATTTTCTCGTATTTTATATGAGTAAGCGTATCGCAACGGTAATTATACAACAAAAACGGAAATAAGTCAATCACATTTCACCCTTTTTTAAAATATTTGATTATATATATGATTTATTATCGTTTGATTGAAAAATTCAAATATTTATGCTATATTATAATAAACCGCCGGTTTATTGAACAAACCGCCGCGGTAAAGGAGCTTGAAGGTTCGGAAAGAGTAATACGGTGAAAAATATGTTCAGAGAAATGAGAAGGATCAGGCAAAAGATCAGCGAAGAGGAGTGCATAAGCATCCTCGGATCACAGCCGAGGGGAGTTCTCTCCGTTATCGGAGACGGCGGTTATCCCTACGGTATCCCGATGGATCACTGGTATTCAAAAGAAGATAATACGGTATATTTCCATTGCGCAAAGACGGGTCATAAGATCGACGCCGTCACCGCATGCGACAAGGTCAGCTACTGCGTTATGGACGAGGGATACCGGAAAGACGGGGAATGGGCGCTCAATATAAGAAGCGTAGTCATTTTCGGCAGGATGAGCATAGTTTCCGACGAGGATAAGAAGAAAGAGATCTGCACCAATCTCACAAAAAAGTTTACGGACGATGAAGAATATCTTCAAAGAGAGCTTAAAAACGCTTTTCCGAGAGTTCTTTGCCTTTCGCTTAAGATCGAGCATATGACGGGAAAGCTTGTCAACGAGTCGTAAAGAACGGTAAAAGAGTATCAAAAAAACATCGGAATAAAGAGGGATCGGGATATGGAAAAACTCTTTTTTGAGGTGCCGGGCATAAAAAGAAAAGACGATGCGATAGCTTATATAAGAGAATTTCATAAATACAACTCCGATATAAACGGCACGGGCGGGCTTCACAGATACCTTGACGATTATGACGGATGGCTTATGAAGCTGAGCGGGGATTACGTCAGGGAACCGAATGAAGAAAAAGTACCGGCAAGGACATATTTCCTTGTGAGGGAGAGCGATGACAAAATCGTCGGTATGATCAATATAAGGCTTGCGCTGAACGAAAGATTAAGCCGTTACGGCGGTCATATAGGTTATTCAATAAGACCTTCTGAGCGCGGAAAAGGCTATAATAAAATAAATCTGTATCTCGGCTTGAAGGTGTGCGATAATTACGGCATAAAAAGCGTTTTTCTTGACGCCGATCTTGACAATCCCGCTTCTTGGAAGACGATGGAGGCGCTCGGCGGCGTCAGGATCAGAGAATACTATGACGAAACGTATGCGCACTGTACCGTAGTGGATTATACGATAGACGTCAAAAAAGCTCTGTCAGGTCACGCGGAGGAATATGAAAATATGATATCGGACCCATATATATCGGGTCAGATATAAACCGGAAAAACAGGGAGGTAATATGAGCGAGAAGATACTGTATCAGGGACACGGGAGCCTGAGGATAACATCGGACGGCAAGGTCATCTACGTCGACCCGTACGCCGGCGGCGGATATGACAAAACGGCTGATCTTATACTTATAACGCACGATCATCACGATCACACGGATATCGGAAAGATAAAAAACAGAGCGCCGGGATGCCGTATAATAACCCGGAAGGAAGCGCTTGAGGGAGGAACGTATAAGACCTTCGACTTTGGCTTCGTTTCCGTCGAGGCAACGGAAGCGGGATATAACCGCAATCACAACGTAAAAGAGTGCGTGGGTTTCATCCTTTATTTCCCGGACGGTATATCCGTTTACGTTTCGGGCGATACGAGCACAACGAAACAGATGCCGGATCTTGCCGGAAAGAAAATAGACTACGCCTTTTTCTGCTGCGACGGGATATACAATATGGATATCGAAGAGGCGGCAAAGTGCGCCGTGACGGTAGGAGCAAAGCACAACATACCGTATCATATGAAGCCCGGAAAGCTGTTTGACAGAAAGCGCGCCGAGAGCTTCAACGCTCCCGGACGGCTCATAGTCGCCGACGGCGAGGAGATCGTGCTGACGCGCGAATGAACAAAGAATGACCGCTTCGGAGACTGTGGAATGAAAACGCTTTTTGACCTGTTTCTGACGTTTGCAAGGATCGGACTTTTTACCTTCGGCGGCGGTTACGCAATGATACCGTTGATCGAAAGCACCTGCGTTGCGAAAAAAGAATGGATAACGCACGACGAGATGATGGATATCACGGTGATAGCCGAATCTACGCCGGGTCCTGTCGCCATAAACTGCGCGACGTACGTCGGAATGAAGAAAAAGGGAATACCCGGCGCCGCGGCGGCGACGCTCGGCGTGATTTTGCCGTCGTTTCTCATAATACTTCTCATATCTTTTTTCTTCGACCGCTTTCTGGAGATAAAATGGGTATCGAGCGCGTTCCGCGGAATAAAGATAGCCGTAGGTATACTGATCGCCGACGCGGCTGTCAAAATGATCTTAAAAACGGAAAAAAAGCCGCTTAACATAACGATAGCCGCCGTTTCGTTTGCCGCGGTGATGCTTATAAACGTTTTCGCGCTCCGTCTGTCGTCTGTCGTGATCATGCTCGCCGCCGCGGCGGTCAGCCTTGCCGTTTACATTGCGGGACGGCGTAAGGAAAAGGGGGCGAAGAAATGATCCTCCTTGAGCTTTTTTTGGGATTTCTTCTTATCGGATGCTTTTCATTCGGCGGTGCATACGGCGCCATACCGCTGATACGCGAGGTCGTTTTGTATTTTGGCTGGCTTGACGATGAAAAGCTTTCCTATATGATAGCGGTGAGCGAAAGCACGCCGGGTCCCATTATGGTAAATATGGCGACGTATATCGGATCCTCCCGCGCCGGTGTTCCCGGTGCCGTCATCGCAACCGCCGCCGTCGTTCTGCCCGCGTTTCTTATCGTGATCGTGATCACGGCGGCTTTGAAGAACGTTATCAAAAAAGACGCCCCGCAGGCTGTTCTCAAAGGGTTAAAATCCTGCGTCATCGGCATAATTCTTGCGACGGGCGTGTATATGATACTTACAAACTGTGTGGGAAGTATAAACAGTATTTCAGTCGATATCGCCGCGATATGCCTGACTGCGGGGCTGTCCTTATTCCGGTTCGGAACAAAAAAGGTGATAAAAAAGGACGTTTCGCCCGTTATCCTAATCTGCCTTGCGGGAATTGCCGGAGTTCTGATATACGGCTGGAACTGAAAAGGAGATATAACAATGAAAATATATGATATATCACAGGAGGTCTTCGGCTGCTGCGTTTTCCCGGGCGACCCGGCGCCGGAAAAAAAGACGCTTTCATCAATAGAAAAAGGCGGCGTCTGCAATCTTACGGCTTTCAGTATGTGCGCCCACAACGGAACGCACGTGGACGCGCCGTTCCATTTTATCAAAGGCGGAAAGACAGTTGACGAAATAAGCCTTGAAACGTTTGCGGGGACCGCGTACGTCACAGAGCACAGCGGTACCGTCACGGGAGACGACGCGGAAAAGATCCTTGAAAAAGCCGGGGAGAGGGACCCGGAGGCGTCAAAGAGGATACTTATAAAAGGAAAAGCCACGGTGTCGCCTGATGCGGCAAAGGTCTTCGCCGAAAAAGGGATATTGCTATTGGGCAACGAATCGCAGACGGTGGGACCGGAGGACGCACCTGTGGAGGTGCATCTCGTACTGTTGGGCGCGAGCGTCGTTTTGCTTGAGGGCATACGTCTTTCAGAAGTCCCGGAGGGCGTTTATTTTCTGAATGCGGCGCCGCTTAATCTGTCCGGCGCAGACGGCTCTCCGTGCAGAGCGATACTGATAAAAGAAAGGTGAATTTACAGGTAAGGGAGCGTCATAATGGCAGAATACAGTAAACAGGATCTTGAATATGCGTCGGAGCTTCGGAATGAGATCCATAAGGAGGCTCTCTCGATAGTCCGTAAAACGCACCCGGAAGTCGCGGAGGTGGTCGACCGTCACCCGGTCGAGGATTATTTTCAGCAAAGCTGGGAATATCCCGGCAGATGGTACACCGTAGTGGCTATACCTTACGGCTGTAAAAGCCGCAAAGCGCTTGTCAATCAGATCGTTTGCGACACGCTCTCCGGTATTGCCTCCGAGAAGGTGCGCACAAATACGGAGCAGTTACGCGATACGGAAGAGCCCGAGTTTTCGCCTGAAGACGATCCGTTTTATTCGATTCTTGAGGGATATCCGGACTTAGCCGTTGAATACCGTATAGTAAAAGGCGAGCGGTATTGCGGTTATGAATCGCATCGCAAGGCGCTGAAAACCGCCTTCAAACAGCTCGGAGCGGAATGGGAAGGCGACCCGGATAAAGCAGTCGGAAAGAAAATTGCGGCTGATAAGTTGTTTTCGTCAGAGTGCCGCGACGGAAAACTCGATTACAGAAAGGCTTTTTTTGAGCCGCCGTATGAAAACGGCTATACGGAAGAGGATTTTGCCCGTGTGAACGGCGCTCTTTTCCCGGACGGAACGGAAGAGCTTGAGGTATATGAATGGACGACGGACTGGTCTGATTATTTCGACGACGGCCGTGAGTGGTGGGGTACGCTGTGTCTTACGGTCTACGACAAAGCGCTTGACCGGTTTGCCGTTATAACGGCGTCGGCGACGGATTGACGCCGGACCGCCGTGTCTGTAAAAAACATAAGGAGAAAAAAATGAGACTATCTGTCATATTTGAGGAGAAACCGGAGCGGTGGGGCTTCAGAGGAGATCCGTATTTTTGGGACTATCTGAAAGAGCTTGCGGAGAATATGGACCTGATCACGGAGGACGAGCTTGAAAAGTGGATAAAGGAAGAATATTTTTCGCTTTCCGGTAAGGTGTTGACGGACAAATATATGGATTTTGCCGTAATAGAGCAGTTTGCTCACGGAGGGATGAGCTCCGGCGGAGTTGATAACGTCTTATGGACAGAAGAAATGATCCCGCTTCTGAAAAGCAGACTGACCGCGCTTTTGAAAAAACAAAAGACAAATATCTCCCGGCCGTAAAGCTCAAAAGAAAAATCCGGACAATAAAGACATATAATAAAAGCCGCAGTGTACGTATCATACGGAATAACAATAAATCAAAGATCTGAAAGGTTGTAAAAAGCCATGTTTAAATGCGATCATACAAAACTGACACTTTCTTTTAACGAATTTCACGATATAAAAGCGGACGATATGCCGCAGTACGGAGAATTCTGCCTCCTTGAATTAAAGGACGGGCGGTATACGGCGGGAGAATGGAATCCGAATGACTATAAGAATAAAAAATCCGTATCCGGGAAGTTCGTCCGCGGAACGGCGGACACCGTTGACGTATCGGAAGTATTTAAATGGCACTCGCTTGAGAGGTACGATCTTACGGAGTGCCTTCTTGACGGTGAGATCAATTATATAAATCTCGGACCGGAGAAAGACGGCATCCACACGGTACAGATAAAGGATTTCAAATCGTTTAAAGACAAACAGCTGCCGAAGAAAGAGCAATACTGTCTTCTGATTATGAAAAAAGGAGACCTTTCGGCGGGAAGATGGGACAAATGGCCTAAAGAGGACGCCGGGGTATTCATATACGCGCCGGCGCTTGCTTCTCACAACATGGATGAGGTATGGGCGTGGACGGCTTTAAGCTCCGACGACATCTTTGCTCGCGAGGAAAAAGAGGAAGAGGAGAGAAAAATCGAGGAGGAGCTGAACAAAAACCCGACGGCAGACGTACAAAAATTCAAATACGGAACGGATATTAACGTATATTATGAAAAAGCGCTTGAAAAGCTGCGCCGCGACTATCCGTGGGCGACGCTTGCGCAGATGAAAAAGAAACTGCCGTACGTTATAACGCCGCGCCGCGGGAAATATATTTTCGGACGGGACGAAGGGACGATCATGGACATAAGAGTGATCAATGAATGGAAGGACGGAAACACCGCCGACGAGTTTATTGATTTTTTGTGCGAATATACAAAGGACGCCGTGCAGAACTCCAATCCCGCGGAGAAATTCAAGTACGGTACGGACGTAAACGTATATCTCGACAAGGCGTATGAAAACGTAAAAAAAGATTATCGCTGGCTTGAAAGATCCATGCTTGAAAAATCCTGGCACTACGCGATAAAACAGGTCAACGGAGACACGGAATTTGTCAGAGCGTACGGCAAAAAGAATGATTACAGCGTAGTCGACTGCGGCTCTGCGGAAAGCTTTATTGAAACCGTTGAGTACGATTATCGTAATGAGGCGCTCAAAGCAAATCCCGCGGTCGCGTCATACGACGTTCCGTTCGGACGCGTTGAGACTCACGGATGGTATCTGGAAAGGTACAGATTCTACAAGCTGAAAACAGGCGACTATAAAGTGTCCGTTCAGGCGGGAGACAGAGTGACCGGCGGAACAAGGGATTTCTATATCACGCCGTTCTGTTTTGAGGCGAAAACGTACGACGAATTTCTTGACCGTTATTTACAGATCGTCCCCGGCTATTCCTTCGGTCTTGGCAAAGAAGAGCTTCTTGCCGACGAAAAACTGAAAGAATTTCTCGGATACTGATATCCGATGACGGTGTTTTAAGTATTAACGGAGGATTTGATATGAAAACGGACTGCACGATACGTTATGAAAGAAAAGAAGAGCAGAGAGAGGTAGAAAACCTTATAAGAGAATCGTTTTACAACGTCTACCGTCCGGGCTGCAGCGAGCATTACGTTATGCACGTCCTGCGCGATGATCCCGCTTTTGTAAAAGAGCTTGATTTTGTTATGGAGCAGGACGGCAGGCTGATCGGTCAGAATATGTTTATGAAAACCGTTATAAACGCGGACGACGGAAGAGACGTCCCCGTTCTTACGATGGGACCGATCTGTATAACGCCCGAGCTTAAACGAAAGGGCTACGGGAAAGCGCTGCTCGACTATTCGCTTGAAAAAGCCGCAAAGCTCGGCTTCGGCGCGGTATTGTTTGAAGGCAACATCAAGTTCTACGGAAAGTGCGGTTTTGACTATGCGCGCAATTTCGGCATCCGCTATCACGACCTGCCGGAAGGCGCGGACGATTCGTTCTTTCTCTGTAAAGAGCTGATACCCGGGTATCTTGACGGCGTCACCGGCGTTTATCAGACGCCCGCGGGTTATTACGTAAAGGACGAGGACGTGGAAGAATTTGACAAAAGTTTTCCGAAAAAGGAAAAACTGAAGCTTCCGGGACAGCTTGTTTAATTGAATTTATCAAAAAGGTGCATCTTGTTTTATAAGACGCACTTTTTTTTGAAAAATTTTCAAAAAACCCTTGACAAATCGTATCGTATGCGATATAATATAGAAAACAGATCGCACGCGATATAATTTTGAGGTGATAACAGATGAGTGACAAATATGCATCAATCAGACTGAAAAATCAGCTATGCTTTCCGCTTTACGCGGTATCGAATATGATAACGCGCAAATACAAGCCGTTTCTCGATAAGCTCGATCTGACGTATACCCAGTATATCGTAATGATGGTATTGTGGGAAGAGAAGAGAGTGAACGAAAAGTTTCTGTGCGAGGCGCTGTGTCTTAAATCGAACACCGTCACTCCGCTTTTGCACAAGCTTGCGGAAAAAGGCTATATCAAAAAGGAAAAAGACAAGGATGATGAGAGAAATATCGTCGTCACGCTGACGGAAGACGGTGAAGCGCTGAAAGATAAAGCGCTATGTGTTCCGGGGTCGCTTGCAAAGGAGCTCAATCTGAGTCAGGAAGACGCTCTGACTCTGTACCGCATACTTTATAAAATGCTTGATGAGGAAAAAAATAAAAATAATATATAAGGGAGGAAACAAAAATGACAGTATATGATTTTACCGTAAAAGACAGAAAGGAAAACGACGTAAGCCTTTCGGAATACAAGGGAAAGGTTTTGCTTATCGTCAACACGGCGACGGGCTGCGGTTTCACGCCGCATTACGAGCCTCTTGAGGCGATGTACAAGGACCTGCGCGATAAAGGCTTTGAGATACTCGATTTTCCGTCCAACCAGTTCGCCGGACAGGCGCCCGGAAGCGACGACGAGATCCACGAATTCTGCACGATGAAGTTCGGAACGGAATTTCCGCAGTTTGCAAAGATAGACGTAAACGGTGATGGCGCGGATCCGCTTTTTGCATACCTCGCGTCGGTAAAACCGTTTGAGGGCTTCGGCAAAGGGCTCAAGAATGCGGCTCTCAACAAATTTGCGAAAATGAACAACAAGAAATTCGGTGAGAAGACTTATATCGGATGGAACTTCACAAAATTCTTAGTCGACCGCGAAGGGAAGGTTATCGCCCGTTTTGAACCGACGGAGGATATGAAGGACGTTCGCGCGGCGGTCGAAAAAGCGGTCGGATAAAAAAGAAAATGTATTATTAAGGAGAATCCGGATATGAAAACAGCGATCCGTTATTTTACAAAATCAAAAAAGGGAAATACCAAAAAGCTCGCCGACGCCGTATCAGCCGCGCTTGAGACGGAGGCGCACGACGTTTCCGTTGATCTGACTGAGAAAGTTGACAGACTGTTTCTGATAAACGCGATGTATGCCGCCGATATCGACAGAGAGGTAAAAGAATTCCTTGAAAGAAACAAGGAAAAAATAGGTGAGACAGTCAATATGAACACCGCCGCTTCCGGCGCTTCGACCTGGAAGGCGGTAAAGCGTGTCACGGATGAGCTCGGAATTAAACTGAGCGACAAAGAGTTTCACTGCGCCGCGTCGTGGATCTTCATCAACAAGGGCCTGCCTTCGGAGGATGATCTGAAGCGCGCATCCGATTTTGCAAGATCACTTTCAGAGTAAATATACGTTTCGGAAATTAAGACGTTCACGGAGGTCGGTATGTCAAACGAGAGTATTGAAGCGTTAAACGCAAACAGGGAAAAAACGATAGTAAAAACAAGTATAATCGGCATTGTGACAAATCTGTTCCTCGTCGGTTTCAAGGCGTTTGTCGGGCTTGTGTCAAACTCGATCGCCGTGATACTCGACGCGGTAAACAATCTGTCGGACGCTCTGTCTTCTATCGTCACGATAATCGGCGCCAAGCTCGGAGCAAAACAACCGGACAAAAAACATCCGCTCGGTTACGGCAGGATCGAATATCTGAGTTCAATGATCGTCGCCGCGCTCGTGCTGTACGCCGGTATAACTTCGCTTGTGGAATCCGTCAAAAAAATAATAACTCCGGAGCCCGCAGAGTACAATACGGTATCCATAATCATAATTTCAGTCGCCATAGTCGTAAAGCTGATACTCGGTATGTACGTGAAAAAGAAGGGCAAAAAGGTCAATTCCGGCGCGCTCACCGCGTCAGGCTCCGACGCGCTGTTTGACGCGATACTTTCCGCCTCCGTGCTCGCCTCTGCGATCGTATATCTTATCTGGCACGTTTCGCTTGAAGCGTACGTCGGCGTCGTCATCGCCGGATTCATCATCAAAGCCGGTATCGAAATGATGATTGAAACGCTGAACGACATCATCGGAAAGCGCGAGGACGCAGAGACGACAAAACAGCTGAAAGAGATAATCTGCTCGGAGGAGGAGGTGCTCGGAGCGTACGACGTGACGTTATTCAACTACGGTCCGAACAAAAACTACGGTTCCGTACATATCGAACTGCCGGACACGATGAGCGTTGACGAGGTTGACCGCGTAACGCGCAGGATACAGACAGACGTATTTCACAAGACGGGCATCATCTTAACCGGTATAGGCGTATATTCGTTCAATACGTCGGACGACGAGGCGGCGGGGATACGCAACGCGGTACAGAAAGCCGTTATGTCATTCGACTGGGCTCTGCAGATGCACGGTTTTTACGCCGATACGGAAAACAGGACAATCCGGTTTGACGTTGTGATAAGCTTTGAAACAGACAAAAATGAAGCGATACGGACGCTTTATAAAACGGTCGGCGAAATGTATCCCGACTATGAGCTTATGATCATTCCCGACGTCGACGTCGCGGACTGATAAACAGAATATCAAAAACGGAGGAACGGTATGGCTAAAACAATACTTGCGATAGGCGGACATATAGGCGATGCGGAGCTTACGGCGGGCGGCGTGCTCGCGTCTAACGCCGTTGACGGCGGGAAGAGCTTTACTCTTGCGCTGACCGCGGGAGAGAGGGGAAATCCTCCGCATATTTCTGTGGAGGATTACAAACGGCAGAAGATCTCGGAGGCGGAAGCGTTTGCCGGGCTGATGAACGGCAAAGCGTACGTTCTTCCTTACGCTGACGGCGAGCTTCCGGACGACGATAACGTGCGCTGTGAAACCGCAAACGTGATAAGAGAGGTGCGTCCCGACGTTATCATAACGCACTGGAAGAGCACGATGCACAAGGATCACGACAGAACTCACAGAATAGTCCGCGACGCGCAGTTCCTCGCAAGCGTGGTGGAGTGTGAGAGAATAAAAGGCGAGCGCTGTTACGCTCCCGTGTATTTCGCGGAAAACTGGGAGGACGATCCCGATTTTACGCCGTATATATACGTGGATATAACGCGCGGATTCGATCTCTGGTGTGAGGGGATGAAAAAGCACTGGTTCATTACAAACAGCCGCGATTTTGCGTACTACGATTATTACACGTCCCTCGCTCGTATGCGCGGCTGCCTGAACAAAACAAAATACGCCGAGGCGTTCGGCGTATTTGACAGACAGAAAAAGATAAAAAAGGAAATGATTTAAAATTCGTTTTCGCGCTCTTTGAAGAGCTCGTAATAATCTCTTACGGATTTAAGCTCGCTCCATTTACGGACGCATACGGGGTCGCTGTCAAGATCATATATGACCGCGCCTTTTATCGAGAGTATAAACGGCGAATGCGACGATATAACGAACTGACAGTCATAAAATCTCGCTGAGTCGGAAATAAACCCCGCAAGCTCTTTCTGATGAGCGGCGGACAGACTGTTTTCCGGCTCGTCGAGCAGATACAGAGCGTTTTCCTTAACAGAACTTTCAAATATATCAAGGGCGGATTCACCGTTTGAATGAAGGGTGATATCACGCCCTTTCATTCTTTTGACCGTATATTCTGGAAGTGTCGAACGCCTTATTTCGTTATATCTTTTAAGCTCGTCGTAATCGTCGAGGCTCCTCATCTGATAGCCGTTGTCGCGCAGATATTCTTTATCATCGAGGTACGTTTTGAAAATCGTGTTTCTGCTTGCTTCTATCCCGTCGTTTACAGCGCGCATATCGAGCAGAAAATCAAAAACGCCGTCGCTTGTCAGTATCGCGCTGCCGTCCGGTATCTCTTTCGCCGTTTTTGCGCGGCAAAGCGAGACGAAGTCGGAAAAGCACGGCGCTTTGTTATACGGCGTTTTCCGCTGAATTTTCAGTTTTTCCGCAATGACGTTCAAAAGCGTTGACTTTCCGGAGCCGTTTTCACCGCAAAGAACGGTGACTGACGATGTGAAATCCAGTCTGTCAAGGCATTTATATATGAAAAGCCCGAACGGATATCCGTCGCCGGAATAACAGCCGAAATCAAGCGCGGGACTTCCGTGCAGCTTGTATTCGGTCTCCTTATCCTCACCCGGAAGATCAAAACGCTGTAAATAAATCATATAATACCTTTAACCGTAAGATTTGGGATCGTTTAAAAACCTGTTCCACGGCTTAATACCCATGATCAGCAGGAGCGCCGACACAACAGCGAGCGAAAGCCACAGCGCGACCGTCATATTCCAGCCTATATGCTCCGCCACGGCGCCGAAAACGTACGTTGACAAAGCGGATCCGGCGTATATGAGCGAGTTGAATATACCGGAAACCGTTGAAGCTTTGCCGAATACCGCGAACTCCGTCGGCATCATAACGGAAAAGATATGACAAAACGATTCCATTAAAAGCGATATCGTGCACAGACAAATAACGCCGACGAAAAGCGGCATATATTCCGCGCCGAGAAGAAGAGAAGTGGGGACAACGGTCAAAAGCATTATTATTATACCGATGACGGAGTGATTTTTATGAAGCCTTTTGTTTCCGAGCAGTAAATTGCCGAAAGCCACGCCGGCAAGCCCCGCGACCGGTATCGCTATCGCGAGCAGGGTAGAGAACGACTCGTCCGTATGGAAGGAATCCTTAAGAAACGACGGGACCCACGTGTTCACGCCGTCCTTCAGCATTCCGTGAAATACGGAGGGCACGGCGAAAACGAACGCTCCGCTTGCGGCGAGAAGCTTGAGAATGGAGCGGCTTTGTTTTTCTTTGTTTTCTTTTTTCACGGGAAGCCCGACCTCAACAACGTCGTCCGCAGAGAAGGAGCGTTTTATCACGACCGAGAGCAGAACGCACGTGAGCAAGGCGCAGACGGCGGCTATGATATACGGGACCGCTGTGCCGAAATTGAAGTAAGAGGACAAAGCCGTCAGAAGATACGCCGTTATCATTCCGATACAGCGCGAGCTTGAAATAGCCTGCATGGCTTTGCGGCGCATTGACGGCGCTATCATTCCCGAGAGAATGGCGACGATCGGCGCCCAAAGCATTGACTCAAACCAGCCGTTCAAACACCATACGGCGGTCATAACGGGCGCGTTCGGCATTACGAGCGTCATCGTCACGTTTGCGGCGGCGGTGCCGCAGATACCGGTTATGAGCATGAATACGGGCGATATGCGGTCAGCGAGAAATCCGTTTATCAGATGTCCCGCGCCGTACGTCACAAAATAACACGTGCTTATAAGCCCCGCCTGTGACTGCGACAACAGATTTGCGGAGGTCAGATGAACGATCGACGCGGGATAAGTGTTTCTTGTGATATACGCGACAAGATAAACTATGAAACACGATACGGATACCGCTTTGCTTGCTTTTACTGAAGTTAATGATTTTCTTGTTTTCATTCTGTATCCCGCTTTTTTCCGATCATTTTCTTTATGCCTTTTATAACGTGTCCGTTCGCCATATCGAGCAGACCGCGGATAAAGCTTTCTTTTATCCTGCCCGCGGCGTGTATGACGACGGAACGCATCGGACAGTCAAGCGCGGACGTCACCATCATTTTGTACGCGGGATCGTTCTCGTCTTTTTTTATTCCCGTGACCTTTGAGGTAAGCGCTTTCGTCAGCGCATACTGGAATTTCATGATTACGCTTTTGTCTTTCATCTCAAGACAAGTGCTGTCCATCGTGTATTCGCCTTTTACGGGCTCTTTTTCATCGGGTATTTCCGTCAGAAGCTCAAATTCTTCTCTTTTCGGCTTTCCTTTAAGAGTTTCATAAAACGTGCCCTTCAATTCGTCGGGCGTTTCCGGATCCTCTCCTTCGAGTTCGATTTCAGCCTCAAGCCTTATATCGCGCACGGACGAGCCGAGCATAACGCGGTACGTTCCGCGCGGTATCACCCATCCGTTGTTCCATACGGAAAAAGAACGGTCGTTCAGCGTGAAGACGACTTCCTTTTTCTCACCGCGCTTAAGAAACACCTTGGCAAAGCCTTTCAACTCCTTTACCGGGCGGAAAAACCGGGGATCCTTCTGTCCGATGTAAAGCTGTACGGTTTCCGCGCCGTCGCAGTCACCGGTGTTTTTTATTATTGCCGTGACGGTCCTGCCGTCGACTTTAATATCTGAGTATTCAAACGCAGTGTATGACAGACCGAAGCCGAACGGGTAGCGCACGGGGATATCTGCGCTTTCGTAATATCTGTACCCGACGAAAACGCTTTCTCTGTATTCGACGTTCTTCTGACCGAACGTGTCGTTATTCACCGCGTCTTCGTTTTTGTATATCCACGTTTCCGTCAGCTTTCCGGAGGGATTGACCTCGCCCGATAAAAGGCGTTTTACAGCCTCGCCGCCGGCTTGTCCGGGCAAGCCCATATAAAGGATCGCCGCGACCTTGTCAGCCCACGGAAGCTCCATAACACCTCCGCCCAGAAGGACGACGACCGTGTTCGGGTTAGCGGCGGCGACCGCCTCGACCATTCTGTTCATACCGTCGGGCAAGGAAATGTCGGCGCGGTCAAAGGATTCCGCCTCGTATATTTCCGGCAGTCCCGCCGCAACGACGGCTGTTTTGCTGTGCGCCGCCAGCTCCGCCGCCTTTTTCAGCGCGTGCTCCGTTACGTTTCCGTGCTCGTCGCAGCAGGCGAAATACGGTACGGAAGGTATGGCGTCGCGTATGTTTATCAGCTTTACCGGATTTATATGACTTGAGCCCGCGCCCTGGTGGCGCGTTTTTTCGTGTTTGTAGCCTATAAGAGCCGTCTCGGAGAGATCGAGCGGCAGTATACCGTTGTTTTTCAGAAGCACCGCGCCCGATTCCGCGGTTTTCAGCGCCGTTTCGTGGTGGGTGTCGTAATCTGTTTTGAATTTTCCTTTGGACGCGGCGCTTTTTTCGTAAAGCTTCAGAATTCTTCTGACTGAATCGTCTATGTGCTTTTCGTCAAGCTCCCCTTTTTTTACCGCGTCGCAGACGGCTTTCTGCATATACGTGCCGCCGCCCGGCATATTGAGATCACAGCCTGCGATAAATCCTTTTTTCAGATCGTTCATCGCGCCCCAGTCCGTTATGACCGTGCCGTCAAAACCCCACCCGTCGCGCAGGATGTCGGAGAGGAGCTTTTTATTGTCAGTCGCGTGTATTCCGTTTATTTTGTTGTAGGACGCCATGACGCACGCGGGGGAGGCTTCCTTTACCGCATATTCAAACGCGGGCAGATATATCTCGTAAAGCGCACGCTCGTCGACTATGCTGTCGCCGTTCATACGCTTGTATTCCTGATTGTTCGCCGCAAAATGCTTTATGCAGGCGAGCGCGCCCGTGCTTTGCAAGCCTTTTATAAACGCCGCCGCGAGGCGGCCTGAAATATACGGATCCTCCGAGAAATATTCGAAATTCCTGCCGCATCGCGGGTTTCTTTTAATGTTGCATCCCGGACCGAGAACTACGGAAACGCCTTCCGATAAAGCCTCTTTTCCGATCGCCGCGCCTTTTTCAAACATCATGTTCTCGTCCCACGAGGCGCCCGACGTCACGGCGGCGGCAAAGCAGGTCGCCGGCGCTGAGTCGTTTATGCCCGTCGTCGTGTCTCCGCCTTTCTGAAAACGGAGCCCGTGCGGACCGTCCGACATCGTAACGGAGCCGACCCCGTATTTTTCGAGCGGCTTTGTGTTCCACATATCGGCTCCCGTACAGAACGAGACTTTTTCTTCTAACGATAGTTTTGATATTATTTCTTCAATGTTAAGCATAGGACCCTTTCGATTATCAGAAATACATTCCGTCTGTATATTCGCGGACAAAAACGGGATTTGACGCGAGATTGACGAGCTTCACGTTATTTGCAAGCTCATATGAGCTTTCTTTGAGCGGAGAAGAGAGAAGCAGAGCCGCTGCGCCGGAGAGCGCGGCGTTGCCGAGAACGGTAACGCGCTCCTGCAATTCCTTCGGGATAAGACCTATCCTCGCCGCATTTTTCACGTCAAGATAACTGCCGAAGCCGCCCGCTATGTAAAGTGTTTCCGCGTCGGAGCAGGTAAGCCCCGCGGAGTCGAGCAGCGTTTTTATGCCCGCGTGTATCGCGCTTTTGGCAAGCTGTACCGCGCGTATATCCTTCTCTGTTATCACGACGGGAGAAATTACGACAGCCTCCCCGTCCTCCATATAACCGGTTTCATCTATTATCTGCAATTCCGCAAAAGAAGCGACGGCGTCGACGATCCCGCTACCGCAGATCCCGACTGGCGAGACTTCGCCTATTACGTGCGCCGATATTCTGCCGTCGTTCACCGTCACCTTGTCTATCGCGCCGTCCGAGCCGCCCATACCCATGGTTATACCGGCGCCCTCAAACGCGGGACCTGCGGCGGTGGAACAGGCGTAAAGCGCGCCGTCGTGTATCAGAACAGTCTCTCCGTTCGTGCCTATATCCGTCAAAACGCAGGTTTTTCTCTCAGTTATTCCGGGAACGGATACGAGCGCCGTCACAGTGTCAGCGCCGACAAAAGCGGAAACACAGCGCGGTAAATAAACGGGCGTTTCCTTACGAAGAACGTCAAGCCCGAGCGATCCTGCGCTCAGCGTCTCACCGAAGAGGCGTTTGACCGCAAAAGGCGCGTGCGTCAAGGGTTCTGTGTCGGTTTGCGTAAGAAAATGGAGCATAACGGTGTTTCCCGTTATGACCGCGCCGTCTATATCCGCCGCTTTTATCCCCGCGTCATCAGCGGCGGCACGGAGCAGAGAGCAGAGGTATTTCCGAATGAGCGACGCAAGATCGGCGGCGCTTCCGGAAAGCGCCGCTTCCATACGGGAAACAACGTCCGCGCCGTACCGTCTCTGCGGATTTATACCGCTTTGTACCGATAAGAGGGCGCCGTGTGCGTCGTATAAGCGCAGGGCTACCGTCGTCGTACCTATGTCTATCGCCGCGCCGTATTTTTCAAATGAAGGCATCAGGGGATAGTCAAGCGCGGCGCCGCCCGTCTGTACGACAGCCGATCCGTTTTCATTGGTGTTTACCGTACAGTCGCCTTTTACATACGTTTGACAGGCGAGCCTTACGCCCGCCTTCAAATCTTTTCCGGAAAGAGCCTTTTTTTCGGTTTCGGTCGGCTCCGAAAGAGCGCCGCTTACCGTTACGCGGCATTTTCCGCATTTTCCGTGTCCGCCGCATACAAGACCGTCAAAGCCGCGCTCGCGCAAAAAATCGCCGAGACAAACGCCCTCCGGCGCCTCGTATAACAGACCGTTGCAGTATATTTTACAGTTTTTCATTTTACCTGTCAAACAGAACGGCGCCGAAATAAGTCACCGTATTCTGTCCGTTTATGTATTTCATACCCGCCGCCTTTGCAAGCAGGGATACGTTCACACCGTACGCCTCAAGAGACGGAACGGCTCTGTCGGGGTGGCGGCACTTTTCGTTTGTCCGCTTGGCGCAGACCTCGCAGAGCGTACAGCCGCCCGCGCCGAGGTAAAGTCTGCGCTTGAAAACAAGTTTATTGCATTGCTCGATCACGTTCATCATCAGCGCGCGGTGATTTTTCGCCGCTTCCGCCATGCCCTCTATATCGAAACTGTCCTCAAGTACACCGACGCTCTGATAGACGAATATGTATTCGTACGAGCGCAGAACGCCGATCAGCTCGTCTATATCGCCGGCGTCCGGCGGACACGCCCAGTTTTTTCCGTAGTTCCCGCATACGTTCTGCTCGCAGAGCGTGCGGAAGGATCTCTCCGTCGTGACGTCGGAAACCGGGATGACTGCCGCTTTATACGCGCCGAGGCTGAGCGCTTTCTCACATAATAAACCGAAAAATTCTTTGTTTTCCATAAATAAACCTTAATCTACCGTTATAAACACACCCTCCGCGGGTTCGAGTGTAAGCGAGTAAACGCCGTTTACCGCTTTAAGCTCTGTTTTCTCTCCCTTTGACAGGATGCGGACGCTTTTTGCACCGTTAAGCTTGAAGCTTACTTCCGCGCTCTTCGGCTTGCTCAGATCGTTCATATTGACTACGGTAAACGCGTGTCCGTCGCCGTCCTTCTCCTCAAAACAGCCGAAAAGCAGCGGATCGTTTGACGTTATGTCGGATAAAATATCGAAATCCTTGTATTGATCGTCGAATTTTGCGTACGCGTATTTTATTTTGTCGCAGTTCAGATTGAACGCGCCCACGTTTTTGTATCTTGCGTAATCATCCGACAGGGCGAGTATTTCGTAATTCGCTTTTTTTGCCGCGTCGTATATTTCCGTGGTTTCTCCAAGGTCGACCAGCGCGTGATGATTGTTGTAATTGTAAAGGTAATGCAAGAAAGTCTTTACGCCGAATGAAACGCCGATATACAGCTGCCATCTTATATCCGAATAGTCGGGCGACCACGTTCCTCCGTCATAGTCCGTGGACTGTATGAACAGCCAGAAATCACGGCCGCTTTCACGGCAGGCGTCCGCAAAGATCGCCATGTTCTTAAGATAATCCTTATAAACGGTCTTTTTGCTTCCGTTTGAGCGGTACGGATAAATATCCACGCACATATAATCGCCCGGCACCGTTTTCGCGTATGACGCAAGATACTTCCGGTAAAGCTCGGGATCCGGATCGTAATAGTCTATTTTCGCGGCGTCCGCGCCGTATTTGAGCTGCGCGGCGTTGGCGTACATCGGAAGCAGGTTGTAATAACAGAGCTTGCCGGGTAGGGAAGAGTTATAATACTCCGCTATATCAGCCATCACGGCGTATTTGTCCGTTCCCGGCTCGTCGAAAATCAAGTTGCCGTAATATGAGTCAAAATCATAATATTCATAGCAGGTCGACGGTATCTCTGAGGGGTTTGACTTTTTGAAATTTGACGGGTTATAATTGCGGCGCAAAACCCTTACGCCGTATTTTCCGGCGCTTTTCAGCACCGTGTCAAGCGTGTCCCGCTGTTCGATGCTGCCCAAGTCTATCAGAAGCGAAAGCCCTGCGTCGGCAAAGGTCTTGATCGTTTTATCCGTTACGCTGAAATTGAAGTTAGACCACGCGCCGATAACGATACCGGCGTTATCTTTGATCTTTGACGGCAAAACCGGCTGACCGAGCACGGCTTTTACGAGTCGCGTAAGGATAGACGCCATCTCTTCTCCCGTTACCTCTTTTGACGATACGTCAACCACGATGCCGGAGCATACCGCGAGATTAAGATCGTCTCTGCCTTTTATTTTCAGATCGGGATCCGTGTACGGGGTGATATTCAGCGCATTCAGATAATTCGTTATCAATATCGCGGCGTCCTCCGCGCTTGCCGGTCTGTCCGTATCCGGTACCGCCAAACGCAGTTTTTCGCCGTTTATGACGGTATTCGTAAGAAAAACGGCTATCCGGAACTGAGAAAACGACGCCGCTTTTACGTCCTCCTCCGTCATTATTCCGCGCACCGAAACAAAATCCGCGTCTGTCTTTACGGCTTTGTCCGGGTAAATAAGCGAATACTCTCCCGCCGTATCCGACAGATACGATACGAAGCCGACGGAGTTGACGTATGAAACGGGTACGGTTCTTTGCTTGCCGTCGACCTTTACGGCGACAAGAGGAGATATACCGTTCTTTATCTCTGCGGCGGTGTTCTGACTCATAAGATAATCCGCGCTTGAATAACCGGGAGAGAGCGTATTTCCCGGCACCACGGCTTTTGCAAAGCCTTTGACAAACGTCACTGATCCGGAATAATCCGGCTCTTTCGCACAGTCAAGAAACACCTCTGCATCCTCACGGGTCTTGAAAAAGCCCACGCGGTCAAGGAGTATAACCGCTTTTTTATCGTGCCAGCCCGCGTTTATCGGATCTATCCTGAAAGAGGTTATCGTTCCCTCCCAGAAATTGTTGCCTCGCATATCCGTGATGTTGTTCGTCCATTCCCCGTTGTTCTTTACGTCTATCCAGGTAAGTCCCGAATCGCTGAAATCCGGATGGTTTTCGGAGCCGACGAAGAAAACGCCCTGGTTGAGAGACGACGTGACGTTGTATCTGTAAGCGACAAACGGATATTCCAGTGAATCGAACCGCTCGCTTTCGTCAAACGAGCAATATATCATCGGGTCGTGATCCGTCGGGATCATCTTCATAACGTTGAATTCAACCGACATCTCCGCGCCGCGCGTCACCCATTTTGTTTTTTTGTCGTTTGATGCAAAAATATACGCGTGCGTGTCGTCGTACGGTATCACAGGCAAAGGCTCGGTCTCCGCTTCCGTTTCGGTCTCGGTTTCCGTCTCCGTGTCCGCATACGTTTCGGTTTCCGCTTCGGTCTCGGTCCCGGTCTCCGCTTTTGTATCCGTCGCCGCTGTAACGTCCGTTTCCGTAACGTCCGTCACGGCGCCGCCGGTACACGACGGGAATACCATGCAAAGGCAAAGAATTGCCGATAAAAGCGGCGTCAAAAAAGCTTTCTTTTTCATTTTGTTCTCCTGTCATTTTTATGCGGTGTCTGTGACAAACGTCAGGTACGGCGCATTTCAGACACTGTCAGCCCGTGAGGATCGGAAAGAAACGGAACTGACGCTCCGTTTCGGTATTGTTTTATTGAGCGGTACAGAAAGCCGCAGCCGCGTCGGCGGCGGACGCCGCGTCTGACGTGTAGCAGTCCGCGCCTATCCTGTCGCAGAATTCCTGACTTACCGGAGCGCCGCCTATCATTATCTTCACCTTGTCGCGTATACCCGCTTCCTCGGCTTTTTTGACTACCTCGCCCATAACGCCCATGGTCGTTGTGAGCAGAGCGGAGCAGCAGATTATCTGGCAGTTCTGTTCTATAGCCGTCTGTATGAACGTTTCGGGCGCGACGTCTGTGCCGAGGTCTATGACCTCAAGTCCCTTGCCCTCCATCATCATTTTGACAAGATTTTTGCCTATGTCGTGCAGGTCGCCCTGGACAGTGCCTATGCAGACTCTGCCGGCGGCTTTGACGCCCGCTTTTTCAAGATAGGGCTTGAGCACCTGCGCGCCCATGTTCATCGCGCGAGCCGCGACGAGCACTTCGGGAACGTAGACCTCGTTGTTCTTGAACTTTTCGCCTATCACGTTCATACCGGGCAAAAGCCCTTCGCGGAGCACGGTCTCGGGACCGATACCGGAATCCACCGCCTGCTGAACGAGTTCTTTTACTATCTTAGCCTTACCGTGCTGCAGATTATCGGAAATTTCTTCTAATATACTCATTTTATTATCTCCCTGGTATTATTTTTCGGTGTGCTTTAAAGCAGTTTTTTTATCTCTTTGATATACTCCGCGTCGGAGCCGCAGCAGCCGCCGATGTACGATACGAATTCAAGCGCGGGTTCCACGTCCTTTGCAAACTGTTCCGCCGTATACGCGACGGCGGTCGAGCCGTCCGCGCTCAGTATCGGCTTTCCGGCGTTCGGCTTGAACAGAAGAGGCATATCCGTTTTCTCGGAAAACTCTTTTATTATCGGCAGTGCAAGGTCGGGACCGAGCGAGCAGTTCAGCCCTATCGCATGTATGCCGAGCGGTGCGAGCGTATCTATTGTATCCTGAACGGAGTTGCCGAACATTGTTTTTCCGTTTTTCTCAAACGTCATGGAACACATAACGGGCAAGCCGTATTTTTTGGCTTCCACCGTCGCGACCCTCATCATTTCAAGGTCCATAAACGTCTGTATCAGGATCGTATCGACTCCGGCTGAAACGCCCGCGTCCAGCATTTCGTCGTATATCGCGGCGCATTCCTCCTCCTCAAGGTCGCCGTACGGCTCAAGCAGCTGTGTCAGCGGACCGATCGACAAACAAAGCTTTACGTCCGTGCCTTCAAGCGCTTTTTTTGCCGCCTTGATGCCTTCCGTTATGACCTCTGCAACCGTGTAGCCGGAACTGCGCTTCACGGCGGGACCGTTTGCGCCGAACGTGTTCGCGAGGATCATCTCACATCCCACGTCAACGTATCTTTTCGCCAGCTCGGTAACGAATTCCGGATGCTCGACGTTGTATTTCCATACAGGCTCCTTTGCAACGCCGTTCGCTTCCGCTATTCCCCATAATGTAGTACCGACAGCGCCGTCAAGAAGTGTGATCTTTCTTTTCATTTTTACCTCCCTATGCCTTTTTTATCGTTTTACCTTTTGTTATTCCGCCTTTATTGTAAGCGTCGACCGTCACGTTATACGCAGCGCCGTTTATGAGACTTCTTATCTCGGCTTTCGTACCGTTTATTATCTGATACTGCGTATAAAGCTCGTCTTCGTTTACGCCGAACCGGACGAAAAAGCCTTCGGCGTCGGCTGTTTTTTCCCACGTTACCGTCATATTCCGCCCGTCAGTGTCTCTTTTTACGGTGAAATCCGGCGCGCTCTGCGGCGCTTTGCCGTCCGGCGTTCCGAATACGCGCAGACCGGACACGCTGAATTTACCGCCCGCGGGGAAAACTCCGCGGTTTGTAAGTCTTATATATCTGAAGCTTTCATTCTCAAATTCAAAGTATTCGTGCGGGAGATCATCTGTATTATCGCGCCTGTCGATAAGCGTTCTCCGGTTTGTTCCGTCGTCCGAAACTTCAAGCGTATACCTGTATGAAAAGCCGTTTTCGCGTCCGTCGCAGGGAGTTATATCCGTGTCGGCGAAATTGATCTGAACGGACGATACGGCGTATTTTTTGCCGAGGTCGGCTTCTATCCATTCGCCTGCCTCGCCCGTTTCCGCGCTCCACCACGTTTTCATATTCTCGTCGAACGCAAGCTCCGGTTTGTGCTTATCGTCGAGCGTCGACGAGGCTATTACCTTCGCGTTATATGATAAAAGGCTCATACCCGCGTCCGCCTCGTCAAACGGAGAACTTGTTTCGTGAGGATAATACATGGGATAATCGCCGCGCAGCGTGTTTGTGTAAAGCCGTCCGTTGTCCGCGATCTTCGCGGGAAAGAGAGCCAGACGGCGCTCGAACATATGGTTCACGCTTACGGACGTCGTATCCATTTTCCACAGATTGCCGTTTTTATCCTCAAAAAGGCAGCCGTGTCCCGCGCCGCGCATAAATCCCGTCGATTTGAACACCGTGGGACTGTTGTCGCAGTTTTCAAACGGTCCCATCGGACTGTCAGACACCGCGACACCGTCGCAGTACGTCGAAAACTCCGTTCCCGGCGTTGCGTACGTCAAATAATATTTTCCGTTTATCTTGTTCGCCCACGCTCCCTCAAGGCTCGGACGGCGTTCGATCTCGTTATTGTCGCCGCAGCGGTCGTAGCCCCGGTTTTTATAGTCCGAATAGAATACGGGAACGGGGCCTTCAAGTACCCTGAAGCCGTTTTCGGGATCGAGTTTTGAGCAGTGTATCGAATAGTCGCCCAAACCCTCGTATATATATACCGAGCCGTCGTCGTCAAGCAAAAACGCGGGGTCGTGCCATTCGTAGGGACGACCGATATTTACCCACGAACCGGGGTCGAACGGATCGTCGGAATATAAAACGCTTCCGCCCTGACTGTGAGTTATATACATACGGTCGCCTATAACGAGCGCAGCGGGTGCAAAAAGTGCAAATTCCGGCTGTTTTTTCAAATCGACTTTTATAAAATCCCAGTTTACGAGATCGTCGGATATCCAGTAACCCGAGCCGTGCGATGCGAAAAGAAAATATTTGTCCTTATACCGCACGACGGCGGGGTCCGCTGACTCGCGTCCGTTGTACGACATCTGATATTGATAATTGATATTTACCGGATTGCAGAACGTTTTGTTTTTCATTTTCAGTATTTCCTCGGTATATGTATTCGGTAATATAATCCGTTTATCTGCAGATTACGATTTTCCGCGGTTCGCCGCCCGTTATCCCGTAACCTGTGATTTTTCCGTCTTTCCACGTTATATCTACCTTTGCGCCGCCGTTTGCGCGCAGTCCGCGCACGTATCCGCTTCGCCACGCTCCGGGCAGCGCGGGGAGGAGACGTATCGTTTCCTCATCGCTCTGCATAAGCATTTCGGCTATTCCGGCGGTCGCGCCGAAGTTGCCGTCTATCTGAAACGGCGGATGAGCGTCGAACATATTCGGAAAAACGCCGCCGGTTGAGCCGCGCGCGGGGCGGAGCATCATATTTATAAGACCGAGCGCCTTGTCGCCCTGATAAAGCCGCGCGCGAAGATTTATTTTCCATGCGAGGCTCCAGCCCGTTCCCTCATCGCCGCGCATATCAAGCGAAAGCTCGGCAGCCCTTGCGAGCTCCGGCGTTTTTCCGGGAGTTATGAGTCTGCCGGGGTAAAGCCCGTACAAATGCGATAAATGCCTGTGTCCCGGTTCCGCCTCGGGATGCGCGTCATACCATTCGGATATCCTGCCGTCGTCGCCCGTCCTTATCGGCAAAAGCCTCGGCAGCGCCGCTTTTATTTCGTCAAGCACGGGGTCGCCGTCGCCTGAAACGGCAGCAGCTTTGAGCGTGTTTTCAAACAGTTCTTTAATTATGCTCGCCGTCATCGCGCTCGTAACGTCGACAGCGCATACGCCGTCTTTATAACGGTACACGTTTTCGGGCGAGGTGGACGGACAGAATATAAGATATCCGTCCCTGTCGGTTACGAGAACGTCGAGGTAAAACCGACACGCCGAGAGCATAACCGGGTACGCCGTGTTTTTCAGAAACTCAAGGTCGCGGTGATATTCGTATTCTTCGAACAGGTGGCGGCAGAGCCAGCCGCCCGCAAGCGGCCAGAACAGCCAGACAGCGCGCCCGGAAACGGGCTGCGCCGCGCGCCAGAGATCCGTGTTGTGATGCGCGCAGAAGCCGCGCGCGCCGTAGTATTTCTCAGCCGTTTCGCGCCCTCTGTCAGCCAGACCGGTTATAAGCTCGTCAAGCGGCTCCTGCATCTCGCGCAGATCGCACGGTAAAGCCGGCCAGTAATTCATCTCGGTGTTTATGTTCACCGTGTAGTCGCATCTCCACGGAGGCGCCGTCTGCTCGTTCCATATCCCCTGCAGATTCATCGCCTGACTGCCCTTGCGCGAGCCGCATATCATAAGATACCGCCCGAAATCAAACAGAAGCTCATACAGTCCCGGATCATTTTTGTCACTCTGAAACAGCTCGAGCCGCTTTTCCGTCGGCAATTCCGATCTGTCATTACCGTCGAGGTGAAATTCAACACGGTCAAAATATTGTTTATGGTCTTTTATATGTTCGGACAGAAGCTCGCCGTATCCGCGCGCCGCGGCGTTCATCACTTTATTTACAGCCGCGTTTTTATATTCCTTGCCGTCAAGGTAAGGATGCTTTTTATAGCCGTTGAAGCTGCTTTCCGCCGCGGCGAAAACGAAGGTCTGCCGCGCGTTTTTCACGTTTACACCGGAACCGTTATATGTTATCTCTCCGTCGGATACCGCCGTCACGGCTATCCTGAAGCGTATGCCGCGCTCCCGGTCATTGTCCGAATAATTCCCGTTTCTTTCTTTATCTCTGTCGGGCGCGGAGTCGGACATACACTCGCCGTCAAGATAATAAAACAGATCGCCCGCGCCTGTTTCGTTTTTCAACGGGCTTTCAAGCCTTATGCTGAAATCCTCTTCCTTGCCGGAGGTGAATTTTATAACGAGGCAGTCCCTGACGGCTGAGGTGAAGTAAGCGTTTTCATACGGTACGCCGCGGATCCTGTAACATACTTCGGCTTTTGCCGTGCAAAGATCGAGTACCCGGACGTAATCCGCCGTATCTGCGTATTTTACGCCGCGTTCGATAATTATGCTTCCGGCGGGCTGATACGACTGTACGTCCGCGCTCGCAATTTTGCTTTCTATAAGCTCCTCGGCTTCCTTCATCCTGCCTTCGAGCGTAAGCTCGCGCGCCTTTTTGAAATATTCTGCGCAGTCCCTGTTATCGTCGCGAGGAAAACCCGTCCAAAGCTCGTCGTAATTCAGACTGATCCTTTCACGCTCCACGCCGCCGTAGATCATGGCGCCGAGCTTGCCTGCGCCGAGAGGCAGAGCCTCCTCGAATACGCCGGCTGGTCTGTCCGAGCTTATTGTTTTATTCATTACGGAGTTATTTCCTTTATCTTTTCGGCGTAATACTGCACAAGCTCAAATTTCGTGCCGGGCATAAGTCTGTGGTCGGGGCAGGGAATAAAGCCGCCGAGCGACGTCAGTCTCTTCATTCTCTCTATCTCTCTGTCGACCGCCGCCTTGTCCACGCGCAGAGCCGTCTTGTCCATACCGCCGATGCAGAGCAGGTCTTTGCCGAATTTCTTTCTGTTGGGCTCAAACTGGTCGCCCCAGACGCCGACCTCCATCGGAAACATCGTGTTCACTCCATTGTTGAGCCACGTGGGAATAAGCTCGCCTATAACGCCGTCGCAGTCAACGGAGATTATGTCGATCCCGTATTTATGACAGAGATCGCAGCGCTTTTTGTAATGTTTGGCGCACAATTCATCGAATTTATCGGGCGAGAGAAGAGGACCGTTTTTAAAGCAGATATCCTCCCAGAAATGCGCGTAATCAAATTTCGCGCCCGTTTCAAATATGCGCTCCGTGCATTTATACTGCATTTCGGCGTACGTGTCCACAACGTCGGCGAAAAGATCCTCGTCCTCGTCGTACATCAGGTAGCTCATACCTATAACGGTCGTCAGATTTCTTATGTTGCCCATAACGGAGCCCATATGAAGACCGACGGGCACGTCGTACGGGCGTATTTCGTTGAAACGCTTGTAAAACTCCACGTCAACGCGCTCCGGGAAATACTCCATTTTGGGTTTATAGTATTTTTCAAACGCGTCTCTGTCCTTCAACAGATAATCGTCCTCCGAAGGGATCGAGGTTATCCCGGGCTTGATGCGCTCTATGACTCCGTCCGCGTTCTGCGTCCTGCGCGAGCCGTCCGGAAGAGTTTCTATGACCTTTACCTCAAACGGCGGGGAAAGATGATTGTTGCAGCCGACGACGTGATAATAGTTGAAATCCCAGCCTATTATCTTGTCAAGCATGCGTTCCTTGTCCGATCCGTCGTAGTTGCCGACTGCGAGCTCGGAGGGTATTTTGCCCTGCGCCGCCCATTCTTCCAGAAGCTCCGGCCAGTAGCCGAAATGGACCGCGGGCAGTCTGTCAACGTCCTTATAATGGAGCAGGTTCATCGCTCTTTCAACGTTTGTCATTATTTTACCGCCTTTTCTGCGTATTCTTTAAGCATTTCCACGTATATATGATATCTTTCAAGCGGAACGTCCGGCGGTGTCTGGTGGTCGCAGCTCGGTATGAAACCGCCTGTTTTCATTACGGGGAGCAGTCTTTCAAATTCTTCTCTCATATCCGGTACTCCGCGGCGCATGGTCATTTTGTCAAACGCGCCTATGAATAAGAATTTCGGATAAAGTTCGCGCAGCGTGGCGACGTCCACGCCCGCCTGCCTTTCAAGCGGAAGAACGCCCTCTATGCCGGCCCGCATAAGCCACGGTATCATTTTGCTGACGTTTCCGTCCGTGTCGACTATCACCTTTGTGCCGTGTTCTTTTATGAAAGGAACGATCTTTCGGTAGTAGGGAAGCAGAAATTCGTCAAAGCTGTCCTCGGAGATCATCGGTCCGTTGTTGTAGCTCATATCCTCGCCGAACGTCATGAAATCGGGAGTCATGACCTCGTACATACGCTCAAGCAGCGTGAGCTGATATTCAAGCAGATCGTCAAGTATCCTGTGATAAAGTTCAGGCTGATCATAAAAAGAGTAAAGATGATTTTCAATGCCGAGAATGGTGCGCGGGAACCAGAAGCCGCCGTCAAGCGAAAACCATACGGGGTAATCTCCGTTGTCGTGTCCCTCTTTGAAGTTCTTCATGGCGTTTACGCTCGCCATCGCTTCTTCCATAGGGTACAGATACGGCAGAAGTTTTTCGTACGCCTCCTCGTCTTCGGCTATCGGTGCGCCGTTATACGCGGGCTGCGGACAGTTTGAGCGTCTGTGCGGGAACCAGAACTGATAATGCTGATCGAGCTTCAGATACGGCGCCACGTCGTGAAAGCCGAGCGTATCCGGCAAGCCCTGTTTCTGCCATTCGACTATGGTCCTGTCCCACCACCAGGACGCCCATTCTATCGCGGGCAGTCTGTCGTCGGGCAGCTCGTTGTTAAGTACCGCTGTAAATCTTTCTCTGTTTTTCATATCACCGTTTTTCCTTGTATCAGCTTTTTTTTACCATTTTAACAGATTAAACGGATAAAATCAAGAGGGAATAATATATTATACGGAAAAAATATAAAAAAATATTGATTTTTTTCATTCTATTTGATATAATGGTATCCGAAAAGGAAAAAAACGGGAGATACATACATGAAAAAAACAAAAATCATATGCACAATGGGACCGTCCTGCGAGGACGAGGGGATAATAGAACAGATGATGCTTGCGGGAATGAACGTTGCGAGGTTCAATTTCTCTCACGGCACGCACGAAAGCCACAAAAAAATGATGGATTCCGTTAAGCGTGTGCGCGAAAAACTGGGTTTGCCAGTCGCCATAATGCTCGACACAAAGGGACCGGAGTACAGGATAGGCGTCTTTCCGACGAAGGACCCCGTAACGCTTCACGAGGGGGATAAATTCACGTTCACGTCGGAGGATATAATCGGCGACTCTTCTCGCGTATCCGTATCGTACAAAAATCTTCCGCACGAGCTTCAGCCGGGCGACACGGTGCTTCTGAATAACGGTCTCGTAGCCTGCCGCGTTGACGAAACGACGGATACGGAGGTCATAACGACGGTAACGTACGGCGGTGCGATAAGCAACAGAAAGAGTATGGCTTTCCCGAACAAGGTGCTGAAACAGGTCTATCTGTCAGAGAAGGATAAGGAGGATCTGCTTTTCGGCATAGAGAACGACGTTGATTTCGTCGCCTGCTCGTTCGTTTCAAGCGCCGAAAACATAAACGAGATACGCGATTTCATGAAAGCTCACGGCGGCGCGGACATAGACCTCATAGCTAAAATAGAGAACCGCTCCGGCGTTGACAACATAGACGAGATAATAGACGCAAGCGACGGAATAATGGTCGCCCGCGGCGATATGGGCGTTGAAATACCTTTTGAGAATCTTCCCGCGATACAAAAGGCTATGATAACGACCTGCCGTTTCAAGGGCAAGCGCGTCATAACCGCGACGGAGATGCTTGAATCAATGATAAGCAACCCGCGCCCGACGAGAGCGGAGATATCCGACGTCGCAAACGCGGTCTACGACGGTACGAGCGCGATAATGCTCTCCGGTGAGACGGCGATGGGCAAATATCCCGTACAGACGGTCAAAGCGATGGCGAGGATAGCGGTCGCGGCGGAAAACGACATAGATTACGCGGAGCGCTTCCGCGTCTCCAAATTCAAGATCAAAAACGAGCTTGACGCGATCTCACACTCCGCGTGCGCGCTTTCCATAGACCTTGACGCAAAGCTGATAGCGGTCTGCACGCTCTCCGGTGAGACGGCGCGCTTCATATCCCGTTTCAGAACTCCGAAGCTCATACTTGCCCTGACTACGAGAAATCACGAGAAAGCGTGGAGACAGCTTTCGCTTTCGTGGGGCGTGTATCCCGTCATGACGGATGAATTCCAGTCGACGGACGTTATGTTCTATAACGCCGCGCAGAGCGCAAAGCATCTGGGACTTGCGGAGAAGGGCGACGTGATAGTCATCACCGGCGGCATAGCGGGCGGCAGCTCCGGAAACACGAGCGTGCTCAAGTTCGAGACGATAAAATAACGCGTATCCGGTGTTCACCGACATATAATAATGAATAATATTATATAAGGATACTGCAAGTTTTCCGTGCGAAACGTCGGCTTCCCGGGGAGCGGAAAGCGCGGTGTGAGAAATATCAGACCGCCGTACTTTCAGTTTTGCATATAAAAAACATTATATAATTAAGGAAAATGAAAGAAACGCACCGTAAAAATTCAAATTTGGGGCGTTTTTTTCATACATTTAAGATGACGAAACAAAAAAAACGAGAAAAATTTGTAATTTTTGAAAAAAAATACTGCATTTGTACTTGACATTTACACAAATTGTGTGTATAATACCATTATCCCAATTTATATTAAGGAGGAAATTTCTCGAAATGAAGAATTTCACAAAAGTTTTGAGTCTTGTCCTCGTTGCCGTTATGGTAGTTGCGGCTATCGCATCCTGCCAGCCCGGCATCCCGGCAACGACGACTAATTCGGGCGAAGACACCCAGGCGACTCCGTCCGGATACACCGGATACGTTTCCAAGCTTGATGCTGACGGCAAATACGTCCGCGGCGATGATGAAGAAATATACAACGGCGCTCTCGCCGAATTCGAGACACTTCGTCAGGCTGCAAGCAAAGAAACAGACCCCGACAAGAGATTTGTTCTCTACGCTAAGGCAGAGGCTGCTCTTCTTGATTCCGCGGTAATGGTACCGACCACCACACAGGGCGGTGCATACACGCTTTCAAGAGTTGCTCCGAGAACGGTCCCGTACGTACAGTGGGGTAATGACGATGACCGCTTCAAAGGCATGGTCATCTCCGACGAGTTCCTTACTCCGGCTGAGAGAAGCGAACTGCTTGACGCTTGGTCCAAAGCCATGAGCGGCGAAGGCACTTACGATCCCGCCGCTTACCTCACCGGCAAGGGTCACACCATCAAAGACGAATACGTTCTTACCTTCTCGACCGCTCCCGTAACGCTCGACTGGCTGAACACCTCGTCCCAGGCCGATACCGAGATCACGGTCAACACCGTTGACGGTCTTGTTGAGTACAACAACCTCAACCAGATGAAGCCCGCTCTTGCGGAGAGCTGGGAGGTCTCAGAAGACGGTCTTACCGTAACGTTCCACATCCGCCACGGCGTTAAGTGGTACACGTCCGACGGCAAAGAGTATGCAGAAGTAACCGCACACGACTTCGTAGCGGGCTTCCAGCACATGCTCGACTGCAAGGCGGGTCTTGAATCCCTCGTCTTCGGTGTCATTAAGGGTGCTAAGGAATATGTAAAAGATGGTGCGAGCTTTGATACCGTCGGCTACAAAGCGACCGATGATTACACGCTCGTCGTAACTCTTGAAAACCGTACGACCTACTTCCTTACGATGCTTACCTACTCGATATTCCTTCCGATATGCAAGAGCTTCTATGAGTCCAGAGGCGGCGTTTACGGCTTAGAGGCGTACAAGGCTGCTTCCGAAGATTCCGAGAAGTACACCTACGGTAAGAATACCGACATCTCCTCGCAGGTTTACTGCGGACCGTTCCTTCTTACAAAACTCGACGCTGAGTCCGAGATCGTTATTGAGAAGAACGCCAACTACTACAAGCCCGAAGAACAGAAACTCAGCAAGGTCCGCTGGGTCCTCTTCGGTGACGATGCCGACTACACGCAGTTCTACAAAGACGTTGTAAAAGGCGAGTATGCAGGCATGGGTCTTTCCAATTCCACCGGCACGCTGAAGCTTGCTCAGGATGACGGCAACTTTGCGAAATATGCTTACATTTCCGATACGACCTCTACCACGTTCTTCTCAGGTCTTAACCTGAACCGCGGCACGTTCGCTCTCGAAAACGGCAACATGGCTTCCACCAAGACAGAGAAGGAAAAGGCTGACACCGTAACCGCTCTCAACAACAAGAACTTCCGTCAGGCTATCCAGTTCGCTTTCGACCAGACGACTTACAACGCCGTCTCCAGAGGCGCTGATCTTGCCAACACCAACCTCCGTAACATGTATACGCACCCGAACTTCGTATCGCTTTCTTCCGCGCAGACTGATGCCGACGGACACACCTTCAAAGAAGGTACGTTCTTCGGTGAGATGGTTCAGTACTATCTCGAAAAGCTCGGCAGCCCGATAAAGGTTCAGGACGGCATCAACGGCTGGTACAGTGTTGATAACGCCAAAGCTGCTCTTGCAAAGGCAAAGGAAGAACTCGGCGACAAGGTACAGTGGCCGATCAAACTTGATGTTCCGGTATGGCAGTCCAATGAAGCCAACGCGGCACAGACCGCTGCTTTCAAGAAGTTTATGGAAGACAACCTCGGCAAAGAAAACATTATCATTAACGAAGTCGGCGGCGAAAAGGATGACTACTATGCATCCGGTTACAGAGCTTCCGACGGTAAAGCCGGCAACTTCGATATCTTCTACGGCTCCGGTTGGGGTCCTGACTACGGCGATCCTTCCACCTACCTTGATACGTTTGCACCTCTCGGCGCAGGCTATATGACAAAGGTTATAGGTCTCTTCTAATAAAACCGGTATAAACTCTTAAAGAGTAAGTTTTGCGACACATAGGAGACCGCAAGGTTTCCTATGTGTTTCGCTATTATAATGTTTTATCATTTTAAAGTGAAAAACAGAATTCCGCCGTCCAGATACGGATCACATTCTGTTTTTTGGACGGTGGATTTGTATTTTTCACGTCTTGACTTAAGTAAAGGAGGATATAATTAAGCCGCGCGTTAATTATAGTAAGCATTTATGAAATTATATATGCTAAGGCGCATACTGTTTTCGATCTTCTCGCTTCTTGTCGTTGTCATTATAGTTATGCTGCTTGTATATAGTCTGATCGACAGAAAGGTCATATTCCAGTCTGACGATATATGGAACAAAAAATATCTGAATGACAGAACCGCGTACGAATACTCGCAGTATGAGAAATTCGGATATATGTATACGGCGAACTACGGCTCGTTTTTAAATGAGCTTTACGCCGACAGCGCCGACTTTGAAAACGACCCGCAGTACATAGCGGATAAAAACGCCCTGAAGAAGAAAGAAACGTACGAAAGCAACGCGAGCGTCCAGAAGTTCATAGAGACGTATACGGAAAAAGGATATGAAATAAGCTATCTTGAACCCGTAACGTACAGCGACGGTTCGCTCAAGCCGGGCGGAGGCGCCGCTCTTTACGCTATCAAAGAGAGGTTCGTTCTTTCACGACTTTGGGACTACATTAAGGGATTTTTCTCGGTAGAAACGACGAACGACGTAAAGGACCCGAATCTGACGGAGAGATACATAAGGTTTGAGGACGACCCGTACGGCTGGTTCGCAGTCGTGGGATCGGGCACCACGCATAAATATCTGTTGTATTTTGACGACAGATTCCCGTTCATACATCAGAATTTTATACATCTGAACCTCGGCGTTTCTCACACGAGATACCGCGGTGAAGAGATCAGCACCGTCATAACGACGCCGCAGGGCGAAATGTACAAACGCGATGTTGTTTTCCCGACCGGTCTTGAAGAGACCGAAACGGCGATAGATATGCATTCGCTCAAGTACAATTATAACACCGGAAACTTTGAAAAACAGAGATTTACGGACAATTACACCACGTTCACATACAGATTTAACGGATTATCAAGACTTGAAAACTCGTTTGTCGCCGGCTTCCTCGCCTCGATCCTCGCATATCTGCTCGGCTTGCCTCTCGGTATCCTTATGGCAAGGAAGAAAGACACGTGGGTGGATAAGCTCGGAAACGTTTACGTCATATTCATTATGGCTGTTCCGTCCCTTGCATATATCTTTATGTTCGCGGCAATAGGTACGGGTGTTTTCAGATTACCATATCTGTATGCGAACGCCCAACCGAAATTCCTCGGATATATCCTTCCTATCGTTTCGCTCGCACTTCCGAGCGTCGGCGGTCTTATGAAATGGATGCGCCGTTATATGATAGACCAGATGAACTCCGACTACGTAAAATTCGCAAGATCTCAGGGCTTGTCGGAGCGTGAGATTTACAGAACTCACATTTCGCGCAACGCCATGATCTATATAGTCCACGGTATCCCCGGCACCATTCTGGGCAGCCTTACCGGCGTCATCGTAACAGAGCGCGTCTACGGCTTCCCGGGCGTAGGTAACCTGCTTACCGAAGCTATAACAAGACACGATAACTCGATAATCGTTGCGGTTACCGTCTTCTACACAACCATTACAATCGTATCTATAATCTTAGGCGACCTGCTCCTTGCAAAATACGACCCGCGTATTTCACTGTCGTCGTCGAAAGGAGGCGGAAGATAATGAACGAAAACGAAAAAGACGTAAAGATAGAAAACGAGGACGAACTGTTCGTTCCGATAACCCAGGATATGATACAGTCGGAGAAGATAATTGCTCCGCGTTACTCATACTGGAAATCCGTTTTCAGAATTTTCTTCAAAAAGAAAATAAACATCTTCCTTATAGCCGTATTCGTACTGATCTTCCTCGTCGCTTTTATCGTCCCGATATTCGCGCCGTACAATTATAAGGAAAACGTTACGATTTTGTCGTCGCAGAACCTTGACCCCGTTCAGGCGCTTAAGTTCTTCAGCGACAAACCCGAATGCGGACCCTCCATAAAGTGGATACTCGGCACAGGTCCTTACGGCAACTCCATCTTCTACGGTATTATTTCATCGGCAAGGACGTCGCTTCTTCTCTCCGTTATATGCGCCGCGATAAATATGACCATAGGTATCATATTGGGCGCGGTATGGGGCTATTCAAAGAAGTTTGACTCCGTAATGCTCGTTATATATAATATCATAGCAAATGTCCCGAATATTCTTCTTATCACCGTTCTTGTTTACGTCGTCGGCGCGGGCTTCTGGAGCTTCATTTTCGCTCTGACCGTCACCGGCTGGCTCGGTATCGCGTACTTCTTCAGAACGCAGGTCATGATAATCCGTGACCGTGAGTATTCGCTCGCTTCGCGCTGCTTGGGTACGCCTATCCCGAGAATGGTATCGAAAAACATACTGCCGTTTTTAACGAGCGTCATCGTCACGCTGCTTGCAACGGAGCTGCCGGCCTACATATCCTCGGAGGTCTATCTGTCTTTCTTAGGCATAGGTCTGTCCGCCGACGTTCCGTCGCTCGGACGTATGATATCTCAGGCTCAGTCGGCGTTCATGGTTTATCCGTGGGAATTCTGGCCGCCCGTGGCAGTCGCTGCCGCCATAACGATCATACTTTACCTCTTAGGACAGAATCTGGCTGACGCCTCTGACCCGAGAACTCATATGTAAAGGAGGGAAGAACTATGGAAAACAATGATAAAAAAGTCCTTCTCTCACTGAAAAACGTAGAGGTGAAATTCAACGTTCGCGGAAGGATCCTTACCGCGATAAGAAACGTTTCTCTTGACGTTTACGAAAACGAATCGCTCGCGATAGTCGGCGAATCCGGCTCCGGTAAATCCGTTCTCACAAAGACGTTTGCCGGAATGCTCGACAGCAACGGCTTCATAAGCAACGGCAGCATACAGCTGAACGACGAAGAGCTTGCCGATACCGTCGTAAACTTAAAGAGTATAGACAAAAAGCTCATAGCCGATATTTATAAGAGCATAAACAAGTATTCGCGTCTTGAAGCAGGCGCAAACACGTACAACGAGATCGAAAAGCTGAAAGCGGATAAGGAAGCGAAAGCCACGCTTTCCGAAAGTGACCGCAAACAGTTTGACGATAAGCTGAACGATATCAAATTCAAACGTACGGAAGCGTTCAACCTGAAACAGACGCTCGACTCCAACACCGATAAAGCCAAGTTAAAGGAAGTATCGGAAAAGATCACGGAGTATGACGCGCAGATCAAAGATCTTGAACTGAAGATCAAGGAAAAGATCAAGAGCAACGCGCGCGAGCTTAAGGCTGACACTGCTTATCAGAATGAGTACAACGCAAAAATGCGCGAGCTCAAAGAAAGATATAAGAATGAGACGTCGTCCACCGCGCTTACGGAAGATCAGAAAAAACGCAACGAGATATTGGCTGATGAGGTTTATTTATCCGTCGGACGTTATCCCTTGCATCAGAGAGTCGTTCTCATATACAAACTGAAGCGTGAGATCAAAAAAGCCCTTACCATAGGTCTCGATCTTAACAGAAGCCGCGTTAAGAACGAACTGTTCGACAACGTGGCGTTCAGAGTAAAACTGCTCGACAAGACGGAGGACAGACTGCACGGCACTTGCATACTTAACCTTGCAAAGGTCAAGTATACGAACGACTGGCAGCAGATAAGAGGACGCCGTATAGCGACCGTTTTCCAGGACCCGATGACGTCGCTCAACCCCGTTATAACGATAGGCAAGCAGATAATGACCGTCATACTGAAGCATCAGAAATGCTCTCAGTCTGAGGCGAGAGAACGCGCGCTCGATATAATGACGAAAGTCGGTATACCGGAACCGGAAAAGCGTTTCAACGATTATCCGTTTGAGTATTCCGGCGGTATGAGGCAGAGAATAGTCATAGCGATAGCTCTGTCCTGCCAGCCGAAGATACTGATATGCGACGAGCCGACGACCGCGCTTGACGTTACGATCCAGGCTCAGATCATAAGGCTTATAAAAGACCTGCAGAAGCAGCTCGGATTTACGACCGTTTATATCACTCACGACCTTGGCGTCGTCGCAAACGTCGCGGAGAGAGTCGCCGTGCTTTACGGCGGTCAGATAGTCGAGCTCGGCACGGTCGAGGAGATATTCTACGAGCCGCGTCATCCCTATACGTGGGCGCTTATATCGTCTTTGCCGCAGCTTTGCGAAAAAGGCACGGACCTGTTCTCGATACCCGGTACGCCGCCGTCTCTTTATAACAAGATAGTCGGCGACGCGTTCGCGCCGAGAAACAAGTACGCAATGGCGATAGACCTTGTAAAAGAGCCGCCGATGTTCAAAATAAGCGACACGCATTATGCGAAAACGTGGCTGCTTGACCCGCGCGCTCCGAAGGTCGAACCGCCCGAGAATATCAGAAACCTGCACGAAAAGATATCAAAGACGTACGTCGATTTCGGTGTCTGAGGAGGTCAATATGGAAAATACTGAAAAACAGGTAATATTATCTATACAAAACCTCGACGTAGTTTTCGGCCACGGCAAAAAGGCTTTCAAAGCCGTCGATAATGTAAGCTTCGATATTTACAAGGGTGAAACGCTCTCTCTCGTCGGCGAGTCCGGATCCGGCAAAACGACGATAGGACGCGCGATAGTTAGAATAAACCCCTGCTCCGCGGGTGCGATTTTCTACGACGGAAAGAAGATCTCAGGCAAACTGAGCCGCAAGGAAGACCGCGAGGTCATAAGAAAGATTCAGATGATATTCCAGGATCCCGCCGCGTCGCTTAACGAACGCGCGACCATCGAATATATCATCTCCGAGGGACTTTACAACTTCCACCTTTTCAAGGATGAAAAGGACAGGATGGAAAAGGTAGAGAGGATAATAGAAGAAGTAGGTCTTTTGCCCGAGCATCTGACGCGTTATCCGCACGAGTTTTCGGGCGGTCAGCGTCAGCGTGTCGGTATAGCGAGATCAATCGTCATGGAGCCTGAATTCATTGTGGCTGACGAGCCTATATCCGCGCTTGACGTTTCAATACGCGCGCAGGTCCTCAATCTGCTGAAAAAGTTCCAGAAGGAACGCGGACTTACGTATCTTTTCATAGCGCACGACCTGTCGATAGTCAGGTTCATAAGTGACAGAATAGTGGTTATATACAAGGGCAAGATCATGGAGATAGCCGAAACGGAGGAGCTTTTCGCATATCCGCTCCATCCGTATACAAAGTCGCTTATTTCCGCAATACCCACGCCCGATCCGATACTTGAAAAACAGAAGCATCTGTTTGTATATGACCCGTCATTGCACGACTATTCCGTCAACAAGCCCGAGCTTGTTGACATAGGCAACGGACACATGGTTTACGGAAGCGCTCCCGAAATCGAGGAATACAAAAAGATCCGTTTCAATAACTAAGGACAAAAAACGAGCCGCAAACGGCTCGTTTTTTCGGTATTATCATGGACGAGAATAAAGAAGAAAAGCAGCCGGTAAAAACGGAAAAAAAGAAAAAAGAAAACCTGACGGACGAGGAGAAGAGCAAGAAATATCTTCCGCTTCGCATCGCCGCTTTTGTCGTCGCCGTCATAGCCGCCGTCGGATTTTTAACGTACGGTATAGTTATGATAGGACATAAGGATGAGGGATACCAGACCGTCGAACCCGACGCCGTTGACGATACTGTCGTTTACAGCGGAAATCTGAAGTTTGAGTACTATTTCACGGGCTCAAGCAGTGAGATCAAGCGTTCCCTGAATGAACTGCGGCAAAAATACGGCATCGCCGTAAACCGTATCGTAAAGCTTTTTGACGCGGATACCGAGTATGACGATTTCAACAATATCCATACGGTAAATACGAATATCGGAAAGGCTGTCAGAGTCAATACTGAGCTTTACGCGGTGCTTGAGGACGCGTACGCGAAAACAAAGGAGAACAGAGGCTATAATATGTTCGCGGGCGCGCTGTATAAGGAATGGAACAGTATCCTCGTGCTTGAAGATCCGGCTGAATACGACCCGTTGAACAACAAAAAAGAAGCGGAGAGAATAAAGAACATAAGCGAAATGGTAAACGACCTCAATAATTTTGAGCTTGTGTTCGATAAGGACGCGCAGACGGTAAAGCTTGTCGTATCGGGAAAATATAAAGCGTTTTCAAACGAAAACGAGCTTTCGGACGCGCCGATAATAGACCTTAACCTGCTTTATGAAGCGTACGAGATAAAAACTGTTTCGGAGAGCCTCGGCACGGACGGATACAAAAACGGATATTTCACCTCGTCGGGCGGTTTGTCTGTATCGCTTTCCGAAAACGATCATGACGCGGTGTATGACTTGCTGTTTTATAATAACGGCGCCGTACAGTCCGCCGCTAACGCGAAAATGACGAAGGGAAGCGTTCTGAGCCAGTTCCGCGCGTTTGCGTATAAGGATAAGGAATACTATTATTACACGGTCGAGATGAACGGTAAGACATACAGAAGAAACCCGTTTTTGACGGCGGGCGGAGAGTTCAACGACGTTATAATGTCTTCATACGTTTTATCGGACAGCTTGTCCGTCGTTGATACGTGCTACGCGAATATAGTGCTACACGCCCAAAAGACTGCCGCAGACGTCGCGTCGGAAGCGGAGAAGCTTAACGCCGCCGTCGCCTATATCCTTCAGAACGACGCAAAACCTACGCTTTATATGAATAAAGCGGCGGAGAACGTGCTGGCGGTAAACCCGGATCTTGTAAAATAAAAACATGCAAAAAAAGCGTCCGATAGCGGTGTACTTCGTAAAGAAGTACACCGCAGCTGAATTCGCCGTATTCGGCGAGCTAAATCGGGCGCTGCCCGGCTAAATTTGCTTCGCAAGCTAAATTCGGCTTCGCCGAGCTTATAGGCGAATTTAATTTAGCTGAA
>JAEEGL014409384.1_pt1 | contig 39631 bp, 21 predicted proteins | sample 9134231 | NCBI WGS metagenome assembly JAEEGL01 (sample SAMN16246548, study PRJNA631951) | gut metagenome | biome: gut microbiome; feature: rumen; material: fiber-attached | host: Bos | place: Iran: Karaj | collected 2018-10
ATGTAGATAGTATTCAACCAGGAGAAACAATTGCTAGAGAGTTTTATGTAATGACAAATCAAACACCGAATATATATGAATATTATTCTAATTATCAAGGATTTACTGTATCTGAAGATGGAAAATATTATATTTCAACAAGTAAATATGATGCAGATGCAAATGCAACTTATGAACAGCAGAATGAAATAACAAGTGTTCCAGAAATAGATATACAAAACATATCATTAGTAAGCGCAAGCAATATGAATGCAACATTAAAAGCATCTTCTGACACAGTAATAGTTGAGGACACAGATATTAGTATAGAGGAAACTTGTGAATTAGATTCAAAAGGATATTTTGTGGCGGGACAAACAATTACATTTGGAATAGGTATAGGAAATTTAAGTGATGAGGATAAAACTATAGAAATAAAAAAGGTTTTACCTGAAGGTTTAAAATATACATCTGCATACATTGTAGAACTTGATGAAGAAACATTTCAGCAAACAGGTAGAATAAATGGGAAATATGATAGAGAAACACGAACAATTGGTTTTGGAGAACAAACAATTGAAAAACATGATTCTATCTCAATTATTGTTATAGCAGAGATTGAAGAATTAACTGATATTTTTGAAAAAGAAATTACGACAAATACAAGTGTATATGTTGAAAACAAAAAAATTGCAACATCTTCTGATGTTAGCTTTACAATAATCAAACCGCATTATTCCATAGAATTACAATCAACTAATACAAATTCAAGAATTAATGCGGGAGATGAAATTGAATATTATATAAATGTAACTAATTTAGGGAAAATAGCAATTACCGGTATAAATATAACACAGTATCTACCAAAAGAATTTATATTAGATGATGCTTTTTATGAAATAGCAGGACAAGTAATACATTTACATAAAACAACTGATGGAGATATAAATTTAATAACTATGGTAGAAGAAGGCCAAACGATACAAATTTATGTAAAAGTTATAGTTGGAAAAGTTTCTGAAGATACAACAGTTTTTACATATGTGTTAGCAAGGGGAAATGAATTAGAAACTGAACAAACAGATTTTATTACGCAGATAATAGAAAAAAGTGAGGATGCTAATATAAATAGCAATTCTGGTAATAGTTCAAGTAATAATGGAAGTTCAAATAATGAAAATCCTGAAGTACCTATTAATATAGAAAAAACATATAAAATAGCAGGTACAGCATGGATTGATAGTAATGAAAATGGTATTAAAGAAAATGACGAAACTATACTTCCTAATGTAATGGTATTAGTGATAAATGCTATTACAGGGGAATTTGCAAAAGATCCTATAACAGGTGAAATCATACAAACATCAACAGGAGCAGATGGAAAATATTTACTTACAAATTTAAAAGAAGGAAGTTATTTAGTGATATTTAAATATGATACAGCAATATATACTGTGACACCATATCAAGTTCAAGGAACAACAGAAATAAATAATTCAGATGTAATAGAAAAGAAAGTATTAGAAAATGGAGAAGAAATATTAGCTGGTGTTACAAACACTTTAAGCTTAAATTCAACTATTTCAAACATAGATATTGGCTTAATAGAAAAAGCAAAATTTGATTTGAAATTAGAAAAATCAATTAAACAAATTACTGTTCAAAATGGTGATGGAGTAAAAACATATAATTATGATTATTCTAAATTTACTAAAGTAGAAGTTTCAGCAAGACAAATGAAAAATACAACCGCAGTAATAGAATATGTAATAACAATTGCAAATGAAGGGAATGTAGCTGGTTATGCAAAACAGGTAGTTGATTATAAGCCGGCAGATTTAACGTTTAATTCAGATTTAAATACAAATTGGTATTTGGGAAATGATGGAAATCTATATACAAGTGAATTAGAAAAAACCATTATAAATCCAGGGGAAACTAAAGAAATTAAACTAATACTAACAAAGAAAATGACAGACTCAAATACTACAATGTTAAACAATAGAGCAGAGATAGAAGAAAGCAGTAATAACTTTGGAATAACCGATAGAGATTCAATAGATGGAAATGAAGCACAAGGAGAAGATGATATCGGTTTAGCAGATGTAATTATAACAGTAAAAACAGGAGAACCAGTCTTCTACATACTTATAACAATAACATCATTAATTATATTAGCAATTGGTACATATTTAATACAAATTAAAGTAACAAATAAAAAAGAGGAGGTGTACAAATGATGAAAAAAAGATTGGTAGAAGTAATTGCAATTATTTTGATATTAAGCTGTTTATCAGGAACTGTATATGGATTAACATCTGTAGTAGAAGCAAATCCAGAAAAAGATGTAATAATTTCTACTAATACTGATAAAGAAAATCCTCTTAAGGATGCAGAGACTTTAAAAATAGAACAAAAAGTTGAACAAGAATTAAATAAACAATATAATGAGGTTTCTAATAAAATAGAAGAATATATTGTAAATAATTTTACATCAAAAAAGAAACAAATTGAAAATGAAATTGACAAATATTTTCCTAATATTGATACAACTAAAGCCAAAGAATATACATTTGAAGAGGTTTTAAGTAATTTTGATGAAAAATGGACTAAGCAGAAAAAAGCATATTGGGAAACATATAAAGATGGAATAAAAGAACGTATTACAAATGAATCAAAGAAAAAGGACAGCGAATTTATAGGGGTTAGTTCAAAAATAATTGTACAATACATGTTTGATCCTATATATAACAAAATAAGTGATTCAATTAACGATTCAGTACCTTTAGTTGGCTCAGTATGTGCAAATTTAGCAAATAGATACATACAAAGTTTAAACATTGATGTATTACTTGCAAATGAGATTAGAAAAAGCGTAGGTTTAGAAGTAGTAAAATATAAAATTGATGATTTTGATTGGGGACCAGAAGTTATAAATGCTGGATTTGCTGCAATAGGCTCAGAGGCAAGTGGCTATGTAGAAGAACTATTTAGAGAGGCAACACAAAAGTTGTTTGACAAACTTGGAATAAATAGTAATGCTACAGATTTAGATGAGGCTTTAACAGATTGGATGGGAATACAAATAGAAGCTACTGTAAATCAATGGGTAAAAAATGCTACAGATTATGTATTGGGTAGAAATGAGTTAGATGAGGCTAGAAAAAGAGAAACAGAAAAAGCAATAAAAGAATTTGGTGGCGAACTTACAGATGAAATGAAAAAGGATGTAGAAAAGAAAGCAAAAGCAAGTGTGGAGAAGATGAAAAGTGATGCTGCCAACAGATTAGCAGAACTTAAAAAAGAAGCCCTAGGTAGAGTAGCAGAGTCTATTGGGGATTTTGCAGGTGATTATGTGAATAGCATGTATCAAAACTTAGAAGATGAGATGGTAAAATTTGGTCGTAATTTTGGAAAGTTTGGTACAGCAGTAATACGTGGATTTAGCAATCAAATCCAATCGTGGCTTACAGGAAATATAACAAATAATGTTACAAATTACCTAAAAAACTGTTTCCTAAATGAAAACAATAAAGTTGAATGGACGAAATTTGAAATTGATTGGACAAGATTAGGAGCAAATGTATTATTATCACTACTTGCAGATGAATCATTAGCTGACAAGTTGGATTTAGTATATGGAGCAATATCAAGCGTTGGTGGAATAGTAACAGGTCCATTACTTTATGAGGCATATGCAAATGTATATTTTATGTTTATATTAGCAAGACCATCATCAACACCAGCAGAAGAGGCTTCAACAGCTTCAGCAGTAGCTTCTGCAATTACTGATGAAGGAAATCTTGGAGTAGCTTCAGACATTTATGATCCTACACAATTTAATGCTCTTGCTGATAATCTTTTAATTACAAAAGTTGGACCAAGAACAGCTGAAACATTTGCATCAGCATTTGCTATAAGTCATGGTAGCCCAAGACCAATTATAGGAGAGCCTTCAGCAAGAACTGTTCCTTGGTTTGTCCCAACAGGAACTTTCCTTTGCATTCCAGGAGATCCAACATATGCTGATTCGGGATACATATTATGTTTTATGAAGCAAAATACAAGTAAAAGCTCATTTGTGCAGATAGCTTTCTCAACATCAACATATGGAAGGTTATTTGGTAGACCACCAGCACCAACTTTGTGGTCAGCACTTTTGAATGTGGAAGCATGGGGCTTTCAAGCATTTACCTTAGAGGTATCAAGTAAAGGTGGATATAAAAATTCATTAAAAGATGAAACGAATGTAGCTGTATCTAGATATCATGAAGAGGCTGGTATGTTTGTAATAGGACCGTTTAAAGTAGAGTATGTTAGGGGATATATGTTGGCAGGACTATATGGAAAAGCGGATTTTGGAATGATGGTAGATATGCAAGTATGTGATCAGAATGGAGAAAAAATTCCGCAAAATTCATGGGTAATAATGTATTCAGAAAGTGAAGATGTTGAACAAAGTACAAAACATAAAACAAGATTATTAGATAAGGGATATAATTATCCATATCCTGGTGAAGAATTTTATATAGGAATATCACAATATTCAAATCAAGAAGTTACAAGTATAAGTGAAATTAAAATGAAATTTAAAGAGATGCAAGTTATGGCTCGTGGTGTTACTATGGGGATACAATATGCTGCTGTTGGATATAAACCATATTCAATTGTAATAGGAGTTACTACAAGTGGAACACCAATATTTTATAATAGCTTAGCAGCAATTCCAAAACCGATTATTAATCCTCGCCATTCGTTGTGTGTAACAATTGCAACTAAATATTATTTAGACTATAATTTTAGTATATATTTGCATGAGAATAAATCAGATACGGCAAAAGCTGCATATGATACAAGAGAATATACAACAACAAGCTCATCATCAATTAGTGGAGTAGAATTTATAACTATTTCTCCAGCTGTTGCAGGGAACAGTGCAATGACTAGAACTGTTGATAGATTAATATCAAGATTAGAGACAGCAAGCCCATATTCAGCAACAGGTGTGCCATTCTTAGATAATTTATCAAAAGCATATAATGTTTATTCAAGTTTAGGATACAATCCTACAGTGTTACAAGGTGCAGCTGTGTTGCTAGAAGTGTTTGGAAAAAACGATTTAGCTAGAGCTATTACTGCGGCTGATGCATTATTTAGTAAAGATGGAAATACTTTCTCAAAAACAATGAAAGTAGCATCAGTATTTGTAAAAGATGAAAAAATAAGGAAATTGATGTATGGTATAGGCGATGTTGTTGAGATGTTTGGAAGCAAAAAAACAGATAGTGAAAAAGGTATGAGATTGCTTCGAATGGCTGCAGAGATTTCAGGAAATAAAGATGTAAAAATAGTTACAGATGCTGTAGGGACTGCAATACAATCAACACCATATAAAGATGCTGTATGGAATGCTATTTGCCAAGGAAACCTTAGCAGATCAGAACTTGATGAATATTTAAAAACAAAATATCCTGGATATTCTGCAAATCAAAGACAGGAAATAATAGATGAGGTTAAAAATATAGATAGCTTAATACGTAATTCTGGAGTGGTTGGAAATAGAGTCGCAGATATATTCCAAGGATGCTATTCAGCAGCAAATAGAACGGATACTATAACAAATATCGCTGGTACAATAGGAGAATCATTTGGAATAAAAAATGCAAAAACAGTAGCAACAGCTTATGAAAGAATAACTCAAACAAGTAAACAAAAAGAAGTAATTATGAGAGATGAATCATTAGATGATTTACAAAAAGCAGAACTTGTTAAAGCAGAAGATGCTAAAATTTGGCAAATTGGTATAAATACAGTACAAGAGTTTGCAAAAGATAACGCTGTTGTTCAAAGTTTAGATGAACTATATGAAGCACATGAGAATTATGAAAAAATTCAAAAGACAAATAAAGAGATAGAAAAAATTAAAGGAAATACATCTTTAACAGAAGAACAAAAGAAAGAACAAATAGAACAAAAGAATAAGGAGATTACAGATTTAGGGATAGATACTGCTAGAACAATTGGAATTATAGGAAGCGATGAATATAAGGCGGCAACAACAGCAATTGATAATTACGATAAAATAAAAGAAACAACTAAAAAGATAGAAGAAATAAAAACAGATAATAATTTAACAGAAAAACAAAAAGAAACACAAATAAAAGCATTAGAAGATCAATTAATAGAATATGGAATTAATAACGTAAATATTACAAACAAGAGTAATAGTGAAATATTTGACATTGGTGTAAAAGCATATAAAACATATTCTACATTAGAAGCAACTACAACTAAAGAATTCTTTAACACTATAAAAGATATGAATAAAACAGAGATTACTCAGTTAATTAATACAATTGAAAAATCAAACAGTACAGAAGATGCATTAACAATTATTGAGAATGTTAATGCAAGAAAAGCACTAGAAACATCAGAACAAAAAGAGGTTAGAAATAGACAATTTTATATAGATGAAATAGATAAATTAAATGGTGCACAACTTTATGATTCTTCTGCATACACAGAATTTGATTCAAACTATAATGTTAATAGTTTTGATAGGCCATCAAAGGTATACTATATGGGAGATGATGAAATAGACCTTACAATGACCATTGCTGGAGAGGTTTGGAAAGATGGACACACAGGATTTCAAAATGATTATGATGGAATAAGAACTGCAAATGCAAATGGTGATTTAGAAGCAGGTGTAGAAGGAGTAAAAGTTACATTAATCCGTGAAAGAGGAGATAAGGTTACAAGAAATAGAAATGGCCAAAAGGTACAAGATGTAATTGGAAGAATGAGAGTAAATGAGGAATGGGTTGATGCAATTACTTATACAGATGAAGGTGGATACTATCATCTAGAAGAAGTTGAATCAGGTAAATACTATGTTGAATTTGAATATGATGGCGAAAAATATATGGCGACAACATATTTATCTGATGGTGAAAAAGAGGGAGACATTTGGAATTATGAATTATTCCCTGACCAAGAGAAGTATTTTAATAACTCTAAAGTTGCAGAAGACTTAAATGAAAGATTATCATTTAATGATAAATTCTATCAAATAATAAACGGAACAGCTGTAGGCAGAAATGGAGGAACAATTGAACTTGAGTATGAAGCAAAAGATGGAGTTTCTAGTTTAGTAACCACAGATAATTATGGACATGTATTACCACGATTTGCAATGCATGCAAGCAGTCAAACAGTTGGAATAACATATCCAATTGATACAACTGTAACGCTAGAAAACGAAGGAACAAGCATGCTAGTATCAACTAAAGAACAGGATGTGCCAGTTTCTTATGATTATAGAAAAACAGGCGAATACATGTATCATGTTAATTTGGGATTAATAGAAAGAAGCAAAATTGACTTAGCTGTGACACAAGATGTATACAATGTAACAACAACAGTTAATGAAAAACAACAAGATTATATCTATAATGGAAGAGGAAATTTATCTATATTTGATGCTAATTTAAAACACACAGATGCATATAGAAACATTTCATACACAAGAGAGTTATATAATGCAGATTATCAATTAAGATTAGAAGACTATAAGTTAAATGATTTGAATAAGCTAGATAAAAATGGAGAAGACAATAGAGAAAAAATTGAAAGAGTACAAGAGATTAAAGAGCTCGAACATGATAGAAATGGACTAGAGGAAAGAGTATTTGTAACATATAAAATGACACTTGTAAATCAAACGGTTCTTCAATCTGCGACAATAAATGAATTAACTGATTACTTTGATCCAACATATAAGTTGGTAGAAGAAGATACATATCAACAAATACAAAACGAACATGGCGAAGTAGAAAGAAAATTAGTAGCTAAACAATCATTCTTTATTGTTAAAGATGCAGAAAATGCTGTGGAATATAAATTGAATTGGGAACAAACTGGCATGGCAAATGGTTTTAACACTATGAGAACGGTTCAAACATCGGGAGATGGTGTTGGCCTAGAAGATGTAATGATTAGAGCGGGTGATGAAGTATACGTATTTGTCACTTTTGAGGTTGATACAGACAATAATGATGCATTACAATTAGGTAAAAAACAAAATATAGTGGAAATTTCAAATTATAGTTCATTTGAAATTGGAAGTACAAACAAAGATCATTCAATAGGACTTATCGATAGGGATTCTGAGCCAGACAACATATCAGTTGGATATTATACTGATTATGAAGATGATACAGATGCAGCACCTATATTAGATTTAAAACTATACAGTACAGATTTAAGAACAATTAATGGATATGTATGGAATGATAATAGAACAGTAACACTATCAACTGGACAAGTTGTTGGAAACGGAATAAGAGAAGAGGCAGAAGAAAAACTAAATGGTGTAAAGGTTCAATTAATAGAAATAGTAAGAGATCCATTAAATGGTGAAGAATTTGAATATGTATGGAAAGAAATGTATACAGGAGAAGATGCATATAGTTATGTAGGAAGTTCAGGAAATCTAATGAATCCAGTAAGAGGACAGGCAGTAACAACAGGAAGTGTAACAACAGATACAAACCTTGGAGCAACACAACGAGGAGAATATAAATTCCATGACTATATTGCAGGTAACTTTATAGTAAGATTTATATATGGAGATACATATAAAACATATTTAGCAAGTGGAACTGAGAATGGACAAGGAGAAGGAAGAAATGAAGCTTCTTTCAACGGACAAGACTATAAATCTACTGCATATCAAAAAGGAAACAACTTAAATGCAATATGGTTTGATTTAAGAAATGCATATCCAGATAGTAAGCTATATTCAGATGCAAAAGATAATAGCGATAGAAGAAAAGAAGTAATTAAGTATTCTTCTACTATAAAAAATAAAGAAGCAGAAGTTTTAGCATCAGCAGATGGAAGAAAAGATAAGAATTATTACAACAGACTATTACATCAAGATTTAAGAGATAAAACATGGATGTTTGCAGATACTGCAAAACTAAATGTAAATATAGAATATGATAGAACAAATTCAAATGGAATAGAAGGTACAAGCTATTATGTAAGAAATATAGACTTTGGTTTAGAAGAAAGACCAGAAACAAAATTAGAGATTAAGAAGGAAATTACTGATATAACAGTTACATTAGCAAGTGGTGAAACAATCATAAATACAGCTGCCGGAATGAGTAAAAATGTTAACTGGGTATCAAATGCAAGAAATGAAGAAAAAGGTCATGACTATAAGAGAGATAACTTTAAATATACATATAGACAAGGAAAAATTCATATATACATGGACAAAGAAATTCAACAAGGTGCTACAATTAAAGTAACATACAGGATAACAGTAACAAACAAGAGCGAAGTTGATTATACAGGACAAAATGGTGAGCTTGGATATGTATATTATACAGGAGAAACATATTCTGGAGATAAGATAGTAACAACAAAAGTGGATAAAATTATAGACTATGTAGATAATAGCTTAACATTTAGAAAAGATGATAATCCAGACTGGAGCTTAATTGAAACGATGAGTGACTTTAATGCAAGATTAGATGAACAAGATGAAGAACAGAGAATGGATATGGGAGAGTTTATAGACTTCATAAATGATCAATTAGGAGACAATTATTCAGCAAAACATTATAGAGAAGTTCAAGCAGCATTCCAAGTATATCAACAAACAGGTAAGATAACTGGAATTGGAGGACTTACAGAAGAAGTAAATCAAGAAGAAATGGGAGCTTACTTAACAAACTATAATGTTCTTCAAAGCATGAAGGATAATGGATATTTACATGAGGATTTATCTATTGTAAGAACAAAATCAGCTAAAACAACGCAAGTACCAATAAGTCAGGTAATAGTTACTAAAGCGCTAGAGAATAAGGAATTAAGACCAGGACAAAGTGCAAGTGTAGAGTTAGTACTATCAAAGACTTTATCACCACAAGACGAATCAGATGATTTGACATATAGCAACTTAACAGAGATATTACAATACTCAAATACAGTCGGAAGAAGAGATATGGATGCAGTACCAGGAAATCAAGAACCTGATGCAGAACCAAATGAATCTGATTTTGAACGTGATACGGATTTCACAGAGCAAATAATCATAACTCCACCAACAGGTGAAAATAGATCTTTCTATTATGTAATATCAGCAGTTGTGCTTGTAGTATTATCAGGCGGAATATTCTTAATTAAGAAAAAAGTGCTAGATAAATAATTAATATAATCTCTAAGGGAAGATAATTCCCTTAGGGGTTATACATAAGTGTATTTTATAAAATATGCTTATGTATAACCTAAAAATTACATAAAATTACACTTTTTTACAAAAATCACTTGAAAAAGTTGACATAAGAAGGTATAATATATAATAGGTTTAAAATGCCATAAATCTTTTATTTAGGAGGAATAAAAATGCACACAGAAACAAAAAAATTAGGATTAATGCAAAAAATATTAATAATATCATTAATTCTAGCTTTAAGTATGTCAAACTTCTTAAACGTTGCGGTATACGCAGTTACTGCGGTATTGGATAACCAAACAGAAGCAACAATAAATAAGAATGTAAAATTTGACACATATTTCAAGGGAGATAATGGAAATACGCATTATCTTGTTTGTGATGTTAATACACAAGATGAAACAATGTTAATGAAACTAGATGTTTCAGCTGGATACCTAAAACAAGCACAGATAGAACTTAAAGATGCAAATTATAAATTAGTTGGTATAACAGATGAAACAGGAAAAGTTCAAAAAGCAGAAAATAGTAAAATAACATTAAAACAAGTAGATGCAGGAGATAGTATTGAACTTGGAATAAAAATAGGAAAAACAGCAGAAGACCAAATGAACTTATTAGACTTAAGTAAAGATAGTAAAGTTATATTAAAAGCTACATATGTAGATGAAAGTGGAAAAGAAATTAAAATAGAAAAAGAAATTATTGTTAATGTTTCTTGGACATCTACAAATGAAGCAGAAATAAGTTCAGAACTTGTAAAATATACAAGCTTTATAAAGGAAAATAAAGAAAAAGTATTAGTTCAAGTATTAACAAAGATAGGATTAAAAGAAAGTGCAAATAAACTTCCAATAAAAGAGAGTAATATAAATGTAACAATTCCTACATTAGCAGAAGCTAAAGCGGAGGAAGTATTAGTTATGGCTAAAAATACAGTAGGAACAAATGGACTTGAAGAAGGTTTAGCAGAATTAAAAGAACAAAACATAAATAAAGATTTAGAAAATGGAACAGTTTCTGTAAAAATAGAAAATGTAGAACAAAATGGTAAAGTATGGAATGGAAAAGGACAAGATGAATTACTATTTACATACATATATAACAAACAAGATGTAAAAACAGAAGTTACAAAAATTACTTCAAAAATAGATACAGAGATTGAAGTGTATAACGGAAATGCTACAGATAAAGCAAAATTAGCTCAAACAATAGAATATGATTTAACTGGAGTTTCAGGTAATATTGTTTCATTAAATGCAGTAAGTGCAGAACAAGAAATAAATAAAGGTAAAATATATGCAAATATAGATTCAGAAAACAAACAATATGAAACAAATTATAATGAATCAATTGCTGTAGAAGTATCATACAAAGATATGACAGGAGAATTAAAAATATCTGAAACAGATACATATTTTACAGATGCAAATAAAAACAAATATCTATTAGCAAATGGAGAAGATGTATATTCATACTATAAAGCAATAACAATTTCTAAGGCTAATTTCGAAAAAGTATTAGGACAAAATGGAGAAATAAAAGTATTAAATGAAAACGGACTTGTAGTAGCCATAATAAATAATAGCCTAGATACAGATGCAAAAGGAGACTATGCTGTTACTTTTACAGCTAAGTATAATAAATTATCTATGGTAACAACTGCACCAGTAGCAGAAGGGGAATTATTGATAGATATACAAAAAGCAATATCAGCAGATTTACCATATAATAAAGCACAAGCTAAAAAGTTTACAAATGTAGTATCAACATTTGAACTTGCACAAAAGGAAAACAATGAATATTTGACATTAGAAAGTAAAGAAATATTTATACCATTAACAGAAACATATACAAATGCAAATCTTGTTTTGAGTACAGATGTATTATCAACAATGGTAGAAAATGAAAGTGTAGAAATAAAAATTGAATTAGATAATAGTAGAGAAACTGCAGATTTATATAAAAATGGATCTTTCAAAATAGAATTTCCAGAATATATAGAAGATGTGGTTATTAATAGTGCAAATATTCTATATGCTGAAGGAATAACAGTAAAACCAATTGAAAAACAAGTCGAAAATGGAAAAGTAGTTATTTATATAACATTAGATGAAACACAACAATTATTTAGTACAGGTTCAGTAACAAATGGAACAAATATTATATTAGATACAAACATAAAAACAAAATTATTAACACCAACAGCAGAAGATATTGTAAAAATGTATTATACAAATAGTAATGCAAATGCATATATGTTAGTAGATGAGCAAACTGGTATGGGATACGCAGAAGCAAAAGTAAAATTCTCAGCACCAGTCGGAATGCTTGCTGTAAGCAGAATATCTGGATATGAAGAAACAGGAAAGAGTGTAATATCTGTAAATCAAGGAACAGTTGTAGATAAAATAAAAATGGATTCATCTGCAAAAAATGCGACAATGGAATTGATGCTTATAAACAACACAGGAGATACATGTAATACAGTTAGCGTAATAGGAAGAATTCCATTTGAAGGAAATAAAAAGATTGGAACAGATGAAGATTTACAAACAACTGTAAATACAAATATGATTCAAGGAATTGCAGTTCAAGGAGAACAAGCTAAGTATGCAACAATATACTATTCCGCAAATGGAGAAGCAACAGCAGATTTAAATGATAGTAGTAATATGTGGACTTCAGCTCCAGCCAACTACAATCAAGTAAAATCATATATGATAGTGTTTGAAAATTATGAATTTAAACAAGGCGAAATAATAAATATGTCATACAACTTCATAGTTCCAGAAATGATAGATTTAAATAATTCATTATTTGGAACATTTGGAGCATCTTATGAGAAGAATTCAGAAATTGGTTTAAAAGAAGAAAGCGTTGCAGCAGATGTTGTTGGATTAACAACAGGAACAGGACCAGTTATGGAAATAAACCAAATAGTATCAGTAGGAGAAAATGGAGTAGCTCATGAGGGACAAATAATAAAATATACAGTAAGAATAAAAAATTCTGGAAATAACAATATAGAAAACTTAAAAATAAAAGACTATATACCAGAATATACTTCTCATGTTGAATATCAAGAGCCAGAATCACTACAAGGAACAGAGGGAAGATATGTAAATGCAGAAACTTCTACAGATTCACAAACAGGAAAACAATACATAGAGTGGGATGTGGGAACTGTAGAACCAAATCAAACTATAACAAAAGAAGTATTTGTTAAAGTAGGTAAACTTCCAACAATAATGGAATATTATGAAAATTATGATAATTTAAGATATGATGAAGAAACACAGCAATTCTATTTAGAAGGAATAGATGAGGAAACAGGAGAATTAACAAAAGAAATAATAACATCAGTACCTGAAATATTAATATATAATACTATCCATTTAACAGCAACAGATTTAGAGTCTAAAGTAGAAAAAAGTGGTGAAAACAAAGTTGAAGAAGTAGCATTTATAACAGAAGAAACATCAGAAAAGGCTCCTTCAATTATGATAAGAGAAAATGAAGAGTTAACATATACAATTACAGTAAGAAATAATACTGAAAAAACAATTCAAAATGTTCAGGTAGAAAAAACTTTACCAGATGGAGTGGAATTTGTTGAAGGTTATGCAACAAAATATAATATAGATACAGCTAAAAATGAAAAGGTTTCAGATGCAAGCTATAACGCAAGTAGTAGATTAATGTCAGTTACTATTCCTAGTTTAGATGCAGATGAAATTGCAACAGTTAAAGTAAAAGTTGTAGCATCACAACTTGCAAATGGAGTTTATGATAAAGATATAGTTACTTCAAGTGTAGTGTATGCAAATGGAACTAGTAGACATACTACAACAGAAGTAAAGAATACAATTGCTAAACCACATTTAATTATTGAACAAACAGATAATGGAAATGGTGAATATATTTCAGAAGGAAATAGAGTAACATTTACATTAAAAATAAAGAATACAGGGAAAATTGATACAGGAGTTATTAATATAACAGATGAGATTTCAGATAAATTTAAATTTGTAGAGGCATCATATACTATTGATAATGGAGTTAGTTCACCAGTATCAGCACATGACAACTTATTAACATTTAGACCAAATTTAAAACCTGACTCAGAATTAGTATTAAAACTTACGGTAGCAGCTGATGAGCTATTGAATTCAATTCAAGAAGCAACAGCAGAAAATGTATTTGTAATAACAGGTGATAATATTGGAGAAGTAAGATCAAATGTTATAAGAAAAACAATTGAGCAATCAACACAAATCAATAAACCAGAAAATGATAACAAACCAAACAATAATAGCAACAATAATAGTAACACAAATAACAATAGTGGAAACAATAATAATCAAAATACTAATAATGGTGGAAATAATACAACACCAGCAGAAATAAAAACATATAAAATAAAAGGTACAGCGTGGTTAGATGAAAATTCTAATGGCGCAAGAGATGCCGGAGAAAAACTATTTACGGGAATAAAAGTAACATTAATAAATGCAGCAACTGGAAATATAATTATAGATAGAACAACAGGATATGCTAAAGAAATATTAACAGACTCAGAAGGCACATATGAATTTGATAACCTAGTTCAAGGTGACTATATAGTAGTATTCTACTTTGATAGTGCTATATATGGATTAACAGAATATGCGAAAGCAGGAGTAAATAGTGAATTAAATTCAGATGTTATATTAACTACAATTAGAGAAAATGATAAAGATGTAACAGTAGCTGTAACAAATACTTTAAAAATAAGTACAAATAGCATTTCAGGAGCAGATATAGGATTAGTAACAAACAAAAAACCTGATTTAAGATTAGATAAATATGTAAGCACTATTACAGTACAAAATAAAGAAGGGGTTAAGACATATAACTTTAAAGATTCTACACTAGCAAAAGTAGATATTAAATCAAAGAATTTACCTGGATCAGTAGTAGTTACAGAATATGCATTAGTAGTTACAAATGAGGGTAACTTACCAGCATATGCAAAACAAATAGTTGATTACATGCCAACAGACTATAAATTTAATTCAGATTTAAACCCTAATTGGTATGCAGGAAATGATGGAAACTTGTATAGTGCAGAATTGGCAAATACAATTATTAACCCAGGAGAGTCAAAAACAGTAAAACTTATATTAACAAAGACAATGACAGCAAATAATACAGGACTTTCAAATAACAGAGCAGAAATCTATGAACAGTATAACGAACTTGGATTAGCAGATATAGATTCAACACCAAATAATCAAGCACAAGGCGAAGATGATATGGGAGCAGCAAATGTTATAGTTTCTGTAGCAACAGGACAAGAAATAACGTATACATGTACAATATTAGTTGCATTAGTAATATTAGCAATTGGAATATATTTTATAAGAAGAAAAACTTCGAGATATTATAACTAAAGGGGGGTGAAGGAGAATGAATAAAAAGAAAAGTTTGATAACAATAACTCTAGCAGCAACAATAATAGCTGGATGTGGAATAACAAGTAGTGCAGCATTAACAAAGGAATCATCAGTAAGCTTAAGCGACTTAGCTTCAAGTACAAGTACTTCAGCTTCAAGAACTTGGACAGCTGGTACAGCAAAATCAATTTTGAATCTATCTTTAAATGAAAGAATGCCAGAAGAGTTCGAAGTAGGCGATTTAGCAAGTATGAAGTCTGTAAAATGTTTAGATGAAAAAGTAAGAATGCCTGGAGAAGGTAATGGAAGCTATGTTACTACAATAGGAGGATACACATATAGAGTTGGAAAAGGAGAAACTAAAAGATTTCAAGTTGATCAAAAATTATCTGGAACAGGAAAAAGTGAAACTCCTAATAAGTATCATGAAACACGAACAGAAACAGTTGGAAAAACATCAGATACAGCATCTATAGCATATATCTGTACTTTTGCAACTGAAGAGTCTGGAATTTATACTACTGATCAAATAGCAATTTGGTCTAATGACTATGCAGTAAAAAAATCTAGACCAAAGAATGATTTGGCTTTAGAAGCTGATGAGTACCAAAAATTCTTTGAAGAATGGGAAAAAATAAAACAAGAAAACAATGGAAAAGAAATTACAGATACTGTAATTGATGCAACAGTTGCAACAGATATACCAAATAGAGAGCAATGGTTAGGTCCATTTGAAGTTAATTATGCAAGAGGTATTACAAAACAAGGTACTAGAGATGTAGTAGATTTTGGTGGAATAACAGAAATGAAATTGTTCTCAGAAGACGGAAAAGAAATAAGTCAAGATGCATGGGAATTTGTTCCACAAAGTGTTAAAGATGGCCAACAAAGAAATATTCAAGAAATTGACAAAAATTATCAATTCCCTTTACCAAAAGAAAAGTTTTATATTAAACTTTATGTTGATAAATTAAATGGAGCAAAGAAAATATCAAAAATACAATACAATTATGAAAGACTATATTGTGAAGCACAAATAGTGTTTTACGAAGGAACATATGATGAGATAACATGGGCTGGAAAAGTTGAACAAGTATTTTGTTCAGGTGGACATAGAATATTAGTAGGAAGAAATCCAGACGGCTCACCTCGTTGGTTTGATCAACCATGTCAACATGGAAGTATGAAGCCACACTATTTTGATGGAAGATATTATATAGAACAAGTAGGAAGAGAAACAAAAAGTTCACAACCACCAATAAGAATTACGACAATAAAAAAGGAAAGAATACCTACAACATATGAAATACCAACAACAGCACCTAGTGCAGTATTAAATATTCCTTATTTGCATGGAGGAGGAATTTATTATCCACCAGAGCCACCAGAACCACCAGTGACACCAACGCCACCACCAACACCAACACCAACACCACCACCTGAAGATGATTTAACATTTACAATTGCTGGTATGGTATGGGAAGATACTAAGACAGGTAAAGAGAGTGACTATGATGGACAAAAAGGGACAGCAAATGCAGGAACACCTGAAGCTGGAATGAAAAATGTCGAGGTTAGAGCATATAAACATGGAACATCAGAAGTAGTAGCTTCTACATATACAGATGAAAATGGTTCATATGTAATAACAGAATTACCAGTAGGTAAATATGATATAGGATTTGTGTATGATGGTTTAACATATACAACAACAAAAGCTTTTGCAAGTGGTAGTGCAAGCGATTATAAACAAAATCCTAATGATGAAAAATATATATTAAACTCTAAAGCAGAAGAATCACCAACAGAAAGACAAGCGTTTAATGATAAATTCTATGAAATAACTGCAAATGGTTCTAACTATCAAAGTGGAATAAGTGCAGTTGCAGCATCACCAGATGCAATTTCATACTTAACATCAAATGGAGTATCAAAGATACAAACAACATATTCTGATGGAAAAGTAAAACAACCTTTCCAATTAGAAACAAAAACAACTAACTCAATTGATGCAGGATATCCATTTGCTGACTATGTTAACAATGCAACAACTAAAAAAGTAATTGGTGGACAAGAATATGATGAAAACTTTGTATATATGGCATATGTTAACTTAGGATTAAAGAGAAGACCAGAAGTAGACTTTGCATTAACAAAGGATGTGTATACATCTACAGTAACAATTAATAATAAACAAATTAATTATAAATATAATGCAAGAGCTGCAGATTCATTTGACATTGAGTTAAAGAATTCACTAGCATATAGCAGTGTAAAATACAACAGAGAAGTATTTAAATCTGATTATAATTATAAAATAGATGATTACAAAACAAATAATATGAATATTAGCGGAACAGAATTAAGAGGACTAAAAGAAGAAGACCAAGAGCTAAAAGTATTTGTAACATACAAGATAAAAATAAGAAATCAATCAGAGATTTATAGTGGAACAATTAATCAAGTAGTAGATTATTTTGATTCAACATATAACTTAATCTCTTCAGATTTAAAATTAGATATTAGAAATGATGATGGCACAATTGAGAAAGACAAAGTAGTTGCAAGAGCGCCATATTATGAAACAATATCAGGAAAAACAGGATTATTAAATGTATCAGAAGTACAAGATACATCAAGTAAAGACTTTAAGAAAACATACATTTCTGGTATGCAAAATGAAATACTTCAATCAGGTGAAGATGTAATATTGTACATAACATTTGAAGTAGATAAAAACGATCAAACAAGAAATGTCTTGCTAGGTGAAAAGAATAACCAAGTTGAAATAACAAGTTATTCAACATTCGATGCATATGCAGTAACAAAAACTAACACAGTTGGTATGATAGATAGAGATTCAGCTCCAGGAAACTTAGACCCAATAAATAGCTTATCATTAGAAGATGATTCTGATATAGCACCAACAATTAATATTAAATTATATGAAGGTGCGACAAGAACAATTAACGGATTAGTTTGGGAAGATCAAAGAGATCAAAACAAATTAAAAGCAGGAGAGTTTAGTACAGGAGATGGATTAAGACAAGAATCAGAAACATTAATTGATGGAGTAACAGTACAATTAATAGAAATTATTACAGCTGCAGATGGAACTCAATATGAATACATATGGCAAGAAATGAGTTCAGGTGAATCTGGATTCAAGTATGTAAATCTTGAAGGAACAGTACTTGATGGAACACTTGGAACAGTACAAGCTGGACAAATAGATGCTGAAAAAGGTGTATACAAATTTAGTGGATATATTCCAGGTGACTATATTGTAAGATTTAAATATGGTGATACTCAAAAAACTATATTAACAGGTAGAAATGAGACATCATATAACGGACAAGATTATAAATCAACAGTATATTTACAAGGTGAAGATATCAATAGAGAATGGTATGATTTAGGTAGTGAATATTTAAATAATACTAAGATGTCAGATGCTAGAGACAATGAGGCAAGAAGATTAAGTGTAATTGATTACTCAAAAGTAATGAAATACAGTATTGCAGCAGTATTAGCTTCACATGAAAAAGGATATACAAGTTTATATGATGAATTAATCAATAATACATGGATGTATGCTGATACAGCTAAGATGAGAGTCGAAGTTGAATATAATACAACAAGTAAAAATGGATTAGATTCAAATGCATCATATAACATAAGAGATATTGATTTAGGATTAGTTGAAAGACCAAAAGCAAATATTCAATTGACTAAGGAAATTCAAGGAATTAGAATAACTTTAGCAAATGGAACGCCTATAATTGATACAGAAGCAGGAGCAAGAAAGAATGTAAACTGGGTAGACAATAGAGGAACACAAAAAGGTGCAATACACATTTACATGGATCAAGAAGTAATGCAAGGTGCAAATATACAAATTAAGTATAAAGTAACTGTAACAAATAAGAGTGAAGTTGACTATATAGGAGCTTCTGCAAATTCAGTAGGTACTGCATACTATACAGGAAAAGCAACAAGTGCAGACAAACAAGTAACAACAGCAATAGATATAGTTTCAGACTATGTTGATAACAATATAGTATACAGAGAAGCAGATAATACAGGCAAAGGTTGGTTAAATATTGATAAAACAGACTTGGAAAACATCGCTAAGATGGAACAAACTGGATACTTAGATCCAAGTGTAAAACTAGAATCTAAGAATATTCACGAAATATTAGTTAATGATTCATTAAGAAATGATCAATTACTTCCAGGAGATAGCAGAACATTAGAATTATTATTAACAAAAGGATTAACAACAACTAAAGATTCTAAGGATGATCCAACTTTTGATAACATAGCAGAGGTATTACAATATACTAACTTAGTTGGTAGAAGATCAGATATACCAGGAAACCAAGATCCAACAAAGGTGCCATTAGAAGGAGACTCAGACTGGACAGAAAAGGTATCAATAACACCACCAACTGGTGAAAATAGAGCACACTACTTTGTTATAACAGGAATTGTATTAACAGTATTAGCAGGCGGAGTATTTATAATAAAGAAAAGAGTCCTAGACAAATAGAACAATAAAAATATTAAACATGATTAGAATGCAAATTCTAATCATGTTTTTTTGTTTAACAAATTTCAAGTTGTGAATAATATATAAAAGGAGGATATTATTCATGAAATTGGGTATAGCTTTATCTGGAGGAGGAATTAGAGGAATAGCTCATGCAGGAGTTTTAAAAGCTTTAGAGGAGAGTAATATTAGATTTGACATGATAAGTGGAACTAGTTCAGGCAGTATGGTTGCTTCTATGTATGCAATGGGATATTCACCTTATTATATATATATATTATTTAAAAGATATGCAAAAGATATTTGTGAATTAGATGGAATGCCTAAAATTTCTAGTTTTAGAAATTTTATAGTTAATAAAACGATTGATGTAAATGGATTAAATAGTGGGGAAAAAACAGAAGAAGCATTTAATATAGTAGCTAAAAAGCAAGGAATAGGTAAAATGTCACAAATTAGATTTCCTTTATTTATAACAAGTGTTGATATTTCTTCCTCACAAGAAATAATATTTAGTTCTATAAAAAATAGTAAATATATAAATGATATAGATGTCGGAACAGCGATAAAAGCAAGTTCAGCTTTTCCAGTTATATTTGAACCATGCAAATATAAAGATTATTTATTAGTAGATGGAGGAGTATTAGATAATATACCTATAAAAATATTAAAAGAGAATAAAGCAGACAAAGTAATAGCAATTCGATTTGAAAGTGATGAGGTTACAAGTAAAAGCAATATTATGGATATAACAATGAAAACTATAGATATAATGGGGAATAAACTTTGTGATGAACAATTAGAAATGTGTGATTACATTTTAACAATTCCATCAGATGGAACAGGTTTGTTAGAAGTAGATAATTTAGATTTTTGTTATAAATCTGGATATATTGAGGCCATTAAAAACATAAATGCTATCAAAAAATGCTTGCGATAAAAAGAAAAAAATGATAACATTATATAAACATATATAGTAAAATAATAGAAAAAATTTAAAATGATTCTTGTTTGATATTTGAAAGGAGCAAAAATGATAGCTTATATAAAAGGAAGATTAGAGGCAAAATCAAGTAATTACGTTGTAATAGACATAAATGGAGTTGGGTATAAAATATTCATGTCTGGTACAGCAATTAGTGAATTACCAGAAATAGGAGAAGAAGTAAAGGTACATACATATTATTATGTTCGTGAAGATAATATAAGTTTGTATGGATTTAATACACAAGAAGAACTTAAAATGTTTGAATTATTGTTATCAGTAAGTGGAGTTGGAGCAAAATCAGCATTAGCAATTTTAGCAGCTGTAAAGCCATCAACATTTGCATTAGCTGTAATATCAAATGATGTTAAAGCATTAACTAAAATACCGGGTGTAGGACCAAAATCAGCTCAAAGAATCATATTAGAATTAAAGGATAAATTAAAAACAGAGCAAGCAATTAGTGAAGAGAGTAATTCAGAGATAAATGCAGTTATAACAAATAATACTAATTTTGATGAAGCAATATCTGCACTTCAGGTCTTAGGATATAACAGAAGAGAAATAGAAAAAGCAATTATAAATATTACAGATAAAGGTTTATCAGTAGAAGATATAATCAAGCAAGCTTTAAAAATATTAGGTATGTAATAGGAAGGAAACAAAAATGGATAGTAGTAAGCCACTAGCACACAGAGTAAGACCTAAAACACTAGATGAATTTGTAGGACAAGAACATATACTAGGTAAAGATAAAATTTTATATAGAACAATAAAAGCAGATAGACTATCAAGTATAATTTTATGGGGCCCAACTGGATGTGGAAAGACATCACTAGCAGAAGTAATAAGCAATACAACAAAATATAAATTTTGCCCAATAAATGCAGTAAATGCAGGTGTTGCAGACATTAAAAAAATAATTGAAGAAGCTAAAAATGTATTTTTAAATCCAACAGGAAAATGTATTGTGTTTATAGATGAGATACATAGGTTTAATAAACTTCAACAAGATGCTTTGTTACCATTTGTAGAAGATGGAACAATTATTTTAATAGGAGCAACAACTGAAAACCCATATTTTGAAGTAAATAAAGCACTAATATCAAGATCCATGGTATTTAAATTAGAGCCACTAACTGAAAAAAACATCGTAAAAATAGTAAAAAATGCATTGACCAATAAAGAGGGACTTGGTGAATATAAAATAAAAATCTCTGATGATACAATTGATAAAATTGCAGAAATATCTGGAGGAGATGTTAGAACTGCATTGAATGGATTAGAAATTGCAGTATTAACAACAGAAATGAATTCAAAAGGGGAAATTGAATTAACAGATGAAATAGTTGCAGAGTGCTTTTCAAAAAAGAAAATAGCTTTTGATAAATCTGGAGACAGCCATTATGATAATATAAGTGCATTTATTAAATCTATGAGAGGTAGTGATCCAGATGCAACTTTATTTTATTTAGCAAGAGCACTATATGGTGGAGAGGAGCCTCTATTTTTAGCAAGAAGAATTGCAATATGTGCTGCAGAAGATGTAGGACTTGCAAATCCAAATGCATTAGTGGTAGCAAATGCTGCTATGCAGGCAATTCATATGATAGGAATGCCAGAAGCAAGGATAATACTTGCAGAAGCGGCTGTATATGTTGCAAATTCAAAAAAATCAAATAGTACATATTTAGGAATAGATAAAGCTCTAGATGATATATCTAATAAAGATACAGGAACAATACCTATGCATATTAGAAATGCACCAGCAAATGGAATGAAAGAATTTGGATATGGTGTTGGATATAAATATCCACATGATTATCCAAATCATCAAGTAGAGCAACAATATTTACCTGATGAAATGCTTGGGACTAAATATTACAAAAAAGCAGAAACAGAAGAATAATTATAAAAAATAATTATTATAAATATAGAATAGAGGCGAAAATTTATTAGGATTTTGCCTCTATTTTTTGCATAATTAAAATCTTTTTGATTACAATAAATTTAAAGATGGTGCTTGTATGTTAAAAAAAGTAACAATAGGTTTTTTAGCAGGATTAGTAAGTGGACTGTTTGCATCTGGAGGAGGCCTTATATTATTACCTGCATTTGTCTATATATTAAAAGAAACAGAGGCAAAGGCAAGAGCTACTACAATATTTTGCATATTGCCATTAGTAATAATAAGTGGAATAGGATACTACAATAATAATTTAATAAATTGGGATATTGCCGTAAAATGCGCATTTGGAGGAATAATAGGGGGAATAGTAGGATCAAAAGTATTAAATAAAATTCCAGATATACTATTAAAGATAAGCTTTACTTTTTTTTTAATATATACATCAATAAAAATGATAATAGGGTAATAAAATGATAGAAATTTTAGCTGGAATTATTTCAGGTAGTGTAAGTGGTTTAGGCATGGGAGGAGGAACCGTGCTTATTTTAATTCTATCTAGTTATATAGGACTAGAACAACATGTAGCACAAGCAATTAATCTGGTGTTTTTTGTGCCAACAGCAATATCTGCAATAATAGTAAATTTAAAACAAAGTTTAATTGATAAAGAAGAAGCAATTGTGATTATTTTAAGTGGAATACCAGGAGCAATAATAGGTTCAAAATTAGCAGTAAGCATAGAAAGCATGCATTTAAAAAGAATATTTGGAGCATTTTTGTTAGTAATAGCATGTAATGAAATATATTGGATAATAAAAAAGTATATATTAAATAAAAAAACACATAATAAGTAGAAGAATAAAAAAATATGGAGGTATGTAAAATGAAATTTGTAAAAGGAGTTATAGTAGGAAGTTTAATATCAGCAGGAATAGTTATGGTATATTCAGATAGTATGTTAAATCAAAAGAAAAGGATGATAAAAAAAGGAAGACAGTTTGCAAAAAAAATAGGGATGATATAACTATATAAAACATAAAAAATATAAGACAAAAAAGACGTTTCTAAAGGGGATATTTATTTAAGTAGAAACGTCTTTCATTTTTATACTATTCTTCTGTTTCTAATCTAGGTTCGGGTTTTTCTTGCATATGAAAATCACATTGATTCATTTTTATTCCTTTTAAGCATTTACCTTCATGTTTTGCTTTTGCACAAACTTTAATATGATCAACTTTATTTACCCAAACAAGTATCTCATAAAATTTATTAGGACAAAGAGGCCCAAAAACGAATTCCCCATTTTTATCTGTGAAAGTATGAGCTACAGGTTTTCTTTCTTCTTTGCCACAATCTTTTTCTACTTCAACAAGTTTAACAACTGCATCTGCTATAGGTTCTTTATAGCTATCATTTATAACTCCGTATATCACATTACGATCATCTTTTGGAAGCATAATATCTATATCGAATTGTTTTCCGGCTGCTATAACACCATCGACACCAACAATAGGACAAATTTTCTTATCGAATTCCATTAAAATCACTCCTTATACATTTTAAGCAAATTTGCTTTAATATATATTATGTACTAGCTTATATAATTGTGCAAAAATTGCTAATTAATGTAGGTTTTATTTAGTATAATTTGACTAAACAAATTGACAGATAAAGCTATAGAATATATAATATAATAGTAGTTTTTTTAGATAGAGGTAAATTATGAGAGTAAACAAAAAAAGGTTAATTGTTGTTTTAATAATATTTTTAGCAATTCTTGTAGGTTTAATAGTTATTATTGGAAGTATTATTAACAATATAAATAGAGATTATAAATTAGAAAAAATAGATGATAAACTATATTATACTTTATATGAATCAGGAAAGATTGGCGTTATAAATACTTCAGGAGAAATAATCATAAATCCACAATATAATCATATACAAATTCCTAATCCAATGAAAGATGTATTTATATGCTCAGATGGTACAAACTATATAGTGCTTAATTCTAAGGGTGAAGAAATATTTAATAAGTTTGATGAAGTAACAGCAATTTCAGTTGCTGGAATAATTAGTGATGTTCCATATGAAAAATCAGTTTTAAGATATAAAAAAGATGGATTATATGGATTAATAGACTTTAGCGGAAAAACTATAACAAAGCCAATATATGAAAAAATTGAAAGTGTGCCATACAAAGAAGGAGAATTATTAGCACAAAAGGATGGAAAGCAAGGAGTAATAAATTCAAAAGGAGTTCAGCTTATAGATTTTGAATATGACAGTATAATAGGTGATGGTTACTATAATAATGCGAACTATAAAGATGCAGGATATATAGTAGGTAAAAAGCAAGAAAACAATGTATTATATGGATATCTAAACAAAAATGGTAAAAAAGAGTTGCCTATTGAATATTCTGAAATTTCTCGATTAAACAATATAGAAAAAGATGGAATATATTTAATTACTACTAAAAATGGAAAAAAAGGCTTAGTAAAAAATGCAAAAATAGTTTTTGATAATATATATGAACAATTTGAATATAACGAAACAATAAATCTTGTAAAAGTAAGACAAAATGATAAATACGGAATAGTTGATTTGGATGGTAAAATCATATTACCAATTGAGTTTGAAAGTATAGAATATAAAGGTATTTATATTTCTGGAACAAAGGCAAATGAAACTTTAGACTATGACAAAAACGGAAAAATGGTTACTGGTAATATCTATAAAAAAGTTATTTCTACGGAAAATGACAACTATTTTATAACAATAGGGCAAAACAATCTATATGGAATAATTAATGAAAAAGGAGCAGAAACTACAACAAATAAATACACATATATTGAGCATTTAATCGGAGACTATTTCGCAGTATATAATGAGGAAAATAAAATAGGAATAATAGATCAATATGGAAATACTATTCTACCAATTCAATATGATTTAATTCAAAGAATAGCAGGAACAGATATGGTCAAAGTTAGCAATACTTCAAAGGGAACATTTGATGTATATAATTCTAATATAAAGCAAATTGTTGTAATGAAAAATGCAAAACTATATGTTTATGATAAATATATAAGAATAGTTTCAGATAATGAAACTAAATATATAAGCCTTGATGGAAAATTATTAACAAATAAAGAAGCTCTTCCTGAGAATACTTTATTTGCAACATCAAAATATGGACTTTGGGGTTTTGAAGATAAAAATGGAAATATTATTGTAGAACAAACTTATGATATGGTGACAGAATTTAATAAATATGGTTTTGCAGGAATAAAACAGAATGATAGATGGGGAATTATAAATAGCGATGGAACAATTATTATTAGCCCAACATATGAAATTACTTCAAGTGCAGAACCAGAGTTTATAGGAAAATACTATAAAATAAATTATGGTGGAGAAGACTATTTTACTAGTGAACAATTATAAGTGTAGGAGATAAAAATGTATAAGGAATATGGAATAAGTGAAAAGATTGAAAATCTTTCAAATGAAGTTCAAGAAGAATTAAAAGAACAATTTGAAAAAGTGGATAAGATATGTGAAATAAATAGTTTAAAGGTATTACAAGCATTTCAAAAAAATAGAGTATCTGAAGTTCACTTTAATTCAAGTACAGGATATGGATATGGAGATATAGGAAGAGAAACAATAGAAAAAATATTTGCTGAAGTATTAGGCGGAGAGGATTCGCTTGTTAGATCTCAATTTATATCAGGAACGCATGCATTAACAGTAACTCTTTTTGGATTATTAAGACCAGGAGAAACAATGATAAGTATAAATGGGAAACCATATGATACATTAGATACTGTAATAGGTATAGAAGAAAATTCTAGCTCATTAATTGCTCATGGTGTAAAGTATGAACAAATAGATTTGGTAAATAATAAGTTTGATGAAGTAAAAATAATAGATAGATTAAAAGAGGGAAATGTAAAATTAGTAGAAATACAAAGATCAACTGGATATTCAACAAGAGATAGTATTAGTATAAATCAAGTAAAAGATATAATAGAAAAAATAAGAAAAGTAAATAAAGATGTAATAATAATGGTAGATAATTGTTATTGTGAATTTGTAGGAACATTAGAACCAGCTCAAGTAGGAGCAGATGTAGTTGTTGGCTCTCTTATAAAAAACTTAGGAGGAGGAATAGCTCCAAATGGTGCATATGTAGTTGGAAAAAAAGATTTGATAGAACTTGTTGCAGAAAGATTAACAGTTCCAGGACAAGGAAAAGAAGTAGGCCCAAGTTTAGGATTAAATAAGTTATTCTTGCAAGGGTTGTTTTTTGCACCAAGAGTTGTGGCATCAAGTGTAAAAACAGCAATATTTGCAAGTAAAATGCTAGAAAAATTGGGCTATGAAGTTAAACCTAAATTTGATAGTGAAAGAGTGGATATAGTTCAAACAATTAAATTTGGAGAACCAGAAAAATTAATAAAATTTTGCCAGGGAATACAAATGGGATCCCCAATAGATTCAAGTGCAATACCAGAGCCATGGGATATGCCTGGATATACAAACAAAGTAATAATGGCAGCCGGAGCTTTTACATCAGGTTCATCAATAGAACTAAGCTGTGATGCACCAATAAGAGAACCATATATAGCATATTTACAAGGTGGACTTACATATGAATATGGAAAATTAGGAGTATTAAAGGCAATTCAAAACATTATATAGCTGAAAATAAATGATTGTTTATAGGAGTAATTAATGGATGTAATAGTAATAGGTGGAGGACCATCTGGTATGATGGCAGCAATTAAATCAGCTGAAGAAGGAAACAAAGTAACTATTTTAGAAAAAATGAATTCATGTGGTAAAAAGCTTTTAATATCAGGTAAGGGAAGATGTAATATCACGAGTTCATTAGATATGGATAATTTTATAAATAATATACCTGGAAATGGAAGATTTTTATATAGTGCATTTCAAAATTTTACTAATAAAGATATAATAAAAATGATGGAAAGTAATGGGGTAAAGACTAAAGTAGAAAGAGGTAATAGAGTATTCCCCCAAAGTGATAAATCTCAAGATGTTTTGGATGTTTTACTAAAAGAGTTGAAAAAGAGAAATGTAAGTATTAAAACGAATTCTGAAGTAGAAGAAATATTAGCCAAAGATGGAAAAGTGTTAGGAGTGAAATTAAAGAATGAATACATATTAAAAGCAGATAAGGTAATACTTGCAACTGGAGGGAAAAGCTATCCGACAACTGGTTCTACAGGAGATGGATATAGAATGGCTGAAAAATTAGGACATACTATAAAAAAGATTAAACCATCTTTAGTTCCATTAAGAATATATGAGGCAGATACATGTCAGAAAATGCAAGGTTTGAGTCTTAAAAATGTAAGTATAAGTATAAAGTGCGAAAATAAAAAAATATATGAAGATTTTGGAGAAATGCTATTTACACATTTTGGTGTGTCAGGGCCAACAATATTGAGTGCATCATCTATATTATTAAGATATAAGGATATTGACAGCTTATTAGATAACAAAAAAATAAAATTGATAATTGATTTTAAGCCTGCATTAAGTAATGAAAAATTAGATTTACGTATAAGAAGAGATTTTGAAACTGTAAAAAACAAGCAATTTAAAAATAGCCTAAATGAATTATTACCACAGAAACTAATTCCAGTTGTTATTGAAAAAACAGGAATTGATGAAAATAAACAAGTAAACGAAATAACAAGAGTTGAAAGACAAAAATTAGTAAATATTTTAAAAGGCTTTGAATTAACAATAAAGGGATTTAAAGAAATAGAATTTGCTATAGTAACTGCAGGAGGCATAGATACAAAGGAGATTAATCCTAAAACGATGGAATCTAAAATAATAAAAGGATTATATTTTGCTGGAGAAGTAATAGATGTAGATGGATATACAGGAGGATTTAATCTGCAAGCAGCATATAGTACAGGCTATACAGCAGGAAAGAATTAGGAGAGAATATGCAAAGATTTAAAACAATAGATAGTGAAGGTATATCAAAAATAATTGAAAAGAAATCACAATTTATAGGGCATGCATTTTATGTTGAAAGCAAAGAGGAAGCAGAAGTAATAATAAATCGCATAAAAAAAGAATACTCTGATGCAAGGCATAATTGTTATGCCTATATTCTATTGGAAAACAATAATGTAATAACAAAATCGAATGATGATGGAGAGCCATCTGGAACAGCAGGAATACCAATATTAAGCACAATAAAAGATAAAGAGCTGGTAAATGTATTGGTAATAATTACAAGATATTTTGGAGGAATTTTATTAGGAACAGGAGGATTAGCTAGAGCATATTCAAAAGCTACATTAGAAGCAATACAAAATGCGAATATAATTGAAAAAGAATTAGGGTATAAAGTGAGATTTATAACAGATTATGAAAGAATAGAGAAATTAAAGTATTATTTGAAGCAAAATGAATGTAATATATTGGATGTTACATATTTAGAAAAAATAGAGATAATTGCAGAAGTAGATGATAAAATAAAAACTGATATTGAAAAAGATAAAACAAAAGAAAAATTTGAAAGCATAGAAACGCTAGAAAGTAGATATATAAGCAGAAAAACAAACAAGAAAAAAATAGAAAAATAGAAAAAATTTCCAGAAAAGTATTGCAAATTTGTCATAAAAATAATATAATTCAAAATGTAAAATTTTTACAAATAAAAATAAAGGGAGGAATCATTTTGAAAAGTAAAATAACGATTTTATTGGCAGATGACAATGTAGACTTTGCAAGTACTTTGACAGATTGTTTACAAAAACAAGAAGATATGGAAGTAATTGGAGTGGCAAAAGATGGAAGAGAAGCAATAGAGATGATAAAAAATGTAACACCAGATATAGTATTATTAGATTTAATTATGCCACATTTAGATGGACTTGGAGTTTTAGAGGAGATAAATCACACCTCTTTAGAAAAGAAACCTATGTGCATTATGCTATCAGCAGTTGGACAAGATAAAATTACTCAAAAAGCTATAGGATTAGGAGCACAATATTATGTTGTAAAACCATTTGACATATCAACATTAATAAAGAGGATAAGGGAATTAAAACTATATGAAAATGCACAAGTAAGAAATAGTTTTATCGGTAGAGAAATAAAAACAACATACATTGAAATGGCAAATGATCAAAAGAAAAGCGAAGAAAATCTAGAAATTTTGGTAACAAATATAATTCATGAAGTTGGAGTTCCAGCACATATTAAAGGATATCAATACTTAAGAGAAGCGATAATGATGGTTGTAAATGATATTGATATATTGAATCAGATAACAAAACAACTTTATCCAGAAATAGCTAAAAAGTATGGAACAACACCATCAAGAGTAGAAAGGGCAATACGTCATGCAATTGAAGTGGCATGGGGGAGAGGTCAAACAGATACAGTAGAAAGCATATTTGGATATACGATTTCAGCTAGCAAAGGGAAACCTACAAACTCAGAATTTATAGCTATGATAGCAGATAAGTTGCGATTGGAAATTAAATCTGCATAAAAATTATAGGAGAGCAAGTAATGTTGCTCTCCTATTTACATAAATTGACTTTTGAACCTAAATTTGATAAAATATATGTTGTACATACAATTTTTAGCAAAAGGAGGGAAAGACAATGTACGAAAAAGAATTTGAAGCAATGCGAAGTTTGTTTACAAACAAAGGTCGGCTTGAAGATAGTACTTTGGGAGCTTTTGAGGTAGTTTTACTTTTAAAAGATGTTTCCAAAAAAGATATCAACCGGCTGAAAAAAAGTAATTTCAAATTCCAATGTTGTTTTTTTAATGGAACAAATGAAAATGATCCTTTGAAAAATATGAATAACATTTTGTTATTCAAAAATGATTTTGATAAGGAAAGCCATTTGTTCACAATAGCACCAAGAAAAGAGTGGCTTGAAAATGAGCAAGGCCTGTTAGAGTTTGACAAGATTTATATTAGACGAGTTCATACATACGACATTAAAAACAATAGTATGTTGAATGAATCTACTTTGAGAACTACTGATTTAAAAAATATGAGTAAGGAGCTCAAAGAAAAAGTTGGTCTATGGGTTAATTTCGAAAGTGCCGAGATTGAAGATGTGGATTCTGCTAAAGTGTTTATCAGATATGCCATGAACTTAGGTATAAGCGAGATAGTTTTTACCGGAGACATGGAAGATTATGAAAAAATATTTAAAGGGATTCGAGATTTTTTAATCAAATCTGGCTGGCATTTCGACATTAATAAAGCCATGAATTCTGATGCTGAGTTTTGTTCAAGTACAACAATTAAAAAAGATGGTATGAAAGTTGTACTTAAACAGATTGTAAAAGATGAAGACATAAAAAATCAAATGTGGCTGAGTTCTAGAAGCCACAAGTACATTGTGGAAGCCTAAAAAAAACCGGACTATTAATTTAGTCCGGTTTTATTTTAATTAAAATAATTTTACAACTAATAAGCACATAAAAACATATGCATATCTATAAATTAAATTTAATCTTGGATTTTTTTTGTAATGCAATATAGTTTCTTTTAAAGTACAATACTTATCTGTTAAAGTAATTATGTATGATTCAAGATATTTTGGAGGAATCACTGTTAATGGCCACATATGTTTTAAGATTATATCTTTTTCTTTTTTATTTAAATCAAAAATTTTTAAAGAATTTTCCATTGCAATTCTTGGATGATGAAAAGCATGTAAACGCTTTCTGCCAGGCTGAGGTAGTCTCCAATCATACAAGAATAAATCATGAATCATACCAGCACGAGTAGCAGAAACATAATCTAAATGCAGTTTTTTGCAAATCATATAATTATACCAAGATACTTCAAAGCAATGTTCAAAACAAGATGTTTCATAATGTTGACGAAAATCCTTCATTTGCTTTACTGTATCATTTTCAATAATATCACTAATAATAGATTTGAATTCACTAGCATTTGCAGATAGTGATTTATTTTTGCTCATTTGTAATTCTCCTTATAAACAATATATAATTAATTATATCATAAAAATATATTAAATGGTACAATTAAGCAAATAATTTTATAATTTCTTGCAATTTTAAAATCATAAATATATAATATTTTTAAATTATTTATGGAGAAATAGAATGAATAAAAAATTTCTTAAAAATAATCATATAAAAGAAAAGAAAAACAGAAAATAATAAGTACTGCCTAGAGTTTGGGCAGTATATTTTTTTATGTAAATTATCCTGTCAGTATAATTTATTTGTCGAATTTTGTAGAAAATTGTAGAAAAGTTGTAACGAAATTAAGAATTTAGACACATATAAGTATGAAATTAAGTAAGAAGGGGAGGGTGTTAGATCTTGGTTTATGACATAGAGAAACTTTATAAAGAACATGCTAAAGCCATATATAAATATCTCATGTGTTTAACTAAAGATAGTGAATTATCAGAAGATTTAACACAAGAGACTTTTTACCAAGCTGCAAAAGGAATAGACAAATTTCGAGGAAATTGCAAAATATCTGTATGGCTCTGCCAAATAGCTAAATACTTATATTTTCATCATGCAAAAAACAAGAAGATAAAAGAGATACCACTTGATGATTTGCAAGAATATTGGAAAGATGACGAAAATGTTGAGAAGACAATAATAGATAGGATATCTCTTGAAGAAGTATTTAAACAGATAAATAATTTAGATAGTATAACAAAAGAAGTTATAATATTGAGAATAAAAGGAGACTTAAGCTTTAAAGAAATTGGAGACATATTTAATAATACAGAAGGCTGGGCAAGAGTAACCTTTTATAGAGGAAAACAGAAGTTGAAGGAGGCGAAAATTTATGAAGAGTAATAGAGATTGTAAAATAGTTGAAGACTTATTACCTAACTACATAGAAGGTTTAACAAATGAAGTAACAAATTATTATATTGAAGAACATATACAGTCTTGTGAGCATTGCCAAGAAGTTATAAAAGCAATGCAAGAACAAATAAATGCTGAAAAAGTAGACGGAAAAGAAGAAATAGATTATTTAAAAAAAATAAACCACAAAACAAAAAAGACTGAAAGAATAGCAACAATATCTATAATAATTTCTGTATTACTTTTCATAATAGTAGCATTTCCAATATTTCCAAAATACATGTGGAATAAAAACAATTCAGGTAATATAAATTTCTTTAGCAATCTATTTAGTGAGCAAGAACAAACAGAACAATGGACATACTATGTTGCGGAAAAAACAATATATGATGCAGAGAACTCTTTAAATGGAGAAAGCTATAAAGAAATTAGAATAATGCAAATAAATCAAAAGAGCAACGAACTTGAGAACTACAAAATAGTAGTAAAAGGAGTAAGAAATGAATATTTAAAAGAGCATGTTAAAATATTACAAAGTATGGTTGATAGCAAAATAAATGGAATAAAAAACTTACAATTTAAGGAGTATTCATATTCATTTGATAATTTAATTGATGTAGAGACCTTAAAAATGAGTGATATAACAGAGGTTTTGTTAAAATACGACGATGATGGAATTATAGAAAAATATTAATATTAATTTGATAGTAATTATATTTATATATAAATTTACTAATATAAAATAGTATGTCTATTTTATATAGTTTTTGAGCGTGAGAGTGATTAGACGTTTAGGAGGTAAACTTTATGAAAAAAATAATCACAATTGCTATGGCTGTGTTTTTTTGCATATGCATGATGGCAGGAAGTGCGTTTGCAGCTGCACCAGGTGCTTCTAAAAAACCTGTTACACCAGGTGGTAATAGGACAGTAGATTATGAGTCTGTATGGCTTAACTCAAGTGCGTCTGGTAGTTTCCCTATTTATAATCACAATGGAGGAACTGTCGGAATTACACTTAAAGTCGAGTCTGCATCAGATGCATCTGTTGCTAATATTAATGTTAAAAAACCAGATGGAAGTTATTATTTGAATGGTGTAGCAGTAAACCCTAATACCAATAATGGAAATGGAGCAGTTTTTCAATTACTTTTTGCTCAAACGGGTACATATACCATTGAGTATACTGCATATACCACTGTTGGTATGCGGATAATGTGCTGGATGTATCCAGGTTAAAACATATTCGCTGTTAAGAATTTGATTAAATAATTAAAAAACTCTCACGCTCTAAATAAAGTAGGGACCTAGATTTAGGTCCCTATTTTTTTAAAAATAAAAAATTTAAAAATTTTTGTAACAAAAAATAGAAATTAGACACATATATAACGAGGTCATCAAAAGTTATTACATATTATCTTATATTTAAAATTAGCTTACCCTATAAAATAAAGCTAATACTATTCCGGGTAAGGTAGTATGTAGATGACCTTAAACTTTATATTGTAACACTGAAGGATATTTTTAAAAATATCCTTCTATTTTTTTACTTTAAAAATTTTTTTATTTTCTAGTAAAAAAATATTGAATTTTCGTTGACAAGTATAATGCATTTGTGATATAGTATTAAAGCATATATTATTTTATAAAAAAGTAATGATATAAATACTTTAATCTCCTAGGGAAATAAAGATGTTAGGGTGGTTAAAATAAAAAAATATAATATGGAACGAAAAATTTAATAAAAAACATAAAGGTAAGTTGGCTAGAAATGGCCAGCGTACCTTTTTGTTGCCTAAAATAACAACTATTAAGAATTCGGGGAATTGAGGAATTACTTAGGGAAGTAATGGTTTGAAATGTAAAATTAAGGAGCAGTAAAATTTTACATTTCATATTGTTCGAACCTAAGCTAAGAGGGACTTTTCTTTTAGAATTTTTAAAAGTATTATAAATCTGCCAAAAAATTAGAAGGCTAAACCTTCAAAATAATAGGGGTGATTTTTTTGTTAACAGACATTAAACATGAAAAATGTGTACGTAAAACATTTGCAAAAATTGGCGATTACATTGAAATGCCAAATCTTATTAAAGTACAAAAAGATTCATATGAATGGTTTTTAAAAGAAGGATTAGGGGAAGTATTAAGAGATATATCTCCAATCGAAGATTATTCAGGAAATCTTGTACTTGAATTTTTTGATTACTATATGGAAGACAAAACAAAATACACAATAGAAGAAGCAAAAGAAAGGGATGCTACATATTCATCAAGACTACATGTTAAAGTTAGACTAATAAACAGAGAGACAGGAGAAATTAAGGAGCAAGAAATTTACTTAGGTGATTTCCCTATAATGACAGATAGTGGTACTTTTATAATTAATGGAGCAGAGAGAGTTGTTGTAAGTCAATTAGTTCGTTCACCAGGATGCTATTATGCTTCTGATTATGACAAAACAGGTGCTAGGCTATATACTTCAACAGTTATGCCTATAAGAGGAGCATGGCTAGAGTATGAAACAGATGCTAATGATGTATTCTATGTAAGAATAGATAGAACTAGAAAGCTTCCTGTAACCTGCTTATTAAGAGTATTAGGTTTAGAATCAGACACACAAATAATGGAATTCTTTGGAGAAGACAAAAAATTAGTTGCAACAATTAATAAAGATCCAATAAAAACTGCTGATGATTCTATAATTGAAATATATAAAAAATTAAGACCAGGTGAATTACCAACAGTAGATGCAGCTAGAAGTTTATTTAGCGGATTATTCTTTGATAATAGAAGATATGACTTAGCTAGAGTAGGTAGATATAAATATAATAAAAAATTAAGTATAGCTGAAAGAATAACAAATAGAGTTGCATTTGATAATATTGTTAATCCAGAAACAGGAGAAATAATTGTTGAAAAAGATGCAGTTATATCAAAAGAACAAGCTGAAGAAATTAAAAATTGTGGAATAAATAGTGTAGATGTAAAAGTTGAAGACAAGAAGGTTAGAGTAATAGGAAATGGTGTAGTAGATATACACAAATATTTGCCAGATGTTGATTTATCTGATTTAAAAATAAAGGAAGATGTTAATTTTGCAGTATTAAAATCAATTGTTGATAATACAGAAAAATCAAAATTAAAGAAAGAATTAAAAAATAGATTAGATGAATTAGTTCCAAAGCATGTAACAACTGAAGATATATTAGCTTCAATTAGCTATTTATTAAATCTACAGTATGGACTTGGAAAAGTTGATGACATAGATCACTTAGGCAATAGAAGAATTAGATGTGTTGGAGAACTTTTACAAAACCAATTTAGAGTAGGTTTAACAAGACTTGAGAGAGTTGTTCGTGAAAGAATGACAATACAAGACTTAGATGTTGTAACACCACAAACATTAATTAACACAAAACCAATTACATCATCAATAAGAGAATTCTTTGGAAGTTCACAACTATCACAATTCATGGATCAAACAAACCCACTTTCAGAATTAACACATAAAAGAAGAATATCTGCATTAGGACCTGGTGGATTATCAAGAGAAAGAGCAGGATTTGAGGTTCGTGACGTTCACTATACACATTATGGTAGACTATGTCCAATAGAATCACCAGAAGGACCAAATATAGGTCTTATATCTGCACTTTCATCATTTGCAATAATTAATGAATATGGATTTATTGAAACACCATATAGAAAAATAGATAAAAAGACTGGAAAAGTTACTGATCAAGTAGAATATATGCCAGCAGATGTTGAAGATGAGTACATAATTGCACAAGCAAATGAGCCAATGGATAAAGATGGAAAATTAAAGAATAAGAGAATAAAAGTTAGATATTTAAATGAAATCATAGAAGTTGAAAAAGAAAGAGTTGACTATATTGATATATCACCAAAACAACTAGTTTCTGTTGCTGCAGCGATGATACCTTTCTTAGAGCATGATGATGCAAACCGTGCATTAATGGGAGCTAACATGCAAAGACAGGCAGTTCCACTTTTAATTCCTGATTCACCAATAGTTGGAACAGGTATTGAATATAGAGCTGCAAAAGACTCTGGAATAACAGTACTTGCAAAAGAAGATGGTACAGTTGAAAGAGTCACAGGTGATGAAATAGTTGTTAAGAATAAAAAAGGTGAAAGTACAGTATATAAATTACGCAAATTCAAGAGAACAAATGGTGGAACATGTATTAACCAAAGGCCTATAGTTGTAAAAGGTGAAAAGGTTAAAGCAAATGATGTAATAGCAGATGGACCATCAACACAAAATGGAGAAATGGCACTTGGAAAGAATGTTTTAATAGCATTTACAACTTGGGAAGGATACAATTATGAGGATGCTATATTGTTAAATGAAAGACTTGTTAAAGAAGATGTATATACATCAATACATATTGAAGAATATGATTGTGAATGTAGAGACACAAAATTAGGACCAGAAGAAATAACAAGAGATATACCAAATGTAGGTGAAGACAACTTAAAAGATTTAGATGATGAGGGTGTTATTAGAATAGGCGCTGAAGTTAGACCAGGAGATATATTAGTTGGTAAAGTTACTCCAAAAGGAGAAACAGAATTAACTGCAGAAGAAAGACTTTTAAGAGCAATATTTGGAGAAAAAGCAAGAGAAGTAAGGGATACTTCACTAAGAGTACCACATGGAGAAGCAGGAACAATAGTAGATGTTAAAGTATTTACTAGAGATAATTCAGATGAATTAGGACCTGGGGTAAACAAGATTATAAGGGTGTATATAGCTCAAAAAAGAAAGATATCTGTTGGAGATAAAATGGCAGGACGTCATGGTAACAAGGGTGTTATATCAAGAATATTACCAGAAGAAGATATGCCATTCTTACCAGATGGAACACCAGTAGATATAGTTTTAAATCCATTAGGTGTGCCTTCTCGTATGAACTTAGGACAGGTTTTAGAAGTTCATTTGGGAGCAGCTGCAAGAATGCTTGGAATGAAAGTTGCAACACCAGTATTTGATGGTGCAACAGAGGAAGATATAGAAGAATTACTAGTAAAAGCAGGATTAAGCAAAGATGGTAAAACAATACTATATGATGGAAGAACAGGAGAACCATTTGATAAACCAATTACAGTTGGTGTAATGTATATGCTAAAACTACATCACTTAGTAGATGATAAGATTCATGCTCGTTCAACTGGACCATACTCACTTGTAACACAACAACCAGTTGGAGGTAAAGCTCAATTTGGTGGACAACGTTTTGGAGAGATGGAAGTTTGGGCATTAGAAGCATATGGAGCAGCACATACATTACAAGAAATACTAACAGTAAAATCTGATGATGTTGTAGGAAGAGTTAAAACTTATGAAGCAATTGTTAAAGGTGAAAATGTTCCTGAACCAGGAGTGCCAGAAAGCTTCAAGGTATTAATTAAAGAACTACAAAGTTTAGGATTAGATGTTCGTCTATATTCTGAAGATGATAGAGAATTAGAATTAAAAGAAAATATCGAAGATGCAATTGATATAGGTCTAGATAATGGCAAAGTTTTAGGGGAGGACATTATAGTAGAAGATGACTATGCAGAAGCAGAAGATATGCATGAAGAAACAATTGATGACGAAGTAGACGAAATAGATGAAGATGATGATTCTGAATTCTATAACGAACAAGAACTTGCAGAAGATAACATTTTAAATGACGAAGATATATTAGATGATGAAGATAAGATTTAATTGAATATGTAAAAATCCTCAAAATGCATATGTTTGCTTACAATAGGGAATTGAACAGCTGTGTAGCATAATATGTATATGGATGATAAAAATATAAAAATGAGGGGGCTATTACATTTACTATGGAAGAGTTAGAGATATTTGATAAAATTAAAATAGGATTAGCGTCAGATGAAAAAATAAGAGAATGGTCAAAAGGTGAAGTTAAAAAACCTGAGACAATTAATTACAGAACTCTAAAACCAGAAAGAGATGGATTATTCTGTGAAAGAATATTTGGTCCAACAAAAGACTGGGAATGCCATTGTGGTAAATATAAAAGAGTAAGATATAAAGGAATTGTTTGCGACAGATGTGGTGTTGAAGTAACTAAGGCAAAAGTTAGACGTGAAAGAATGGGACATATTGAACTTGCTGCACCAGTTGCACATATTTGGTATTTTAAAGGAATACCTAGCAGAATTGCTTTAATGCTAGATATTTCACCAAGAAGTCTAGAAAAAGTAGTATATTTTTCTGCATATATAGTTACAGACAAAGGAACTTCAGGATTAACAAAATGCCAGATATTAAACGAAAAAGAGTATGTTGAAGCTAGAGAAAAATATGGAAAAGATTCTTTTAAAGCAGAGATGGGAGCGGAAGCTTTAAGAAAATTACTAGAAGAAATTGATTTAGATAAATTATCAGCACAATTAAAGAAAGAACTTGTGAAAGCAAGTGAACAAAAGAAAGCAAAATTAATTAAAAGGTTAGACACTGTAGAATCATTTAGATTATCAGGAAATAGACCAGAATGGATGGTAATGGGAGTTATCCCAGTAATACCACCAGAAATAAGACCAATGGTACAATTAGATGGTGGAAGATTTGCAACATCAGACTTAAATGAC
>JAEEGL015167922.1_pt1 | contig 39624 bp, 51 predicted proteins | sample 9134231 | NCBI WGS metagenome assembly JAEEGL01 (sample SAMN16246548, study PRJNA631951) | gut metagenome | biome: gut microbiome; feature: rumen; material: fiber-attached | host: Bos | place: Iran: Karaj | collected 2018-10
ATATCTAATAAAGTATTAACTTGTTCAATAGTTCCTTGGTAATTACCTTCAACATTTTTTTGTGAGCAACACGGACATTTACAAGTACAAAATTTATATCCCTTATTACCTGTATACAATGCCACCAATTTAACTTTACTCTTATCTAACATCATTTTTATCAAGCCCCCATACTAAATCAGCTTATGAATATTCATTATTCTTGCAAAACACTTCAAATTAGGATATATATTAACATTTTTTATTTACTCCGTCAAGAAAATGATAATAGCAATATTTAATTAATACTCATTATTCCCCATAAAAATCGTATCACCATCTTTAGTTATATAATAACTATAACTAGCCACTGGTAATAATAATTCTTGATTAGGATAAATATAATCATCCATATCAAGACCATTTAAGGCCGCTAATAACGTGGGATTTGTATTATACTTCTGAGCTATTTTATATAAAGTATCGCCTTCGATAATCTTATAAGTCGTAAAATATTTATCGGTTTCTTTGGGAACAATAATATCCGTACCTTCCCGTAAATTTTCCGCAAAGTATAGATTATTTATATCCTTAATTATTTCTGGTTTAGTATTAAATTTTTGCGCTATGCTAGCAAAAGTATCACCATAATTTACTCGATATTTTTCATACATATTTATCACTCCTACTATAAGTTATGATAAATATATAAGATGGTTATTAAAAAGCAAAGATATTACCAATATTATAATTCCATTCTTTATATCCTAATACTTTCTTAATTCCATTATAAAGATTAACATAGTAAAGAACATTATCACTAATAAAGAAGGCTTCTTTATCATTGGTATTAACTAATAAATCAACCTTTAGATTCGATACATTAATTGTATAACTTGGTGTAACATAAACTAATTTATTATCTTTTAAATCAAAATAGAAATCTTTAGTTTGATTAAAGAATACTTTACCTTCATTTAATTCTTTTTTAGTGGTATTTAACCATTTATGACCATCATAATATTCATATTTGTTTTTATAAATATTCTTTTTAAATGGATTAATACGATACTCCGTTTCCTTCTTCATATCATAAATATAAACATCATCCTCATAGTTACCCATGAAATAACTATCATAATATAAATCAATATTTAAATACACTTTACTGGTCTTAAAATTATTAGAATTAACTAAATAGATAGAAGAAAAAGTGTATTTTTCATCATAATTAGGTAAGATTAAATACTTATCAAGTTGATAATATAAATTCAAATTATAAACATCGGTATTGAAGAGATTAATCTTCGAATAATTATCTTTCTTCAAAGCTATAAGATGGTTATAATTCCAAATAAAATATGTATGATTACTTAAATCATAAATATCAACCTTTTCAAAATTATCAATCTTTTTATTATTAGGTTTATCAGCATAGAAAAAAGAATAATATGCGTCTTGATCTTTACAAATAGCATATTCATCAAGTAATAAAGAAGTAACTACTAAACAGTTATCATTTTTGGTAACACTTGTTATTAATTTCTTTTTAGGATAATAATCTTCCTTTAAATTAAACAAATATTCTTCGCCATCTACTTGGAAAGTAAATGTATAAACGTTTTTATCTTTATCAAATTTTTCAGATACATTATAACTATCTATAACATAATTTGACACATAATTATTAGGTCTTCGACTAATGACAATATAAAGACCAAAAAGCAAAAAGATAAATAGTAATAACGCAACTAATTTTTTCATTATTTATTTTGTTCTGGGTATTTTTGTTTTTCTCTCATCATCAACTCAGATACATGAGTTTCAATTTCATCTAAAGAAGCTTTAGATAAATTAGATATGATAATGTGTTCTTTTATTGTATCAATATTTATTTTCCCCCAGAAAAGCCCTTCATAAATTTTTAGATCATTATACATATCTGGTGTTACTTGTGTATAAAAACTTCCGAACACAACTCTCTTTTGACCAATTAAGATTCTTTTGTTAGTAAGAACAACAACACATGAAGTAAAAAAGTCATACCAACGATCATTTTTCTGGCCACAAAAAGCATATAGTACTTCTTCGCTTGGATTAACATAGTTTTGCACTACTTGCGAGTGTTTACGCCATCTAAAACAAACAGTACCAGGAAATTTCTTTCGATATTTTTCGACTAATTCTTCTACCTTGCTCACAATATCACCACTTTCATTATACCTATATATTTAATAATAAGCAAACTATTTAACTTCTATTACTTTAGTTTTAGTAATTAGATCATGTAATGAACGATAGTCTTTTCTTGATAAACAGAAAATAGAATCAGAATAACCCCATACTAAATTTAATACTAAAATAAACTTACTCAAGGTTAAAAAATAATTTTGCCTAAATATAACTAATTGTAATACTCCACAAGCTACAGAAAATGCGCAAAAGAAAATACCTGATGAAAATATTGGATAGATTAGCGAACGAAAGAAATAAGTATAAAACTTAATCTTTTTATCATCATCTTTATGTACTAATCTTAATTTGGCAATTCGTTTTCCAATGGTTTGTCCATTAAAAATTAATGGGAATAATGTGAAATAGGCAACAACAACCACAATCCTAATAATATCAAAACTAATACTATATTTAGATACTTGATACATCAAATTCTCAAGTTCTGGATTAATTATATATGCCTGGTTATCATCGTGAATGACACTCTCATATACATCAACATATTTTTCATAGGCTTCTTCATATTCACTATATTTAGGATTTAAAGCCCGAATATTGCATAACAATGTAATTATTATTGATACTAAGAAAAAATCGATTGCGTAGGCAATTAAACGTTTAACTTTATATGAATTCATAAAAATCTCCTATCAATTATTTTATAAATGGTTTTAATCTTTGTCAAATAAAAAAAGGGCCAAGCCCTTTTATTCAGCACCAAGTGTTACTGTTAATTTTTTGGTTTCACCTTTTCGATTAATTGTTAAAGATACTTTATCACCAACACTATGTTCATATAAATAGTATCTTAAATAACCAATACTTGTTACGTCTTTACCATCAACAGCAATTATAACATCATCTTTTTCAAGACCAGCCTTTTCGGCAGGTGAATTTTTAGATACAGAGTAAACTAATACACCGGAAGAAATATTATATTCTTGGAACATATAATAATAATTACGTGAATAGTAAGCGTCACTTACATTGTACATTTGAATACCAATGTATGGATGCGTTATCTTCTTGCCAGTTTCAATATAGCCAGCCACTTCAATAGCTTCTTCAATATTAATAGCAAAGCCCATACCCTCAACTTCTTCAGCTACAAGTTTTAATGACGTTATACCAATAACTTCACCATTAGAGTTACATAACGGTCCACCACTATTACCATTATTAATTGCAGCATCAGTTTGTAATACTTTCATGACATAATCTGAATTACTAACTTCAACCATCCGATTCTTACCAGAAAGAATACCCCTAGTAACGGTCCATGAATACACGCTATTAATTGGTGCGCCAACTGCAAACGTTGTATCACCAACACGCATGTCGGAACTTGAACCAATTTCAGCTACTTTAATAATGTATTTCTTTTCAACCTTCAAAACGGCGATATCGGATAATTTATCAGACCCAACCACAGTAGTTTGAACGTTTTCCCCGTTTGTGAATTGAACATTAACACGGTCACTATCAGATATAACATGAGCATTGGTTAATATATAACCATAATTACCATCAATTTTATATACAAAGCCTGTTCCTGACGCATAAGCATTATCATTTTTATAAGTTGTTACAACAACTACGGCATCATAAACTTTTTCTACGGCATCAGCAATACCATTTTCCGTTATAGTGACATCCTTTTCAACACGAGTAATTGTATCAGTTACAATTGTTGGATATTTATACATGATGCCATACATGGCAGCAACACCAATGAAGAAACATAAAATCGGAACAACAATTTTAACTACTAAATTTTCTTTTTTTACCATTATTATTACATCCTTTCAATTTCATAATAGTTTTCAGGGAAACCCATCTGATCTAATATCTTATCAATTTTGATACATTTTAGTCTACCACTTAACATATCAAATTCATATTTAAATTCATTTAATAACAAATTGAAATCATCACGACTTAATACTCTTTTTAATATAATAATTAAAGCAAATAAATCGTTCTTTCCATAAATATATTCGCCATCCATTTTAGGAATATTTAATAATTTATGATAAAGAGTATTACCTATCGATACTTGGGTTCTATTAAGATATGTAATATCCTCATGAGCACATAAATTACGATAATTGGCTAGTACCGGAAGATAAGCATCAAGTTCATAGGATTCCACCTTAAAGGCTTTAGCAATTTCGGCTTTATCTTCAGGTTGTAAACACGAATAGAACTCACCCATGATACCAAAAGATAGGACTTTAACAACAACCCACAAAGGAACAAATCCATAATTATTCATATAGTGCATCGTTGCTTGATGTTGTTTACCATTTATACTTATTTGCCTTTTCATTTTGTGAATCAAATCACTTATCTGGCGATTTCTTGAGGAATCATGTACGAAATTATGTGGGTTTAAGTAATTCTTTTCCTTAAAACCATGATTCTTACTTACTACATATGAAGAAACGCTTTTCATATTGTTTTCAAATATCAAAATATTCTTAAATAAGATATTTCTTATTTGACGATCAAAATTGAACATAGCATACAATTCTTCGAAGGTAGCGCCCTCAATAAAACGGCGATCCTCAGTTGAACGCATAAATAAAAAGCGATACCCAGTCAAAAAGAAATAATTTTCGTGAAGAAGAATATTTTTAGCATAATCTTCATTACCAATTTTTAATCCTTTTGAGCGGAGAATAGCGATTTGTTCATCTAATGTTTTAAATGTCTTATTTTTCACACTACCACCTTTTATTATGCAAACCCATTATATCACAAATCATTTATAATATGCATTTTTATAAATGAGTTTTTATGCTGGGTTTATGTTCTTTTTGGGATCTTTAATGACTCCTTTATTTTCTTTTGGGCCATTTTTTGAATATCGATTGAAAAAGCACTAAGATGCTTTTCAACTAAGCTTGGGTAATTGCAATAACTTTCAGCTAAAAACCATGCTATTGCCATATCACTATAATATGCATGAAATGATACTTTCTTTAAACGATTAACTATTTTATCTACATACTGATTGTTAATGTAGTATTTAAGAAAGACCACAACGGCAAAACGAATTTTATATTCATCATTACTATCTAATAAACTTATTAAGTAATCATAATAATAATCTAAATCCTTTTTAATAAACTCTAAATTGTTGCAAAAAGTATCGCAAACCGACCAACTATCAATCTTAGGCAGATAAGCATCAATAAAGGCTTTTTTATCGTTTACCTTTTTTACTTGCATACCTTCAAGTAAAACTCTTTCATAAGTTAGCGGAAGCATTCTCAATTCTTCCTCTGATATTGTTTTTCCTAGCTTTCTTAATATAGGCATTCTAATACCTATATAATGATATTTTGTAACGATTATTTTACTTTGAAATTCTCGATACTTTAAATCTTGATATTTAGTTAAATCAATCATCTTTTAATATCCGAAACGGTTCTTGTACTTCTAACGCTCATAGAATTTACACTACCATCCCTATTTTGGAAGGTAATATCAAATTCATCGCCCATATAAGAAAATATATGAGCTAAATATTTGGCATCACCAATTTCATAACCGTTTTTATTAACAATTCTAATGAACTCCGGCTTCATCCATCCGGTATTATTTTGATCACAAAGAAGTCTTTTTTCAACATCGGTGAAAGCACCAGTTGACTCGCGATTGAAGTCCTCTAAACCCAAATCATAGGCATATTTGTTATAGACCTTAGTCATATTTCCATAACCATAGTTATAACATTGAATTGTTGCTGGAATATTTCCATACATTTGATTATAGCATGTAGCTATAATCATAACACCAAAGCGAATATTGCTTTCTAAGTCGCCAATATTATCTTTAGTAACTAAAATACTATCTTTTTCTCCCGTTTGGAAATTATAAGCAGAGATTTTGTTATTTAACCAAACAGATTCTTGAACTTGGAATAAGCCAACGCCTCCACCATTGTCCTTTATTGAACTATGAACACCTCTTTCTTGAGTTGCAATTGCAATGGCCAAGTTAGTATCAACACCATACATTTCAGCATATTTTTTAATTAAATCACCATAATTATCAAGACAATCTTGATACTTTTTGTTATTAGTTCTATCTTCGTAACTATATGTTAGCCCTTCAAATTCATCCTCGACTTCCGCTTCGGTCGTCTCAGGAACCACAACCGTCTCCTCATATTCCGTAATATCCTCAGGTTCTATTACCGCTGGAGCACTATAAGAATATGGCTCTGTATCAAACGAAGTTGAACCATAGACACTCGAATCATTTTTAGCACGCTGGGCTACTACTTGACTTGTAAAAGCAATAATCGTCGTTGCAGCTATAACACCTAATCCTGCATTGCGAATTATTTTAAAATTACTTGGTGTATGGATAAATTCCGCTAGATTTTTACCGCGAATCATTTCATACAATTCAGCCTTTTGAGCTCGCGACATATAGTTTCCGCTATCAATCTGTACTACTTTATTACGGATAGCATCTTGATTTCTTAATACCTTATTAGCATAATCTTTAACGTTAACACCTATTTTGCGTTTTTTTTCATAGGCACTTAAAACCTTTTCAAGAAAAGGTCTAATACGCATCGCATTAGATTCCTTGAAATCTTTTCCAGGATCAAAAATGACATTTATAAGTGGGGAACTGATTACTGCAAGGTCATCTTTTTCAACAACCTTTGTATTAAATAATCGATTGGATAAATCATTAATCCTTTTCGCAGCTTTATTACCGTGAATATGATATGGTTGTCTCTCCTTATCAAATTCAATTAACAATAATCTTCCATCATCTTTTGATTGAGTAATAATTACTTTTTTCATTTACGACTCCTTTAAATAATTAGCCAAATGGAAATCAACAGCATCCCATTCGTAATCATTTTCGATATTACTTAAAACATATGAACCATTTGCAATCATATATCTTGACGCGTAAATATCTAATTTCCCGCCGGTTCGATGCCCATTGGTATAGACAATGTAACTTATATTGTTGTTTTTAAAGCAAAATAACATCTTACAACTAACCTTGATACCATGTTCGTTAAAAATATCAAACTTCATAGACACCTACCTTATAAAAATTATAGCACATACACAATATTTTTAAAATAAAAAAAGCCCAAAAAAGGCTTATTTTACTTTAAATTCATCACCATCATTTGGCACAATAATGTTCTTTTGTTTATTCTTTTTTAATTCATCACGGGTAATGTTTTCCATATGACTAACTACAAACTTACAACTTGGATACTTTTGTGCTAAATACATCAAATTATCAATACCCATATGTTTTTTGTTACCCTTAATGAACATGCAGTCGCAGAATAAGTATTCACAAATACCAGCCATATATTCAACGTTTTCGCATAAGGCGGTATCGCCAGTAAAACCTACAAAGTTATTATTGTTTTCAAAAATATAACCATAAGCCGGTTTCATTCTTCCATGATCAACCAATAATTTTTTTACTTTATATTCATTAACTTTAAACTCGTCATTATAGTTATAATGTAATTCTATTGCACTTTCAACATTTTCAACCGAATTAGGAAAAGCTAGTTTTAAAATTTTATGAACTTTTTTTCTTCCCTTAATATAGCAAAATAAATTAACTAATCGATTACGCGATCTTGATTTTAATAGAAAATAAAATGGAATATCAAAAAAATGATCTCCATGAAAATGGGTTATTAAAACATTATTTATATTCATAGGATTAATATTCATTCTAAATAAATATTTGCACATTCCATTCGGCATATCAACAAGGATATCATCATCAATCATGTAAGATGCACTATTATAAGCATTCCACATACTACCGCTGCCAATTACTTTTATTTTCATAAATTATCTCCTATCACCATTTTACCATAAAAAAACAGCTTAATGCTGTTTATTTTTTTAAAACAAAGAATTGTTTATAACCCTCTTTTGGTTCAAAAGAGAATTCATTTTCATTAGTAATTAAATATTCATAAGTACTAACATATTTACTTTCTAATTCTAACCATTCACCAGTTACATCTTGATACATATTGATGGTAGCTATTAGTTTGTCATCCTTAATTTCATATGTGCCTCTTCCAAGGGTACACCCAGCATCAATACCGCAAGAAGAAACCGTGATTACACCATCTTCTTGTAATGTAACCTCATTTAAACTGGCCCTATTATACATATTATTGCGATCATAATAGGTAGCATTTTTATTTAATTGTTTATTTGTACAACCGAATAAGAATAACATACATGCAACAATCAATAAATATTTAATATTTCTCATTTAATCCTCCTTAATTAAATATATCTAATATTATATAAATAATCAATTGTTTGTTGCCAATTTGCTTTTTAAGGTTTTTTATGTTAGAATAAGCGCTATTAAAAAAGGGGGGCTATTTACATGTATTATGACTATAGTGCTCAAGATTTTATTAAGGTAATTGAAAATAAACTTCAATATCATGATGAAGTTTCTTTTGATGATCTTTGTTTATATGTACAAGCCTTAATTGATGATAAACAACTAGATAAAGCCAATACAATCATTGATACATTAAAAGAAAACACTGATGAAAACAAATATGGTAGAATTGCTCAACTACTTGTATTTGCTTATCGTTCACATGATGCCCTATCATTGCTTTTTTCTAAAAAACATTTTACTGCTTTTGACCAATTCGTTATTGGTAAAGCTTTTTTAAGAATAGGTAAAGTTAAAAAAGCCAAGATATCTTTGGGAAAAGGATTTGAAAAATGCCGTGTTGAAAAAACAGCAAGTGATATCTTAAATCAAATTAAACTTATTTCTAATAATGAAAAACATGGTTCTTTTATAGAAACTGAATATGCATATTTTGTTAAACGTGGTAACACATTAGAACCAGGACATGTAGTGTTTTTAAAAAATGACCCCGAAATATTATCTGGGGAGCATAATATTGATCCATTAATAAGAAACCGTAATTTTATTATTTGGAAAGTTGAAGAAAACATGTTATATTTAATCCCCATTAGTGCTAAGCCTTGCCGATTTGGTTATGTTATGAAAAAAGAAGATTATCCTAATGTTGGTAAAGACCGTTGGATTAAAGATTATGCGTGCGCAACGACAATAGATAACGTTATATCAGTTACTGACAAATTAAACGATCGTGACTTATGTAATGCACGTTATAATTTATTAAAATCATTTTATTTTAGCAATAATAAAAACCAATATATGATTGATTACATCCGAGAAAATACCCATGAAGTCGACCAATTCTCCATAATTACCATATATGATAGTGATGATGCCATTTATAGAAACTTCTTTATTACAAAAGTTGAAGAGTTTAATTATGAAGGATATTTGCTCGACCCAAATTTACGATATACAGTTTTCCCAGAACCATATCGTATTTCAAAAGAAAAACTTATTTTGGAAATACATCATCCTAAAGATGATTTGGTCAACCATTTTATTAATCAAATTGATATTGAAAAACCAAAAAAGCGAATACTTTATTAGTTATTCGCTTTTTATTTTTCTTTTGAACTATTCTTAGTTAAAGTTTAATTTTACTTCTTTACCGTCGATAACATAATCAAATGAATCATTATCATAAACTTTTAATTTGAATTCTAATTCTTTAATCTTATCAATATTATTTTCTTTTAAATCACTACTGAAGAATGACATTGTATCATAAGCTTTTATTCCTGCTGGAACATAAGTTATTAATAATCCATCAATCATATAGCCATTAACAGATTCATCATCAGATGTTACACCAATTTCTTTTTGGGTATTATTTTCAATATAGAAAATAACTTCCGGTCCAAAAGTATCATCGTAGTCAACTCTTACAGCATAAATCTTAATTCCAGACTCATCAAGTATTAAAGTTCCTTCCGTATTATTCTTTTGAACATAATCAGTAGCATCTGTTTGAATTCTAACTGGTGGATAAATTGCAAACTCATCAAAAGAGTCAGCTTTGTAAGCAATAATATTTAAATCAATGTCTTTGATTTTCTCGATCTTGGCCATAGCTAAATCGCTATCATCAAAATAAATTGAAGTATTTGCTTTCTTTCCAGCGTTAACAGCTCCAGATAAAGTAGGTGTCATTAAAAATCCATTAACTACAGCATAATCAATATCAAAATTTAAGTTTTGTTCTGTATTGTTCTCGATCAAAAGTTTTAATTCATATCCCCAGAATGAATCATATGATAATCCAGTAGCCGTTATTTTAACGCCATCTTTATCAACTAATACTTGTTCATTTATGCTGGGTCTTTTATTAGACTCTTTTGTAGTAGAACTTTTAACTGTATTATTCTTCGTAGTGTTTTCTTTTTTGTCACCACATCCCGTTAAAGCAAAAATTGCAGCAACCAACAGTAACAATGTGATTGTTTTTTTCATTTTTCAACTCCTTTACTATGATTTCATTATAACATTGTTAATTAGCATATGTATATGATTTTATCCTCTTTACATTTATTATTACACTAATTAACTAAATACTTTGTATATCTTCCTTTATTTTATTAATTCCAATCGTGTATGTTGCCAGTTCTCCATCAAAAGTATAATCATCAAGAGAACCGTTAAATCCATATAATTGCCGATATATTTGTTCTGTTTTTGTCAAATCCAACTTCAGTGGTTGACCATTGATTAATCTTTCATATTCATCGCGTTTTAAGGCTTTAAAATAGCCATATGATCTTTTTGAATTATCTTTGATAAAACTAACAAAAAAAGATGGATCGTATAACACCATTGGCTCATTCTCGTATCCATTTGGATAAATAATATTAAAAGCATGTAATTCATTATCACGATATCCACATGCCAGCTCAGAATCCATTCCTAAAAATTTAAACATATTATGAGCCATACCAGCCTTTTCAGAACAAAAAGCGCATTCTCTTTCTCTAATTGTTTTAATTGATAATTTTTTGTTAACATGGGATTTATAAGTCAATGCCCTCTCAAAGCCAAAATCTTCACTTGGTAAGTAATGATATATTTTGTAAAAAATAATAGAAAACAAAGTTAATTCATTATACCAAGGGTGTTCTTTAATTTCCTTGACCAATTCAATGTAAGGCTCCATATCGTCATACACTAAATCAGGACATTCCTCATCTTTAAAATCTGCCGCTGCTTTATAATGGTTTTTTTGTGATATATATTCTCTAAATGTATCGGTATACCCTTGACCCACTGTTGTCTCAATAGAATTTGCTTCTAATTCAGCTATTCTTTCATTAACAAATGCGATTATCTCTTCATCGCTTTGTAGTTGAAAAATTTTTTTGTTTATTTCATCTTTAGTCATGTGTATCACATCCTATAATAATTATAACACAAAAAAAGCTCGAATAATCGAGCTTTGAAACTATCAAATTAACGTTTACTAAATTGTGGAGCTCTACGAGCTTTCTTAAGACCGTATTTCTTTCTTTCTTTAACTCTAGGATCTCTTGTAATGAATCCAGCGTTCTTTAAAATATGACGGTAACTATCTTCTCTTGATTGATCAGTATTAGCATCAAATTTTAATAATGCTCTTGTAATACCTAAACGGATAGCTCCAGTTTGACCTGAGAAACCACCGCCGGTTACTACTACATTAATATCAAAACGATTTAAATTATCAGTTAAAACTAATGGTTGAGTTAAATCCATAACTAGAGTTTGATATGGCATATATTCATTAACGTCAACTCCGTTAACAATAATATTACCAGTACCACCAGTTAAAGTTACTTTTGCAACGCTTTGTTTTCTTTTACCTGTTGCAGTCCAAACTTGTTTCTTTACCATGTATCCTCCCTATTATATTTCCATCTTAGTTGGCTTTTGAGCATCGTGTTTATGAGTTTCACCACGATAAACAAATAATTTCTTGCCCATAGCTCTTCCTAATGGTCCATGAGGAAGCATGCCTTTAACAGCTCTTTCCATCATTTCTTCAGGATAATTCGCTATCATTTCTTTAGCATTTCTTTCTCTTAATCCTCCTGGATAACCAGAGTGATTATAATACTTTTTGTCTTCTAACTTGTTACCAGTTAAAACTACTTTATCACAGTTAACTATAATAACATAGTCTCCACAATCAACAGATGGTGTATAAGTTGGTTTATGTTTACCATTTAGTAATGTAGCAGCTTTTGAAGCAACTCTACCAAGAGTCTTACCAGCAGCATCAATTACATACCAACTTCTTTGAACAGTTTCCTTAGTTTGTAAATATGATTTCATTTCTTTTCCTTCCATTGCTCTCATTTTTCACCTTCCCAGGGGATCCAAACAATCACAATTAAAAAATGTACCATTTAAAATTATATTAAAACATATCCTAAAAGTCAAACAAAATGCTTAAAAAACGGCAAAAAATTGACGTTTTTACCGCTTTTTTTAGTTATATGTTAAAATATCTCTATTTTTCGAAATATAATACCCCAATTTCAGTTGGATGATCGTAATATAGTACATCCTTTGATTTGGTTTTATTTAATAAAACTTTATATACAATTAAAGCATCGCCGCCTGCACCAAATAATTGAAATGCACCACTAAGTAATAAAATTGGCGAACCAAAAATTATTGCAATTATGCTAGGAATAATACCCAAAACGATACCCGGCATAGCACTACCTAATACATACTGATATTTTTTAAGTGGCGTAGAACAAGTACAGTATGGATTGCAAGTCTTAACAATAAAACCGAATTCAATATCCTTAAACATCTTTTTAGAGCATAAAGTCCAAGTAAATCCGTGGATGAACTCATGAACAAAGATACCAAATACAAGATTAATTATTATTGCTATTGTAAAACAATCATTACTAATGCCCTTAAGGGTATTACCCAGAATAATGTAGATAAGAAAAAATAAAACGACAAATGGCAACGGAGTAACAAAAGCCATAATATTTGCTGATACTGCATTAACCGTTAAATCTTTTACTTTGTACCCATCTTTGATCATTTTTGCTTTTGTGGTTTCAAACTTTTTTAGCCTTTTCTTTTCTTTTTCTGATAAATCCGTTTCTTTTCTTTCTTTACTCATATAAATCACCACTTTGAGTATATCATTTTCTTTCAACAAAAAAGGTATTAGATTTCTTATTTACATACAAGGTTTACTCTAATACCATATTTTATGTAGATATAATCCTTCCGGAGGAGCTGTTGGTAATTGTTTTTTTATATCAGGCTTGTCTAGCATTTTTTGTAAAACATCTGGATAAGTATTGCATTTTGCCACTTCCAATAAAGCGCCAACTAAATTTCTAACCATATATCGGTAAAACCCGCGGCCAATAAAATGAATTTCTAAAACGTCAAAATATTTTCTAAATTTAATTGATTCAATCGTAGAAACATAATTATCTCGCGTACCGGCCACAAAATTACGAAAATCATGCTCCCCAATAAATACTTTGGCCGCTTCTTTTAAAATCTTGATTTCAATCTTATATCGTGGCTGAAGCATATAATCATTTAGGGATGATTTATAAGGACCTAAATTAATTTTATATATATATTCTTTCTTTTTAGCATCATGTCGCGCGTGAAAGGTATCACTTACTTTAGATAATTCATTAATACAAATGTCTGGTAATAGCAAATCATTTAGTCGATTCTTTAAATTAGGTAATAATTCCTTAACATCGAAATGGGCTACTTGACCATCTGCATGAACTTTAGCATCCGTGCGACCCGCAGCCTTAATCAATATTTCTTCATGGTAAAGATTAAAAAGTGCATTCTCCACTTCTTTTTGAACTGAACGGCCTTCCTTCTGTCGTTGAAGTCCGCAAAATTTAGAACCATCATAACTAAATTCGATTTTAATTCTCATTTTTTCTCCGATATATATCTTTGATTAATTCGTTCAAATCGGTTGTGTTTTTTAAACCCGCTTTATGTCGATTGGATAAACGAATAAATTTAATAATATTCGGCATATCCATGTAATTATACAACCGGTAATCAAACCAATCATCAGCAATAACTACGACTCCCTTTTTATATACCGCGATTGTATCACAAATTGACGATAAGTAATTAACATCTCTACTTACGATAATGATCTTCTTTTTATAGGACTTAGTTATCTTTTTGAAAAATAAATTAAAATATCTTAATTCCTTAGCATTTAAACCTTTTGAAAAATCGTATAAAACTATTACGTCCTTGTTTAATTGACTAGCTAATTGTAATTTACTAACGGTGTTTGTTGACATATTTTTCAAATCCGATTCTTTTAACATCGTTAATTTTAAAGCATCATTAGCTTTAAAAGGAATAATATCTTCGATTTCGCCTTTAAAAGTTGGAATATTAATATCATAAGTATAGACACCAATAATTTGAAAATCGTATTTCAAAATTTCTTCTACCATAATTTATCCACCAACACTTCCTCATCTAAAAAGATGGAATCAATTAAGTTATAAGCATTTAATTGAAGCGATAAGTCAACAATAAATGGTAAACGATAGCCTAATCTTTTTAATAATTTTTCTTCTTTTAAAACTGATAAAGTAAAGCCCTCAAGCATTGTTTTGCCATGATAAATAACCTTTAACTCGTCAGCAAAAAGCGCCTCTTCCATATCAGAGGTAACATTTACGAAATGTATACCTTTCTTTTCCAAATTAGAAAGAAGAATATCTTTTTCTTTATTATTTAGTAATCGCAAAAAATCATTAAAAACAATAAAGGATGTTTTTAAATCCCTTAGGTCATCTAATTTATTGATAATAACTTCATCTTTTAATTCATTTAGAACAAATAAATTATCATCACATACAATAGTAGTATTTAAATTACGATTTATTTTCATTATTATTCTTATGCCTCTTTACTAAATTATTAATCTTGATAAAGTGATGATTTACCCCACTCTTACCAATTTTATAATTATATTCTAAAGTAATAATCTCTGCAAGTTCTGTTAATGATGATTCTGGATATTTTTCTCTAGCTTCCATAACCATTAGTACTTTTTCATCTAATAAATCATCTAAATGATGATCTTTGATATACTTAATCATTTCCAATTGCTTTAAACCTGTTTCAATACTTTTTGTTTGATTGGATAATTCACAATTATTAAGCCTATTAACCATGTTTTTGTGATCGCGATAGATTCTTATATCTTCGAAGAAAAATAACGCGTTAGTGGCCTTAAAAAGCTTTAATAAGTCGGATATATTTTCACTAGCTTTTAGATAAACAACACTTTTATAACCTCTGGTTATTATTTTGGCATCAAAATTAAAATAGTCCAATAGGCATCTTATTTCTTTAGCTAACTTTAAATTAGCTGCTATAAACTCCAAATGATAACCACTTGTTTGCGGGTTAGAAATATTTCCTACGGCTAAAAAGGCTCCTCTTAAAAAGGCAACCTTTTCTTCATCTGATGTTAATTCACTAATGGGATAACGTATATTAATGTCATCCTTTATAAAATCGACTTTATCTTTAATTGTCAAAATATATATTTGTTTAATTCGAAAGCGTTTTTGGTTACGAATTGTAATAATAGGAATAATATCATATACTTTTTTAATATCTTTATAAATTTTTCTAGCTACAGCACCATTTTCCAAAGTTAAAACAATCTCATGTGAAATACGACCTGAGAATTTAATAAAAGCTTCTAATTCAATACGCGTCTCTTGAGCATTTAAACTAGTTTGCGATATTTCCTCTTTTAATGATGTTGTAAACGTCATATTATTCCTTTCTTTTTTTCTTTTTATGATTTAATACTTTAACAATCATTGATGATTTTACCACCATAGCCCCAACAGGACAGAATTCTTGGCAACAATAACATTTAATACATTTGCTTCGATCAATTGATGGCTTCTTATCAACCATGGTAATTGCTTTAGCTGGACATATATTAGCACATTTAGCACAACCAATACATTTGCTTTTAATAGGATTTGGTTTGTTTTCAAATATCTTATTTGAACCTATTGATATCAATTTACTAAAGATATCTTTTTTATTGTTATAGAATTTCAAATCACCAAGATGTTCAACTTTTTTAAAATCACTTACTACATATGGATTATAGTCAATATTATACTTTATTTTATCTTTATTAAATAGTTTTCTTTTTAAACTTTGCGTAATGGTTTCTACAACTTCTTCGTTAATGTTAATAAGTTTAGAGCAGGTATAATCAAGGGCATACGGATTTTCGGATGCTAATACTAATCCAATATACCTAGATTCTCCCATTGTTGGTCCATTTCCCTCCATACCATAAATGGCATCAACAATATTTAAATTAAATTTAAAGTATTCGTTTAAATCAATTAACATATTGGCAAATAGTTCCTTATTAGGAAAACGATAGTGATATTCTGGTTTAGTCGTACCAGGTATCAAACCAAATAAATTTTTTACCGCACAACTCATACCCATCATGCCATGGGTTTTTAATTTAGAAAAATTAATCTTAATATCCGCATCATCTATATAAGCTGTGTAATCAAAGGTTTTTAAAACCTCAGCTTCACTATAAGAAGCATTTTTAACATCAAAGTTATCATTCAATTGAGCTCCTGTTTCGATCATTTTAGTGGCTTTATAAATACCATTTAAATAGGCTTTATTATAAATGCCTCCTGGGCTATCACCAATAACAACTGAACATCCTTTACTTAATAAATAAGAAGTTAATTCCTTTAATAAAATGGGGTTTGTTGTGGCGTTTTTATCAGGGCTCATCGCTGATACTAAATTGGCTTTAATAACTACTTTAGTACCTTTTTTTATATCCCTTAAAACTGAAAAAGAATTAACTAGTTTTTTAATTACGCTGTTAATTTCTTTTTCATCATAAGTATTACATTCATACAAATAAACATTATTCATCATTACACATTAAATCTAAAGTAACAAATGTCGCCATCTTGCATTTCATAATCTTTACCTTCGATACGAAGTCGACCAGCTTCTTTTACTTTAAGCTCGCTACCATAATTCTTTAAATCATCAAAACTCATTACTTCGGCTTTGATAAATCCTCTTTCAAAATCAGTATGAATAATACCTGCACACTTTGGAGCTTTCATTCCTTTAACAAAGGTCCAGGCCCTAACTTCATCTGCTCCGCAAGTAAAGAAGGTAGCTAATCCTAATAGATCATAAGTTGCATATATTAATTTATCAAGACCACTATTTGCTACTCCCATTGAAGCTAAATATTCTTTCTTTTCTTTTTCATCAAATGGTGCTAAATCCTCTTCCATCTTTGCACACATTACAACAACGGAAGCATTTTCATTTTCTGCATACTTTTTTACTAACGAAGTATATTTATTATCGCCTACAGCGACAGTATCTTCGTCAACATTAGCAGCATATATAATAGGTTTATTTGTAATTAAATTATAATTCTTAATTAAGGCTTTTTCATCATCACTTAAATCTAACTGACGGATTGGAATATTGGCTTTTAAAGCATCAATTAATTTATGTAAAACATCTACTTCAGCTAAAGCATCTTTGTCCTTCGTAGCAATTGCTTTTTTTTCTATTTTTCCTAATCGGGTTTCCACAATTTCTAAGTCGGACAAAACTAATTCTACATTAATTATTTCAATGTCTCTTATGGGGTCAGTATTACCAGCAACGTGAATAATTTCCGCATTATCAAAACATCTTACAACTTCAACAATAGCATCAACTTCCCGGATATGTGACAAAAACTTGTTTCCAAGCCCCTCGCCTTGAGATGCCCCTTTTACAAGACCAGCAATATCAATAAATTCATATGCAGTAGGAACAAAACTACGGGGTTCATACATTTCTTTTAAGAAATCCAATCTTTCGTCTGGTACCTCAACAATACCGACATTTGGTTCAATAGTTGCAAAGGGGTAATTTGCAGCAATAATATTTTTCTTTGTAATAGCGTTAAACAGCGTTGATTTTCCAACATTTGGAAGACCAACAATTCCTGCTTTTAAAGACATAATTACTCCTTTCTATAGGTATACTAAACCTCCAAAACCTAAAGGTAATGATAAGATATACCATAATATAATTATTACTAATAAGATAACAAAAGTGGCAATTGCGTATGGTAATTGATATTTAATAGCATTTCTTAAGCCAAAATAATTCTTATCTTGATTATATCTTTCAAGATATGCCATATAAACAACAAAATAAGCAAAAACCGGTGTTAAACCAATAGTAACACATTCACCAAATCTAAATACTGTTTGGCAAAATTCAGCTGATATACCAGCGTTTAAGAATACAGGTACAATTTGTGATGACATGATTTCCCACTTAAGTACGGAAGTTGGAACAAATAATGTACATATCATCGATGTAATAAATAATAATATTACTAGAGCCAATCCGGAAAATCCTGAATTAGCAACAATATTTGTTAAGAAAACAGTAATGGTATTACCAATATTAGAATACTTAAAGATACTAATTAAAGTCGCACTAGCAAAGATGAAAACCATTGTTTTACCAACACCATTAAGACTAAATCCCAAACTATCAATAAACTCCCGGTTATTAGTAATGGATTTTGATCCTACACCATATAATAATCCCCATATTACGAATAAGATAGTAATAACGAAGACAAAACCATCGGCAAAGAATGAATTAGTACCAAATAATTTATCAATGTACAAACTTTCAGAGTAGTTTAAGAAATTACCTGAGAATGGAAGATATGGAATCATGTTATAAATAATAATTATTAGATAAGCAACACTTCCTATACCAGCTAAAACTAAACCTTTAACTTGGGGTTTTGTAATTTCAAATTTCTTTTCCTCTTCTTCTTCAAAAGTATACTTAGGTAATTTTCTAACAATAATGTTTTCCGTAATATATGTTAAGACAAATGACATAACGATAATAGCAACACTCATAATCAACATTAAAGAGATAGATTTAAAAGTATAACTACTGTCTAAAATACTTGCACCTAACACGGTTAACTTAGATAAAGAAGAATCAACACTCGTGAAGAAGATGGATAAGCCAGCTCCACAAGTTAACGATGAGAACGCCGCAATAATACCTAGGTTGGGATTTCGTTTTCCATATTTAAATATTAAAGCCGCAAGTGGTATTAGTGCTAAAAATGGCATGTTTCCAATTATACTTGATATTAATCCAATAAAAACAATTACATAGGTAATAATATTTTTTCTTGCGTGTCTTGTTAATAGACCTATTGCGGTTTTTAAAAAACCACTATATTCCATAACACCAATACCCAATAACACAATGATTAGTTGAGATAATACGGAAAAATTTGCAAAATTAGATACCGTATTAGCAAATATGTATTTAACACCTCTTAAATTAAGAAGCGAAGTAACAGACTCTGTTGTTGATACATATTCCATTGTTGTTTCATTTAATCTATTATACGTTGATGAAAAATTGAATATTGATAGCAAGAAACTAACAAGAATAGTAACAAATATAAGAATCAAAAAAGTCATTACGGGATGTAATACTATGTGTTCTTTAATTGTTCTTTTCTTCATTTTTTATCACCTTTTTTAATTTCTTATAAAATTCTAAACGATCCATCATTATTTCATGACCACAATTTTTGCATTTTAACTTAATGTCCGCGCCAACACGGGTTATTACCCACAAATTGGTTTGGCATGCATGGGGTTTTTTCATAATAACTTCATCATTTAATGCAAATTCAAACTTCATTTTAATCCTTTATATCAATATGAAGTATTTCCATAATACGATTTAAATCCGTTAATGAATCATAACTTATTTGTATTTTATTGTTGGTTATAACAACTTTACTACCAGTTGCATCAGATATGGCATCTTCATAAATACGATATTGTGTATTAACCGTTTTTTTGACTTTAGAATTACCTTTTCTATTTGATAATATACCTTCAATATCTCTAACATTTAGGTTTTCTTTTTCAATACGATCGGCTAAATATAAGATTTGATCTGAATCATCTAATTTACTTAAACTTCTAGCATGACTCATTGATAAAGTTCCCTTTTTAACCTTATCTTGTACTTCTTTAGGAAGTCTTAATAATCCTAATAAATTAGTTACATAACTTCTACTCTTACCGAACTTTCTTGAAAATTCTTCCTGAGTTAAACTATGATTTTTAATAATGTTATCAATTGATTCGGCAGTATCAATTGGATTTAGGTCTTCTCTTTGAATATTTTCCAAAAGAGCAATTTCCATCATTTCTTGATCTGAGAATTCTTTTACAATTGCCGGAATAGTTTTTAAACCAGCCATTTTAGCGGCTTTGCATCTTCTTTCACCAGCAACAATACTGTAACCTTTAACATCTTTCTTAACAATAATTGGTTCTACAACACCATATTCTTTAATTGAACTTGCTAATTCGCTTAAAGATTCTTCGGAAAATGTTTTACGTGGTTGATATGGGTTAGAATGAATATCACTTAAGTTAATTTCCACAGAGTTATTATGTTCTTCTTTAACAATTTCATCTTCAAAATTATCAAATGAAAATGAAGCATTTGAAAATAATTCCTCTAATCCCTTTCCTAGTGCTTTTTTCTTATTTTCCATCTCTATCGATCACTTCCTTCGCTAAATTATGGTAGGCTTCAGCCCCTCTACTTTCAGGATCATATTCATTAATAGGCTTTCCATGTGATGGAGCCTCAACCAATCTTACAAGTCTTGGAATAATTGTATTAAATACTTTATCTTTAAAATATCTTCTTATTTCATCTATAACTTCTAAACCAATATTAGTTCTTCCATCAAGCATTGTAAGAAGAACTCCTTCAATTCGTAAATCTGGATTCATACTATTTTGAACCATAATGATTGAATTTAATAATTGAGTAATACCTTCAAGAGCATAAAATTCACATTGAACAGGAATAATTACAGAATCAGATGCAACTAAGGCATTCATTGTACATAAACCTAAAGATGGTTGGCAATCAATGATAATATAATCATAATCATCTTTAATTGAGGCTATAGCATCTCTTAATTGATTATTTCTTTGAAAGGTATTATCAGTAAACATTTTTTTAACAAACTCAACATCAATACCAGCAAGATTTAATGTTGATGGTATAACGCTTAAATTCTTAAATTTAGTTTTAAAAATAGCATCTTTAATATTACATGCACCAGTAATAGTTTGATAAATATCATATTCAAAATCATTAGAATTTAAACCTACACCAGTGGTAGCATTACTTTGAGGATCCATATCAATAAGCAAAGTCTTCTTATCTAATTGTCCCAAAGCAGCTGCAAGATTAATACTTGAAGTTGTTTTTCCAACGCCACCTTTTTGATTTACTAATGAAATAACTTTTGCCATACTACACCTCATTGCACATACTATTTTAACACATTTGAACGTATATTTAAAAGTTTATTTATTAAATTTTTTTAAAAGCAAAAAATGATTGAAATCGTATGTCGAATTATGTAATAATATAGGAGGTGAAAATATGAAAAAAGTAACATTATTTTTATTGCTTTTTATCTGTGTTAGCCTTATAGGTGTATATGGTTTTTTATTGTTTAAAAATAACAAATTAGAAAAGAAAATAGCTGATACCAATAATAAGGCTGCTATCATAGAAGAACAAAGTAAAAATGAAGAAATAGTTATTGATACTAAAAAGCAAAGCTTGGCTGATGAAAAAGCTAAATATGCAGATTTATATAAGGAGTATGAGTTATGGCAAAAAATGAACCAAAACGTTCTAGAACATATGTAATTGGCATTTCTTGCTGTATCATTCTTATCATCGCTTTTGCCATACTTTCTTACTTGTCTTACCAAAAATATACTAAATTAGAAAGTGATGTTAAAGAAGCCGAAGCCAAATACAAACAATTAGTAGATGAAAATGCAAATTTGATCTACTCTGGCGAAGAATTAGATAAACAAATCGAAGAAATAGCTAATGTTGAAAACAATATTAAAACCTTAAAGGAAGAGACCTTTGCTAACATTAGTAAATTAGAGAAAAAAATTCAAAGCAAAGAATCTAATGCCAAAATAGCATATCTTACTTTTGATGATGGACCTTATTATAATTCTTGGAAAGTACTAGAAACATTAGATAACTATGGAATTAAAGCAACTTTCTTCACAACAAATATTAATGGGGAAATGTGTTATGAAAACAAATCAGCTAATTGTCATGAATTATATAAAGAATATGCCAAAAGAAACATGACAATAGCAAATCACACATATACCCACGCTATTCATAAAGGATTATATTCTAGTGTTAATTCATTTATAACTGCTGTTGAAAAGCAAGAAGCATTAATTAGTGACTTAACTGGCGGATATAAAACAACAATTCTTCGATACCCTGGCGGATCTGGAACAGCTAAAGCATATGGTGTTAAAGATGGTACCATGGCTAAACTAAAAGAAATGGGTTATGGTTGGGTCGATTGGACAGCACAAGATGGCGATGGCGGTGGTGGTCTTACTACTGATAAGGCTTGGAACAATTTTAAAAATAGCATCGATCAGGATATTGAAGTTATCCTATTCCATGATTATTCAAGAATTACTACTCCGCTTCTTCCTAAGTTTATTGAACACTTACAAAATAATGGATATTTAATTCTACCGTTATTCTATGATAGCGTAATGGTTAATAAATAAAAAGTATTGGTTAAACCAATACTTTTTTTATTATTTAAACTAAAAACACAATGGTTTAACCCATTGTGTCAGTATTACTTGAAACGAAATTAATCGTTGAAATACCACTTAATCTTTTTAATTCAGCAGTTAACTTAGTATCATTATTTTTATGTAACTTAATGTCATATACTAATTCAAAATTATTATCCTTAATATATTTGCCTTTTAGATAAGCATCTTTAATATTTTTTGCCACGGTTTTTTCTGTTGCCTCAATGCTATCACAAGAACCTTTAACAATTAATACATATTTATCATTCGCAGAGGCAATTCTTTTAAACACAAATAGAATTAAACAAATAAATAAACTTCCAACAACTGCAATGATATAATTTTGCGTTCCACAAGCAAGGCCCGATACAACGCCCCAAAAAATAAATGCTGTATCCCTTGGATCTTTAACCGCTGTTCTAAATCGGATAATAGATAATGCACCAACCATTCCCAATGAAACAGAAATATTACTTCCGATTACACACATAACAACTGTTGTTACCATAGTAATCATCATTAATGATACATTAAATCTTGGATTATATAATACGCCAGTATATGTGTGTTTATAAGTTAAAAAGATTATAAGCGCAACTATAAAAGCTACGACTAGCACCAATAAAACAGTTTCTATTGGCATTTTGATTTGAAGTGCCGCTAAGGCAGATAAAATTTTTTTCATTTTCTAAACATTCCTTCCTAATACATATTTACTAACCGATTGATTACGATTAATATATTTGCTTAATATCTTTGATACATATGGTTCTAAGAACCGATCAAATTTTACTTCTAGAACAACTTCTTTAGGATCTGATATCGCTATGTAATTAATATCTTCAGTATAAAGTTTATCAAAATCAGTACTGCGCTTTATATCAAAATCAAAGGTTATTCTATTATTTAATTTAGTAGTATAAGCCGCTCGTAAATACTCAATAATTACTTTTGGCCGATATCCGCTGTCCATTAATAGACGATATATTTTCTGGGCTAATTCATTATCATAATTATCTAATACTTCATATTCACCATCTATTATTTTTAAAGCATCTTTTTTGCTAATAATTAATGATTCTTTTAATTGATGAATATCATATTTAGCTTTTATTTCTATTTTTGCCCAATCATCTTTACTATCATATATTCTAATTCGTATCTTCTTTCGATTTAAAGCTCCATTTTGTTTTTCATAATAGTCTTCATCATCAAATGTATCAAAATATAAGCTACGAAGCATATAGGGCTTTCCACGGTCGAGTTCTAACACTTGATCTAACTCACTACGAAGTTTTAGCATTTCTTCATAAGACATTACATATTTAAATTCATGTCTAAATGTTTTAAGCGTTTCCATGCTCACCTCCTAATGAATCAAAATGGGCTGTATTATTAGCTTTTCCTGGTGTTGGCGTATAGTAATAATACCAATTCCCATTGTAGATACCATAACTCACATTGTTCTTTAATTTAATTGTTGTTATTTGATCTACAATATGACCATCTACTGATAATATTATATCCTCATCATCACTTAATTTAAAGTTAGCATGTAAGACACTTTCATCTCTTATTTCATCTGATAAGTACACAACAATGTATTCACCAGCTTTAAGCGTTATGCTTGGCATTTTATACTTATTTAATTTATCTTTATTATCCGATAAATTAACATTTGCTAGGTTAATATCTTTATCGCCATAGTTATATATTTCTACCCAATCATAATAGCCACCATTTACAGTATAATTACTACTCTTATTATGCGACATATACTCGGTAATCTTTAACGTGTAATCACGATAAGAGAATAACTTAGGAATAGCTTCAGAATTTTCTTTTCCCGGCGTTGGTTGTTTTAAGAATTCATATCTTCCTTTAACATATCCATAAGACACATCATTTAAATAACTTCCATAAGATATTTTACTTAGTATATTACCTGCATCATCACTCAATGTTAATGTTTCACCATTACTACTTAATTTAAAGTTTGTATGACAAATATTATTATCTATATCGCATTTATCACTACCAGATGCAAATATTATTAAATAACTATTTGCTTTAATGATTATGTCAGGGAATGTCCATTTGCTAGTATCAAATTCACTGTCTGACAAATGATATCCTTTTAAATTAATATCCTCGTTGTATCCATTATATAATTCTATAAAATCAGAATAATTACCTTCATCGTCTTTGTACGAATAAGTGTTCTTTGCAAGAATTTCACTAATATATAATTTACCAGACATTACAAAGTCTTTCTGAGGAATTAACCAAGCTGCAATACCTACACTTATAAACAAAGGAATTAATAACAAATATTCTCTTTTCATGATAGACCTCCGAAGTATTTCTTATATTCCTCTTGTGTAAGATTGAATTCTTCAATTAAATTATGCGTTACATAATCATAGCGATCTGCTAATTTTTCTTTCAAACGATTAATGTTACTCTTCCATCTTTCCATACTACCCAAATCAGAAGTGGTTCCTTTCCATCTTGCTATATGTCTTGGCATTTCTTTTTCCACCTCAGCAACCATTTCATCAATAATCTTATTGACTCTTTCTGGTTTAAAAGTATTTTCCAAATGATAAGCTAGCGTTTTTAAATACAAATCTTTATATTCACTATTTCGATATAATCTTCTAGATAAGTTAATGACATTCATATTCTTGGTTGCAGAAGTTACTTTAGCATTCGTAACAGGGAATCCCATAGCACCGCCAGTATAATATAATGACCAGTCCAAATCGAATAACATGAATCGCCATTTACCATCGGTAGTTTTATAATATTTAACATTTCCCAAATCACCATTACGATAATATGATTGAACAATCCAGTAATTAATAAGCTCTTGAATATCAATTTGACTCTTAAGATAATTAAACACTTCATTATCTTTTGGGTCATGAGTATTAACATAATCAATTAATTCACTATAATTATCATAAGTTCCCGTAGTCGGTGTGTAATATCTTATAACATCCATCTCGGTTTTTGACATATCGTATAAATTGGCTACGTAGTCACTATTTAACTTATCACGCATATTATAGATACCATAATATTCACCATTGAAATAGACAACTACTGGACGATAATCTTGCATATCAATATCCATTTGACCTTTAATAATCATCTGTAGGGCTGCATCAAATAAATGAATTTTTAAATAATCTTCACCACCATTACGTAGTAGTAATGAGGAATATTTAACAATGCCTTGGTCAAAGAAAGGATAATATAATGTGTTTGTTCCATATTTCTTTCTTAAATAAACGGTAAGCCCTCTTTGATCTTTGTCCCTTGAACCACCAAAGTTACCGGATAGTTTTGCCTCGCCAACAAAACTAGTACCAAAAGACCCATCGCTTTCATAGAATTCAAAGCTAATCTTTTTTAAAGCTCTACTTTCATAGTTAGTTATTAATCCGGAACCACCAAATAAATACTCAGGATTTGATGTAATTGAAACAATGGCCATATCATGGATATCATTAACAAAGAAAGTTCTAAATGATACTTCAGATGGAAGATAGCCATCTTTATAAGCAACTGCTTTAATCATCGTTGTTTTGGTAATTTGAATTGGTTTGGTATATTTTAAAGATTTATTTGTTGGGAAGGATCCATCAGTTGTGTAATAAATAGTTGCATCTTTATCGGAAGTTAAAGTTAAATTATATGAATCTTTAACATAACCACCGTCTTGTGAAAAAATAACGCTTGAGGTTACACCTTTATACTCTTTTCTGGCATTTTCTTTCCCCAAAGTTATGGTTTCAAAATATACTTTTTGGTTTCGGTCATTTAAACCGATACTGATGTTTTCAAATGCTTTATTAACAGAAAAAACATCAATTATTTCATTCTTATAATATAAGTATATTTCTTCGTCAGTTGATCCAATACCCATCTTTATATAAACTTTGTTATCTTGTTCTATTTCTTTGTCAGAAGCATATACAACTAAATAACCGTTGGATTTGATAACTGTATTCTTAAAATAATACTTATATCCTGATTTATCCCCAATTGCATAATCTTTTAAATTAATGTCATTATTAGAAAGATTTTTAATTTCAATAGCTTCCCCTGTAATCGCGGATACTTCATTAATAATTAAATCTTTTTCTTTTCTTTTGTTCTCTTTTGGTTTCTCAGGTAATTCCTCGTCCCTTTCAACTATAATACTTTTAGAATAATCACCAATATTAGCGCTACCCGGAGTTCCTTCATAATAGTAATAATATTCTTCTGTATCAGTGTCATAACCATAAGATGTATCTTTCAATCCCAAATTGGCGTAAACCTTACTAATTACTGTTGCATCCTTATCCGCAAGAATAACACTCTCACCCTTCATATCTAATTTAAAGTTGGTATGTAATTCACCATCTTCAACGGTATTATTTCCTGATGCAAAAACAACTAGATATTCATGTGCCTTAATTGTAATGTCTGGAAACGACCACTTTTTTATCATAAAGCTATCATCAGACAAATAATAACCTTCTAGATTTATATCTTCATCATATCCATTATATATTTCTATATAATCAGAATATTTTCCGAACTTATCTTGAATTGTTTGATCGTTCGAAGACATTATTTCACTAATAACTAACTTGCCATTATTTTTATATAAAGCATTATTAGGTACAACAAAAATTACTACACAAAGTAATATGAATAAAAGAATAATTAATACAACGTCAATTCTACTTTTTCTCATCATAAATATTGTATCATATCTTTAAAATAATTAGTATGGTAACAATTGTATTTTATGCAAAAATATCATATAATAAGGCACATGAAAAGAAAAATATTAATCCCGGTTGTTGGATGTTTATTATTATTTATTATTGTATTCTTTAGTATAACCTCAATTGATAATCAATTGAGCATTTCAGGATTAATTATTGATAAAGGATTTAACTATACAACCATAATGAGTGATAATGATACCATTTATACCATTGATAGTGTTATTAAGTATGAAATAGGCGATTATATCAACATTAATTATTATGGCAAATTAGATTATCTAAATAACAATGATATATTAATTAAGAGTGTATATTTAGATAAGGATCCTTTTATAAACGATATTATGACATATATAAACAATCTTTCAATCGACAAAAGAATTGGTCAATTAATATTTGCTGTTATGCCTACAAATAATAAAATGGAGAGTATTACCAAATATCATATTGGTGGATATATCTATTTTGCTAATGATATTGGTCATAAAACCGTAGAAACAATTCAAAATGAGATACTTAATTATCAAAAGAATAGCGAAATACCATTGTTTTTTGCAATTGACGAAGAAGGCGGTACAGTAAGTCGAATTAGTCATAATAATAACATAACTAACGAAAGATTCTTAAGCCCTAGTGAGCTTTATAATAATGGTGGATTTGAAAACATTTATAATGATGCTATAAGAAAAAGAGAATTATTAACAAATCTTGGTTTTAATATTAACTTTGCTCCAGTTGTGGATGTCGTAACCGATCCAAATGCCTATATGTATAAAAGAAGTATTGGACTAGATGCTAAACAAACTGGCGAATTTGCTTCAACCATTTTAAGAACGCAAACTAGTAATTATATTTATACTTTTAAGCATTTCCCTGGCTATGGAAATAACATTGATACCCATCAAAATAAAGCAATTGATAATCGTACATTGGAGGATTTTTATAACATCGACTTTATACCATATCAGGTTGCTATTAATAACAATGCCAAAGCTGTTATGGTAAGCCATAATATTATTAAAAATATTGATAATAAGCCTGCTTCATTATCACTTAAAATGCACAATATATTACGTGAAGGATTAAACTTTAAGGGAGTTATTATCACGGATAGTTTATCCATGAATGCCATTAGCAATTATGTGATTAATCCTTATGTTGAGGCAGTATTATCCGGTAATAATTTAATAATTACCAATAATATCCCAAAAACATATAGTGAAATAAAAGAAGCTGTTGAACGCGGCGATATTTCAGATGCTTTATTAAACCGTCTTGTATACCGTGTTATTGAACTTAAAATAAATATGGGACTACTAGAATTATAGTTCCAACCGTTTACATAACTATCAAAATAATGGTATAATGTTATACTAGAAGAGTGTTAGGATAAACGGGGATGTTCATGAAAAAAAATCGGCAAAGCAAAACCAAATATGAATTATATGTTTCCTTAATAATTGTTATTACGGTCTTTTTATTAACCGTTGGTTTTGCTGCTTTTCAAAATCAGATTGCAATTAACAACACTATGGCAACTGTAAATTCTAGCGGTGATGTTAGAATAACAAACATCGTATCAACATCCGTAACAAATAATGGAGTGGCGGTTTCTGAAACTTATAACCTTACTCATCTTGAAGCCTCTTTTGATTTACCTGATGCAGATTCAACCGTAACATACACTATTGATGTAACTAATTTAAGCAATTCTATGGTCGCAATTAGTGATGTTCTTAACTTACCAGAAAATTTAACATACACCATAACAGGTTATGATTTAAATCATTTACTATGTGATGATAATGATTCTAATAAATGTACGTTAGGTGCCAAAAACCAAATGTCTATAACTATCGGCTATGCGCCAGATGGATATGATGGCGTAGAAACATCTTATTACGTAGATATGGAACTTGAGATAGTTAACCTAGATAGTGCAATTGCTATGGTTGGAACTAACTTATATTCAAGTTTACAAACTGCTATTAATGCTGTGGCAAATAATACACAAGGAACCGTTATTTTATTAAAGAGCACATCTGAATGTGTAACCGTAAGTAGGTATCGAAATATTATTTTTGATTTTAAAAACAATACTTTAAGTAATAATGCTGAAGCGGCTGTTATAACGAATCACGGAACTATCAGTATATCAAATGGAATATTAACATCTGACGCTTTGCTTAATGCCACAATTAATAATGAATCTACCGGACGCGCAACCGTAAGTGGTGGCTATATTATTAATACCGGCGATCGACAAGCAATATATAATAATGCTGGTGTTCTTATAATAACTGGTACTGCTTATTTAACAAATTCAACAAATCAAAGAGGAGCGATTCAAAATCAATCTGGGGGAAATATAACGATATACAGCGGAACAATTATTGGTGAGAGATTATATGGAATATCAAATGCCGGAACATTAGTTATCGGTATCCAGGATGGAACACCAGATAGAGCTGCACCAGTTATTCAAGGTCTTGTAGATGGAGTTAACGCAACGACTAACTTTAGTTTCTACGATGGTATAATCAAAGCACGAGAATTACCAATAAATCCTCCAACGCGGGTTACTAGTCGTGAAACTGGGTATATAATAGTTTCGGGAGAAGAAACCATCGATGGGGTATTATATCGTACAGCCTACAATGGAGTTGGAGTTACCGTTACCTTTAATGCCAATTCCGGTACGGTAAATGAAGCATCAAGAAACGTAGAGGTTGGTAGTCGAGTTGGTGTACTTCCAGTCCCATCAAGATCAGGTTATTCATTTGATGGCTGGTATACCGCTCAAACCGGTGGCACTTTAATTGATGAAAATACAATTATTACGGTTGCTACTCCATTCTGGGCTCACTGGACAAAAATTGGCGAGGTTATCCTTAATGTTAATACAGGCGTTATGTACGATAGTCTAGAAGATGCCGTAGCGGCAATTCCTGATAATACACCTACTGAGTTAGAACTCAAAAAAAATACAAGTACTGATTTAAATATTCCAAGCACTAAAACTATAACGATTAATTTAAATGGATATACAGTAAATAATGTTGGTTCAAGACCAATAATCGAAACAGCTGGTAATTTAACACTTAAAAATGGTGATCTTTCTTCCGATGCTAACCAAGGAGCAATTAATAACACTGCAGGTAACTTATTAATCGAAAATGTAAGTATTGTTTGCTCAGGAAATAGACAAGCAGTTTATATAACTGGTGGCGAAGTAACGATTAGCGGAAGCTCATATTTGGAATCAGCTACTTCTGGAAAACCATCTGGATCTTCGATGGAAAGAGGTACTGTTCATGTTGTATCTGGTACAGTAAATATATATGGTGGAACTATTGTAGCAACTGCTTCTCATGCCGTTTCCAACCAAGGAACTTGTAATCTTGGCCGAAAGGATGGTGTTATTGATTCCACAATACCGGAACTACGTGGTAAATCAAATGGTATAAAATCAACTGGAACTCTTAATTTCTACGACGGCATTGCAATGGGAGGAACCTCTGCTATAAATGGAACAGTCAGCGATCATGAAACAGGGGCAAGTCAAAAAACCGGTACCCAAAAAATTGGTAAAACAAATTATAAAACCGTAACATATCAATTCTAAAAAAAACAAGCGATAAGCTTGTTTTTTTATTTTAAAATATAAAATAGACCAAATCCTAAAAGCGGAAGAACTACCATGAATAATAGTATTAAAGAAACATTAACAATTACTCTAATTAATGCCCATTTTCCAATTCCTTTGGCTTTAATTGGACTATCGTTCATATATGCTATATATAAAATTAACCCCGCTAAAGGGATTAGAAAGGCCACAAAATTAAGTCCGGGGTCGTTCTCATCTTTTTCCTTTTTTATATTATTACTATTTGCTATAGTACCACATGCGGTACAAAAATTAGCACTATCATTTAATTTATTTCCACAATTTGTACAATATTTACTCATATAAACTCCGTTCGTTCGTATTATATCGTAATTATCCATTAAAGTATACTAAAATTACATATAAATTAAATTGTTAGAATCCGGTTTTTTCTGAAGCGAGGTACAAAAATCCACAATAGAAAGAATAATTGTTACTAATGCTGGAAAACCAATAGCAAAACATATTAAATAAATAATACCCTCTTTTGTTTTACCAGAGTAAAACTTATGCAATCCCAAAACACCAAATAGCAGTGCAAGTACACAATATGTAGTCTTATTAACGCCCTTCATTTAAACTCCATTCGTTCGTATTATATCAAGTCACAAACAAAAAAGAAAGGATTTAATCCTTTCTTTCCTTTTATTAAACTAATTCTAATGTAACTTCTAAAGCATCATCGCCACGGCGTTCAGCAATTTTAACAATTCTAGTATATCCGCCTTCACGAGTTTCATATCTTTTAGCTAAATCATTGAATACTTTTGATACAACTTCGTTATCATTATGTAGAAATGCTAATGCTTTTCTACGAGATACTAAAGAACCATCTTTTCCATAAGTAATCATACGATCAACAAACTTACGTACTTCTTTAGCTCTAGGTTCAGTTGTAATAATACTTTCATGCATAATAACGTCTTTAGTAAGAGAGGCTAAAATGCTACGTCTAATTTGATTGTTTCTTCCTAATTTACGATATTTCATTTCTACTCCTTGAAACTAAGTCCAAGATCAGCAACTTTATCAATAACTTCTTTTAATGATTTCTTTCCTAAGTTTCTAATCTTTGTAACTTCTACTTCTTTCTTATTAACTAAATCTTGGATAGTATGAATACCAGCTCTTTTTAAGCAATTATATGCTCTAACTGAGAATTCAACTTCTTCGATTGGTGTTTCTAATGTTTTAGTCATTGTATCAACATGTTTTTCTTGCATGATACCTGATACATTAGCTATAGCATTTAAGTCACACATTAATTCAAAATGTTCAACTAAAATCTTTGCAGCTAAGGCAATAGCTTCTTCAGGAGTCATACTACCATCAGTAGTTACTTCTAATAAAAGCTTATCATAATTTTCATTTTGACCAACACGAGTATCTAATACTTCGTATTTAACTATTTCAATTGGTGAATAGTTTGCATCCATTGGTATAATACCAACCTTCGTTTCATCTAATAACTTCTTGTTAACAGATGCTTCAACATAACCTCTACCATTTGAAATAACGATTTCCATATCAATTTTGCCACCCTTAACTAGAGTACAAATTTCAAGTTCTGGATTAATTATTTCAACATCAGCATCTTTATCAATTTGAGCAGCGGTTACTACTCCTTCTTTAGATGCAGTTAATGTTAATGTTTTAATTTCTTCTGAATGATTTTTAACAACTAGATTTTTAAGATTTAATACGATTGTAGTTACATCCTCTACGATGCCATCAATCTTTTGGAATTCATGCATAACGCCGTCGATTTTAACACCGATAACAGCGCTTCCAGGTAAGCTAGATAGCATTACTCTTCTAAGTGCATTTCCTAAAGTAGTACCAAAACCTCTTTCAAGTGGTTCTAGTTCAAATTTACCATAATGGTTACTTTCTACATATTCTGCAATCTTATATTCTGGTTTTTCAAATTTTATCATTTTTAAAATCCTCCCTTTTATTAATTTCTTGGTCTCTTTGGTGGACGGCATCCGTTGTGTGGTACTGGAGTTTCATCAGTGATACTGATTATTTCAAGTCCAGCTGCTTGAATACTTCTAATAGCATTTTCTCTTCCAGGTCCTAAACCCTTAACATATACATCAACTTTTACTACACCTTGTTCTTTAGCAGCTGTAGCAGCAGCTTCTGCAGTAAGTCCAGCAGCAAAAGGAGTTTTCTTTTTAGATCCCTTATAACCAATACGACCAGCTGATGACCAACTAATAGCATTACCATTATGATCAGAAATTGTTACGATTGTATTGTTATAAGTTGCATGGATATGAGCTTCAGCTTCAGTAACAGTATTCTTAACTTTTTTCTTTCTTCTATTATATGCCATAACTTATCCTCCTACTTTGATACTTTCTTCTTGTTAGCAACAACCTTACCTCTACCTTTTCTAGTATGAGCATTACGGTTTGTTCTTTGTCCTCTAACAGGAAGTCCTTTTTTATGTCTTACACCTTGATAACTATTGATTTCCATCTTATTTTTAATATTCATTTGAACATCTCTTCTAAGATCTCCTTCAGTAGTATACTTATCTACTTCTTTACGAAGTGCAGATATTTCATCTTCAGTTAAATCTTTAACTTTCTTAGCAGGATCAACTTTTGCATCTTTACAAATAGTTTTACCTAAATTACTACCAATACCATATATAGCAGTAAGTCCTATCCAAGTTTGTTTTCCACCTGGTAGTTCAATATTCTTAATTCTAGCCATAGTTCCTCCTATCCTTGAACTTGTTTATGTTTAGGGTTATTACAAATAACCATAACTTTACCTTTTCTTCTAATAATTTTGCATTTCTTGCAAATCTTTTTTACTGATGGTCTAACTTTCATCTTTATCTTCTCCTATCTTTTATTCCATGTTATAATCCCACGTGTTAAATCGTAAGGCGATAGTTCTACTGTAACATTATCACCTGGTAAGATACGTATCATGTTAATGCGCATTTTACCAGAAACGTAGGCTTTTACAGTATGTCCGTTTGGAAGTTCTACAAGGTAATCACTACCTTTTAATACTTCAACGACTTTGCCTTCTACTTCAATTTTATCATTTTCTTTTTTGGCCATATTCTTATTATCACTCTCCCGTTAATATTTCATAGCCTGTATCTGTTACTAAAACAGTATGTTCAAAATGTGCGCTTGGACTGCCATCTTGAGTCTTTATTGTCCAATCATCATCAGCCATATATACATGTCTATCCCCTTGCGTAAGCATTGGTTCTACCGCTATTACCATACCACTTTTTAATATTGATTTATCGTTAGTATAGTAATTAGGTACATCTGGATCTTCATGTATACTAGTGCCAAGACCATGACCAACAAGTTCTCTTACAACACCTAAGTGATGTTCATGAGCAAATGTCTCAACTTTAAGTCCTATATCACTAATTCTTGCTCCTGCCTTTATAGCAGAAAGCCCTTCATATAATGCCTTTTCAGTGTTTGTTACTAAATCTTGAGTTTCTTTTGGTACGCTTCCTATTATGTAAGTATTAGCACTATCACTTTGATATCCTTTATAACCTACACAAAAGTCTATTGATACCACATCACCATTCTTTAGTTTTCTTCTTCCAGGTATTCCGTGTACAACTTCATCATTAACTGATATACAGATGCTTTTTGGATAACCTTCAAAGTTCAAACAACTTGGCACACCTCCCATTGATCTAATAAATTTATCGGCTATATCATTTAACTCACCAGTAGTTATTCCAACTCTTAAATGTTTTTTTAACTCTTGGTGAGTTAAATAATTGATATGTCCGGCTTGTTTCATTAAATCAATTTCGCGTTTACTACGAATATTAATCATTAATTACCTTCTCGATATCTACAATAGATTCCTGAGCTTCACGATTAGCATCTATAACTTCTAATCTACCTAAATCTTTGTAATAATCGACAACGGCTTTACTATTATTTATGTAGGTTTCAAAACGTTTTTTAAATGATTCTTCATTATCATCAGTTCTACCTACTAGTTCACCACCACAGTTGTCACATATTCCTTCAGCCTTTGGTTTTTTATTTTCAAAGTAACGATGGAATATTGTTCCACAATCTTTACATGTAATTCTTCCTAAAGATCTTTGCATTGCAAGTTCTTCAGTAACATCTAGAAAGATTGCAACATAGTTATCTAAGTTTTCAGCTGCGAAAATATTTGTTAATTCCTCAGCTTGTGGTAATGTTCTAGGAAAACCATCTAGAATAAATGGTTTACCTTTAATAGTTTCAAATTTTTCCTTAAGTAAAGCAATAACTATATCGTCACTGACAAGTTGTCCTTGTTCCATAATATTTTTTACCTGGCTACCTAACTCACTCCCTGATGCAATAGCTTCTCTTAGCATATCGCCAGTTGAAATATGTTCATATCCATATTTCGCTACAAGTAGTTCACTAGCAGTACCCTTTCCAGCAGCTGGAGGGGCAATAAATATTATATTCTTCATCTTAATCTCTTTCTTTTAGCAGTATAACTTCTACTTACTAAACCACTTTCAATTTGTTTATATGTTTCAATAGCAACACCTACAACGATAAGAATACCTGTTCCTCCAATAGTTACACTACTTGGAAGTGAAGTAAACTTACTTAGTAATATTGGAAGTCCTGCTAATATAATAAGGAATAATGATCCTACAAGTGTAAGTCTTGATAATGATTTACTAATATAATCAGCTGTATCATTACCAGGTCTAACTCCAGGAATATATCCTCCATTATTATTTAAATTTTTACTCATCTCTGTTGGATTCATAATTAAGAATGTATAGAAATATCCAAAGAATAATATCAATAACAAATATAATATAAATCCAGTATTAGATGTGTAATAAATATAATTGTTAACAAAATTTATTGCTTTCTCATTACCAGTTAATGCAACGATAGTTGATGGAATAGTAGTAATGATTGATGCAAAGATTACCGGAATAACGCTTGCAGCATTAATCTTTAATGGTAAATAATTTTGTTGTGCTCCGAAAGCAGTAGCACTTCTGTTTGAATATTGAATTGGAATTCTTCTTTCTGCAAGTTGAACCCAAATAATACCAACTATAACAATTACATAAACTAAACAGAATAATGTAAATAATGTAATTCCAACTGGTGTTGAGTATGTTCCAGCAGTAATAAATGCTCCAAATGCACCTCTAAAGATGTTTGGCATACTTTGAATAATACCAGCCATAATTAACATTGATTGTCCATTACCGATACCCTTGTTAGTAATTTGATCACCCATCCACATACAGAATGAAGTACCAGCTACCATAACAAGTGTAGTCTTAATAATTTCCATTGCTCCCATACTATTCATATAGAAAGCAGTTAATGCATATGCTTGTGCAAATGCAATGGCAATACCCAAATATCTTGTAATTTTATTAATCTTTTGTCTTCCAGTATATCCTTGATCTTTTAATTCTTTGAAATAAGGAATTATATCCATTTGTAATATTTCTGTAATGATTGATGCAGTAATATATGGAGATACTCCTAATGCAAAGATAGAGAAGTTAGATAGACCTCCACCTGACATAATATTAAAGATTTCTAAGAAACCTAATTCTTTATATATAGCAGAGGCCCAAGGAATTGTAATTCCTGTACCTAAACAAAAGATTCCTAGACACATAAGAGTGAAATAAATCTTTTTTCTTAAATCTTTATTACTCTTACTAAATAGTTGGGAAAACCCGTGAAACATGTTAAATCACCTCGGCTTTGCCACCAGCATCTTCGATCTTAGAAACAGCTGATGAAGTGAATCTATTAGCTTTAATAGTTAACTTCTTTTCTAAGTTACCATTTCCAAGAACTTTGATACCACTAAGTCTTTTCTTAATTATTCCTCTTTCTTTTAAAATTTCTTCAGATACAACATCGCCGTCATTAAAGAATTTATTTAAATCACTTAAATTAATAACAGCAAATCTTGTTGTAAATTGAGCATTATTGAATCCTCTTTTAGGGACTCTTCTATAAATTGGTGATTGTCCACCTTGGAACCAAGGTTTAATTGATACACCACTACGAGATTTTTGTCCGTTTTCTCCACGAGTAGCAGTTTTACCCATTCCACTTCCTGGTCCACGTCCAACTCTCTTTCTTGATTTAAGTTCAGCAGTTTTTGGTAATGTATTTAGTTTCATTATAACTCCTCAACTTTCTTTCCTCTAAGTTCAGCAATATGTTCTTTAGTTCTTTGAGAAGTTAATGCATTTAATGTAGCCTTAGCAACATTAACTTGTGTATTACTTCCTAAAGACTTAACAACGATATCCTTAACTCCAGCTAGTTCAAGTACAGCTCTTGCTGCACCACCAGCAATGATTCCACGACCTTCTTTAGCAGGTTTTAATAATACAACTGCTCTTCCTACTTTACAAGTAGCTTCATGTGGAACTGTTCTATTATCAACTAGTGGAACTTTAACTACATTCTTATTTGCAGCTTGAAGTGCTTTTTTAATAGCTTCAGGAACTTCATTAGCCTTACCAGTACCAATACCAACAAGACCTTTTCTATTTCCTACAGCAACTGTAGCACTGAATCTAAAGTGTCTTCCACCTTGAGTAACTTTTGTTACTCTTCCAATGTTGATAACTTTTTCTTCTAGTAAATTTTTCTTTTCTTGTTTTTCAAATTGTTCTTTTGCCATAATGCCTCCCCTATATCTCTAATCCAGCTTCTCTAGCAGCGTCTGCTAAAGCAGCTACTCTTCCGTGATATAAGTATCCACCACGGTCAAATACAACCTTTTTAATTTTTGCTTTTTTGCATTTTTCAGCAACATCTTTACCTACAGCTTTAGCTGCTTCAATGTTACCACCATTTTTTAGTTTTAATTCTAAGCTAGATGAACTAACTAAAGTAGTACCAGCTACATCGTCAATAACTTGAGCATATATAGCATTATTTGATCTAAAAACATTTAATCTAGGCATTTCTTTAGTGCCAGAAACATTCTTTCTAACTCTAATATGTCTTCTGATTCTTGCTTCTCTTTTAGTATTCTTATTTATCATATTATACTCCTTTACTTAGCAGCTTTCTTTCCTTCTTTACGACGTACATATTCGCCTTTGTAACGGATACCTTTACCTTTGTAAGGTTCTGGTTCTCTTACTTTACGAACATTAGCCGCAAATTCAGAAACAGCTTGAATATTATGACCACTTAATGTAAGTTCAGTATTTGATGGACAACTTGCTTTAATTCCTTCTGGAATAGCAAGTTCAATATTATGTGAAAAACCAGCAGATACTACAACTTTATTACCAGATACACTAAAACGATATCCTACACCTACTGCCTCAAGTTCTTTTGTAAAACCTTCAGTTACACCAGTAAGCATATTCTTAATATTAGCATTAGTAGTTCCTGATAATATATTAGCTTCTTTAGTATCTTTAACTTTTTCAATAGTTAATGAACCATCTTCTACTTTAACTTTTAATAGTGGACTAACTGTTAATGTAAGTTCCCCTTTAGGTCCTTTAACAGTTAATACTCCATTTTCATCTTTAATTTCAACATTTGCAGGTATAGTAAGCGTTCTATTTCCAATTCTACTCATAGATTTTCCTTACCAAATATAGGCAAGTACTTCGCCTCCTAACCCTTTAGTTCTAGCTTCTTTGTCAGTCATTAAACCTTTAGATGTAGAAATTATTGCAATTCCTAATCCGTTTAATACTCTAGGTAGTTCAGATGCTGTAGCATAAACTCTTAATCCAGATTTACTAATTCTTTTTAAACCAGTAATTACACGTTCCTTTTTAGCACCATATTTAAGTGTTAATGTTAATACGTCACCTGTTTCAGATTTCTTGTATTCATAATCTGCAATAAAACCTTCATTTTTAAGAATTTCAGCAATACCTTTAGTCATTTTAGTACCACATACATCAACTGTAGCATACTTCATTTGATTAGCATTACGAATTCTTGTAAGCATATCTGCTATTTTATCTTGTACAAACATGTTTTCTCTCCTTCCTACCAACTAGATTTCTTTACACCTGGAATTTGTCCTTTATTTGCTAGTTCTCTGAAGCAAATACGACATAGACCAAATTTTCTTAGAACACCGTGAGGTCTTCCACATCTTTTACATCTAGTATAAGCTCTAACTTCAAATTTAGGCTTAC
>JAEEGL017058710.1_pt1 | contig 39621 bp, 31 predicted proteins | sample 9134231 | NCBI WGS metagenome assembly JAEEGL01 (sample SAMN16246548, study PRJNA631951) | gut metagenome | biome: gut microbiome; feature: rumen; material: fiber-attached | host: Bos | place: Iran: Karaj | collected 2018-10
CCTAGTACGAGAGGACCGGGATGGACGCACCTCTGGTGCACCAGTTGTCGTGCCAACGGCATAGCTGGGCAGCTATGTGCGGAAGAGATAAACGCTGAAAGCATCTAAGCGTGAAGCCCCCCCTAAGATAAGATATCCCACAGAATAATCTGGTAAGACCCCTTGAAGACTACAAGGAGATAGGCACAATGTGGAAGTGCAGAGATGCACGAAGCTTGCGTGTACTAATAGGTCGAGGGCTTGACCAGGAACTGTTTTCCTTGAAAAACAGGTTCCGAAGATCAGGCACCAAGAAAAGATATCGCAGTGACAGAAATGAATTTATTCAGTTTTGAGGGCGCTGTTCCTGGAGACACAAGCAGGAAGAGCCGAAGAACAGGCACCATTAGCTCAGTTGGTAGAGCACCTGACTCTTAATCAGGGTGTCCTGGGTTCGAGCCCCCGATGGTGCACCAGTAGGTGGCCGGTTGGTCAAGTGGCGAAGACGGCGGCCTCTCACGCCGCAAACAGGAGTTCGACTCTCCTACCGGTCACCAAAATTAAAAAAGTTGTTGATGCAGAGGAAACTTTGCAGTAACATAAAAAAGCGAAAGCCAGTGCCGATGACGCTCAGGCCCCACCCGTTCCCATCCCGAACACGGAAGTTAAGCTGAGTTGTGCCGAAAATACTTGGTTGGAGACGACCTGGGAAGATAGGTAGGTGCTGGCTCTCGTTTTAGAAAATGCCTCAATAGCTCAATGGTAGAGCATCCGGCTGTTAACCGGAGGGTTGTAGGTTCGAGCCCTACTTGAGGCGCCAGTTTCTGAAAGAGGATCCTTTTTCCGGGATCCTCTTTTTGATGTTAAAAAATGCAGGATCTCTTACGGGATCCTGCTATGTCATGAGGCGGTCAAATTGGGATCCGCCTCTTGGGCGCTCCGCCCCGGAGGGCAGAGAAACGCACGGTGTTGATCATTCGTCGAAAACAGATTTCGACGGATCGTCAGACTCTTTTGCTGCTTTCGCTTTCTTCTCGTTTTCCTCCTCGATCTGACGCAGTTCATTTTTGAGTGTTTTTACACGCCAGGCGAAGAATACGACAAGCATGCCGAGTCCGGAATATAGAAGAAGGGTCCAGATATTGTCCACTGTCCAACACTGCGGACCAGAGTGTCCGCATCCTTTCCGAATATGCTTGTATTATCCCATGGAGCAACGCCGATTTCAAGGCGGCAGTATTCCTTCCGGACCGTGTGGAGTATCATAAAAGAGTAAGCGGACAGATTCGGACACCCAATGACAGGAATGCCTGCCCCGTGGACAGTACAATGTTCACAGACAGGGGGGAAGAAGTCGGAATGGAATGGCAGGACAGCATACGTAAGGCAATCGGATACATGGAAGAACACCTTCAGGACGACATCAGTGCGCAGGATGTCGCGGAACAGGTCTATCTCTCGCAGTTTTTCCTGCAAAGGGGTTTTTCGCTGATGACAGGGTACGGAATCGGGGAATATCTCCGGAACCGTCGGCTGTATCAGGCTGCCGTCGATCTGAAGGAAACAGACGACAAAGTGATCGACATTGCCCTGCGATACTGTTATGAGACGCCGGAAAGCTTTTCCAAGGCGTTCTCGCGGTTCCATGGTGCTTCGCCGTCTCAGGTACGGACAGGTACAGCGCCGATCCGGGTTTTCCTTCCTCTGAGAATCAACGTCACGATACAGGGAGGTAATCAGATGGATTATAAGATCACACCGATGTTCCCGTTCAGGATCATCGGCTTCCAGAAAGAATTCTCATACGATACCGCGCAGGAAGAGATCCCGAAGTTCTGGGACGAGATCTGCGGGAAGTACGCGGCGAACGTATATGCGGGAAACGAACCGGCGAATGAATACGAAAAGGCACTTGTGGACAACTGCATCGGAGAATACGGCGTTTGCATCGACGATCTGGGAGAAGGGAAATTCCGCTATCTTGTCGCTGGCAGATACACCGGGGGCGATGTGCCGCAGGGAATGGTCGTATACGAGTTTCCGCGAGGGGAATGGGCTGTTTTCAACTGCATCGGCGCACTGCCGGATGCGTTGCAGAGCCTGAACGCAAGGATTTTCAACGAATGGCTGCCGAATAATCCGGATTTCGAGATCGCGGGAAACGCGAATATCGAGTGGTACGACTGCGTGAACGGTGAACAGTCCGACCCCGATTATCACAGTGCGGTCTGGATCCCGATAAAGCGCAGAGAGAAGAAGACGGACTGAGAATAGCCGGAAGCGGCAGAAATACAGCAAGCGCACTGTGGAAGCGGTGCGCTTTTTTGCAACGAAACCGGGAGGTCTTTCCTTTTTTCCTACCTTGCCGTGGGCTATAATAGAAACACAAAAGGAAACTGAAACAGGAGAGATTGCCCATGACTTACGATGTAACCATCATCGGGTGCGGTGTCATAGGAGCGGCGGCAGCATATATGCTGTCGCGGTACGATCTGAATGTCGCAGTGCTGGAGGCGGAGAATGATGTCGCTGTCGGCACGTCCAAGGCGAACAGCGCGATCGTCCATGCCGGCTATGATCCCATGCCCGGTACGTTAATGGCAAAACTGAACGTGGAAGGCAACCGGATGATCTCAGAGATCGCCAGACAGCTGAACGTACCGATCGTTCACTGCGGATCGCTTGTAGTCGCGCTGACGGATTCGGATGTGAAACTGATCCGGGAACTCTATGACAGAGGGATCGCGAACGGCGTTCCGGAACTGTACCTGCTGGATCGTGAAGAAACGCTGAAAATGGAACCGAACGTTTCCCAGGAAGTGAAAGGTTCCCTCTATGCGAAGACCGGTGCGGTCATCAATCCGTGGGATCTTACGCTGGCGATGGCGGAAGTTGCCGTAAAGAACGGCGTCAACCTGTTCCGTGACAAGCGGGTGATCTCCATCCGCAAGGAAAGAGGCGTTTTTGTCCTGGAGACAAGCGACGGAACGGAATTCCGCTCACGCTTCGTTGTCAATGCGGCGGGCGTCAATTCCGACAGCGTCCATGAGATGATCGGAAAAAAGGAGTTCACCGTCATTCCGACAAAGGGAGAGTACTTCCTGCTGGACAAGACGGAAGGCGGACGCGTATCCAGCGTGATCTTCCAGTGCCCGAACGAACTGGGAAAGGGCGTGCTGGTCTCTCCGACTGTGCACGGAAATCTGATCATCGGGCCGGACGCGAACGTCGTCACTTACCGCGACGACCGTTCTACGACCAGCGAAGGTCTGGATTACGTGCGGAAAGTTGGAGTCCGCTCCGTGCCTTCGATCTCGTTCCGAGAGAATATCCGGAATTTCGCGGGCGTCCGCGCCAACACGGAGTTCGACGATTTCTGCATCGGCGAAAGCAAAACGGTGAAGGGATTCCTGAATCTGGCCGGGATCAAATCCCCCGGACTCACGGCGTCCCCCGCCATCGGGAAGTATGCCTGCGAACTGCTGAGGGAAATGGGACTCGGCATGAAAGAGAAGATGTCCTATGACAATACGCGGGAAGTCGTCCGGTTCCGGGAATTGTCCGCGGAGGAAAAGAACGAATGGATCCGAAGGGATCCGCGGTATGGGCGCGTCATCTGCCGGTGTGAGACCGTGACGGAGGGAGAGATCGTCGCCAGCCTTCATGAGGTGATTCCTGCGCGGAGCATCGCGGGCGTCAAGCGCCGCTGCAATGCGGGTATGGGACGGTGCCAGGGAGGATTCTGTTCTCCCCGTGTCGCTGCAATCATCGCGCGTGAACTCGGGATCGATGAGACGGAGGTCCTGGAGGACAGAGCCGGAAGCAGGGTGCTTGTCGGGAAGATGAAGGAGGACCTGTGACCATGTATGATCTGATCGTGATCGGCGGCGGTCCTGCCGGCCTTGCGGCTGCCCATGCGGCTCTGGAAAACGGACTGGAAAAAATCCTGATCCTGGAGAGGGACAGGGAACTTGGCGGTATCCTGAATCAGTGCATCCACAACGGGTTCGGCGTGAAACGCTTCGGAGAAGCGCTGTCCGGACCGGAATACGCGTCCCGTTTTGAGGATATGGTCCTCGGTACGAAAATCGAGATTAAAACGGACACCATGGTCCTTGATATCGGCGCAGACCGGACAGTCTACGCCGTCAACCCTACGGACGGATACGTCTGTTATGAAACAAAAAGCGTGATCCTTGCAATGGGCTGCAGGGAACGGACGCGGGGCGCTATCGCGATTCCGGGAACCCGTCCGGCGGGTGTGTTCTCTGCGGGAACGGCTCAGCGGTATATGAATATCGACGGATACATGGTCGGAAAACGCGTCGTAATCCTGGGGTCCGGCGACATCGGACTCATCATGGCCAGACGTCTCACGCTGGAAGGCGCGAAAGTACTGGCCTGCGTGGAACTCATGCCCTATTCCAGCGGACTGAGAGCGAACATCGCCAGATGTCTGGACGATTTCGATATCCCGCTGATGCTGTCACATACGGTCACGGATATCCGAGGAACAAGACGGGTTACCGGCGTGACAGTTTCCGCAGTGGACGAAAAGCTCCGACCGATTCCGGGCACGGAGATCGATTTCGACTGCGACACGCTGCTGCTTTCGGTAGGACTGCTGCCGGAGAACGAACTGACCAAATCGGCGGGGATCGAACTGGATCCCAGAACGCGGGGCGCAAAGGTATATGAGAACAGAGAAACTTCTCTGGAAGGCGTTTTTGCCTGCGGCAACGTGCTGCACGTGCACGACCTGGTCGATTTCGTTTCGGAGGAATCGGAACTGGCAGGGAAAGCCGCTGCGGAATATGTGCTGAACGGGGAGAAGACCCGGGACGCGTTCAGTGTCAAAACATCTGGCGGCGTGACTTACACCGTACCCCAGCTGGTCAGGAAAGAACCCGGAGAAGAGAAGGTGCGTCTCTATCTAAGAGTGAACCGTGCTCTTCCGAAGGGGAGTCTGGTCGTTTCCCGGGGCGGTGAAGAGATCGTCCGTGCACGAAGGGTGCATTTGGCGCCGGGCGAGATGCAGACGGTGGAAGTCCCCATGGCGCTGCTTCTTGAAAAAGGAAGCGGTGATGAGATCGAAGTCGCACTGGAGGAATAGAAGATGGCAGTAAAGACGATGACATGCCTGGAATGTCCGCGGGGATGCAGGCTTTCCATTGATGTGGATACCCTTGAGGTGACGGGCAACGTCTGCCAGCGCGGCGAGAATTTCGCGCGCGCGGAGCTGACAAATCCGCTGCGTGTTCTTACGACGACGGTGAGGATCGAGGCGCAGACGGAAAAGATGCTTCCGGTGCGTACAGCGGACGGGATCCCGAAAGCGAAACTGTTCGACGCGATGAAAGCGATACAGAAGATCATGGTCAAAGCGCCGGTACACGTTGGCGATGTGATCGTGCCTGACCTGTGCGGAACAGGCATCGCGCTGATCGCAACGAAGAACGTGAACAGCTGATGGAAAAGATCACTATTTACGGGGAGACGGATTCTTATCTGGTCTGTGAGAAACCTGCCGGCATTCAGTCAGAAAAGGGAGGCCTGCCGGATATTGTCTGCGAACAGACCGGATCGAAGGAATTGTTTCCGGTGCACCGGCTGGACCGTCCGGTCAGCGGCGGAATTGTTTACGCAAAGACCGCTGCCGCTGCGGCGGACATTTCTGGACAGATCGCCCGTGGAGAGACGGAAAAGGAATATCTTGCAGTGCTTGAAGGATGTCCGGAAGAACACGAAGGGACATGGTTCGACCTGCTGTTCCATGACAGGACGAAAAATAAGACATACGTGGTGGACCGGAAAAGGGCTGGCGTTCGGGAAGCGAGGCTGTCCTACCGGGTGGTCGGGACTGCGGCATGCGGAGAAATGCAGTTTTCTCTGGTCCGTTTTCTGCTGGAGACGGGGAGAACACATCAGATCCGTGCGCAGTCCGCATCCAGAGGGTTACCTGTGGTGGGTGACCGGCGGTATGGAAGCAAGTATCGGGAAGGGGGCGTTGCCCTCAGAACCGCGCGGCTGAGATTCCGGGATCCGGATACGGGGGAACCTGCAGAATATAGTTTCCCGGTCCCGGAAACGGGAGTCTGGCAATATTTCAAAACGGACAGTCCGTGAGGACTGTCCGTTTCCGTTAACGGAGAAGCATTTACAGCGACTTGTTCAGGTCTGCGAGTTCGTGAAAGAAATCCCGGAATTCCGGGTAGATCTCCAGATATTTTCTGAACAGTTTCTTGTATTTCCGGTGGTTTTCCGGGTCCGGTCTGACCGAGCGGCGGAAACTTGTCATACCGGCGGATGCTTCCTGAAGGGAGGACCATGCGCCGGCTGCCGCTGCGGCGACGATCCCGGAACCGAGGCAGGAACACTGGCTGTTCTCCGGCACATTCACCGTAACACCGCAGACATCTGCGAGGATGGACAGGAGCAGATCGCTGTTGGCGAATCCTCCGGATAGACTGATCTCCCGGATAGGACGCCCAGCGTCTTCGAACTGTTTCAGAAGATGCGCTGTCTCATAGCAGACACCTTCCATCAATGCGCGAAAGAGATGGGCTCTGGTGTGGGAAAGGGAAAGACCGTAGATCATACCGCGGACCGATCCATCCAGATAGGGGTGCTTGTTTCCCTGAAAATAATCCAGAACCAGTAGGCCGTCGCTGCCGACGGGAATCTCAGCGGCTTCCTCATCCATGACCCGGTAGGCATCGCCGTCGGAAAGATCAGAATACAGTGTCCGCTTCGCCCAGTTGATGACTGAACCGGAAGCCGTCTGACCGCGGTAATCGGTATAATAACCGTGGATCAGATGATGCGGACCGAGGTTGACACCATTGAGATTGAACAAAGGCTTCCTGGTCAGAATCATGGCAAGATTGCTTGATCCGGTGCAAAGGGCTAATTTCCCTTCATCTGCAGCGCCCATGCCGAGGATCCCGATGGAACTGTCGATTCCGCCGCATGCAACAATGGTTTCCGGGAGAAGACCCAGATGAGATGCAGCTTCTTCTGTCAATGTACCAATACGGTCTCCTACAGCGAAAACACGGTCGGAAGGGAATTTTCCGATGGCTTCCGGCATGCCGATCGCTTCATAGAACGGGGCGGAGAAGCAGCCGTTGTCTGCGTTATAGCCCCAGTTGACGGAGTTGTTGATGTTGGTGCTCCAGCAGCCGGTCAGACGGTAGTTCATCCAATCTTCCGCTTCGCAGAACACTTCGGCTGTACTGTACCGGTCCGGCTCGTTCCGTTTCAGCCACAGCAGTTTTGCCGGCATCCATTCAGGGGAAAGTTCTTCTCCGGTCTTCTCATTGATCTCGTCGCTTTCCTGCGCGGCGCGGACATCCATCCAGATCAGGCAGTCCCGGAGTGGTTCGCCGTCCCGCATGCAGAGCATAACACTGCAGGAGTGAAAGTCCACCGCCAGAGAAGAAATCTCCCCGGGAGAGACTCCGGTTTTTTCCAGCAGATCTTTCGAGGCTGCTCCAAGGGCGTTCCACCAGTCTGCGGGACGCTGTTCCGCGTATCCGGGATGAGCGGAGAAAGTATCATAGGAGACCGAGCTGAAGCCCAGTTCGTTTCCGTTTCTGCTATACAGTCCGGTACGCACACCGGTCGTGCCGAAGTCGATTCCAAGATAATACATAGCTGTTCACTCCCGCTTATTGCTGAGACCATTATATCAGCAAACGTATTTCCGGAGTACGGCGCTTCCGTTGTAATGACTGGACGTATTTGATAAAATTACGATGTGGAATTATGTGTATCTGAGGTGAGCCATGGGTTACGAAGAACTCCGGAGTCAACTTGAAAAATACGCCCGGATACCCCGCGTATCAGGGTATGAAGGCGAAGCGGCTGCCGTGTTCCGGACGGAACTGGCCGCATTCTGTAATACTGCCAGGATCGACCGGATCGGAAACGTGATCGGAACCATCTCCGGTACAGATCCGAAGGCACCGAATCTGATGATCTTTGCGCACATGGACACCATTGGATTTCTGGTGAAATATCTGGATCCGAAGGGTTTCCTGACCCTTGAGCGCCAGGGCGGTATTCCTGAGAAACTTGTCCAGGGCACGCCGCTGCTGGTCGGCAGCGAGAACGGAAACTGGTATCCCGCTGTTCTTGGGGCCAGAGCTTACCAGACGATGTCGGAGGCGGAGCGGGGCAAAGTCGATCCGCTGGCCGTACTTTCCGCGGATCTTGGCTTTACCAGCGCGGAAGAACTGCATGAGCGGGAGATCGAGGTCGGGTGCCCGGTAGCCTATTATCCGGTTTTCTTCGATCTCGGCAACGACCGGGTCTGCGGATCTTATCTGGATAACGCTGTGGGCATGGTACAGCTTCTGGAACTGGCGAAGAAACTGTCTGCTGACCGTCCGAAAGTCACAGTTCATCTGGTGGGTACCGTTTGGGAAGAGACGAACGCGAAGGGAGCGATGATCGCTGCCAGAACGGCGAAGACAGACATGGCGGTCTGCCTGCTTTCTCCCGGATGCGGCGATACGCCGGATCTGAAAGGAACTTCCAATGTCGTGATGGATGGCGGGCCCTGCGTCACGGTAATGAATTTTCACGGCAAGACGCTGGACGGACAGGTCGCCCACAAGGGAATGTTCGACTTGATGAAGAAGAGCGCGAAGGAGGCAGGGATCCCGCTGCAGCGGTGCATCCTGCGCGGCGCACTTTCGGATTCCGCCTACCTGCAGCTGGAAGGAGAAGGCATCGCAGTGCTGGATATGGGCGCACCTTACCGATACGCGCACAGCCCGAAGGAAATGATTTCCCTGAGGGATGTGGCGGATACCGTCACGGTGCTGGAGCGTTTTGTCCGCAACATCCCGTCAGACTTTGACCTCAACAGGTTTTAAACACAGGAGCACGAAATGGAAGAGAAGAAAATACCTGTCATTATCGATACGGACCCCGGGGTCGACGACGCTCTCGCGATCATGATCGCAGCAGCAAGTGAAAAGATCGACCTGCTTGGACTGACGCCGGTGGACGGCAACGTATCTGCCGTGCACACGCACCGCAACGCGCTGAATCTTGTCTCGTTCCTGAAACTGGACGCGGATGTAGCGGAGGGCGGTTACGACCAGTTGGTCTACCGCTACGGACGGTACGCAAAAGCACACGGCGCAACCGGAATGGGCGGCGTGGAACTGCCGGTCAGCGACAAAAAATTCCATCCGCTCCGTGCATGGGACTATATCTACGAAAAGGCGAAGGAACATCCGGGCGAACTGGTCATTATTGCCATTGGCCCGCTGACAAACATTGCGCGTCTGCTCATTATGCATCCGGACGTCAAGCCGATGATCAAACAGATCGTTATGATGGGCGGATCCACTACGGAAGGAAACGTCACGCCTTACGCGGAGTTCAATTATATCGTGGACCCGCCGGCGGCGAAGATGGTTTTTGAGAGCGGGATCCCGCTGGTGATGGCCGGGCTCAATGTCACGCTGAAAACCGGCATTTCCTTCGATTTCATCGCAAATCTCGCGCGGGAGAGCGGTTCCAAGATCGGAGGTATGCTCGACGAACTCGTACACGGGTATTCAGACGTGAAGGTCAACAAGGAGGGTGAAAAAGCCTCCGTTGTCCACGACGCCATCGCGGTCGCCTACGTGATCGATCCGTCCAAGTGCGAAACGGAAGAAGACCGAATCGAGATCCAGGCCGACCGGTTCATGGAAGGGACCTGGGGACAGAGCAAAGTCGTCGACGGCACACCGAACTGCACCGTTATCACGGATATCGACATGGATTTCTACCGGGATCTGTACCGCAGGACGGTGGAACATTTCGGCGATCTCGCCTGAAGAGGAGCAACGGTATATGGAAGGAAAAACGGCTGTTTCCGCGACCATCGTGACCTACCATTGCTATGAAAAGACGCGTGAGGCGCTGGCGAGCATCTTCGCCCACACGAAAGGTGTGGATCTGACGATGTACGTGGTAGACAACGCTTCCGGGGACGGAACGCTGGAGAAACTGAAAGAAGAGTTTCCGCAGATCGTCACGATCCAGAATCCGAAAAACGGCGGATTCGGATATGGCCATAATGCGGTCCTGCCTTACCTGACGAGTCAATATCACGCCTTCGTCAATCCGGACATTCTGTTTGACAGAGATGTCCTGACGGAACTGGCCGGTTATCTGGACGAACATCCGGACGTGGGACAGGTGACGCCGGAGATCCGCTTTCCGAACGGGGAAATCCAGCGGATCGGCAGAAGGACGCCGGTCTACGGCGCGCTGGTGGGACGGCATATCTTCCAGGAAAAGCTGAAACCCATCGTCGATGAGTATCTGATGATGGACACGGACTTCAGTGAACCCACGGACATCGAAAATGTCACGGGATGCTTCTCTGTCATCCGTACGGATCTGTTCCGGGAACTGAAAGGATATGACGAACGGTTCTTCCTCTATTTTGAGGATTTCGACATCAGCCGCAGAGTCCGGAAGACACACCGCGCGGTGTATTACCCTCATACATACGTATTCCACGCGTGGGAGCGGGAATACAACCACAGTTTCAAATACCTGCTGATCCTCGTCTGGTCCAGTTTCCTGTATTTCGGGAAATGGGGCTTCCACTGGGATTATTCCTATACCAGAAAGGAGAAACAGTAATGAAAGGAATCGTACTGGCAGGAGGTGCCGGCACAAGGCTTTACCCGTCCACTATTGCGGTCAGCAAACAGATGCTGACGGTATGTGACAAACCGATGATCTATTATCCTATCTCCACCCTTATGCTGGCGGGGATCCGGGAGATCCTGATCATTTCCACGCCCCGGGACTTGCCCGCGTTTGAAGAATTGCTGGGAACCGGCGAGAGGCTGGGGGTCCGCTTCGAGTACGCGGTGCAGGAAGCGCCGAACGGACTCGCAGAGGCGTTCCTCATCGGTGAGCGCTTCATCGGGGACGACAGTGTCTGCCTGGTCCTCGGAGACAACATTTTCTATGGCTACAGTTTCTCGGAAAGGCTTCAGAAAGCCGCAGCGAGGAAGGAAGGGGCAACAATCTTCGGGTATCACGTCTCAAATCCCAGCGATTTCGGCGTTGTGGAATTTTCACCGGACGGAAAAGTCCTTTCTATCGAAGAAAAACCGCAGCACCCGAAGTCCAGTTACGCAGTCCCGGGTCTCTATTTCTATGACAACCGGGTCATCGAGATCGCAAAGCACATCCAGCCCTCCGCACGCGGAGAACTGGAGATCACTGCGGTGAACAACGCTTACCTTTTGGCCGGGGACCTCCGCGTGGAACTTTTCGGGCGTGGCATGGCCTGGCTGGACACCGGCACGCACCGTGCGATGCTGGACGCCGCGAACTTCGTGGACGCGATCCAGCAGAGGCAGGGGCTCTATGTCGCGTGTCTGGAAGAGATCGCCTACTCGAAAGGGTGGATCAGCAGGGAGAACCTGCTGCAGTCCGCCGACCGCTACGGCAAGAGCGACTACGGAAAATATCTCAGGCAGATTGCCGAACACTGACAGGAGGACAGCATGCGGATACTGATCACCGGCGCAAACGGACAGCTGGGTACAGAACTGAAAAAACAGTGGAAATCGGGGAAGAGCTCTCTGGGAGAGATCCCCGACAGGTTCCGGAATGCCACCGTCGACGCCATCGACCTGGAAGAACTGGACCTGACGGATAAATACGCCGTCAAGGAATATCTCCGCAACGGCAGTTACGACATCGTTTTCAACTGCGCAGCTTACACGAACGTGGACGGGTGCGAATCCCATCGGGAAGACGCCTATAAAGTGAACGCCCTGGCGCCGCTGTTTCTGGCGGAGGCTTGCGAAAAGACGGAGACGCAGCTGTTCCACGTCTCAACGGATTATGTGTTTCCCGGGACGGAGAACAGTCCGCGCACCGAATATGACGTTCCCAATCCGGTATCAGTCTACGGAAAGACGAAATACGCGGGTGAATGCTTCGTGAGAGAGAACTGCACCAGATACTTCATCATCCGCACTGCCTGGCTGTACGGGCAGGGGAAGAATTTCGTGAAGACCATCCTCCGCGTCGCGAAAGAAAAAGGAACGGTACGGGTGGTGAACGATCAGTTCGGCAACCCCACTTCCGCCGTGGATCTTGCATACCATATGCTGAAGATCGCAGACACCGCGCCGTACGGACTCTATCACGGAACAAACAACGGCGTCTGTTCCTGGTATGAATTCGCGAAAGAATTTGTGTCCTATGCCGGCGTGAATGCGGAAGTGCTGCCCTGCACGACCGAGGAATACCCGACGCCGACGAAGAGGCCTGCTTACTCGGCACTGGACAATCTGGCCCTGAGAGCCACGGTCGGGGATGAGTTCCGTCCGTGGCAGGATGCGGTCCATGAATACATCGATATGCTGAAGAAAGAAGGAACTGTATGAAAAGAGTCATCGTCACCGGCGGGGCGGGATTTATCGGATCCAACTTCATCCTTTACGAACTGAAAAAGGATCCGGAAATCTTCATCGTCAACGTGGACAAACTCACCTACGCCGGCAATCTGGAAAACCTCAAAGAGGTGGAAAACGATCCCCGGTACGTATTCAGACAGTTGGATATCTGTGACGCGGATGCAATCAGCGGCCTGTTCGACGAGTATGAGATCGATACCGTCGTAAACTTCGCCGCGGAATCCCATGTGGACCGGTCCATCTCCGACCCGATGGTCTTCATCCGCACCAACATCCTGGGCACCGCGACACTGCTGAATATCGCGAAGGAGAAATGGAGCGACGGAAACGGCGGATTCCGTGAGGGCGTGAAATTTCTTCAGGTCTCCACCGACGAGGTCTACGGTTCCCTGGGACCGGAAGGTTTCTTCCGCGAGGATACGCCGTTGGATCCCCATAGCCCCTACAGCGCTTCCAAAGCCTCCGCGGACCTGATCGTAAAGAGCTATTATGACACTTATAAAATGCCGGTGAACATCACCCGCTGCTCCAACAACTATGGTCCGTACCAGTTCCCGGAAAAACTGATTCCCCTGATGATCAACAACTGTCTGAACCACAAGGACCTTCCCGTATACGGAGACGGGCTCCAGATCAGGGACTGGCTTTACGTGGAAGACCACTGCAAAGCCATCGACCTGGTCATCCGGGGAGGCGAGACCGGGCAGGTCTACAATATCGGCGGACACAACGAGCGGACGAACCTGTTCATCGTCAATTCCGTGATCTCCTATATCCACGACCATCAGGACGAAACAGTGGATGAGTCTCTGATCCGGCATGTCGCGGACCGGAAGGGGCACGACCGCCGCTACGGTATCGATCCTCAGAAGATCAGGGACGCGCTTGGCTGGTATCCCGAGACCGCTTTTGAGAACGGTATCGTCAAGACGATCCAGTGGTATCTGGACAACGGCGACTGGATCGCGGATGTCGTGTCCGGCGAGTATCAGAAGTATTACGACGCCATGTACGGAAACAGGTAGTTCGAAGCAGGAAATACAGCAAAAAGCACGGACATATGTCCGTGCTTTTTGCGTTCCGACAGAACGGAATTCAGAAAGTGATGGTTTCCTGCGGGATCATCTGCGCGAGCGGCAGACAGACGCAGACTTTGAACAGGTCTCCGTCCAGAGAGAGGGCGAGCGTTCCGCCCATAAGTTCCGTTAGAGACTGGGCGATGGAAAGACCGAGGCCGCTGCCTTCCGTAGAACGGCTGGCGTCGCCCCGGACGAAGCGTTCAAGCAATTCGTCCGCGGAGATCCCGAGCTGATCCTTGGAGATGTTCTTCAGTTCAAGGTAGGCGGAATTTGTATCCTTGGAAAGCGACAGATAGACACGCGTTCCGCTCAGTGAATACTTGATGGCGTTCTGCAGCAGGTTTTCCAGAACTCTGCTGAGCTGACCGCCGTCTGCCAGGGCGATGATCGGTTCTTCAGGGTTCTGCTGCAGCAGAGAGAGGTTCGCACGGGCGAATCGTTCCTGATATTCCCCACAGATCTGGGAAACGAATTCCGAAAGATCGATGGGTTCCGAATCCAGGGCGATGACGCCGGAAGACGCTTTGGAGGCGTCGATCAGATCCTCTGTCATCTTTTTCAGTTTCTGGGACTGTGTGTCCAGAACGGCGATGTATTCCTGCGCTGCAGCGCTCTCGATCGGTTCTTTTTTCAGAAGATCTACGTAATTGACAATGTTGGTCAGAGGCGTACGAAGGTCATGGCTGACGTTGGTGATCAGTTCGGTCTTGAAACGGTCGCTCTTGAGTTGTTCCGCAACGGCGCTCTGGATATTCAGACTGACCTGATTAAGGTTGTCGCCGTGCTCTTTCAGTTCCTGCATCAGAGGTTTGGTGTCGACGCTGTATCCCAGGTTTCCGGAGGCGAGCTCACAGCCGGCATGCCTCAGTTCCTCCAGCTGGTAACCGAGGATGCCAAGCGCAATTAGCGCGACGGCATCGAGAACGGCTACGATCAGCAGGGGAAGAAGCGTCTTCTGGAATCCGGCGAAGAAGTTGAGACCCGCTGTCAGCAGGAAGAAGAACAGAAACCGCCAGAAGAAGGGAATCCCGCGGAGACCTTTTCCCAACGCCGAGAAAAGCATGTAAATGAGTGTGCTTTTCAGAAGGTTCCCGGCCTTGACGCGGACCGCGAGCGTCGTGATCACGAGCAGGATCAGCAGGATGGCCGCGACGGCAGCGGCGAGGGAGAGCAGGATCAGTACCTCGGTGCTTTCCACATAGCGGTCGCGGATGAAATTATAGGCGATATAGTCGAAGTAAAGCAGCCCCGCAGCGCATGCCGCCAGCAGATCGAAGGGGATACGGTGCCAGCCGCGCTGATCGATGCCTTCCACGTCTTCGGAATGTCCGGCAGCGGACAGAAGCGTGAAAAACAGGATAAGGGACAGTACGCCGGAAACGGCCAGAGAGATGACGAAATAGTTCCGCTGGGCGAACAGTTGATAGATCTGAAAGACCAGATAAGAGGCGTCTCCCCACTGTACAGGGGTACGGACGTAGCCTTTGAGAACGAGACGGGCGATACCCTCATTGTCCGGAGAAAGGTGATATTCCTCGGAAAATGCAGCGGAATTGCGGTTGTACTCCGTGTTCAGGTAGAGGCTGATGGCAGTGACGTAGGCGTAATCCTCCGTCGTCGTATCGGCCAGAATATCTCCGGAGATATTTTCCAGACGGACTGCGAGACCTTCCGGCAGAGTCATCTGGTTTAGAGGCTCGCCTTCGCAGATCGTGTTCACCACGTGGCTGGTCGTGCGGCTCAGTAGTTTCTCCATCCAGTTTCCGGCCAGTTCGCTCTGGGGGAAAGAATAGAGACCGTCGCTCCAGTGGTTGCGTTCGTCCATCTCCAGGAACAATCCGCTGGCCAGAGAAAGAAGAAGAGTGACGACCAGCAGGAAGGTGCAGAGGACTTTAAACCAAGTTTTCTTTTTAAGCATGAAGGGGCTCCTGTGTTAAATGATTCAGTTTTCCAGTTTGTATCCCTTTCCCCATACGACTTTCAGCATGCGCGGGTTAGTGGGATCAGGCTCGATCTTCTCGCGCAGGTGTCGGATGTGTACGGGGATGGAGGATTCAGCGCCGAAGGGGTCCTCATTGCGGATGGCCTGATACAGTTCCCGTGAAGAGAACACTTTTCCCGGTGCAAGCATCAGGATCCGGAGGATGTCGTATTCGGTGGGAGTGAGGGAGAGCGGCTCGTCATACAACGTGACAGTTTTGGCGTCATCGTCCATCCTGAGCCCGCCTACTGTGATCAGCGAACCGGCGGCCGTGCCGTTTAGCGTCGTGTACCGGCGCAGCTGTGCCTTTACTCTGGCGAGCAGTTCCATGGGATTGAACGGCTTCGTCACGTAATCGTCCCCGCCTACGGTGAGGCCGAGAACCTTATCGGTATCCTCGGTCTTGGCGGTCAGGAAGATGACGGGGATGTTGCTGAATTCCCGGATGCGGACCGTCGTTTCGATCCCGTCAAGGCCCGGCATCATCACGTCCATCAGAACGAGGTGGTAGACCGAGCGGCGCAGTTCAGCAAGGGCTTCTTCTCCGGATGCGGTCTCGCATACGGAGTATCCCTCACCCGTCAGGTAGATGTTCAGTGCCCGGCGGATGTCCTTTTCATCATCGCAGACGAGAATGTTGTACATGTCGTTCCCTCCATTCGCATTGTATCGGAGCCCGATTTAAGAAAAAATAGAGAAAGGTTTAAGAATCATTTAAGCACGCATTTAGCATAACACAAAACGCTCCCGCGGCGGTGCCGGAGGAGCGTTTATGCGGTGTAGTTTCAGTGCATCTTCGTTTTCTTGAAAAAGAGATAGCAGGCATAACTCATCAGGATGGAGATCCCGATGATCAAAGCAAAAGAATAATGACTTCTCGCCAGAGGCATGCTGTCCAGGGCGAGGTTCATGCCGTACGCCCCGAAGACGATATTGGGGATGGACAGGACGACCGTCGCCACGGCAATGAATTTCTGTACGACGTTCATGTTGTTGGAAATAATGGAGGCATAGGCATCCATCATACCGTTCAGGATCCCGCTGTAGATCTCCGACATCTCCAGCGCCTGATGGTTCTCGACGATAACGTCTTCCAGCAGTTCCTCGTCCTCGGGATAGCGCTTGATGGAGGGCGTCTTGGTCAGTTTATCCAGAACGACGTCCGTCGCTTTCAGGGAGGTGGTGAAATACAGAAGGCTCTTGCCGAGCTCCATCATATCGATCAGGGCGGAGTTTTCTGTTGAGTCGTGCAGGAATTTCTCCAGTTCTTCGCTCTGCTTGTTGATGGAACGGAGGTACCGCAGATACAGTTTGGCGTTGGCAAAAAGGATCTGCAGAATGAAACGGGTCTTCATGTGGGTGGAGAACTGGCTCGCGCGGCGTCCGGTGAACAGGTTCAGAACGGGCGACTCTTCCAGGCATACCGTGATGACGGCTTCCTGCGTCAGGATCACACCAAGAGGAATGGTGACATACCGGTTCTTTTCGTTACGGACCTCGACCGTCGGTATGTCGACAAGGACAAGCGTGTAATTGTCTTCCACATCTATTCGGGAAGTCTCCTCCTCGTCCAAAGCAGCGCTGAGGTCGTCCGGATCCAGATCGTACAGTTCTTCGATCTTTTCCAGTTCTTCCTCAGAGGGTCTTGTCATGCAGATCCAGCAGCCTTTTACCGGCTCATCGATCAGCTCCGTCACATTGTTTTCCGTCAGATAGATCTTTGTCATCGCATCTCCTCCTTTCTGTCGGACTTGCCACTTTTTTATTATAAAACGGTTTATTCGGGTTGGAAAGAAAAAACGAAGCCGGGAAAACGGAAAACAGCAGGAGCAAACGAATGCTATCCGATCAAGCGAGAACTGTCACAAAAAAACAGAGAGACCGCTTTATGCGGTCTCTCTGTTCAGATAACGCCTGTATCTGCGGGTTATTTCCAGTCTTCCGGGAACTCTTTCTTCGTTTCCTCCACGATGATCCGTGAGAGAGCGAGAAGCGCGATGATGTTCGGAATGGCCATGAGACCGTTCAGCGTATCGGAGATCCTGTACGCAAGTCCCAACGGTACAGTAGCGCCGTAGGCCACGACGACGACGAACAGAACGCGGTACCAGAGGGAGTATTTATCCGTTTTCAGGAGATACTCAAAGCACCGTACGCCGTAAAGGGACCAGGATACCATCGTCGTGAAAGCGAACAGCACCAGCGAAACGGCGACGGTGACGCTGCCGATTTTGTCACCGAACACGCTGGAGAATGCGATGATCGGAAGGACGTTCTTGTCGCCGGTCACGTAATCTACCGGCACGCCGCTCATCAAAACTGCCAGGCAGGTAATCGTGCAGATCACGATGGTGTCGAAAAACACCTCAAAAACGCCGGCCATTCCCTGACGGGCGGGGACTTCTTCTTCCGTCCCCGCGTGCGCGATAGGCGCAGAGCCCTGTCCGGCTTCATTGGAGAACAGGCCTCTGCCGATGCCGCTGCTCATCGCCTGTTTCATGGAGAGACCCACCGCGGCGCCGAGCACAGCCTTCGGGTCGAAAGCGCAGGCGAAGATGTTTTTCAGAACAGTCCCGATTGAACCAAGGTTCGTAAAGATGACGACAAGCGCGAACACGAGATAGATGATGCTCATGAAAGGAGACACGCTGGCCGCGAACTTGCCGATCCTTTTGAGCCCGCCGATAATGACCAGGGCAAGGACGGCTGCCGTCAGGATGCCTACTGTGAGAGCTACCGTCTTTTCCGCCTCAGCAGACAGGGGAGAGAATGCATTGATGGACATGCGGATCGCGCTGACTACGGAACTGACCTGAGACAGGCACCCGATCCCGAAAGCGGCGAAAGCTCCGGCAAAGGCGAAAAAGACGGCGAGCCATTTCCACTTTTTGCCCAGACCTTCTTCGATATAAAACATGGGACCGCCGACTCTTTCGTTATGCTGATTCCGTCTGCGGTAACGGATGGCGAGCAGGACCTCGCTGTATTTGGTGGCCATGCCGAAAAGTCCGGAGACCCACAGCCAGAAGACCGCTCCGGGGCCACCGGCGATGATAGCGCCGCTGCAGCCGACGATATTCCCCGTTCCGACCGTGCCTGCCAGTGCCGTGGCGAACGCCTGGAAGGGCGTTACTTCTCCGCTTCCGGCGGAACTGCTTTTTCTGCTCACAGTGGTCCTGATGCATTCGCCGAGATGCCTGAACTGAATCCCGCGGAGCAGGAGCGTAAGGAAGACGCCCGTCCCGACCAGAAGGATCATGGTCGGCCATCCCCATACGATAGAGTTTACGAAATCATTGATACGATCCAGCGTTTCCATGATATAGCCCTTTCCTGACATGCCGCCTGATCTTTCAGAATTCCGGCATGTGCCGATGTATTGGTATAAGAGAGGAGCGGACAGGCCGCTCTGTTTTTCGTCCGAAGGAGCCGGATTCCGGGACAGAGAGGCGTAGAGCACACCGTCATTCGATGACGATGCCATCCTCCGTACGGCGGAACTGCTTGACAAAGTTCCATGCGAACCGGTTGGTGAACGGACGGATCTCGTGCGCGTGATGCGTAACGCCCATGAGCGCAGTGTAGCAGTTCCCGTCGTCGCTCAGGAAGTAGTTGACGGTGTAGACGCTGTCGGGGAACATCTCGTCGTGAAGGACCTCTACCCGGTCGCCCTTTTTGCCGTACAGCGGATCTTCCCACCGATCTTTGTCAGCGAAGGATACTGGATAGCCGTTCCGGAAGCGGTTGACCTTGGACAGGTAGGCGATGCGTTCCACAGCGCGCTCATGATGGCAGGGCAGCTCCACGCCGAAGGAATCCACGCCGCCGATATAGAACAGCGGCACCAGTTCGGTCTCGTTGACGTTCTCGGTGATGCCGCCGAAGCAGTTATGGCCTACATAGTCGATGGCGTCCATGGGGAGAAGCGCGGCAAAGCGCTTCGGGCACTGCTCAAACAGATCCCAGCTCTTGACGCCACCCATAGAGAAACCGGTGCCGTAGATCTTGCCGGGGTCGATGGAATATTCCTCCATCAGATGGTCGATCAGCGCGGGGATCTCGCCCGCAGCGACATTCATGTGCATTTCCACCGCTACGGTGATGAATCCTTCCTTCTGCCCGATCTCAGGCCATTCCGCGAGAGAAGCCGTCGCGTAGGCGGAGTCGCCGCCGCCGTGGAAGACCAGCACCAGCGGGACGTTGCCGTTCTTTATGTCGAGGTCTTTATCGTAGAAGGTGACGTAGCCGACCTTGTGGGTCTTGGTACGCATGAAGGGCATCCGCCTGCGGAAACTCTCGTTATCCGGAGAGATGGGCAACATGACGGATTCCGCCTTGTCGACGATGCCTTCCGCTTCGTAATTGTACGCAGGCATGATCCTGCCGACCCAGCGGCGGTAGTTGCCGATCGTTTCCCTGAAGTCCCGGACGAAGTCCACCGTATCCTCGCAGACGACGCCGGCGCAATGCTCCTTCAGCACGTCGTTGTATTCGTCCGTGTTGCCGACGGAGACGACGTGGATATCGTTCTTCTCCGGCTGCGGGAGCTCAGTGCCGCGGACCAGGGTGCAGCAGACGGGGGTGAGGTCCGCCATGCCGAGGTCGCCCAGAACGACGCTTCCGTTGACGGGGCGCAGGCAGTATTTCGACAGATAGTCCGCACCGGACCCGATTCCGTAAACGTACATGCGCACACAGGATCCGAGGATCTTGTAGGTGACTTCGTCCGGAATGGTGTCGTCTTTCATGACGGCAAGTCCGTCACGGAAATTGGCCTGAGCGATGCCCAGGTTCGCTGTCACGGCTTCATATGCGCCGTCAGGTGCGCCTGCCCAGGAATCTCCCTGAGGGTTGACGAAAATGATGCCGGTACCGGATTTTTTGGAGACTGTCAGCAGCCCGCAGTCCGCGGCGTACGCGCTGAGTTCGTCTGCCGTAAGCTTCCGGTCGGGGAAGAGCGCCAGCGTCGGACCGGTGAATCCGTAGTTGATCAGGTTCGACTGGATGTCGTTGGCCGGCTGGAGCAGGAAGACCTGATAACCGTTCATCAGAAATTCGTGAAGAACATCGCCGTTTTCACGGTATGTGGTCTGCATCAGTCTCGATGCCATGATGATACCTCCGATCATGTTGGATTGTTTTCTCTGATATGCCTTGATTCTATCATGCGGCAGTTGGCTTGTGAAGAACAGCGGAAACAGCAAAAAAGAACGGAGCGGCATGATGCCGTTCCGTTCTTGGTGGGAGAGGTTGGATTCGAACCAACGAAGTCGTCGACAACAGATTTACAGTCTGCCCCCTTTGGCCACTCGGGAACTCTCCCATATATTCTGGAGCTGGTAGACGGATTCGAACCCCCGACCTGCTGATTACAAATCAGCTGCTCTACCGGCTGAGCTATACCAGCGACTCTCCGCTCACGAAAAGCGCTTTACTATATTATCATGGGTCTTTTTCTTTGTCAACAAAATCGCTGCGGTGTTTTTTTAAGTTTCCGCGGAAAAGACGGAGCCTTCCTTTGGCACGTAAGGAGATCCTCCGCGGATGGCCGGAAGAACAGAAATGGCATATCTGTAGTGAGATCACGGCCGGTATGATAAGATTAATCTGAAATGACTTGTTAAGCTGAACGGCCCGATCTGCCCACTCTAGAGAACAGTTGAAAAGAGAAGCAAGGAAAGGAACAATTGCTACAAATCAGTTACAGACCTGAGGAATATGCAACAGAGACCGTTCCCGGACACACATATAGGGCGAACAACGAAAAACAAGGGGGATCCGAAAATGAATAAATGGACCAAACTGATCGCGCTTGCGCTTCTCGCTGCGGTTTTCCTCACCGCATGCGGCAGAAAAGCATCGGGCGGCGATTATGATTATCCGGCAGCAGCGGAATCGGGAAACTCCTTCTATTATGATGAGTCCTATGATTACGCACCGATGGAAGTTCCTGCTCCCGATCCAACCTACGAAGGAAAGCAGGGAAACTCTGCGGGTGACAAGCAGGCGGGGCTGATCCTGACTTTTTCAGCGGATGTAGATATTGAGACGCTGGACTTCGAACAGAGCATGCAGGCGATCCGCAGCGCAATCGAGGCATGCGGCGGATATATCAGTTCCCAGCGCCAGAACGGCGGCTACACCAATTACGGCGGATACTATGTCTCCCAGTCCGTGGACATGCAGATCAAGGTACCGGCAGACCGCTTCCAGGAATTCCTGAACGGAACGGCGCAGTTCGGCAATGTCACCTCGGTCAACAGCTGGCAGGAGGACATCACCGGTGCCTATATGGATACCAAGGCAAGGCTGGAATCTCTGGAATCCCAGCGCCAGCGCCTCATGGCCATGATGGATCAGGCGGAGACGGTTTCCGATCTGATCCAGATCGAGGCGCAGCTGTCCGAGACCATTTACCAGATCGAGAGTTACACCTCCCAGATGAAGATCTATCAGGGCCTCGCGGATTACTCCACGATCGATATCTCTCTGAGAGAGGTCAGCGTAGTAACCAGCAATCCCAAGACATTCGGCGAACGTATCATCGAGACCTTCAGACGCACCGGGCGGAACTTTGTCGATTTCTGTGAAGATCTCGTCCTCACGCTCATTGAGCTTCTGCCCGTACTTATTCTCCTGGCGGTCATCGTTCTGGCCGTCGTCAAAGTGGTCAAGGCAAGGAAGGCGCGCAAACAGCGGGAATACGAGGCGTGGGTCGCTGAGCAGCAGAAACTGCAGGCTCAGGCACAGGCCAATACGAATACGGATCCCCAATAACTTCTCTTGATATAAGGTCCCCGCTGCAGTCAGCGGGGACCCTTTTTCGGAAACAAGGAGGACAGACGCGTCACGCGTCTGTCCTTTTCAGTTACTGTGCGTTTTTCTTTTTTGCCAGTTCCCGCATCCGCTGAGCGTGATCCAGTTCGCGCTTTCGGATCCGCAGGGACTTGGGCGTGACTTCCAGCAGTTCGTCCTCCGCCAGATACTCGATACACTGCTCCAGAGAGAGCTGACGCGGCGGCGTCAGGCGCAATGCCTCGTCGGAACCGCTGGCGCGCATGTTGGAGACGTGTTTCTTCTTGCAAACGTTGACGGTGACGTCGCCGGGCTTCGGGGAAGCGCCGACTACCATGCCCGCATATACTTTCACACCGGGACCGATGAAGAGCGATCCGCGTTCCTGAGCGTTGTACAGTCCGTAGGTGACGGAGTCGCCGGTCTCGAAGGCGACCAGGGACCCGTTCTGTCGGATAGAAATATCACCCTTACGGGGTGCGTATTTCTCAAATACGGAGCTCATGATGCCCTCGCCTTTGGTGTCGGACATGAACTCGTTGCGGTATCCGAAGAGACCACGGGAGGGGATCAGGAATTCCAGACGGGTGCGGCTTCCCTGAGGAAGCATTTCCAGCAGCTCGCCTTTCCGGGAACCGATCTTTTCCATGACGGAACCGACGCAGTCCTGAGGAACGTCGCAGACGAGCCGTTCATAAGGCTCACACATGACGCCGTCGATCTCCTTGTAAAGGACTTTCGGGGTGGAGACCATCAGTTCATATCCTTCGCGGCGCATGGTCTCGATGAGGATGGAAAGATGCATCTCGCCTCTGCCGAGAACGCGGAAACTGTCTGTGGTATCCGTCTCCTCCACCCGGAGGGAAACATCTTTCAGCAGTTCCCGGAACAGACGGTCCTTCAGCTGTCTGGAAGTGACGAAATCGCCTTCCGTTCCTGCGAAGGGGCTGTCGTTGACGGAGAACGTCATTTCGACGGTGGGCTCGCTGATCTTGACGAAGGGAAGAGGCTCCGGATCGTTGACGTCGCAGAGCGTATTGCCGATGGTGACGTCGCCGATGCCGGAAACGGCTACGATGTCGCCGACTTTGGCGACGGTGCACGGCTCCCTGCGTACGTCCGTGAACTGGAACAGGGCGGAGATGCGCTCCTTGCGCTGAACGGAACTGTCGTGATAGTCACATACGAGAACTTCGTCGCCGACACGGATCTCTCCGCGTTCAACACGTCCGACGCCGATGCGTCCCACATAGTCGTTGTAATCGATGGAGGAGATCAGCAGCTGGAGCGGCTGATCCTCTTCTCCGACGGGGCACTGGATATAATTGCGGATGGTCTCGAACAACGGTTCCAGATCTGTGCCTGCCACGTCCGGACTGTAGCTGGCGGTGCCGCTTCTGCCGGAACAGAACAGCATGGGACTGTCGAACTGTTCGTCGGTCGCGCCGAGATCCATCAGCAGTTCCAGAATCTCGTTGATGACCTCGTTTACCCTCGCGTCGGGCCGGTCGACCTTGTTCACGACGACAATGAGCATCAGGCCAAGTTCCAGCGCTCTGGAGAGCACGAAACGGGTCTGAGGCATCGGACCTTCCGCAGCATCGACCAGAAGCAGTACGCCGTCCGCCATTTTCAGGACGCGTTCCACTTCTCCGCCGAAGTCGGCGTGCCCGGGAGTATCGATGATATTGATCTTGATGCCCTTATAGGTGCAGGAACAGTTTTTGGACAGGATAGTGATCCCGCGTTCCCGCTCGAGGTCGCCGCTGTCCATGATGCGGTCCTGAATGACCTGATTCTCACGGAAAGCGCCGCCCTGACGTAGCATCTCATTGACCAGGGTCGTTTTGCCATGGTCAACGTGGGCAATGATGGCGATATTTCTTAAATCGGTTCTTACCATAGGGATTGATCCTTGCAGTTTTCAAAGAAAAGCGCCGCACGGTGTGCCGTGCGGCGCACAGTTCACAATGGGTAATCAGAACGAGACGCGTTCCCTCAGGAAGGCGGACAGCTCATCGATGGGCAGTCGGACCTGTTCCATGGTATCACGGTCGCGGACCGTGACGCAGCCGTCGTTCTCGCTGTCAAAGTCGTAGGTGATGCAGAACGGCGTTCCGATCTCGTCTTCGCGGCGGTAGCGTTTGCCGATGGATCCGGCCTCGTCGTAGTCGACCATGAAATCCTTTGCCAGAAGATCGCGGACTTTTTTGGCGGGCTCAGCAAGCTTTTTGCTCAGCGGCAGGACTGCGGCCTTATACGGCGCGAGGAAGGGATGCAGGTGCAGCACGACACGAGTGTCGTTTTCACCGACCTGCTCCTCGTCGTAGGCGTCGCACAGGAACGTGAGCATCGCACGCTCAACACCGAGGGAAGGCTCGATGACATACGGAATAAACGGAGTTTTGCCTTCTTCCCTGTATTCCATGTTCTCGCCGGAGAACTGCATGTGCTGGGACAGGTCATAGTCGGTACGGTCCGCGATACCCCACAACTCGCCCCATCCGAAGGGGAAGAGGTATTCGAAGTCCGTGGTACCGACGGAGTAGAAGGCCAGTTCGGCGGGTTCGTGGTCGCGCAGGCGGAGATTTTCCTCTGTCAGTCCGAGGGAAAGCAGCCAGTCCCTGCAGAAACCTCTCCAGTACTGGAACCAATCAAGGTCCGTGCCGGGCTCGCAGAAGAACTCCATTTCCATCTGTTCGAATTCCAGCGTGCGGAAGATGAAGTTGCCGGGTGTGATCTCGTTGCGGAAACTCTTGCCGATCTGGCAGATCCCGAAGGGGATCTTGCGGCGGGTGGTGCGCTGGACGCTCTTGTAGTCCACGAAGATGCCCTGCGCTGTCTCGGGACGCAAATAGACGTCCACGCCGCTGTCTTCCGTGACGCCCTGATGGGTCTTGAACATCAGGTTGAATTTCTTGATGTCGCTGAAATCGCTGGCGCCGCATCCGGGGCAGGGGATCTGGTTCTCGCGGATGAACGCGACCATCTCCTCGTTCTGCATGGCTTCGACGTTGACGCCGTTGCCGGTTTCCTTTGCCCATTCCTCGATCAGCTTGTCCGCGCGGTGGCGGCGCTTGCAGCTTTTACAATCGATGAGCGGGTCGTTGAAGTTTACGACATGTCCGGATGCTTCCCAGACGCGGGGATTCATGAGGATACCGGCGTCCAGACCGACGTTGGTGGGACTTTCCTGAACGAATTTCTTCCACCAGGCGTTCTTGACGTTCTGCTTCATCAGAGAACCGAGAGGACCGTAATCCCATGAATTGGCAAGTCCTCCGTAGATCTCGCTCCCGGCGAAAATAAAGCCGCGGTTTTTGCAGAGCGCGACGATTTTATCCATTGATTTTTGGGTCGGATCCATTTTGAATCTCCTTAATACAATTTATAACTAAAACAATATATCATCACGACCGCCCGTTTGCAACATGAGAGCACGGGCGGAAAAGGGTCAGATCTCGCAGTCGATGGCGATGGTGGAGACAGCGTGGTCCTTCAGATACGCCTTGACCACGCCGCAGTGGTACGGATCGTTCTGATATTCCTCAAGGGCGTCACGGTCCTCCACGAGGACCTGCAGAAGGACGTCGTAGCTGCGCGGGGAACAGAGGAAATCGGTTCCTACCGTTACGGATTTCGCCGTGGGGACAACACCGCGCATGGACAGCAGGAGCTGCTTGACTTTTTCCTTTTCGTGTTCACTGCGATCGGTGAGTTTGAAACACACATTATGCTGGATCAAAGTACAAACCTCCGTTTTTTACAGATTATAGCACAGGAGCGGAGACCGTGCGCCGGTTTGATTTATGCTTCGGTGCGTGATAGAATAACACCATTAAAATAGGAGGATTCTGCGATGGGTTCCAGCAAGACAGTTTCAGAGCACTTCGTCTGCGCTCCTGAGATCGTTTGGAAAGTCCTCACGGATGCTTCCTCCTACGGCAGATGGTTCGGGTGGCCGGAATCGCTGGAATTGCTGGAAGTGGAACCGGGCTTCGTTCTTGGGGGAAAACTCAATTTCCGCAACAGTTCCTCCACACTGGTGATCACAAAACTGGAAGACAAGCAGCGGATCGCCTTCACCGGTCTGTACCAGACAGACGAGATCGTCGTCCGCGGTGCGGAGAACGGATGCCGGGTCTCCATCTCGACGACCTATCAGACCGTAGATCCGTCGATGGAGGATTTCTCCTTCGAAACGGTAAACCGGAACATCCTGAAAAATCTGCGCAAGACCTGCTATGCCTTCATGAATGAGGAGTTCAAACAGGCGCCGGAACGGACGACGAACGTTCGGGATGTCCTTTTCCGCGTGACCCGCGGATATACGCCGACGAAAAGCAATGCAGCGGTGGAGGACCCCTATACGGAGAGAAATCTCTACATCTCCACCAGAAACAAGATCCTCGGACTGCTCCTGATCGGCGTGCTGCTGGCAGTCATCTCTGTCGGGCTCTCATTCGAACGCAGTGACATCGTCCCATCGTCCGGGCTGTCGGTGGCGGAGAGCAAATACGTCACATTTGAGAATGCCTTGCAGATCGCCGTCGGACAAAAGAAATCGCAGGTCGAATTGCTGCTGAGCTGCATCGGTGAAAAACAGTCGGTGGACGAATTCAGTTACAGTTCTACGGAAAAGATGGCCGACGGGAGAGCTCTTTGGGAGATCCGGGTCGTTTACGATGCTTACGGTCTCGTACGCCGTTTCGGATATATCGACCATTCCGTGGCGGAGGGATACGGTGTCAAGATCCGGAACGTCGGGATGCTGATCTCCCCGAGTATGGACGTAGGTGAGGCCGCGGAGGAGCTCGGCGCGCCGGTAAGCGCTTTCTGGGTGGACAAGAGCGGCACGAAGTACCTCTACTACGGACATTATCTGTTTGAGAACAACCTGTTTGAGTCGAACAAGACTGCGGAACTGGTAGTCCGGCTCAATGAGGAGGCGATCCGGACGCAGGTCGGGTATTATCTGGCTGAAAGTCCGGAAGACCCGCTGCGGATGAGGGAACTTCAGCCGGCTACCAAACACCAGTATTCGAGTCTGGTCCAGTACGACACCGACCGCGCGGTCTACCGCAGGGTCTATCTGCTCCCCGGAAAGACGAAACATCAGGTCGATATCCTGCTCGGGATGGCGGACGAAGTGGTGGAAACCGAGCTGGAGAACGGCAACAAACAGTATACATATCTTTGCGGAAAAGGCTCGGACGGATACCGCTACTCTTACACCGTGGAGTTTTCCGGAAAGAACGCTGTATCGGCATCGATGCGCAATCACCACCTCGGTATGGTCAAAGATACACTGAAAGATCTGAACAGTTATTTTCTCCCGAAGTCCAATACGCTTTATGAAGTCTCGAAAGAGCTTCTGATCCTCCCGACCTATGCGGGGATCACCGGAGAAGGGGAGATCATCCTGGGGTACGGACTGGAATCGCCGGCGACGCCGGATGCGGATCCGGAACTGCCCTATGATTATCCCCTGATCATTATTCTCGGAACGGATCACAGAGTTTCCCAGGTGATCCGCAACACGAACGAATCAAAGGAGACGAATGGCTCAGGCACGTAAAAACTACACAGCGAAGATGGCATTTTCCTCTTCCGTCGATCAGGTATGGAAGCTGCTGAACAACTTTGGGAACAAGCAGCTTTATGCACCGTATATGCATGCGAACCTGTCGCCGGACGAGACAGGCGGCCTGTCGGGCACCTTCGCGATCGGAACCACGCGCTTCCGTGCGGTCTACCGGCCGTACGATGTGCGTTTGACTTCCCAGGACATCAAGATCGGCATCAGCCTTCAGCCGCAGCAGAAAGGCTGTGTCGCTTTCGCTGTCGCGACACACGGGGAAAACGCCCCGTTTGTAGCGACGGACTATGATCTGCTGCAGTTCCTCTCCAGCCTGAAGAGCTGCGCGGGGGAGATCATCAAGGACTCGGACCTTGTACTCAACGAACATCAGCAGGCGCAGACCGCCGCCACAGGCGCTTCGGCGAAGAGCGGGACCGCGGTCTCCGGTCAGCAGCGTACAGGAGCCTCTTCGGCAGACGGCAGAAAAGGCACCGCCTCAGCTGGAAAAACTTCCGGAAAGACTGCCCGCAGAGAAGAAGCAAGGCCTGCGAAACGGCGGACGGAAGGTCTGTATCCCGAGGAGAAGAAGCCGAAGAAATCGAAAAAGGCTGTCTATTTCTGGCGCAAGGTGCTTGTTCTGCTTTTGGCGCTCGCATTCATCCTCGCCGGGATCTGGGGCGTAAAGACGGTGAAAAAACTGTTCGGCGGCAAGGAAACGTCTCCCGATACGAATCCTTCCGGTTCCAGAGGCGTGACCTTCTCCAACAGCATCAATATGGGACTCGGCCTTACACAGTCCCAGATCGAACGGACTTTCGGCCGTCCCGCGACGCAGAAAAACGGTGTGTGCCGGTATGAGAGCGTCAATTTCAACGCTTACGGCGTCCCGGCCTGTGTGGTGCAGGTGAAATACGTGGGCTCCATCGCGACGGAGATCACGATCCTCGACACCGTGGAAGGCGCGAGGATCGGAGCGGTTCAGGACTATGAACCCTCCTACAGCGCGGATATGACGCTTTCGGAGCTTGTTGAACAGGTGGGAACATCTCCCTCCATGGTCCGTATGTACAGTGATGAGAATCAGGAAACGACGGAATTTCATTTCGGTCACGTCGATCCGAAAGCGAATATGAGCCCTGTCTGGAAGGGCGAACTGATCTGCATCCAGCGCACCGACGGAACGCATGACGTTCAACAGGGCGTACATTTCGACGGACAGGACCCGCTGTACCTCAGTTCGCTGAAGGGCAGCAAGATGGAAGGAATCTACGATAATTTCGACGATTATCTGGAAGACTACTACGAATTTCAGAAATGCCTGATCATGAAGGGCCATTACAGCCGCGGCGACATCAAGGCGATCCTGGGCGGAATGGAAAAGATCTCCGCCGGAGAAACGGAAGTATACCGTGCCAATTCGTTCTCTCTTCTTGACGACGGTGTGACGCCGGTATGGAATTACACTGTCGGCGTCGGCGCAAGAGGAGGTTTCGTTTACTTCTTCGGCGTCAACACGCGCAACTGGCACAAAGAAAACCAGTTGAAGGACGTCGACCTGCGGTCCGTGGGCATTGGCATGAACTACAACGATCTGCTCGCGTCCGTCGGGAAACTGCCGAACATGGTCTATGTGGACTACACCTACCTGACGTTAGGATTCGGTGAATTCTATGAGGATGCCGCCACACTGTATGAACAGTTTGAACTGATGGCGGTGATCGACATGGACACCATGCTGGTGGAAAACGTTTACGACAACAGCGAGCGTGTTATTGTGCTGGAATGACGGACATTCAATGTCCTGAAATAAAAACCATATCGAGGGAGCTTTATGAAAAGAGTTCTGAAAAAGAGCGTCCTGCTGCTTCTGACACTGGCTCTGATTCTGGCGACCGCTATCTCGCCCGCGTTTGCGGCGGAGGTCTCCGACCCCGCGGAAGCGCGGGTTTCCGATGTGGTCGTGAGGCCTTTGCCGGAAGACTACAGACCGTCTGAAACTGCCGAATCGAACGCTGCAGTCACCACGACCAGCGCTTATAACGCCATCATCGCGCTGAAGAAGAAATACCCCGAAGGCACGAAATGGGATAACGGCAATGTCCACACCTGGTATGTCTGGGATACCAACTACATCGTAGACCTCTATGCCTGCTACGGCTGGGCGGCGATGTGTTCCGACGCGGCTTTCGGCGACGTAAACGGCGACTACCCCATCCGGAAATACTTCGTGAAGAGCGGTGCAGATACGGATCTCTGCAACTGGTGCCGGAATGGAAGCGGCTCTTTCACTTACGACAGCCTCCGTCCCGGGGATATCCTCAGAATCAACAATGACGGACATTCCGTGGTCGTGCTGGAAAAATACGACGATCATATCGTCATCTGCGAAGGCAACTACGGAGGAATAGTCCACTGGGGAAGGGAAATGTCAAAAAGTCAGGTCCTGAAGGCTGACTACGTGATCACCCGATACCCGGAACCGCCGGAAGAAGCGGAGGCAGTTTCCGCTAACGGCCACGTGCAGGTGAGCTGGGACGCCGTTCCCGGCGCAACGAAGTACAAAGTGTGGCGCAAAGAGAGCGGCGGCAGCTGGAAATCGCTCAAGACGACAGAGAATGCGTTTTTTCAGGACGATGCAGCGAAAATGGGGACCTCATCCTACAGGGTCCAGGCTTATATTCCGGGAATGTCCTGGTCCCATTATTCCGACAGCGATTCAGTGAAGTTCAACCCGTTCACGGATCTGCCGGACGACGCTTCCTATTTCAGAGCAGTGCAATGGGCGTATAACAATAAGATCGTGACAGGCACTACGTCGACGACTTTCAGTCCCGCCGCCAACTGCACCCGTGCGCAGTTCGTGCTGATGATGTGGAAGATGTACGGCAGCCCGGTGGTATCCGGTCCGAATCCCTTCACGGATATCGAGGACGGAACAAAGGTCGCGAAAGCAGTCCTCTGGGCTTACAAGATGGGATATGTCAACGGGACCACTGCGACGACGTTCTCTCCGCGCGATCCCATCACCCGCGGACAGATGATCATGATCTTCTGGAAGATTGCGGGCAGGCCGGTGGTATCCGGCATGACGAGTCCCTTTACAGACGTTCCGTCGGATCTCATACCCAAGGGCGGAAAACTGTATAACGCTCTGATGTGGGCGGCCAGCATCAAGTTGACGACAGTCAGCGGGGAACCTTTCAGATCCAGAGATTTCTGTACCCGTGCGCAGCTGACGATCTTCCTGTACCGTTTTAACAATAAAGTGGCGCACCTGATCTGATATCATAGGTCAAAAAAAGAGCGGTCCTTACGGGCCGCCCTTTTTGATCTGGTCTTATAGGGTGAATCCGCCGTCTACGGTCAGCACCTGACCGGTGACAAAGGACGCCTGGGCGAGGTAGCATACCGCCTGCGCCACATCCTCCGGGGTACCGATCCGTCCCAGCGGCGTCTCGTCGGCGAGAGAAGCCATCTCTTCCGGCGTATAATGAGCGTTCATATCCGTGTCGATGACACCCGGTGCGACGCAGTTCACAGTGATCCCGGATGGACCTAATTCCTTCGCCAGAGAAAGGGTGAATCCGATGACGGCAGCCTTGCTGGCGGCGTAGACCGATTCGCAGGAGGCACCTTTCGTTCCCCAGATGGAGGAAATGTTGATGATCCTGCCGCGCTTGCGGTGGATCATCCCTTTCGAGGCTTCCCGGCAGACGAGCGCCGTTCCTCTCGCATTGGCGGAAAAGACCGAATGCCACAGGATAGGCGTGATGTCCTGAAGCATGCTATTGCCCTCCACACCGGCGTTGTTGACTACGACCTCAAGCTCGCCCAGCGCTTCCGCGTCGGCGATAAGACTGATGATATCCTGTTCTTCCCGGACATCACAATGGTGCGTTTCCGCCGAAAGACCCTCTGCGCACAGCCTGTTTGCCAGCGCTTCCGCCTGTTCACGATGTGTGTTGTAACAGATGACTGTCAGGTAGCCGAGACGGGCGAGGCCTTCCGCGACAGCGGCGCCGATGCCCTTCGACGCGCCGGTGACGACAGCAACTTTCTGCATAGGTATTCTCCGTTCGTTTTTTTCTTTGATGATAGAGAATTCGCGCACCGGATGCAACTGGGACGCATTTCCGGGCAAAAAAAGCGGTCAATCCGTCGAAAACAAGGTTCAATTTTTGTGGAAAATGTTGTCTTTTCGGAGATTATCTGTATAATTATCGTGTGATTATATCGTCTTTTGACGCTTTTTCCACAACCATCCGAAAGAAAGAGGGAAATCGATTGAAAACGATAGGCTTCAGTCTGGGGAAACTGGTCTCAAAGAAAACGCTGACCACCGTGGTATCTTTGCTGCTGTGTGCGGCGACGGTCTTCGGGATCTCCATCAGCGCGCTGTCTCTCAGTGCTTCCGTCTCCGCGGTTAAAACGGAGGCGATGCTTGAGACGACCGGAGGAGATGCTGTGCAGAACTATATCCCGCTGAACAGATATCTGCGGCTTTCCTATGAGGAACCGGATATTCCGCTGCTCATGGATGCTGCACCGTCCACCGCTGAGATCACTGTTACCGTGGAGACGATGGAAGGGGAACCCTTTGTGGGGATCCCGTTTGAAGTGACGCTCCTTCTTCAGGAGGAAGAGGCCGAACCGGTCGTCCTGACGGATGAAGACTGCGACGGTATCCTGCGTTATGAGGAACCCGCGCCAGGTGTTTATACCGTTACGCTGTCTCCCGTGGAAGGATATACGGTGCCCGAACCGCTGGAAGTAACGGTAGAAAAACCCATCGAGCACAAAAAGGTGGATGTCGAAGTCCAGAAGCCGACCGCGCAGGAACTTGCGACGGAGGACCCGGGTTACGGACAGCCGACGAAAGGCGATGGCGACAACCCGACTGACACGGTGGAGTTTGTGGAATCGACGAAGACCGTAGTCCACGGTGAAGAAACAAAAGTGGAAGTCAAGGACGAGAACGGCAATACAGTCTATGTCTCCAAACCGGAGACGTCTGAGGACTCGGAAGGAAAACTGCATCTGATCCTTGCGGACGGAACGGTTTCCAGCGTTCTGGTCAAGCTCCATAAGAACGGCACGATAAAGAGAGCATACGTTATGGAACTGTCCGGCGTAGGCGGCCCGGATGACGATGAACCCGGCGAGCCCGGACCAGAACCGGAACCGCAGCCCGAACCGGAACCCGAACCGGAGCCTGAACCGGAGCCGGAACCGGAACCTGAACCGGAGCCGGAACCGGAGCCGGAACCCGAACCGGAACCGCAGCCCGAGCCGGAACCGCAACCGGAACCCGAACCGGAACCTGTCTACGTCGAAGTGGACGTCACATCCAGCGTTATCACATCCTACGGCTATCCTGTCGAAAAGAACGGATCCTACGTCTACAAGTTCATTTCGGTGAAGCCGAAAATGGAGACGGTGACGGAAGATATCATCGTCTATACCGGCTGGCAGGTCATCGACGGAAAAACATACTATTTTGATAAAAACGGCAACAAGGTGACAGGCGTCCAGGTTATCCAGGGCGTGCAGTACACCTTCAGCTCCGAAGGCGTTCTGATGACGTCCAGCGGGATCGACGTTTCCCAGTGGAACGGCAGTATCAATTGGTCTACGGTGCGTGCCAGCGGAGTGGACTTCGTAATCATCCGCTGCGGTCTTAGGGGATCCACCCTTGGCGGCGTCTTTGAAGACAGCGCGTTCCGCGCAAATATCGCCGGAGCGAAAGCTGCCGGTCTGAAGGTCGGCGTCTACTTCTTCACTCTTGCGGCGACGGAGGAACAGGCAGTCATCGAGGCGTCCGCATGCATCAAGGTCTGCAGCATGTACAGTCTGGAATACCCCATCTTCATGGACGTGGAAGATCCCACGGCGTCCGGCGCTCAGGCGAGCGCGTACATGGCGCTGTCCAAGGCCCAGAGGACGCAGGTCATCAACGCGTTCTGCGACACCGTCCGCAACAGCGGTTACCGCGCAGGTGTTTATGCCAACAAGTACTGGCTTTCCGCCAAGATCAATACCGCCGCGCTGGGTTCCAGCACCGTCATCTGGCTGGCGCACTATGTCAACCAGACCGACTATTCCGGACGGTATGAGATGTGGCAGTATTCGCCGAAGGGAAGCGTTCCCGGTATCAGCGGAGACGTGGACATGAACATCAGCTATCTCGGATACTGAGATAAAACACAGAAAAAAGAACGGATCTTCATCGGAAGATCCGTTCTTTTTTCGTTTTTCATTCACCCCGGTAGGTCTGCATCATCTTCTGGAACAGTTCCTGGGTGGAAGGGGGCGTGTAGGTAATGGCGTTGGCACCGGCTCTGACGGTGGCTAACACATGTTCGGCGGTCTTGCCCCCTGTGGCGATGATAGGCACATCGGGCGCTACGGAGCGAGCATAGGCAACGACGTCCGGCGTGTTGGCAGCCGCAGCGATGTTCAGGATCGAAGCGCCGTTTTGCAGACGGGCGAGGATATCCGTCTCCTTGCTGACGACCGTGATCACGACGGGAATGTCGATGGAGTCGCTGACCATTCGGAGATCCTCATTGGAGATCGGAGCATTCAGAACCACGCCGATGGCTCCCTGACTTTCCACGTCTTTCGCAAGGGTCCGGGTCCGTGCGCCGCGGGTCGTGCCACCGCCCACGCCGCAGAATACCGGCATGGAGGAATGTTTGATCAGAGCATCGCTGATGGATTGCTGGGGAGTGAAGGGATAAACGGCGAAAACACCGTCCGCATCGCAATTCTTGATGATGGCGATATCGGTCGTGAAAACGAGGCTCTTTAGACGCCTGCCGTTGATCACGATGCCGGACGCTTCCTGGATCTCAGGGGGCATCTGCAGGATATTGTGCCGAAGACGGCTGGTGTATTCTGCCACACGAATGGAATCGGACATGTCTGACCCTCCTTTGTGTTTCGGAACGGCGGGATCGTACCCTGATTGTAACAAACTATATATTACCCCGGGAGAGAAATTGTGGAGATTCTGTAAATTCTGAAACACGGGACGGGCACAAGAAAAGCGGACGTTTCCGTCCGCCTTTCAGGGTGTATGTATTATCAGCGGGGAGTGACGGTCTTTGCATCCTCCGAGGGGAAGTCTGTCTCAAACATGTCGACGCCGAGTTCCCTGGCGCGGGTCTGCCATTTCTTTTCCCGCAGGATCGCTCCGTCCACGTAGAACCCGGCCTCGTGGAGGTCATGGATGATCTTCGGCGTCATCTGCCAGATATAGCACAGATAGATGATGGCGTCCATTTCCCGCATCAGGGCGACGGGATCCCGGGGAACGTTGGCGACGATTAGACCGATGGGAATATCCGGATCGACGGCGCGCAGATGCTTCAGGACCTGATAGTCCAGACTGAAAACAAAAACGCGGTCCGTCATGCCTTCCTCACGGACGATACCTGAGAGCAGTTCCACCAAACGCAGGTTGTACGGCTGCGTATCCACCGGAACGCCTTTCAGTTCGAGTCCGAACCACGCGCCGTTTTCCTTTCCCCAGCGCATAGCCTCCCGTAGCGTGCAGAACCCCGGTACTTCGGCGCGCATCTCCGCTTCGGTGTGCTCATGGACATATCCCGTGAGCGACGTTTTCTGCTCCAGACGGACGTCGTGGTAGATAACGGGGACGCCGTCCTTCGTCAGCTGCACATCGATCTCAAGATAATCCGCGCCGTCCCGAATACCCTGCGCCATCGCGTCAAGGGAATTCTCAGGGAAAGCGCACTCGCATCCGCGGTGTCCGCCGACCAGGATGTGACGTGAGCGTTCTAGCAGCTGTTTCATCGGTGATCCTTTCTACCGGAAGCGGCATCAGAAGATGACGGGTTTTCCATAATAGGCGCATTCCAGGATCCGCAGAAGATCTTCTTCCGTCGTCTGCCGGGGGTTGGTCTCGGTGCAGGAATCCAGCAGCGCGTTGTACGCGATCTCCTGTTTGTGGGCGAGGAAGTCCTCTTCGGTGATCCCAGTGTCGCGGAGGTTGTTCGGCAGGTGCATATAAGCCGCCAGATCGTTGATGGCACGGATCAGGGAATTGAGCATATTCATCTCACGCTGTCCTTCCAGTCCGAGACGGTCGCTGATACGGGCGTAGTGACGGATGGCAAGGTGGTCGTGGGCGTTGTACCGGATCACATAGGGCATGAGGACGGCGTTGCAAAGACCATGAGGCGTACCGAAAGTTCCACCGACTTTGTGCGCGAGGCTGTGCGTGATCCCGAGCCCCGCATTGGTGAAGGACATGCCGGCCATACACTGCGCGACGTGGACTTCCTGCTTTGCTTCGACATCTCCGTCGAAGGCGGCGGGAAGATATCCCAGAAGCACGGTGATGGCATGTATCGCGAGAGGATTCGTGAAGTTGCCCCTGTTTTTCGCAACGTAGGATTCAATGGCGTGGCACAGCGCATCCATGCCGGTGTAGGCGGCGAGGCGCGGGGGCATCGTCATAGCCACGTTGGCGTCCAGAACGGCGATATCCGGCGTCAGGTCATAGTCCGCGATAGGGTATTTCATCTTGTTGGCATGATCCGAGATCACGACGAAGGAGGTGACTTCACTGCCGGTACCGCTGGTGGACGGAATAGCTGCCAGATGCGCCTTCGCGCGCAGCGGGGGCGTTCCGTTTTTCAGAATATCCTCGAAGGTGAGTTCCGGATGCTCATAGAACACCCACATGGCCTTGGCGGCATCGATGCTACTGCCGCCGCCGATGGCGACGATCAGATCCGGCTGGAACTCCAGCATCAGACCCGTGCCTTCCTTGATCACTGTGATATCCGGATCGCTTTCGACGCCGGTGTAGATCCTGGTCTCCATTCCGGCGCGGGTCAGGATCTCGTTGAGTTCAAAGAGAAACCCCAGTTTCGGAATGACGCGGTCCGTCACGATGAAGGCGCGTTTATAGCCCTGCAGTTTGCCCAGTTCCGCCATGGAACCGGTCCCGTAATAGATGTCTCTCGGAATCGTAAAACGTGACATGGTGCTGCCCTTTCAATTCTTTTTCCTACCCACATAGTACCATATCGGCGCGTCCCCGTGAACAGAGAGAAAGACGATGCGTTGCATCGGTAAAAAACCTTTGATATAATGAAACTCGCATCAGCGGGGTGTAGCGCAGTTGGTAGCGTGCCTGCTTTGGGAGCAGGATGCCGCGAGTTCGAGTCTCGCCACTCCGACCAGTTTGAAGGCCCGCGGAAGCGGGCCTTTCGTGCAGAAGAAACGATCAGATACTATCGAAAAAACGGAGAGAAAAAATGACATTGACGGAACTCCAATCCGAATACGCCGCCCTTGTGATCCGGGAAGGCGTCAACATCCAGCCCGGTCAGCGTCTGGTAATCAATTGCCCTGTGGAAGGGGCTTATTTCGCCCGCCTTTGCGCGAAGGCGGCTTACGACGCGGGATGCCGGGAAGTTCTGGTGAACTGGAACGACGATATTCTTACCCGCTACAAATACCTGTACGCATCGGACGAGGTGTTTGATTCGGTAAATGCCTGGGACGTACTCATGGCGGAGACTGTCTCGGGAGAAGGTGCGGCATGGCTTTCTATCGCCGCTCAGAATCCGGATAATCTCAGGGACGTGGACAGGGATCGGATCCGCAGAGCACAGGTCACCCGCGGTCAGGCGCTGAAACTGTTCCGGGAAAGGGAGATGCGTAACGATTTCCCATGGTGCGTCTGTTCCATCCCGTCCGTCGCCTGGGCGAAAGCGGTGTTTCCCGACATGGAGCCCGGCGCCGCGGTGCAGAAACTCTGGGAGGAGATCCTGAAAGCGTGCCATGTGGACGGCGGGAACGCGCAGGCGAACTGGAAAGCGCACACGGACGAACTGAAACGGCATATCGAACGGCTCAATGCGTATAATTTCCGCTTCCTGCATTACACCAACTCCCTTGGAACCGATCTGACAGTGGAACTTCCGGCGGGACATTTCTGGGCAGGCGGTGATGAGAAAGCGGCATCCGGTGTCCGGTTTGCGGCGAATATCCCCACAGAGGAGGTCTTCACGCTGCCGAAGAAGGACGGGATCAACGGAAAAGTCGTGGCGGCGAAACCGCTCAGCCTTAACGGCACTATTGTCGACGGCTTCTGGTTCGTTCTCCGGAACGGCAGAATCGTGGAAGCACACGCACAGCAGGGCGAGGAAGTCCTGCTTCACGCGATTTCCATGGACGAAGGAGCCAGTTTCCTTGGAGAAGTGGCTCTGGTGCCCTATGACTCCCCGATCTCCAGATCCGGTATCCTTTTCCTGAACACCCTGTTCGACGAGAATGCCTCCTGCCACTTCGCGTTCGGTGCGGCGTATCCCTGCATCTACGGGTCGGAGACGATGTCCGAGGAGGAACTGAAGCAGCGCGGGATGAACTTCTCCATGACTCACGTGGATTTCATGGTGGGGACGGCGGACCTGTCAATCACAGGTACGACATATGCGGGCAAGGAGATTCCGGTCTTCGTGAACGGCAGCTTCGCTTTCTGAAACATCCCTGTAAATACGAAAAAGCGGTTCCTGCGGGACCGCTTTTTTTGTATGAAGTTCCTGATCCGGAAACATCCGCTCAGCCGCCGCATGACAGCAGGATGTGTGTCAGGATCCGGATACCATTGAGATAATCTTCTTCACTGATCCATTCCATTCGACCGCTGTTTTTTTCCGGCAGGACGCAGGAAGGACCGATCCCGACGCAAACGCTTCCGCCGTACAGAATGGGGAATCGGATATCGCTGCCGCCATGATACTGGCGGATGAAGTCCTGAGGTCCGCAGATATCTGTGATACACTGTTCCGTCAGACGGATGAAGGGGTGGTCCTCGGGAACCACGGCGGGCTGTGCCCGCATCCCACACGCGGTGAGTTCCCAGCAGCCGTCCAGACCGGCGGACTTCGCTTTCTCCGTCAGAAATGCCCTTAGGCCGGTCTCCGCCTCGGCAAGTGTCAACGGATGAAAGAAACGGATCCGCAGGAGACAATCGGCAGATTGAGGAATTCCACCGAACCCTCCGTCGGACCGCAGAGACCCGGTGTTGAGCAGATAGGAAGATTCGCCTTTGAAGGAACCGGAACTGAACCGGTATTTGTCCCGCATGGCAGCATTGTAGTCTTCCAGCCATGTGAGGAATCCGGCCATGCGCAGATCAGCACTGATCCCGGGAGAAAGATCGTCGTGAAGAGTTCCGGGTTCTCCGCGGACGGTCAGCTTCATATCCAGGATCCCCAAAGAGAGGCTTTTGATCTCCTGAAAGCCATGACCGGTCTCCGCGGGATGGATATACAGGGTGTGATCCGCGACCCATCCGCGGTCCATTGCGGTTAGCGTGCCGAAAGCACCGCCGTGCTTGCCCAGGATCGAGAGGACCTTGAGATCGTAGCCGAGATGCGGACGGAAGTGAAGAGCGGTCCGGACCGCTTCGAGCATCATAGCGACGCCTCCTTTATCGTCTGCAGCGCCGAGGCCGTAGATCCGCCCGTCTTTTCGTACCGCGGTGAAAGGATCCTGACCGGTGTCTCCCCAGGCATCTGCGGTTTCCGTATCGATGTGGGCGAACAGCAGCAGGGAAGGTAAATTCCCGTCATCCCGTTTTATGCCGGCAAGATTCCAGGTGTCGGAAGGGTAGACGACACCCGGGTCGCAGTAGTCCGGAAGGAAACGGATCCTGTCCCCGGCTCCCTGAAAGACTTCGGTTTCAAATCCCAGTGCCAGCAGATACGA
>JAEEGL015647034.1_pt1 | contig 39619 bp, 32 predicted proteins | sample 9134231 | NCBI WGS metagenome assembly JAEEGL01 (sample SAMN16246548, study PRJNA631951) | gut metagenome | biome: gut microbiome; feature: rumen; material: fiber-attached | host: Bos | place: Iran: Karaj | collected 2018-10
CGACGACGACTCCTTCGAGTACTTCGAACTGCCTCTTGACAAGGAGTCCACAACCATCTACAGGAAGGATATCCGCGTCTTCAACAAGACCGACAATCCTCTTCACAAGAACAACCCGCTCGGATTCTTCAAGTACACCGGCAAGGCTACCAACCAGACCGTCAAAGCCAACAAGGGATGGATGGACATTACTGACGTAGTTCCCACTGCAACTGAGAATGAGGGAGAGGCTGAGGCAGGTGCCAACGTCATCATCGTTGACGCAGCAACCTTCGCTGCCCTGACCGAGGGCATCACCGAGGTGAACAAGGCTGAGAAGAGCAGCAACGTGGTCTATGACATCCAGGGCCGCATTGTCAGCAACCCGACCAAGGGCCTGTACATCGTGAACGGTAAGAAAGTCATCAAATAAGAAAAAAACCACACTGCAATATGAAAAAATATATCAATCCGGTCTGCAAAGTCATGACCATGAGCCTCAAGCAGAGTCTGCTTGACGAGCAATTCGGAAACACTTCATACGTGCCCGTGGGCAACATTGATGGTGACAATCAAGAAGACATCCAGGTCGACGACATGTTCGTAAACAAGAGCGTGTGGGACTAATCGAAGACTGAATCATCCAGATAAAGGGTGGTGAGCCGTGGCTCACCACCCTTTTCATTTCATCCAACTGTTGAAAAATGATAAATAATCGATGCAATTTTCCTTTATTGGCTGATAATTCGTATCTTTGCAAGTTGAAGACAAAACGACATTTCAAGAAAAGACCCAACAACATGCTGAAAAGAATCATTCTATTTCTCGCCATCATCACATCCTGCCTGACACAAGTTTCTGCGGCCCCAGTAGGCTCCACATTCTACTACAAATTTACCGCTCAGGCAGCCACCACAGGAGAAGGCAAAGTATATGTGTCCAACAAAGACGAACTACCGGCAGAGAACCGGTACTTCGATTATTACGGCACATCAACCCTCAGTCAGGCTTGTGAAATGAACGTGAAGGCCACCACCGTAACCGCCTTTCTCTTTGCAAAACCCGCTGATGGTTATCTCTTCACTCACTGGACCCGTTTAGATGATAAAGGTAATGAAACTGCTTTCAGCCGACTCAAAAATGCTACCGACATCGCCACCATCCTGACCACAGACAAGACCAATCCAGACGTGACGAACTTCAAGGCCTATTTTGCCAAGAAAGGAATGATCGTCCCTGCAGCATCTGACGAGGCCTTGGGCACTGTCGACATCGACATCCCCACCAATACCAATGGCGATCAAGTGACACTCACCGCCTATCCTGACATCTTCAATGGCATTTTCAAGGGATGGCAGCGCAACAGTTCCACACGTCTCATCATGGACAATCCGCTCCAGATAACCGCCACAGATGCCACACGCGGCAATTATACCGCCATCTATGAGCCCAGAGGAGTCGACAGCAAGGGTATATATGTCATGCTTGAGTGCCTCGGCACCAATCAGTATTTGGGAGTCAAAGGCAACAAGGAAACAACCATCGATCCCGACCAGCGCTATTTCAAGCACTCCCTGTTCCTCGTCAGCAGCAAGAACTCACATATCCACTCCATGCCAGGACTGATTATCAGGCTGCACGGTTCTTCAACAGGCACAGGCGGTCTGCAAGATGTGGAGATGAAAGCACAGGGTGTATCTACATACGACTTCAGCGGTCAAAAATTCCGTATCGAGAAATACAAGGAGAATGACTATTTCATCTTCGGTGTTAGTCAAGGCTTCTCCGGCTATATCAAAGACAACGGCGGCGCCTCATCATCCATGGAGTTGGTGGGCACCATCCGCAATCCCAGTCTCTATAATAGGCCCGATGACAGTGGCCGCTACAGGTGGAGGTTCCACGTCATTGACGAAGAGCATTTCGACGAGAACTATTTCGGAGCGGCTCCTTCTTCCAAGACCAAACAGGACGGAAAATACTACACCACGATGTACACCTCATTCCCCTATGAGTGCAGGGATGGAGTCAGGGCATACATCGTAGACAAGATCATGCCCAACGGCAAGGCACATCTTCTTGAAGTTCCGGATGGCACCATCCATTCATATACTCCTGTCATCTTGGAATGCAACTCGACCGTGGCCAAAGAGAACCGTCTCATGCCTCTGCTTGAAGAGCCGCTCCCTGTGACCACCTACAACCTGCTCAAGGGAGAAATCTGTCTTGACGATGAGACCGAGGAGGCCAACTACCGCACAGCCTTCGATCCCAGCACCATGCGTGTATTAAGCAACAATGGGGCCATGTTTGCAAATGTCAACAATACCGACCCCACCAATAAGAACAAGACCCTTGAATACATCGCCACCAACACCTGCTATCTGGATGTGAGCAGTGTCGACAATCCTGAAGACGAGATATACTTCTCCAAGGAAGCAGACTACACCAAACTCAGAGGTGATGCCAACGGCGACAGGGAGGTGAATATTACAGATGCCATCCTATGTGCGGACTACATCCTGCACAAGAAAATCAAGATGTTCTTCTTCAAGAATGCTGACACCAATTCCGATGGTGAAGTGAACATCTCCGACATCATGAATATTATCGATATTGTCCTACAGCGACACTAAGAAACTTATAACAACCTTTTGGGTTTTCCAGTCTCAGTGAGTGGCAACACACTCACTGAGATTATTTTTTTTGGTATCCAATATTTCGGCAATACACGGACAAAAATATCCCTCAAATGCTGAGTTTCCTCACTCTCTATGACCAGTACGGGAATCTCACCGAATTTCGCATCATGGGCTTTTCCTATGAAAAACGGGGAAAGAATATGGGGCTTTAGCATCTTCTCCACTTCCTCTGCCTGAATTTTCACGCCTCCACAGCAGATGACATGGTCCTTGCGCCCAAGAATCCTGAAATCCCTCCCGTTGGCGGCAAACTCCACAATATCATGTGTCACTATGGCGGAAGCGCTCACTCTCGGGGCCTCTATAACCAGGCATTGGTCATCATCGCTGTGCAAAGTGACTCCTGGCAGCGGAGTGTACCACTCCGATGCCATCGGACCGTTGACACGGCGAAGGGCGATGTGTGACAATGTCTCCGTCATCCCATAGGTGCTCCACACTGCATGGGGAAAGTCTCTCAACTGAGCCGACAAGCCTTCATCCACTGCCCCTCCTCCGATCAGCAAATGGCGGATATTCATCAACCGCCTGCGCTCTTTCTCCACCCCCAACGAGTTGTAAACCTGCAAGGGCACCATCGCTGCCAAATCGAAAAAACGATCTCCGGCTGCTTCATCCGCCATGGGATGTCCCACGGCTCCCACATCAGTTAAGGAAAGGTTCCCCACAAGCGACCTCACCACAACCATCTTGCCCGCGATGTAGTCAAGCGGCATGCACAACAATGCCGTGTCACCAGTTTGCAGTCCCAAGAACTGCAACGTCATTCTGGCACTCGCCATCATGCGCTTCTTCTCCACATACATGGGCTTGGGCGCTCCTGTTGAACCACTGGTATGCACCAGCAGCACTTCACTGTCATTGTTCCACTCACGGAGAAAATCAGAAAGGGTCATCATATATGAGGGGTGAGAGGTGGGAGGTGAGAGGTGAGAGGTGGGAGGTGAGAGATGAGAGGTTAGGAATGAGAGTTAACACCTTCGAACCAGAGTTGACTTCCCACGATTCTGATTGGCCGGTTGATATTGTCGGTGAACAACATTCCTGTGCCCAGTCCCTGCGGCATGGATGGCGGGCAGCCATAAATCTTCGCCGCCAACTGCGCTATCGCACTCAGTCCCACATTGCTTTCAAGGGCACTGGTCATCCACGAACCGATACCCCGCCTTGCAGCCAAATCCACCCATTCCTCCGTTCCTATCATACCTCCATGCAACGAAGGTTTCAGAATGATGTAGGCAGGGCGGATGGTGTCTAACAAATCCTCCTTCATCGCCTTTAGATTGACACCGATGAGTTCCTCATCCAATGCGATGGGGATGGGTGATAGCCGGCATAAATTAGCCATGTCGCGCCACTGATGTTGCCGGATAGGCTGTTCAATGGAATGGATGCCAAAGGAAGACAGTCGTTGCAGTTTTTCCAGTGCTTCCGAAGGTGTAAATGCCCCATTGGCATCCAAACGAATTTCTACCTCAGATGGCGAAAAACGTTCCCTGACCCTTCGGATAAGGTCCATTTCCTCCTCAAAATCAATGGCACCGATTTTGAATTTCACACAGCGGAATCCCAGTCTGATTTTCTCCTCCATGCGAGCAAGCATCTCCTCATGGGAACCCATCCATACCAGTCCGTTGATGGGGATGCCCACCTGGCCTTGGGTGAAAGGCGTATCGAAAATAACCCCATTGTCGGAATACAAATCTTTCAAAGCCGTCTCTATGCCGAACAGCATTGACGGATAAGGGCGAAGCAAGTCTTCATCGACATGGCCAGTTGCCGCCACTCGGTCGCAGAGACGTGCAAGCACCTCTGCATAATCAGGAATGTCATCACAACTTAGGTTGGGCAATGGCGCACACTCCCCCACCCCCTTGGCTCCTGGCCTCGAAGGGTCAGTGAAGGTAACAAACCATGAGCGCCGGGTGGTATAGACACCTCTTGAGGTGCCCGCTGGCTGCTTGAAATGGAAAAGACGGGAGGAGAGGGAATAGTTCATTGTTTTTAGGAGTTTAGACGTAGGGAGTGTGGGAGTTTAGACGTAGGGAGTGTTAAGCGGAGCAGACCAAAGATGGGGTCGCTGTACCACAGCGACATACTGAACGTGAAAAGCAGAGGTAATCATAATTCTTAATCCTTAATCCTTAATTCTTAATCTCCCAAAGAATTCTTCATTCTTCACTCTTCATTCTTCACTCTTTACTCTTCATTCTTCACTCTCACGGCAGATTGGGATATTGGGAGAAATCAGGTTTCCGTTTCTCGAGGAAGGCACGGCCACCCTCCTGCGCCTCATCAAGAAAATAATAAAGCATGGTGCAGTCTCCGGCAAGTTGTTGGATGCCCGCCTGCCCGTCGAGTTCGGCATTGAGACCTGCCTTGATCATCCTCAGTGCCAGCGGACTGCGCTCCATCATGATCTCTGCCCACTCCACGCACTCATCCTCCAACCGGTCGAAAGGCACCACCTTGTTGACCATTCCCATGCGCTCAGCCTCCTCTGCCGTGTACTGCCTGCATAGGAACCAGATCTCGCGGGCCTTTTTCTGTCCCACAATACGGGCAAGATAAGAAGCGCCAAACCCAGCATCAAAGGAACCGACCTTGGGACCTGTCTGTCCGAAAATCGCATTCTCACTGGCAATAGTCAGGTCGCAGACGAGATGTAGCACATGACCGCCACCAATAGCATAGCCGCTGACCATGGCAATGACTGGCTTCGGCAACCTGCGGATCTGCATCTGCACATCAAGCACGCTCAGTCTGGGGACGCCCTCCTCATCTACGTATCCGCCCCTTCCCTTCACGTTCATATCGCCTCCCGAACAGAAGGCTTTGTCGCCCGCTCCAGTAAGAATGACGACATAGATATCCTGCGCTTCACGGCAATAGGCAAAAGCCTGCGACAGTTCGAGTGTCGTGCGGGGAGTGAAAGCGTTGCGGTATCGAGGTCGGTTGATTGTGATTTTCGCAATACCATGATATTGCTCAAAGATCAGATCCTGAAAATCCCTGATCTTGGTCCATTCTCTTTTATTCATTGTTGATTGAAGATTGATTTTGTTTGAAACAAGATAAATATGCTCTGAAAGTCTGTGCATCTGCCTCTGAGTCGGTGAGCACCTCCAACAGCAGGGGCCTTTGGCGTTCCTCTGTCAGCAATGTCACCATTCCCACCTGCAGTTCCGCCATGTTCTGCGCTTGCAGGTAACCGATATCGTTCTGGACACAGATGCCCTGTGCTGATGTGCGGTGTGCCCCACTGACGAAGCGCTCGCTTGCCTCACTCTGCTCCAGTCCTGGCAACAGGTCGAAAATGCCTCCTTTCCCGTTGTTGAGCAGAATCATACGGAAATTGCCATTCAGGTTCTGGTTCCATAGCGCATTTTGGTCATAGAAAAAACTCAGGTCACCGATGACACAGAACACCCTCCGGTTGCTGACAACAGAAAAGCCAGCCGCCGTGGAGAGGGATCCATCGATGCCGTTGACCCCCCTGTTGCAATACACTGGGTGTGCAGCAAAAATATTGGCGAGCCTGACTGCCGAACTATTGGCATAATGCACAGCGAAGTCATATTCCATATCATCAAGTTGTTGCTCAAAATACCTGACGGCTGCCATCTGTGAATAAGGCGGATCTATCTCCTCTATCATCCTCTCCACCTTCGCATGAAGATCTTTCCATCGCTCCAAATAGGGCTTGCGGGAGGCTGAGACAGGCATGCTCTCCGCCAACCCTTCCTTCTGTATGTACAGGAAACCCCTCAGCACGTCAGCGGGATCGGCTTCGATGATGGTATCCATGTGCATGGTGGTGTCGTGCACCTTTCCGTCGTTGCTGATCATCATCACAGTGGCATGGGCAGCCCTGCGCAAGAAATTCCTGACAGTCTTGCTCACCAACATGTCGCCTATATAGAGGATGAAATCAGGAAGCATTCTGTCATCATCACCAGCCAGAGCCAGCACCTCCTCCGCATGGAGGATGGTCGCCGGGAAATTGGAGAGCCGCTCTGACACCGTCACACAATGACGGGAAAACAGCGCCACCAGCCCTTGCTTCTCCTTCTCTTCCAGGTCAAGGAAACCTTGTCCGAAAACCACCATGGGCTTCCGGACACTGGGATGCGTCATCTTCTCCCAAAGGTGACGGAAAAGGTCGATATCCACTTTGGTCCGCCAGAAGTGGATGACGCGCTCTTCGGGTAATGCAGGGGTATCGAACCTGAACAAAGGTTCTGTCAGCGGAACATTGATGTGAACAGGGCCGAACTGCGGCTCAATGGCTGCCATCAAAGCCTCATTCACCAATCTGTTGGCATGCCACCGGGCCACTGCCGAGGAAACATCTTCTGGCAAGCAGACCGACCGACACACAAATGGCCCGAGCACCTCATCCTGCTGCAGCGTCTGGCCATCAAGTTGGTCAATCCAGGCCTTGGGTCTGTCTGCAGAAATCACGACTATGGGCAGATGCTGATAAAATGCTTCTGCCACAGCCGGAGCCAGATTGAGCAATGCTGTCCCTGAAGTGACACAGACAGCGACAGGCTGCCGCAGTGCCTGTGCCATACCCAAAGCATAGAAACCAGCACTGCGCTCATCCGTCACCGGATAACAGGTGATGTCGGGATGCGCATGGAGGTTATGCACAATAGGTGCATTGCGGCTGCCAGGACACACCACCGCATGACAGACGCCGTGGGCTGCCAGCAGTGAGGTAAGCAGGTTGATATTGTCTTTGTCGGAAAACATATTCTTTGACCCCATCTTTGGTCTACTCCGTCTAACAGATCATAGGTCGAACTCTCATTCTCCTAAACGCCTTAATACTATGAACAGATCAGCGCCTTCATGGTGTCCATCTTATCTTCAGTCTCACTCCACTCCGTCTCCATATTGCTGTCAGGAAGCAGACCGCCCCCAGCATAGAGAGAGAAACCGTCTTTGCTGATGCGCATGCAGCGGAGCGACACATACAGTTGGGTTTCCGCCTCGGGGCAGAGTATGCCCATGAAACCACTGTAATACTCACGGGGAGCAAACTCATTACCGCGGATAAAGTCACGGGCGGCATCCTTGGGCAGGCCACATACAGCGGGTGTGGGATAAAGGATATGGAGCAGTTCGCCCAATCTTCCTGGGTCGGCTATGGTGAAGCGGAAATCACTGCGCAGATGTACCAAGTTGCCCGCCCTCATGGTATAGGGACCATCTTCCTCGATATCCGAAGCCACCTGTTCCAAGCACTCAGTGATATAGGTAGACACAACACGCTGCTCCTCTCTATTCTTGATGCTCCATAAGAACTTGCCTTCATCATGAGACGACGGTGACGGAGGTTCATCAAACGAAAGTTGCTCGCCGCTCAACCGCATCGTTCCTGCCAGCGACATGGTGGTCCATGTGGTGCCATCTCCACCAAGCAACAACTCTGGGGTAGCCACCAACCAGGCACCACAGCGGGGAGCCGCCACCAATGCCACCATCAACCTCGGATAGAGGTGGCAAGCCTTTACAAACAGTTCGAGCGGATTCATCTCCTTCTCTTTGGGCACATGGCAGCAGCGTGCCAGCACAATCTTCGAAAATTGCCCTGCCAATATCTGTGAGTGGAAATTGGCGAAATCTATCATATAATGTGATTTCGTGCCACAGACAGCAGACGGCTGCTGTTGGGCAGCAAGAAGGATCTCTTCTGCCTGATTACGCAGTCCGGCATATTCCGACTCGCTGCCGGGAAGCCAGACCTCAGGAACTGTCTGCACCGACTCATCCGCACTGAGCAGCAGGATGGGATGGGCCTCATCCGGAGTGAAAGGCGCGACTACAAATCCACTTTGTCCACTGAGGGAAAACACCGAGGAAAACTCCAAGGGTTGTCCAGAGGTTTGCATCACCATCTGGCAATGCTTCTGATAAGGCAATCTGTATAAAGCAAATGCTGGCATATCACTTGGATTGATTTTTAGGACTGATTACATAATTGGTCACGGTGACTATGGAAATGAGTTCTCCTGCCGAATTATTCACCTCGACATTCCACACATGGAGTTTGCGCCCCTTCTGCACCAGATGGGCCAATGCGGTCACCGTATCTCCCTCTTCCACCGCCTTGACATGGCTGCCACTCACACTGATGCCCACACAGATTTTTCCGGGACAGAGGGCTGAGGAGCCCACACCGGCCACATTCTCTGCAAGGGCAAGAGAGGCGCCACCGCTGAGAAAGCCAAAGGGCTGACGGTTGCGCTCGTCCACCTTCATGGTGGCCATGCACAGGTCGTCGTCAGGCGTTGAGATGAACTGCATGCCCAGCGCGGTAGAGAGATTCGGCTGACTTTCTATGATTTTCCTGATATGGTCTACATTCATTGCATTAGAGTTGGTTCTGTAAATGAACTGTGTTTAGTCAGGGCAAAATTACAAATTTATTTTCAACCACCAATCCATCACCTATGAAAAACAATGCTCCTTGATGAAAAATAGAAAAAAGGTGTGCCACTTCATAAAAATTTAGTAAATTTGCACCGCTAACAGCATTTTTATCTTATATCAGCAATGAACGTATTAGAACTTAGCGAACAAGAGATAGGCAGACGACAGAGTCTGCAGGAACTGCGGTCATTGGGCATCGACCCTTATCCCGCCGCAGAATTTCCCACCAACGCTTTCTCCACAGACATCCGTACACAATTCAAAGACGAGGATGAACCTCGCCAAGTGGTCATCGCCGGCCGCATGATGAGCCGTCGTGTGATGGGTAAGGCCAGTTTTGTGGAACTGCAGGACAGCAAGGGACGTATCCAAGTATATATCACCCGCGACGACATCTGTCCGGAAGAGGACAAGACGCTCTACAACACCGTGTTCAAGAAGTTGCTCGACATCGGCGACTTCATCGGTGTGAAGGGATTCGTGTTCCGCACCCAGACAGGAGAGATCAGCGTGCATGCGCAGGAACTGAAACTCCTCTCAAAAAGCCTGAAGCCGCTCCCCATCGTGAAATACAAAGACGGTGTGGCCTACGACAAGTTTGATGATCCCGAACTCCGTTACCGCCAGCGTTATGTCGACTTGGTGGTGAACGAAGGTGTGAAGGAGACCTTTGAGCAACGGGCCACAGTCATCCGCACCATGCGGCGCGTGCTCGATGAGGCAGGCTACACCGAGGTGGAGACGCCAACCCTGCAGTCGATTGCCGGAGGTGCCAGTGCCCGTCCCTTCATCACCCACTTCAATGCCCTCGACCAGGATATGTATATGCGCATTGCCACCGAACTCTACCTCAAACGCCTCATCGTGGGCGGTTTTGAGGGTGTCTACGAAATCGGCAAGAACTTCCGCAACGAGGGCATGGACCGCAATCACAACCCAGAGTTCACTTGTATGGAACTTTATGTGCAATACAAGGACTACAACTGGATGATGTCGTTCACAGAGCACCTGCTGGAAACCATCTGCATCGCTGTGAATGGCAGCACTGAGCGCGAGATCGACGGCAACATCGTTTCTTTCAAGGCACCCTACCGCCGTCTTCCCATCCTTGATGCCATCAAGGAAAAGACCGGCTATGACCTGAACGGCATGGATGAGGACGCCATCCGCGAGGTGGCAAAGAAACTGAATATAGAGGTGGACGAGACCATGGGCAAGGGCAAACTCATCGACGAGATCTTTGGTGAGACCTGCGAGGGCAGTTTCATCCAACCCACGTTCATCACCGACTATCCCGTGGAGATGTCGCCCCTGACCAAGATGCACCGGTCCAAACCCGGACTGACTGAGCGTTTCGAACTGATGGTCAACGGCAAGGAACTCGCCAATGCCTACTCTGAACTTAACGACCCCCTTGACCAGGAAGAGCGGTTCAAGGAGCAGATGCGCCTCGCCGACAAAGGCGACGATGAGGCCATGATCATTGACCAGGACTTCCTGCGCGCCCTTCAGTACGGCATGCCTCCCACGAGCGGCATCGGCATCGGCATCGACCGTCTGGTGATGCTGATGACAGGTAAGACCTACATTCAGGAAGTGCTGTTCTTCCCACAGATGCGCCCGGAGAAGAAAGCACCCCGCAGCAGCGTGGCAGAATGGGCTGCCATTGGTGTGCCCGAGCAATGGGTGCCCGTACTCAACAAATGCGGATATTACCTCATCGGCGACATCCGTGAAGTCAATCCCCAGAAGTTGCAGATGGATGTCTGCGGCATCAACAAGAAATACAAACTGGGCTACGACAACCCCAAGGTGGATGAGTTTGCGAAATGGATAGAGGCTGCGGGAAGATAGCAATCATCGGTGGCGGCAGTTGGGCAACAGCGATAGCCAAGATTGTGGTGGGCCACACCCATCACATCGGCTGGTATATGCGGCGTGATGACAGGATCGCTGATTTCCGCCGCATGGGGCACAACCCTGCCTACCTGACGAGTGTCCATTTCGACACCGATGAGATTTTCTTCTCGAGCGACATCAACAAGGTCGTGGAACTCTACGATACATTGGTGTTCGTCACCCCGTCTCCCTATCTGAAAAACCACCTGAAAAAACTGAGGACACGCATCCGCGACAAGTTCATCGTCACCGCCATCAAGGGCATCGTGCCGGATGAGAACCTCGTGTGCTCGGAGTATTTTCATGAGGTATACGACGTGCCCTATGAGAACCTCGCTTGTATCGGCGGACCCTCTCACGCCGAGGAAGTGGCGCTGGAGCGCCTGTCCTACCTCACGGTGGGCTGCGCCGACACCGACAAGGCGAAAGCCTTCACCGAGGTGCTCGCCAGCAATTACATCAAGACCAAAACGAGCAGCGACGTGGTGGGCATCGAATATTCCTCCGTGCTCAAGAATGTCTATGCCATCGCAGCAGGCATCTGCAGCGGACTGAAATATGGTGACAACTTCCTGGCGGTGCTGCTCTCCAATGCCGTTCAGGAAATGTCACGCTTCCTCAGTGTCATCAGTCCGCTCGAGCGCAATGTCTACGACTCTGTCTATCTGGGCGACCTGCTGGTCACGGGTTACTCCAACTTCTCCCGCAACCGCGTCTTCGGAACCATGATCGGCAAGGGCTACAGCGTGAAGAGCGCACAGATCGAGATGGAAATGATTGCGGAGGGATTCTTCGGCACCAAGTGCATGAAGGAAATCAACCGGCGGATGCATGTCAACATGCCCATCCTCGATGCCGTCTACAACATCCTCTATGAGCGCATCTCACCACAGATAGAAATCAAACTCCTCACCGACAGTTTCAGATAAAACTGGATCATCCAAAAATCTAGAATATCTAGAGCATCTAGATTATCTAGAATATCTAGAACAACTAGAATAACTCTAAAAAAACAAGCAATATCTATTAAAATCAAAAAATGAAGAACATCAGTCTAAATCTTACGAAAGCCGCCCAATTCCTCAGCGAGGGCGCAGTGAAAGCATTTGAGCCACAAGTGAAAGCCGCACAGGAAGCCCTTGAGGCAGGAACCTGCCCAGGCAACGATTTCCTCGGATGGCTCCACCTGCCGTCATCCATCACACCCGAGTTCCTCGACGAGGTGCAAGCCACAGCAGAAGTGCTGAAAGCCAATTGCGAAGCAGTGGTGGTGGCTGGTATCGGAGGCAGTTACCTCGGTGCCAAGGCCGTGATAGAAGCCCTGAGCAACTCCTTCGCCTGGCTGGTGGGTGACAAGAGCAACCCCACCATCCTCTTTGCTGGCAACAACATCGGCGAAGACTATCTCTCTGAACTTACCGAATATCTGAAAGGCAAGAAATTCGGCGTCATCAATATCTCCAAGTCTGGCACCACCACAGAGACTGCCCTCACCTTCCGTCTGCTGAAGAAGCAGTGTGAGGAACAGATGGGCAAGGACATGGCCCGCAAAGTGATCGTGGCAGTGACAGATGCCAAGCGCGGAGCAGCCCGCACCTGCGCCGACAAGGAAGGTTACAAGAGTTTTGTCATCCCCGACAATGTGGGAGGACGTTTCTCCGTGCTCACCCCAGTGGGACTGTTGCCCATCGCCTGTGCTGGTTTCGACATCCGTCAGTTGGTGGCTGGTGCCGCAGAAATGGAGAAGGTATGCGGCAAGGACACTCCCTTCGATGAGAATCCTGCTGCCCAGTATGCCGCCATCCGCAACGGACTTTATCAGGCTGGGAAGAAAATTGAGATCATGGTCAACTACCAACCCAAACTCCATTTCATGAGCGAGTGGTGGAAACAACTCTATGGTGAGAGTGAGGGCAAGGACAAGAAAGGCATCTTCCCCGCTTCATGCGATTTCACTACCGACCTGCACTCCATGGGCCAATGGATTCAGGACGGAGAGCGCACCATCTTCGAGACGGTCATCAGCATCGAGCAGCCCAACCGCACCCTGCTGTTCCCCCATGACGAAGAGAACCTCGACGGACTCAACTTCCTGGCAGGGAAACGTGTTGATGAGGTGAACAAGATGGCAGAACTCGGCACCCGCCTGGCTCATGTCGACGGAGGTGTGCCCAATATCCGCATCGCTGTCCCCGTGCTCAACGAATACTATATCGGACAACTCATCTACTTCTTCGAGATTGCCTGCGGCATCAGCGGCAATGTGTTGGGTGTCAACCCGTTCAACCAGCCTGGTGTGGAGGCATACAAGAAAAACATGTTTGCCCTGCTCGACAAACCCGGCTATGAGGCCGACAGCAAGGCCATCAAGGAGCGCATCGCCTCAGAAGCATGACGGACATCAGCGCTGCTATCAACAAATACCTTGACAGACACGGCTTCGGGAGTTTTGCTCCCAAAGCCGTGCTCTTCGACATGGACGGGGTCATCTACGACTCCATGCCATTTCATGCCAATGCATGGGAGAAGAGCATGACCGAGCAAGGCATACACATGACACGTGCAGATGCCTATCTGTATGAGGGCATGCGTGGCGTGGAAACCATCAAGAAATTGTTCAAGGACCAGAAAGGCATCATCATCTCCGACGAGGAATCGGAGTATTACTACGCCATCAAGTCGCAGTATTTTGCCGATCAGGGATATGCTCCCAAAATGGCTGGCGTGGAAACACTCATGCGTCAACTGAAGGAGTGGGGACTCACCCTCTGTGTAGTGACAGGGAGTGGACAAAAGACCCTGCTCGACCGTCTGGAGGGCGACTTCCCCGGGCTGCTCCACCGCGAACTGATGGTGACGAGCCACGATGTGTCGCACGGAAAACCGGCTCCTGACCCCTACCTGATGGGATTGGAGAAATGTGGCGTCCAGCCGTGGGAGGCTATTGTCGTGGAGAACGCTCCCATGGGAGTGAAAGCCGCACTGGCAGCCCGCATTTTCACCGTGGCAGTGAACACAGGACCTTTGCCCGACAGCATGCTGTGGGAAGCAGGGGCCTCTCTCGTCGAGCACAGCATGGATGATTTTCGCCAGCATCTTCTGGCGTGGCACGATTGAGGATTAAGAATTAAGAATTAAGAATTGAGAATTGAGAATTAAGGATTGAGGATTAAGAATTAAGAATTATGATTACCATTGCTTGTCGTGTTCTGTATGTCGCTGTGCCACAGTGACCCTTGCTATGATCTACCCCGACATGCAAATCATATGTCTAAACTCCTAATCTCCTAAACTTCTAAACTCCTAAACTCCAACTCTCCTAAACTCCTAATCTCCTAATCTCCTAAACTCCTAAACTCCAAAACTCCTAAACTCCCCAAAAATGAACTTTGACCTGCTAAGAGATAAGAGAATAGCCCTGCTGCTTTCCGGAGGAGTGGACAGTGCCGTGGTGCTGCATGAATTATGCAGCAATGGCCTGCATCCCGACTGTTTCTACATCAAAATCGGCCCGGAGGAAGACGAGGAATGGGACTGCTCCTCCGAGGAGGATATGGAGATGGCGACAGCCCTCGCCGCACGTTATTCGTGCAGGCTCAGCGTGGTGGATTGCCATCATGAGTATTGGGACAAGGTGACGCGCTATACCATGGACAAGGTGCGAGCCGGACTGACACCCAACCCCGATGTGATGTGCAACCGCCTCATCAAGTTCGGTGCCTTTGATGAGAAGCGTGGCCATGAGTATGACCTCATCGCCACCGGACACTACGCACAGACAGAGATGGAGAATGGCAAGAAATGGTTGTGTACCAGTCCCGATCCAGTGAAAGACCAGACTGACTTTCTCGCACAAATTGAGGGTTGGCAGTTGCAAAAAGCACTGTTTCCCATCGGACACTATATGAAGGAGGAAGTAAGGCAGATAGCAGAGCGCGAACATCTGATCAATGCACGTCGGAAAGACTCTCAGGGCATTTGCTTTCTCGGCAAAATCAATTACAACGAATACATCCGCCGATATTTGGGCGACAACCCCGGTGATGTGGTGGAACTGGAGACTGGCAAGCGAATCGGACAGCACAAGGGACTCTGGTACCACACTATCGGACAGCGCCACGGCCTCGGCTTCGGTGGTGGCCCTTGGTTTGTCGTACGCAAAGACATCGCCGGCAATGTGCTCTATGTGAGCAAAGGCTATGAACCCCGCACGGCCTACCGCGATACTTTCGCTGTCCATGCCTTCCATTTCCTCACCGAGGAGGTGGAGATGACTGAGGTGACATTCAAGATAAGGCACACTCCTGAGTTCCATACCGCCAGAATGGAAAAGACGGGCGATGGGTGCTATATTGTCCGTTCCGACGAGATGCTGCACGGAGTGGCACCGGGGCAGTTCTGTGTCATCTACGACCGCCAACACCACCGCTGCTATGGTTCGGGAGAGATTGCCCAGGAGGAATGGCCCCAACAGAAATAGGGTTTTTCCCCCTTAAAGATAGGGAAATACAAGAGGAGGATGTAAAAAATGCTGCTTATCTTTGCATCATAAGAGAGTATCAACCTGTTTTTTCACACCAAAAGACAACACATTATGAAAAAGATGACATTCATAGCAGCACTGCTCTGCATCCTCGCTGCCATCCCGGCAAGCGCACAGCGTCCCAGAGGTCGCTATACCCCTCCGGCTCCGAGAACAAGAACAAGTTATTCAGCACACCGCAGCACATACGGCAGAAGTTATGGCTATGTGCCCAATACCTACTTCGGCCTTCGTTTCGGCCTTTCAGCCTCTCATGTCAGCAGTGATGCCCCCGACCTGAGTTCCAACAGCAGCAAATCAGGACTCGATGTAGGAGCCGTGGTGGGTATTCAGATGGCACCGCAGATGCCGCTGTTCTTTGAGACCGGCCTGCTCTATGTAGAAAAAGGTGGAAAGGGGAAATTTGACAGCAACAAGTTCTCTTACGGCCTCAACTATCTGGAAGTGCCCTTGGTGCTGAAATATTCTGCATACGTAGCACCCGCCACTGCCGTGGAACCCTTTATAGGCGGCTATCTCGCCGGAGGCATCAGCGGTAAGGTGAAGGACTATCGTGACCACGAGGCATTTAATTCGTTCGGCAGCAATGGTGCCAACTTCAAGCGGTTTGATGGTGGAATCCGTGTCGGATGCGGTCTGGCCTATGAGATGCTGTATGCTGAAATAGGCTATGACTTTGGACTGTCCAACATCGGTGACAATGCCTTCGACGACACCCACAATGGTGCCATGTTCCTAAACATAGGAATGAACTTTTAAAAAATTGAAAATTGAAAATTGAAAATTGAAGATTGAAGATTATTCTTTCTTCCCTTTTCGGAAAAGAAGCAAAGCGGCAAGAGCAGCCACAGCCACACCTGCGGCCGCATATCCAAAAAGCGAGCCGCCATCGTGTTCCTCCACGGTGGCGGCTGTGTTATTTTGTTCGGGTGTGTGACCCTTCCCCTCCAGCAACTCCATGACGGCAGCACCATCGGTATTGCTGAGCACGGGTTCAGGTTCCGCATACTCCACTTCATAGATATTGACGGCATTGCCGCCCTGATTGCCTCTGCCCTGTGAGGTGACAATGACATAACGTCCGTCGTTGGAGATATCAAGTCCCACGGGATAGGAGTCGACACTGATGCTGGCGGCCACCTTCATGGTACGGGAGTCCACCACATACAGTTTGCTGGCGAGGTTGCAGGCAGCAAACACAAAATGTCCGCTCGGTGACAGTTCGATGGTGCGTGCGCCTTCTCCCACTTTGCAGTCCTCCCATCCATTGAGCGTGGCAGTCTTTCCTGTCAGGCTCTTGGCGGTTTTCAGGAATGTGTCGAGCGATATGCGCTGCACATATCCAGCCTTGTTGACACTGAGGTAGAGATATCCGTCACGGATGACGAGATGACGCACGTTGGGCATCATGCCCAGCACACGTCCCATGTATTTCTGCGTAGCCATGTCGATAATCGCGATGCCGCCATTGCCACCCATGCATCCCACAAGCAGGTATTTGTCATCGGGGGTGAACACGGTGCCCCTCAGGCAATATCCGCTCTTGTTGTCACGGTCTACTGGTTCTGTGAGACTGTAATTGAGAGGCAGCACATAGTCGACGACGAGCAATGACTCATGGAACCACTCCTCAGGATTGAGGCTGGCCACATTGACCAGTCCGACGGTATTGTTTCCCCAATGGGTAATGGCGACATGCCTCCCATCGTGCGAGCACGCCACCATCTTGGGCAACGGACCTGTCTCCATGAGACGCACGATGCTGTCGGTACGGGTGTCGATGACCGCCACTGCCGAAGGGTCCTGCGCATTGAGGTCATAGGTGCGGCGGTAGAAGGGAATCCACAGATAGCGTCCGCCATGGGAGAAGGTGCTCTCCACTGGTTTCCCCATAAAGGTATTGAGACGCTCGGTATAGTGGGTGAAGGGATAGAACTTGCTGGGCTTGCTCCACAATGCGGCATCCTTCTCGTCCTCAAACTTATATTCTATCACCTTGAGGCGCTTGTGGGTCTTCATGTCGTAGACCACCGTGGCGCATCCCTCGAGCGAGTTGACATAATATTTCTGTCCGTCAGGGTGGATGTTGGCGGACTTGGGAGAGTTGATGTAGGAATCACAATACTCGCCTGTACTCCCTCTGTAATTGATATGTTTGTTGACGATGGTCAGGCTGATGCCCTCACCTTTGCTCTGTGTTCCCACAGACGGATGGATGGCACCCGACTCATTCTGTGCCACCGCTGTCAGGCTTGTTGCCATCACGGCAACTGTCAAAATCAAATGTCGAATCATATTAATGGATGGATGTATGAAGGATGAGAGTTTGATACTCCCAATTTTTCATTTTATAATCTCTTATAAATAATTATAATCTTCAATCTTTAATCTTCAGTTTTCAATCTTTCAAAACGCCTCCCTGTATTTGGATTCCTCCTTGTCGTTGAGCATACTGACATAACTGTTGTATCTGCTTTGGGCGATGTAATGGTTCTCCAAGGCTTGCAACACGGCACAGCCTGGTTCGTGGGTATGGGTGCAGTTGCCGAAATGACAGTCTTTGGAAAAATGAAATATCTCACGGAAATAGCCGCAGATTTCCTGAGGCTCCATGTCAAAGGTTCCAAAGCCCTTGATACCCGGCGTGTCGATAGCCCATCCGCCTTCTGGCAGCCTGAACATCTCGCTGAACGTCGTGGTATGCGTTCCCATTTGGTGTGCCTCTGAGATTTCTGCTGTGCGAAGACACACTCCCGGTATCAACAAGTTGAGCAAGGTGGACTTCCCCACCCCACTGTTGCCGCTGAAGACAGAGACTTTGTCGCGGATGTGTGTCTGCAGACTGTCGATGCCCTGTCCTGTGGCTGCCGACACCTGCAGGCAGGTATAGCCGATATTCTCATACAGGTCACACATCATCTGCTGCAGGTGCCGCTCATCGTCGTCAAGCAGGTCGGTCTTGTTGAACACCAAAAGCACCGGCACTCTGTAAGCCTCCGCAGAAGCCAAAAACCTGTCGATGAATGTGGTGGAGGTAACGGGATAATTGACCGTGACGATGAGCACCGCCTGGTCGACATTGGCTGCTATGATATGGCTCTGTTTGGAGAGGTTGGGCGACTTGCGGATGATGTAGTTGCGGCGGTCCTCTATCTCATTGATAAAGGCTGTGCCTTCCTGATTGCGCACCAAGCCCACCCTGTCACCCACGGCGACAGGGTTGGTGCTGCGTATGCCTTTTAGCCTGAAGTTTCCTTTGATTTTGCTCTCCACCATGTCACCGTCATCGGTGAGCACAGTATACCAACTTCCGGTATTTCTGATGACGAGTCCCCTCACACCTATACGGTCATGATTTCCTTGTTCTTGGCAGCAAGGATATCATCAATTTTCTTGATATACCTGTCGTGGATTTTCTGAAGTTCCAGTTCGGCATCCTTCTCATTGTCCTCTGAGAGTCCGTCCTTGATGGCTTTCTTCAGTTTGTCCTTGATATCACCTCTGACATTGCGCACCTCCACCTTGGCCTTCTCTGCAATCTTGTTGCACTGCTTGGTTAGGTCGCGGCGGCGCTCCTCTGTCGGCTGCGGGATATTGAGCCTGATAATCTCACCATTGTTCTCCGGAGTGATACCGACATCCGAGTCCATGATGGCTTTCTCTATCGTACGGATCATCTTCTTGTCCCAAGGTCTGATGGCAATGGTGCGTGGGTCGGGCGTTGACACATTGGCCACCTGATTGAGGGGCACCATGCTGCCATACGATTCCACTCTCACACCACTCACAATGGCGGTATTGGCGCGTCCGGCACGGATTTTGGCCAAAGCGTCCTCAAGGAACATGGCGGCCATCTCCATGCGTTCCTCAGCGTCACTCAGTGTAGATTTTACGTCTATCATATTCTGTTATTGGATAATAGTTGTTTTTTCGTTGACAAATGTAAGCATATTTTTCGTTTCGTGCAACACTATAGGCAAAAAAATGCATGTGTTCACTGCGGATTGCTCATCACTGAGGCCACGAGATTGGTCAGTTCCACAAACTGTGGGATGGTGAGTTGTTCCGGGCGCATGGTCATCATCGGACTTGAGAAAAGTTCCTCAGTGCCGCTGTCATGTCCCAGGATCTGCCTCAGACTCACCCTGAGCATCTTCCGCCGCTGGTTGAATACCGTCTTGACCACACGGCGGAACAGTTGCTCGTCGCAACCGAGGTCGGTGACCTCATTCCTCGTCATCCGGATGACAGCGCTCTTCACCTTGGGTGGTGGATTGAACACATGCTCGTCGACTGTGAAGAGGTATTCCACATGATACCATGCCTGAATCAGCACACTGAGGATGCCGTAAGCCTTGTTGCCCGGTTCCGAGGCGATGCGCAGCGCCACCTCTCGCTGGATCATGCCTGTGCAACAAGGTATGAGGTCCTTGTTGTCGAGCATCTTGAAAAAAATCTGCGTGGAGATGTCATAGGGATAATTGCCCGTGAGCACAAACTGTCTGCCTTCAAACAATGCATTGAGGTCCATGCGGAGAAAATCGCCACCGACCACCTTGCCGTCAAGTTGTGGGAAATGCTCATGCAGGTATGCCACCGACTCGCGGTCGATCTCCACGGCACGCAGTTCGCGGGGTTTCTCTGTCAGATACTGTGTGAGGACACCCATGCCTGGGCCCACCTCAAGGACAGGAATGTCGGGACAGGCATCCACGGTGTCGGCAATAGCCTTTGCCACCCCCAGGTCGATGAGGAAATGCTGACCAAGATTCTTTTTGGGTTTTACATTCTTCATATTCAAATAATGGATGTACAAAGTTAGGCAAAAATCCAACTTTTCCATTATTTATTTGATACTAAATGACAAAAAAGCACAAAAAAAGGTACCGTGTCCAACACGATACCCTTTATCTTACACATCTTTTGTCTCATCGAAAGCCTCGTCGGCCAAATCAGTGTTCATGTGGCTGCGATTCTCTTTGGACATACTGGAGCGCTTACTCCAGGATGAATCCAACTTTCTGAAGTATGCCATCTTTGATGACCTGTCTCTTCTATAAGCCTTGTCGATGCCTTCGACAGAATAGTCGAAGTCCTGGGAATTGCGGATGGCGAGTGACTGAGCCACTTCTGAGGAATTCTGATTGGCACCCATGAAAGTAAATGACCATCCTTCTTTTTTGAGGCTATCCACAAGAGCACGGATGCTGTTTCTGTTATACTCCCTCGATGCATTCTCCAGACCATCGGTGATGATGGTCACCACCACTGCCACGTCATCGATGTCCTTCACATGTGACCTCAGTGAGGTCAGTGCAAACCCCATGGCATCATAAAGAGGTGTACAGCAGCAAGGCTCATACTGGTCCAAAGTGAGCGGCTCAGCCTCGGCGACGGGCACCTTGTCGTATACCGCGTCTCTTGAGCAACTGCAGAAAGTGACGAGAGAGATGTAGTGTTGCTGGGTTTCGGCATATTCCCTCTGTGCTTTCTTGATACCGGCGAGTGTTTCATTGAAGCCTTCCATGGCAGCCCTGCGGATCATGCCCATCGAACCGCTCTTATCGAGCACAACAAGGTTGTAGATTTGTGTTTTTTCTTTCTTTTCCATTACTTAATCAATCTTTGAGTGGTAAATAGGTTTATAATAAAAAGGTGTTTGATATAATAGAGTGCAAATTGCCTCTGTTTCTATCACTTCCTTCCAATGTTATTTACTCCTTATTGCCCAAATCATGGTTTTGTAAACAATCCCAGGACTAAAAAATAGCACTTTAGGATAGTTAACAAAAGTTAAGCGCCAAATTCATAATTCAAGAATACGATTTAGCGGGTGTTTGTAGAATAAAGAAATAACACATTGACTGGCGGGCATTTCTTATGGTCTGTCTTTCTTTGCCTTTCCAAACTTGGAGGGTTTGCTGCCCATAAAGAGTTCGAGGGTACCGCCTGTTACGATATCTGGGAAATCGAGATACGATTTGGTATACTTGCGGCCATTGAGGCGCGCCGACTGCACATAGATGTTGTCCTTGCTGTTGTTGTGCGCCACCACGCTGAATGTTTTCCCGTCGCGGACACGCATGTCGACACGGTCGAACAGCGGTGAGCCAATAACATATCTCCCTCCTGCGGGTGCCACCTGATAGAGTCCCATCGATGACAGGAGATACCATGCCGACATCTGCCCTACGTCCTCATTGCCGCAAAGACCGTCGGGCTGATCATGGTACATCTCCCCAAGCACCCGTCGGAGAAGAGGGGCAGCCTTCCACGGCATCCCCACATAGTTGTAGAGATAAATGATGTGGTGACTGGGTTCGTTGCCATGGGCGTATTGCCCTATCAGTCCGGTGATGTCAGGAGGTGCCTCTTCGCCGAGGTTGCCCTCCGCGACAAAGAGCGAGTCGAGTTTTTGTGCAAATCGCTCGTCTCCGCCCAGCAGGCCGATCAATCCCGGAACGTCGTGCGGCACCAGCCACAGATATTGCCAGGCATTGCCTTCTGTGTAGTCCTTCACCTCTCCCTCAGCCTTGAATGGGTCAAACGGTTCACGCCAGCGTTTCTGACTGTCGCGGGCTCTCATGAAGCGCGTCACGGGGTCAAAGTAGTGGCGGTAGGCCTGGCTCCTCTCGTTGAAATACCTAAAAACCGACCCGTCGGTGTCACCACTGCCAGGAAGGGCAGCCACACGTGCCACGCAATAGTCGGCCAGCGCATATTCCATGCACTTCGCCACAGTCTCATTCTCATGGTCAAGGTCAAAGGGCAGATAGCCATACTCACGCAACAGGCGCAGTCCGCGCTCATCGCGCATCGCTGACTTCCTTGCCGCCTCAAGCACCTCATGCACATCCACGTCATAACCCTTGATGGCAAGGTCTGCCACGACAGGAATGCCAGGGTTGCCCACCATGCAGTCGGTCTCATTGCCCATGAGATGCCACACCGGCAGTTTTCCCTGTTCCTTGCAGATATGCAGCATGGTCTGTGCGATGTCGCGCTGCCGCTCAGGATGGATGAGGGTCATCAGCGGGTGGGCGGCACGGTAGGTGTCCCACAGCGAGAAGGTGGTGTGGCAGACGAAATCGCCCTGATGCACCTGTCCGTCGGCACCTCTGTATTGGCCGTCGACATCACTGAACACCGAGGGTGCCACCATTGTATGATAGAGGGCTGTGTAGAAGATGCAGCGGGCACGGTCATCACGGGTGGTGATGGTCATTTTTGACAACTGCTCCTCCCAAGCCTTGTCGGCTGCTGATGCCACGCCATCGAAGTCCCAGGTCGGCATCTCTGCCTGCAGGTTGCGCAGTGCTCCCTCAGTGCTTACCGCTGAGATGCCCACCCTGACAAGCAACGGACGGCGGTCGTTGGGGGTGCTGGCCAGCACGAGGGTGTCGCCATTCAAAGGTGTGACAGTGATTGGCTTTGAGAACTCTGCGGCGAAATACACATACTGGTTGTTTGCCCAGCCCTTGGAGTGGCGGTAGCCCACAACCATGCGGTCGCCTCTCGTCTGTATGCCGCACGACTTGGTGCCATCCCATCCGATACCTTGGTCAAGGTCGATGAGCATCATCGCCTGCTGCTGACTGTCGGGGAAGGTGTAGCGGTGCATGCCGCAGCGTGCTGTGGCAGTGAGTTCCGCCCGTATGCCGCTCTCCCTGAGCAGCAGGGAGTAGTAACCTGGACGCACTCGCTCATCGGCATGGGTGAACAGCGTGCTCCGCTTGGATGCATCGGCAACTGGCAGGAAAGCGATATCGCCCAGATCGCCAATTCCGGTTCCGCTCAGATGCTGGTGTCCGAAACCGATCAGCACAGAGTCGCTGTAGTGATAACCAGAACACCAGTCCCATCCCCTGCACGGCTCTGTCGGTCCGAGTTGCACCAGTCCGAAGGGTACATTGGCTCCCAAAAACACATGACCGTGCCCACCAGTCCCGATGTAGGGGTCAACATAATCAGTAAGCCTGCCTGCAGCCTGTCCTGGCATGGGGAGAAGGAATGTCACCAGGGCTAAGGCGATGATTGTCAATTTTCTCATATTCAGATGATGATCTTCCATGTCGCATAAAGGGCATGGTAGGGTTAGGGTTGATAGTTGAATTTCTCTCTCAGTCGTATGTCATCGGATGCCGCCCCCACCATCACCTCAAAGGTGCCGGGTTCAGCCACATGACGCAAGTCGGGGGTGACCACCTCAAAATCCTCGCCGCTGACCATGAATGACACCCGCTTGCGCTCTCCTGCCTTCAGGTGGATGCGGCAGAAGTGGCGCAACTGCATCACCGGCATGACTACAGATGCCACCTCATCGCTCAGGTAGAGTTGCGGCACCTCGTCGCCATCCCTTCCGCCTACGTTCGCCACATCAAACGACACGTCAAAGCGGCCTTCACCGGCATTCCTTACACGGAGGTCGGAATACTCAAACGATGTATAACTCAGTCCGTAGCCAAAGGCATAGAGGGGTTTCGTGGACATATCAATATAATCGTGGGCGGAGGGGCGCAAGCGGTTGTAGTACACAGGAAGTTGTCCGACTCCGCGAGGAACGGAGACACTGAGACGACCCGCAGGATTGAAGTCACCAAACAGCACATCGGCAATGGCTGCCCCACCCTGCTGTCCGGGATAATAGGCGGTGAGCAGGGCATCAGCCTCACCGGCAGCCCAGGTTTTGTCAAGGGGGCGACCCTCCACATAGACCACAACTAACGGCTTGCCTGTCTTCCGCAACGCACGGAGCAGTTCTTCCTGACGGCCCATCAGCGATAGTGATGCCCTGTCGAAACCTTCACCGCATTCCATGTCGCTCACGGCATTTTCCTTTTCGGAAGCGGCTCCCGTTTTCTCGTAGGAGGTACGGAAGTCACGGGCACTGGACCCTCCCACGACGGCCACCACCACATCTGCACGCTCTGCGGCAGCCGTTGCCTGTGCCACCTCATTGAGCATGGTATCGCGGACGGCGCATCCCCTGACATATTCCACCTGCGATGGCTGCAACTTACTCCGGATGCCTTCAAGCACGGTGATGACTTGCTCTTCTGGCTGCGGCGCTGTGTAATCTCCCAGCAGATTGTAGGGGCTGTCGGCATTGGGTCCCACCACCGCCACACGGACATGGCGTGAGAGCGGCAGGATTTTGTTCTGGTTCTTGAGCAGGGTGATGCTCTCCTGTGCTACCTGACGAGCCAGGGAAAGATGGGCATCTGAACGCACATCTCTCGCTGCCGCCTTGGGGTCAACATAAGGATGGTCGAAGAGTCCCATCTCAAATTTCGCCATGAGTACCCGCGCTGCCGCCTCATCGATGATTTGCTCATCCAACCGTTTCTCACGCACGGCCCTCACCAACTCTGCATAGGCCAGGCCGCCGAGGTCGACATGCACCCCTGCTTTCGCCGCCAAAACGGCGGCTTCCTCCAGAGTACTGGCCACATGATGGTCACTGCGCAGGGTGTTGATGCTGTAGAGGTCGGAAACGACAAAGCCGCGGAATCCCCATTGTCCGTAAGGCACGTCTCGGAGGAGATAGGGGTTGGAGGTGCATGGCACACCATCAACGGAATTATAGGAGGTCATCAGGGAGAGTGCTCCGGCTTCCACCGCCTTCCTAAACGGTGGCAGGAAGAGAGAATGGAGGGCACGGGTACCGACATGGGTGGGACTGCCGTTGAGTCCACCTTCCGACGCTCCGTATGCGATGAAATGCTTCAGGGTGACGAGTGTGGCATCGGGCTGTGCCAGATGGCCGCCTCCCATACCCCGTATGAGAGCGGCACCCATCTCTCCGGTCAGTACCGGGTCCTCGCCCATCGTTTCCTCTACCCGCGACCAACGTGGGTCACGCACGAGATCGAGCACGGGACCATAACTGACATGGCCGCCCTGAAGCCGTATCTCTGTGGCAATGGCTTTCCCCACTTTTGCCATCAGGCATGTGTCAAAGGTGGCGGACATACCCAGACCTGTGGGAAAGACGGTTGTGCCGATGGCCATGTGCCCATGGGGTGCCTCCTCTGCAAAAAACAGGGGGATGCCCAACCGCGTGTGCTCCATCGCATAGCGCTGCATGGCATTGGCGGTCTCTGCCGCCAAGTGAGGATCAAGTCCGGTGACGAGGGTCTTCTGTGTCCATGGGTCAGCGCGGAAGACTCCCCAAAACATACCGCACCGGAGACTGTCGATGTCGGTATAGAACTCATCGGTGAGGCGTTGGCGGTTGGCTGTTGGCTGTTGGCCGAGCGCGCATGGCAATTCCAGCCCAGCAAACAGAGCATCTGCCCCACTTTTTCCTCCAGAGTCATCCTTGGCAACAGGTCTGCCACCCGCTGCGACGGTGATAGCGAAGGGTTCTTATAGTCGGGACGTGTCTGCGCATGGGAAATGCCCATAAATGACAACGATCCAAGAAAAAACAGAAGGCTCCATGTATTCCTCATCGTAGATACAGGTTTTTCTATACAAGGACAAAAGTACGAAAAAAAACATATCTGCAGTCGATTTCTGTCCGTTTATTTTGGGATTTCAACGAAAATCACTACTTTCGCAGTAAAAGACAGAATTTATGGAAAGAAACTCCGACATCGCCTTCACCACGCGTAAGGCTTCCCCCATCTTCATAGCAGGTCCCTGCGTCATAGAGTCAGAGCAGGTGCTCTCCATGGTAGCAGAGGAAATAACGGCCATCAATGCTCAACTGGGCATTGATATCATCTTCAAGTCATCCTTTGACAAGGCCAACCGCACATCCGTGGCATCCTATCGCGGACCAGGCTTGGAGCGCGGACTGCAGATGCTCGCCGACATCAAGTCGCGCTACGGACTGCGCATCCTCACCGACATCCATGAGACCTGGCAGGCTCAACCAGCCAGCGAGGTGGCTGACGTGCTGCAGATTCCGGCTTTCCTCTGCCGCCAGACTGATTTGCTCGCCGCTGCCGCCCGTACCGGGCGCACCGTGAACATCAAGAAGGCGCAGTTTCTCAGCGGCCGTGACATGCGGTATCCCGTGGAGAAAGCGCTCGATGCCGGTGCCAGTGAGGTGTGGCTCACCGAGCGTGGCAACTGCTTCGGATACAACAACCTCGTGGTGGACTTCCGCAATATCCCCGACATGCTTGAGATCGTACCGAGAGTGGTGATGGACTGCACTCACAGCGTTCAACGGCCAGGGGCTGGCGGGGGACACACCAGCGGCGACAGACGGTTTGTTCCGCAAATGGCTCTTGCCGCACAAGCCTTCGGGGCCACAGGCTTCTTCTTTGAAACCCATCCCGACCCTGACCATGCTCTCAGCGACGGTCCCAACATGCTGCCGCTCGACCAATTGGGAAAGGTCATCAAGAGCCTTCTACAGATGCCAGTGGCAGAACAATAGGCCTCCAGACAACCGTTGCGCCCACATCAACTATGAACTATGGACTATGAACTATGAACTGTCAACCATGAACAATATCCCCCCTCGTGAATATGCAGCACAGTGCCTCAGAGACGAAGCGAAGGCACTTACCGACCTCATCAGCCAACTCGACGAGCAATTTGACCAAGCAGTTGACATGATCTACCACTGCCACGGTAAGGTCATCGTCACAGGAGTAGGCAAAAGTGGCAACGTAGGAGCCAAAATCGCAGCCACTTTGTCGAGCACCGGCACACCCGCGTTCTACATCAATCCTCTGGACGTCTACCATGGAGACCTGGGGGTGATGACCCCGGAGGATATCGTTCTCGCACTCAGCAACTCCGGACAGACCGACGAACTGCTGCGCTTCATCCCTATCGTGCTACACAACGGCATACCCATTATCGCGATGACAGGCAATCCACAGTCGCTTCTTGCCAAATACTCCACGGTGCACATCCTCGTAAAAGTGGAGAAAGAGGCGTGTCCGCTCAACCTTGCTCCCACGAGCAGCACCACTGCCGCCCTCGCCATGGGCGACGCACTGGCTGTCGCCCTGATGGAGGTGAGGCATTTCCGTCCCAAGGATTTCGCACAGTTCCATCCCGGCGGCGAACTGGGCAAGCGCCTGCTCACCACTGCCCGTGACGTGATGAAGAGCGACGACCTCCCCGTCATCCCGGCAGACATGCATCTGGGCGAAGCCATCATTCTCGTAAGCAAGGGGAAACTGGGGCTTGGCGTAGCATTGCATGACGGGCGTGTGGAAGGCATCATCACCGACGGAGACATCCGCCGGGCCATGGAGCGATGGCAGTCTGAATTCTTCGACAGAACGGTGGGCGACATCATGACACGCAAGCCCAAATGTGTTCTGCCCGAGACAAAGGTGACGGAAATCCAGCGGATCATGAACCAGAACAAGGTACATTCCGTTTTGGTCATCGACCAGGAGCGGCATCTCCTCGGCGTGGTCGACCATTACCGTTGCATGCTGTGAGTTGTTTTTTCATCCACCTTCATTTTGTGGTCTCGCAATAATGATGTACCTTTGCCGAGATTTTAAAGGCACCGTGATAAAGACGAACGGTCACCTTGCAAAAACTTATCGGTTGACTGAACTACTACTCATTAGTTGATGAAACCTCTATTTTGGGCATTATTTCTACTCATCTCCACCTCGGTTGCTTCTGCTCAGACCAGTGACTCGCTGATCATCAGTCAGTTGAACCGGGAGGGTGTGACATTCTCACATGACAACAGCGTGACGCTGCTCATGAACGGGCAGGAGAAGTTCGATGACATGTTCGAAGCCATCCGCCAGGCAAAAAGCAGTGTTCACTTGGAATATTTCAACTTTCGCAACGATTCCATTGCCCGACGGCTCTTCCACCTTTTGGGAGAAAAGGCAAAGGAAGGAGTCGAGGTAAGAGCGCTTTTCGACGGCTTTGGAAATGACTCCAACAACAGTCCGCTCCGCAAACGACATCTGCGGATGATACGCGCCATGGGTATCCAGATCTATGAGTTCGACCCACTTCGCTTCCCCTGGATCAATCATGTGTGGAGCCGGGACCACCGCAAGATAGTTGTCATCGACGGCAAGATTGCCTACACAGGAGGGATGAACGTGGCCGACTACTACATCAACGGAACGAAAGTGGTGGGTGAATGGCGTGACATGCATTGCCGCATTGAAGGCGAAGAGGTCAACACGCTGCAGCGTATTTTTATGAGCATGTGGAAAAAAGTGACGGGAGAGAGTCTTGCCGGCAACCCCAAGTATTTCAGGCTCACATCCACAACCGGCGACTATTTCAGAAACCTGAAGCCCGACACAACAGCCAGCAAGGGGCACCAGACTGTCGGCATCATCAACCGCGAACCCCGAAGGAGCAGCAACATCATCCGGAAATTCTACATCGATGCCATCAATGATGCCCAAGACAGCATCAAACTGGTGAATCCATATCTGACACTGAGCGGAAAACTGAAAAAAGCCTTGAGAAATGCGGCAAAAAGGGGCGTGAAAGTTGAGGTGATGGTATCGGCCAAAAGCGATATTCCCCTGACACCAGACTGTGGCTTCTACAACGTCCACAAACTCATGAAGCACGGTGTCAACGTATGGATTTACGAACCAGGATTCCATCACACGAAAATCATCACTGTAGACGGAAGATTCTGCACGGTGGGCAGCGCCAACCTCAATGCCAGAAGCCTTCGCTTTGACTATGAGACGAATGCCGTCATCGCAGACTCATGTGTCACCCGACAACTCGATAAAATGTTCGACTGCGACAAGGCCAAAAGTTTTCTGCTGACACCTGAGTCATGGAACCGCTTCCGCACCCGCTGGCAGAAGACCAAGGGTTGGTTTGCCCACCTGCTTGCCCCTTGGCTGTAAAGGCACAGAAAAATTCTTGAATTCGAAAATTCGTGAGAGGAAAAAAATCCCGAATTAGCGAATTGGCGAATTAGTGAGCACAGAAAAATTCTTGAATTCGAAAATTCGTGAGAATAAATAAAAATCCCGAATTGGAGAATTAGCGAATTAGTGAGCACAGAAAAATTCTTGAATTCGAAAATTCGTGAGAATAAATAAAAAACCCGAATTAGCGAATTGGCGAATTAGTGATTACAACAATTCTTGAATTCGAAAATTCGTGAGAATAAATAAAAATCCCGAATTGGAGAGATTTGTCGAAGACCCACTGACCGAAGGGAGGTAATTAGCGAATTAGTGAGCCCAGAAAAATTCTTGAATTCGAAAATTCGTGAGAAGAGATAAAAAACCCGAATTGGAGAGATTTGTCGAAGACCCACTGACCGAAGGGAGGTAATTGGCGAATTAGTGAGCCTTCTTTACCTACTTTCAATAAGGTTGAATCTTAGATTTGCTCCAAGTCCACATATCCGTTCATCACAGCATAGACAGTAAGCGCGGAGAGACTGCGGAGCCCCAGTTTCTCGACAATGTTTTTGCGGTGCGTGATGACGGTGGTTAGACTGATGTTGAGCCGGTCGGCTATCTCCTTGTTGATGAGTCCCCTGACCAACAGCGAGAGCACCTCCACCTCACGCGCCGACAACTGAGGACGCTGTTTGGCGCCACGGTTGATATGCTCGCCATGTGGGTGGCCCCTGCGCATCGTCAGCAGCAATGACTTGGCAAGGGCTTTCTCTCCCTCCGTGACACAGACACAATGAAATTCAGGCAACTGAGCGGCATGCTCCTTTGCAGTGGTGAGCACGATGGTGCGGCGATGGTTCTCCGCGAAATATAAACGGTCGGACAGCAGTATGCTGATATCCACAAAATAATGGAAAAACCTTTCCGGATGACCCTCTTGCAGTTCGCTGGCAGAAGCGAATGCCTCCACCTCAATGGAAGGCATCACGCTCTGCAGCAACTGTTTCAAGCCCACAACAGTGAGCGAATTGGCGCAGACTATCGCCACAAGGGGTCTTACGTCGGTCATTTCCAAAAATACGGGGTCACATCTGTAAAGTCGTCGCCAGAGGCGCGCTTGTAAAGTCTTTGATTGGTGGTGCGGTCTTTGAGACATCCAAGGTGAGCAATGTAGGGTCCCACCTTGATATAGTCGAAATCTGATTTCCTCACATTCGACGGCACTCTTTGCCTTCCGCTGTACCATGCCACCTTGGTAAGTTTGTGCTCACGGTGGATGTGGCGGGCAAGCGTGTTGACATACGACGGCTCTGCATCGCCTCCCATGAAGGCTACACAGGTGATGTCTTTGCCATATTGACTGAGAAGCATGTCGATAACCATCGGAGTGAGCGGACTGCCAATGTTTTCCCACAGATACTTGCTGTGGCAACCCGGACAGTGACAGGGACAATTGGAGATATTGATGGCGAGGGTGACCTCATCTGGGATCTCCTGGAATACCACGGATGTATTGACGTATTTCAGCATGGTTTGGGTGATATGGGGTGTTATGGGCGTATGTTACAGTTTCTCCTGACCAGCATAGAACCGGCGATGTGCTTCCTCCTGACGGGGCTGGGAGAAATTGCTCACACGCTTCAAATATCCGATGATGCGTGTCATATAGTCAATGTTCTTGGAATGGCAGTGCGGGCACTCCTTCAGGTAGCGCTTGTCGATGTGTCCACAGTCGTTGCAAATCGTGTTGGGAATATTGAATGTGAAGTAGTTGCACCCCTCCTTGGCTGCCACACGGAGCAACTGCCTGTACTGCTGCTTTGAAAGGTGCTCATCCAGGTTCATGTGCAGGGCGGAGCCTCCTGTGAGGTGCTCGATATAGGGAGCGCCATGAAGTTTGAATTTGTCGATGATGTTCAGCGAGTCGTCCTCCACGATGTAGAAATAACTGTTGTAGCAGTCGCGGGGCACGAAATAGCCATCCTCACGGTCCCATTTCGCATGCTTCACACCCACGTTCTCCGCCGGTATCATCTCACAGTTGAACAGCACATCCTTCGTGCGGTACTGCTTGTTGTATTTCTCAACCAGTCCGAGCACCTCCTGCACGAAAGCGAGGTAATCAGGATTGTTGTCTATCTTCAGGCCCATGAACTCCGCTGCCTCCACCAGACCGTTGACACCGATGGTCAGATACTGTCTGCCGATATTGATGTATCCGGCATCGAAGAGCGGCAGCATGCCATGTTCCTTCAAGTCCTTCAGGTTCTCGTTGTAGGCCAACTGCACCTTGTGGCACAGGTCAATGATCTGCGAGAGATACTCCTTGTAATCCATTCCGTTGTTGACCGCAAACTGGATGCAGCGGTTGAGGTTGATGGTGAGCACACTCTTCGAACCTGTAGACACGCCACCTGCTCCGAGGGTGTAACTGAAACCATTGTCCTGAATTTCATTGCGGAGGCGGCAGCATGAACTCAGTGAGTCGGCATTGTCACTCATATAGGTAAAGAATGAGTGGCCCTCGGCATACATCTCTGCCGTGAAATCGCCCCACTCCTTGTCGATGACGTCACCGTCTGCGGTAAGCAGCGCCATGGTTTCCACGGGGAATGTGAGCACTGTCTTGGTGCGCTCTTTATTGAACCATTTCATGAACCGCTTCTGCAACCACGACAGGCCTTCCCAATCAGGCTGTGTTCCGTCGGGGAAATAGAAGTTGCCGAAAAGGCTCTCGAAATAGAACTTGTCATAGTAGGCAATGTTCCAGAACACAGCCTGATAGTTGCGCGCTCCTGTCGGTTGATTGATGGAATAGACGATCTGCTCAAAGCAGTCGGTGATCATCTTGTCGATAGTGCGCTGCTTGACGGAGAGGTCGACCACGCGGTCGGGCTCCTTCCAATAGTCCTTGCCATATTCCAAACCGATGAAATAGTTGAGGTACATGAGGAACTCAGGAGTGGCACAGGCGCCGCTCAGCATGCTCGACACCATGAAGACCATGTTGACGAACCCGCCACAGAATGATTTGAGGTTGGTGGGAGCGGTAGAGTTGCCGCCTATGGACATCGTGCCCCCGATCAGCCAGGGATACATGGTGATGGACGCGCAATAGTTGGCCAGCGAAGTCTCATCATTCTTATATATAAAGTGCTTGGTCAACTTGTCGATGTACTCATCAGCCAGTTCCTTTCCGTACATTTTTTTTATACGGTCCGTGAGCAGGCGGCGGTTGAGCCGGATGAAACTTGCTTTTGGCAACTCTCCGATCAAAGTTGCAATATTTTTATGCTCCACATTGGCATTGGCGTCATATTTTGAACCAGTAGCAGCATTGGCGGCATCCACATAGTCTGCCAAAAATTTCAACCGCTCCATGGTCTCCCTGTCCTCTGTGTGCTTCTGACGGTAGAGCATGAACGACTTGGCTACCTTGTAGTGCCCCTCACGCATAAGGGCTTCCTCCACCTCATTCTGAATATCCTCAACAGTGATGTTGTCGGTGATATTCAAATGACTGATTATCTTTGAGATAGAGCCCAAATCAGCAGACTCTCCCACAGACTGGAAGGCTTTGATAATAGCCGTCATAATTTTGTCGAGCGAGAAGCGGTCGCGCTTGCCGTCACGCTTCAAAATAGTATAATCCCTCATTGTCGTAGTTATAGGTTTTGGAAAACATTTCCTCTCATTTTTCAAAAAAAGTTTCCCGTTTTGGTCAACTTTTGAAAAAAATCTTCTCGGTAAGTTGCAGAAATAGATTTTTTATTTCGGTTACAAAGATAATACAATTATCCGTTATACGATTCCTTTTTAATCATCAAAAGTACACTATTTAAGGTATTTTAATGATTTTATATTTACAAAACTATTGTCCGAAAAATAGTATTCGGCGCATACCTGTTGGCTATTAGCCTCTTACAAGAAATAAGGTATGCCTATACCTAAGCATGCGCCCCGTTTCCATTTGGATGGAAACGGGGCGCATGAAAATCTGTCAAGGAGAATCCTACTTGGCGTAAGCCACGGAACGGGTTTCACGGATGACGGTGATCTTCACCTGTCCGGGATAGGTCATCTCGTTCTGTATCTTGTTGGCAATCTCGCCAGAGAGTGCCTCTGTCTCCTTGTCGTCCATCTTGTCGGCACCTACGATGACACGGAGTTCACGTCCGGCCTGGATGGCATAGGTCTTAGTGACGCCAGGATAACTCATGGCTATGGCCTCCAGGTCGTTGAGGCGCTTGATATATGCCTCTACAATTTCGCGGCGGGCACCGGGACGGGCACCACTAATGGCATCGCACACCTGCACGATGGGGGCAAGCAGGGTCTGCATCTCCATCTCGTCGTGGTGGGCACCGATAGCATTGCAGATGTCGGGTTTCTCCTTGTACATCTCAGCAATCTTGGCACCATAGAGTGCGTGCGGCATCTCGCTCTCCTCATCGGGCACCTTGCCGATGTCGTGCAGCAGTCCGGCACGCTTGGCTTTCTTCGGGTTCAGTCCCAGTTCGGCAGCCATGACAGCACAGAGGTTGGCCGTCTCACGGGCATGCTGCAGCAAGTTCTGCCCGTAGCTGCTGCGATATTTCATCTTGCCGATGATGCGCACCAGTTCCGGATGCAGGCCGTGGATGCCCAGGTCGATGGCTGTGCGCTTTCCTGTCTCCACAATCTCGTTGTCAAGCTGCTTTTTCACCTTGTTCACCACCTCCTCAATGCGGGCAGGGTGTATGCGGCCGTCGGCCACCAGTTGGTGGAGAGCCAAGCGGCAGGTCTCTCGACGCACGGGGTCGAAACCGCTGATGACGATGGCCTCGGGGGTGTCGTCGACCACAATCTCCACACCACAGGCAGCTTCCAGCGCACGGATGTTACGTCCCTCACGGCCGATGACGCGGCCCTTCACATCGTCGTTGTCGATATGGAACACCGACACGCTGTTTTCCACAGCCGTCTCAGTGGCCACACGCTGGATGGTCTGGATGACGATTTTCTTGGCCTGGGCATTGGCATTGAGCTTGGCTTCGTCCATAATTTCGTTCACATAGCTGGCAGCGGCAGTCTTGGCTTCGTCCTTCAGGCTCTCCACCAGACGGTTGCGGGCCTCTTCGGCACTCAGGCCAGAAAGCTCTTCCAGCTTCTCGCGCTCTTTCTGCTGCATCTTGCCCAGCTCCTCCTGCTTCAGAGCAAGTGCCTTCTTCTCGTTGTCAATACGCTGTTGCTGGCTGTCGAGTTCGTTCTTCCTGCGGCCAAGCTCTTCCTGGCGCTGGTTGAGCGACATCTCACGCTGCTTCAGCTTGTTCTCGTTTTGCTGGAACTGCTGGTTGCGTTGTTGCACCTCTTTCTGCAATTCACTCTTCTTGTTGAGGAATTTCTCCTCGACTTCCAACAGTTTTTTCTTTTTGATAACATCGGCTTCCTTGTCGGCCGACTCTATCATCTCGTTGTACTTCCCCTTGATGACCTTGAGGAACAGGAAGTATCCGCAGGCCGCACCCACAATGAGGGCAGCCACGGCAATAATAATTGTTAGTACAGGACTCATAAATAAAATATATAATGTTAATACTCTCTCGGCTACTTCAAGGCTTCTTCAATCTCAGAAGTCAGCTGTCGGAGAATATTATCATAAGGGGTCGTGTCGTTCTTGCTCTGCTCCTTCTCATACCGCAGGGCAATCTCGATGAGCGTCATCAGCCCTATGGTATGGTCACTCTTGCGCCCTCTATATACCTGGGCGTATGCCCCGTAGCGCTCGGTGATGAGTTTAGCTGCAGCACGATAATACTGCTCATCCTCGCGGTTGTGCAGCACCATTGCAATGTCTTCGTCGTAGACGTGCAACCTTATATTGAGTTTCTCTTTACTTCCTTCTGGCATCGCTTCACCTTGTTTGCGGACGGACATCTGCCCCGTCCTTCTACTTCTCGTCGCTCAGCACGGCTATACATTTGTTGATACTGCGTATGAGGCTGGCCAGCCGCTCTTTGGCTCCCTCCAGGTCGCCATCGGTGATTTCCAGCATTCTAGCCGCTTTCAGCGTTGCGAAGTCATGCTCCAGCTGTGCCACTTTAGCCTTGAGCTGCGTTATCTGCTGCTCATTTTCCTCAACCAGCGCATAAAGGTCGACATTCTCCTGCTTCAATTCCTTGAAACGGAGTATCATCTGCCTGACACGCGTCTGGAAGGTAGCTAAATCTTTCTCACTTTGGCTCATGACAACGCTTTTATCCTACAAAGGTAGGCAAAAGATGTGACAAGTGAAAAGTGACAAGTGAAAAGTGATGTTTTTTTCTACTTATTTAACTTTTCCTTCACATTTTTTACTTCTCACCTCATGCCTCGATTCTCATTTCTCGTTCCCCTGCGGTCGCTTCTCCTTCTTGGCCAACATCACCACACGATAGACGAAATCAGTGCTCCACTTCTCGGAGAAATTGAGACGCTTGTTGTACTCACGGACGCCCAGCACGGTCTTGATGACGCCGGCATCCTTGTAGTCGTTCTTTGTGTAGATGTCGTGAACGGTCTTCTCGGTCATACTGTAGATGGCCTTCTTGAAGAAGCTGGGCATGCGTAGCTTGAACTTCATCAGGTTGCCCGTCAGCATCATCAGATCTTGCACGAACGCCTGAAACTGCAACATGTAGGGCTGCACATCCTGCAGCTTACGGCAACGGCGGTTGATGCTTTGGTCTATCTCCTTGAAGAACTGTTCGTCCATCTCGTACATGTCCTTCAGCATCTTCTTGCAGCGGGCCTTCTCGCCGACCCCCAGACGTCCTTGCTGGGTAGGCACCTTCAGCGTAACCTTGAAAGTGCGGAGGTCGGGCAGCACAGCCAAGCTGGAGATGTGGAGGTCGGCAGCCATCACCGCCTGAAAATACACACGGATGAGGGTCATGAAATCCTCCATGCCACCTATCTTTTCTTCCTGATCAGCCGTCTTGCGGCCAAAGATTTTTCCTATTATTCCCATGATACCATGTTTAAATTGTGTGCAAAGGTACAAAAAAGTTAGGAGTTAGGAGTTAGGAGTCGAGAGTTTTACGCGCTGAGAAAGCATAAAAAATGTTAACCGCCGGATTTAACTCCTAACTCCTAACTCCTAACTCCTAACTTTTGTGTACCTTTGCACCATAATTACGTAATTACACCATGAAAGGAATTGTTCTGGCAGGTGGAAGCGGCACACGCCTCTACCCTATTACCAAGGGTATCAGCAAACAGCTGATTCCCATATTCGACAAGCCCATGATTTATTATCCCGTCTCGGCACTTATGCTGGCGGGCATCCGTGACATCCTGATTATCTCCACCCCCCACGACCTGCCGGGTTTCCGCCGGCTGATGGGTGACGGCAGTGAGCTGGGAGTCCATTTTGAATATGCCGAACAGCCGTCGCCCGACGGTCTGGCCCAGGCATTCATCATCGGCGAAGAGTTCATCGGCAGCGACAGCGTCTGTCTGGTATTGGGCGACAACATCTTCTACGGGTCGGGCTTCAGCGGACTGCTGCGCCAAAGCGTGGAGAACGCCGAGAAACACGGGCTGGCAACTGTCTTCGGCTACTACGTGAATGACCCTGAGCGCTATGGCGTGGCTGAGTTCGACGCTCAAGGCAACTGCCTCAGCATCGAAGAGAAGCCCGAGAAGCCCAAGTCGAACTATGCCGTTGTTGGCCTCTACTTCTATCCGAACAGCGTGGTGGAGATTGCCAAGAACATCAAGCCCAGCGCACGCGGCGAACTGGAAATCACCACTGTGAACCAGAACTATCTTGCGCAACAGAAGCTGAAGGTGATGACGCTGCAACGCGGCTTCGCCTGGCTGGACACCGGCACCCACGATTCGCTGGCTGAGGCATCGACATTCATCGAGGTCATCGAGAAGCGCCAGGGTCTGAAGGTGGCCTGTCTGGAAGAAATCGCCTACAAGCGCGGATGGATCAGCCGGGAACAGCTAGTGGAGGCAGCCCGCCCCATGCTGAAAAACGGGTACGGCCAATACCTGATGCAACTGGCCGAAAGCAAATAGGAATATACACATTATATATAAATAACATGAAACGACTCCTCCTGATTACATTTCTTTCGGTCTGCTGCTTGACAACCGTCATGGGACAAAGCTTGTCAGACGCAGAGGTAATCAAAATTGCCGCCCAAGAAAAAAGGGCTGGCACCTCCGATGCCAACATCGGAGCCAAGCTGATTCAGCGGGGGGCTACGGTCGACCAGATACGCCGACTGCGTGCCCAATACTCCAAGCAAATCACCAATAAGAATCTGGACAACTCCGTTGACAATGCCATCAGCGGGGCAGAGAACCGCATGCGTGTGAACAACGGCAAGTCGAGCAGTGCCGTCATTGAAACTCCCGACATGGTTGGCGAAGAGGGAGACGAGACCATCGATGCCACCGAGACGGCAGAGATGAGAAGACGCCGGGTTTACGGACGTGACATCTTCAACAAGCGCAACCTCACGTTCGAGCCTGCCATGAACATTGCCACCCCGCCCAACTATGTGCTCGGCCCCGGCGACCAGCTTGTGGTCAACGTTTATGGAGCCACGCAGGAAAGCATGACTCTGACCATCAGCCCCGACGGTTTCATCACAGTGCCTGACTTCGGCCCCGTCCAAGTGAGCGGACTGTCCGTATCTGCCGCACAGGCACGCATCGCCGCTAGTCTGGGAACGTTCTATTCCAGTTCAAACATCAAGACCACACTGGGACAGACACGGACCATCACCGTCAATGTGATGGGTGAGGTGCGTACGCCGGGCACTTACTCGCTGTCAGCCTTCTCAACCGTGTTCCATGCCCTGTATATGGCTGGAGGCATCAGCGACCTGGGCACACTGCGCAACATCAAGGTTTATCGCAACGGCAAGCTTATCACCGTCGTCGATATCTATGAGTTCATTCAACACGGTCGGCTGGCAGGAAATGTACGTTTGGCCGACGACGATGTCATTCAAGTAGGCACCTACGACTGTATCGTCGACATCGGCGGCCATGTCAAGCGGCCTATGGCCTACGAGATGCGCAAGGACGAAAGCCTGGCCACCCTGTTGGAATACTGCGGCGGCTTCACCGGCGATGCATACAGCAAGGCAGTCCGAGTGCTCCGCTCCAATGGGAAAATGAGAAGCGTTTACAACGTAGAGGAATTTGAGATGTCCAGCTTCAAGGTGGCCGACGGCGACGCCTTCAGCGTGGACGGCATCTACGACCGCTATGAGAACATGGTCGAGGTGAAAGGAGCCGTGTTCCGCCAGGGCATGTATCAGCTGGCCGACAAGTGCAACTCCGTCCGCACGCTGATAGAGAAAGCCGAAGGACTGACCGAAGAGGCCATGACCAGCCGGGCCGTCATACGCCGCATGAAGCCCAACCGCACGCAGGAAGTGCTGGCCATAGACCTGGAAGCTATCCTCAACGGGCAGCAGGCCGACGTTCCCCTGAAGAACGAGGACATACTCTTTATTCCCACCCAGGCCGAGCACCAGAACTTGCGCACGCTGACAATCGAGGGCGAGGTCATCTTCCCCGGCACATACGAGTATGCAGACAACACCACTGTGGAAGACCTGATTGTCCAGGCAGGAGGACTGACCGATGCCGCATCGACGGTGAAGGTAGATATTTCACGCCGGCTGCGCGACCCTAAAGCATTGGAATCAGGACTACAGACCAGCCAGAACTTCAGCTTTGCCCTGAAAGACAACTTCACTATCGACAGCGACAGCATCTTCCTGCTTGAACCCTACGACGTGGTGCAGGTCCGCCGCAGCCCGGTCTACAAGGCGCCCATGCAAGTGACAGTCACAGGCGAGGTAGCCTTCCAAGGCAACTACAATCTGGAGACGAAGAACCAACGGCTGAGCGACTTGGTGAAGTCCGCAGGAGGCGTGATGCCTGGGGCATACGTGCGCGGTGCCCGCCTGACACGCAAAATGACCGCAGACGAGCGAGCCCGCATGCAAAGGGTGCTACAGACAGCCCGCCAGACTGCTGAAGGCGAGGACTCGGTGAAGATAGAACAACTAGCCATGCAGACCCACTATACCGTTGGCATTCATCTTGATGAGGCACTCGCCAACCCTGGCGGAGAGCAGGACATTGAACTCGTCAACGGCGACCACCTCATCATCCCGCTCCAAAACCGTACGGTGAAAATCAGCGGCGACGTCCGCGCCCCGAACACAGTGGCC
>JAEEGL010258470.1_pt1 | contig 39617 bp, 30 predicted proteins | sample 9134231 | NCBI WGS metagenome assembly JAEEGL01 (sample SAMN16246548, study PRJNA631951) | gut metagenome | biome: gut microbiome; feature: rumen; material: fiber-attached | host: Bos | place: Iran: Karaj | collected 2018-10
TCGAGGATTGATATTTCGTGTTTTTCGGCGATTTCTTTTAATGATTCCACCATTTTTCTGTAAAGATCGTTATGATACGGCGGATTGGTATAGAACGCGATTTTGCAATTCCATTTATTCCGGACGTACAAAATGATAAATTCAATTGCTCCGCAAACTGTTTTTGTATCCAATGAATCGATATCATCGCTGCCTGTTACAACACCGAGCGGTTTATTCTGGAAAGCGTCGTTTGTCGAAAGCTGACATATAAATAGATCGCAATTGTCGGGTTCTTTAATATCTTTTAATCTTGAAACGTATGAATTTGATGAGAAATCAGCAAGCGTAGTTCCGGATACTGCGTATTTAAAACATCTGCAGCCTTCGTTTTCTTCAACGTATTCCGCCATGGATACGCCGTTGTTAGCGTGTCCGTACGTTACCGACGAGCCCAGCCATATAATGTTTTTCCCTTGTAAAGATTTATTTTTCATAGTTATATCCTCCTGATTTTATTATAACATTATTTTTCATTTAGTCAATTACGGTATATATTTATTGATTTCATGAATGCTGTTTTGCGTTTAATATATTGATTTTTCGTCTTTGTATGTTATAATAAATAAGATATTTATTGATATTGGAGTGATAAAAAATGGCAGATAAAAGGTTTTTTATCGGAGGAGCATGGCCTTATGCAAATAACAGCCTTCACGTTGGACATCTGGCGGCTCTGCTTCCCGGAGATATAATAGCGAGATACGGCAGGCTCAAAGGATATGACGTTATTTACGTATCCGGAACTGACTGTCACGGTACGCCGATAACGGAACGCGCAAAGAGAGAAAACGTTTCTCCTGCGTCGATTGCCGAAAAATACAATGCCGATTTTAACAGAGACTTTAATGACCTGAAGTTTTCATACGACAGATATTCGGCTACTTTTACCGATTATCACAAAGAAAAAGTTCAGGAAATCTTCAGAATCATCGACAAGAACGGTTATTTCTATGAAAAGACCGAAGATCAGGACTATTGCGAACACTGCGGGAAGTTTGTTTCCGACCGCGAAATAGAAGGAATATGTCCTGTATGCGGAAAGGTTACGCGCGGAGACCAGTGTGAATTCTGTATGGCATCATTTGATTCCGGCGAACTTCGTGACAAAAAGTGCAGGACCTGTAAAAATCCTACTACCACAAGAAAAAACAAACATCTGATGTTTGCGCTTTCTAAATTTCAGCGTCCTATTGAAGAGTTCGTTGAAAAAATGTCCCCGAACTGGAGATTGAACGCAGTCAATGAAACGAAAAAATATCTGATTCAGGGTCTTCCCGACAGAGCCGCTACAAGAGACCTTACCTGGGGTATCGAAGTTCCGGTGGAAGGATATGAAAACAAGAGAATATACGTATGGTTCGAAGCTGTCCTTGGATATCTGACCGCCGGAAGATGGGTTGCCGAGCAGAGAGGGATAGATTTTGACGAGTACATGAAAGACGACGGAAAGCTCAACAATTATTATATTCACGGCAAGGATAATATTCCTTTCCATACCGTTATCTTCCCGGCGCTGCTTCTTGCAATGGAGAAGAATTACTGCTTGCCGACGCACATCGTTTCTTCTGAATACGTCAACGTCAACGACGACAAGATGTCAAAATCAAAAGGCAATATGATTTCAGTTCATGAGCTTGCTGAGAATTATCCTTCAGACTGCGTGAGATTTTATACGATTCTGTTCAATCCTGAACGTCGCGACGTAAATTTCTCGATATCTGATATGATAGCTACTTATAATAAAGTGCTTGTAGGCGGACTTGGCAATTTTGTTAACAGAAATCTTTCCTTTATCAAGAAAAAATTCGGAGGCATCATTCCAAAAGGAAAAGTCGATCCGGACGTTGAAGCTTACGTTGAGAAGCAGTACGAGATTATCGGTCAGAAGATAGAGAACGGCGAACTTCGTTCTGCAGCAGAAGATATGGTGGAACTTATCGGTTACGCAAACAAGTATTACGATGATCAGAAACCGTGGATTCAGGCAAAGGCGGAAGACATTACCGATTTTGGAAATACTACTGCGACGTGCGTTTATCTTATGGCAAATTTGGCAAATATTATGGCTCCGATTATTCCAGACGGCGCCGAGAAACTTTCAAAAATGATTCCTATGGGCGAGTTGAAATGGTCGCCTGTCAGACTTCCCGAAACGTTTGAACTCGGAGATATTCCGATACTGTACGCAAGAATTGATGAAAAATAAAAAATCCGGAGGCTATATGAAAAGGATAATTGCACTTGTTCTGGTGCTTTTAACGGTTTTTATTATGTTTGGATGCAAAAATGAGAAGGCTCCCGTTGTAACTACGGATAATAACGTTGACGACGGTTCCTTAAAATTTTCAGATTACAAATTGATTTACAGCGCAAGGATTTCAAAAAATGCCGAAGCAGGTCTTATTGAGCTGAGAAAGACGATAAGAGATTATACAGGAATCCTTTTAGAGACCGATTACGATCTTCTTAAAGAAGGGGAGAGTGCTGAAGGAGTTAAAGAAATCCTTGTAGGCAAGACCACGAGAACTGAAAGCGCTGAGGCGCTTGAGATACTCAAAGGCGCAGGGGCTGACACTTTCATAATTAAAAATTCCGGCGATAAAATAATCATCCTCGGTCAGAACGATGAAGATCTTCTCTTCGGAATGCATTCTTTTATAAATAACTTTGTTAAAACTTCACAGGACGGTAAAATCAATATAACTCCGGATTTTCAGATTATAGGATCGCATGACGAAGGGACTATCATTTTGCCGACTCTCGTTACCGTTGAAACAGAGATGATATCGACCGTTGAGGGCAATTATAACAGATGGTCGACGTACGGAAGATTGCTCCAGCTTAAACATAACGGTGAAAATAACGGTGTGCTTTTTGCGACAAGTCAGTGGGCGGCGAATTCATTCCCGCTTTACAGAAGTGATGACGACGGAAAGACCTGGAAACTTGTAACCACGATCGAGGAACAGTTCCAGCATGCGCTTCAGGGAAACTGGCAGCCGGAATTATATGAACTTCCGGTTCAGGTCGGCGAAATGCCTGAGGGTACGCTTCTTCTCGGAGGTTGTTCTCACAACGACAATATAACGAGAATGTGTCTTTGGAGAAGTTATGATCTCGGTGAAACCTGGGAAGAATTTACTATAGTTGACAACGGTCACGCTGGCAGCAACGGAATGTGGGAGCCTTTCATGATCTGTGATGAGGATGGCAGTTTGGTTGTGTTCTACTCGGATGAAACTGAAGTTCATGAACAAGGAGGTCAGAGACTGGTTTACCGCGTCTCGAAAAACGGCGAAGACTGGGGCGAAAAGCAGTACTGCGTTGCTCCGGAAAATAAATCTCTCAGACCCGGAATGGTATCGGTGGCTAAAATGGGAGATGAGGGTTATCTTATCGTTTATGAAATGATCGGTCTTTCAGGCGGTCCGATATATTATAAAACTTCAAAATCTCTGACAGATTGGGATTATGAGTCTTTGGGAACAAGGATCATCGGAAAAGAAGGCGAAATAACAGGATGGACTCCGTATTGCGTATGGACTCCCGCAGGAGGACCTCACGGCACGGTAATTGCGTGCGGCCGCTCCGGTGATACCGGTTTTCAGACCCAGTCAAGGATATTCCTGAGCAACGATCTCGGTAAAACGTGGAGAACGATAAAGAATCCTCTCTTCTGGGATTACCCGGTAGAAACCGGATATAATCCTAATTACTCTTACAGCCTTGGATTTATGGTAGGTTCCGACGGGGCCGTCTATCATATAACCAACTGTTTCCCGGAAAAAGAAGAAGACAATTATAAATATACACAGTTAAGAATGTGCAAAATTATCATTGATTGAAATTCAAAGATATTAATGGAGGCATAATGAGGCGAATAATTGCATTTGTTTTAGCGTTCATAACAGTTATAGCGGTGTTCGGGTGCGGCAAAAATGAAGAACCGAAGAATACTGATTCGGTCACGACCGAAAATACTGTAATTGAAGACAATTCAGTCAAATTTTCGGATTATCAGATTATATACAGTGCAAGAGCAAGCAAAGACGTCGAATCTGCAGTTACCGAATTTCGGAAAAATATCAAAGAATACACCGGAATTTCCATGGAATTTGATTATGACGCGCTTGCGGAAGAAAGCGATTCGTGGAAAGAGATACTTATCGGAAAAACAAACAGAGCAGAAAGCGAAGAAGCTTCTGAAATTCTGAAAAACGCCGGAGCCGATTCGTACGTTATCAAAAATTACGGTAAAAAAATCGTTATTCTCGGTACCAGTGATAACGATTTGATGTTTGGATTGAATGCTTTTTTAAATAACTTTGTTAAGACTTCATCGGGAGGAGTACTTGAAATGGCAGATGATTATCAGATTGTCGGTTCACATGACGAAGAAACCGCGATCCTTCCGTCTCTCGTAACCGTAAAGACAGAAATGATATCAACGGTTGAGGGAAATTATAATAAGTGGGCAACTTACGGAAGACTTCTTCAGTTAAAATATAACGGTGAAAACAACGGAGTCCTTTTCGCAACCAGCCAATGGGCAGGGAAGTCGTTTCCGTTATACAGAAGCGATGACGATGGAAAAACCTGGAAACTGATTTCTGAAATAAGAGAACAGATTACTCCCGCTCTTTCAGGAAACTGGCAGCCTGAAATTTACGAGCTTCCTGTAGACGTAGGTCTTATGCCTGCAGGAACGCTTCTTCTCGGCGGATGCACACATAACGAAAATGTTTCCAGAATGTGCCTCTGGAGAAGTTATGACCTAGGAGTTACCTGGGAAGAATTTACCGTCCTTGACCATGCCGGAGGAGCAGGTCAGAAAAACGGAATGTGGGAACCTTTCATGATTTGTGATGAAGACGGAAGTCTCGTTGTATTCTATTCGGATGAAACCGACGTTCATGAATACGGCGGTCAGAGACTTGTTTTCCGTGTTTCGAAAAACGGCGAAGATTGGGGCGAAAAGCAGTATTGCGTCGCTCCCGTTGACAAAAAACTCAGACCCGGAATGGTTTCCGTCGCAAAAATGGGAGACGAGGGTTATCTTATCGTATATGAAATGATCGGAGAATCTGGCGGACCCGTTTACTACAAAACTTCCGATTCCCTTACAAACTGGGATTACCAGACAAAAGGCAAAAAACTTACGGGCACCGGAGGAGAATTCACCGGATGCACTCCGTATTGCGTATGGACACCTGCCGGAGGGCCTCACGGGACAGTAGTTGCATGCGGAAGATTCGGAAGCTCTTCTACTAGGACTCAATCCAAGATTTTCCTGAGCAACGACCTCGGCAAGACCTGGAGAGCGATAGATAATCCACTTGTATGGGGATATCCGAATGCAGAAGGATATAATCCTAATTATGCATACAGCCTCGGTTTTATGGTAGGTACTGACGGAGCCGTTTATCATATCGCAAATGCTTTCCCCGACAAGGAAACCGACCGTTACAAATACACACAGTTAAAAATGTGCAAAATCATCATAGAATAAAAAACAGGCCGCTGCGTTTGGTACGCAGCGGCAATTTTATTATTAAACGTATAATCTCGGAACTCTTCCGGATATTCCGCAGGTGATTTCATAGCTGATCGTTCCGCAGATTTTTGCGATATCATCTGCGTCAAATCCGTCTCCCAACAATATTACCTCGTCGCCCTCTTTAACGTCGGGAATATCGGTGACGTCCGCCATGAACATATCCATGCAGACGCGTCCTGCAACCGGAGCAAATCTGTCTCCTATACGTATTTTTCCTTTTCCGGAGAGGCTTCTCGGATAGCCGTCGGCATATCCTACCGGAATTGTTGCGATCTTTCTTTTACCTTTTGCGATATAAGTTCTTCCGTAGCTTACGCTTTCGCCGTCCTCTATTTCCTTGATGAAAACGATATGGCTTTTCCAGGTCAGGGCTCTTTCGAGTTTTACCGTCGGAACGACTTCATCAGACGGGGAATACCCGTACAGAGAAATGCCGACCCGCATTTCGGTTTTTGCAGTATAAGGCATTTCAAGTACTGCTGCACTGTTAGCGCAGGTTATGTTTTTAAAATTGATTCCTCTGTCGGCGCATTCGGCAAGAAAGGCGTTAAAACGTCTGAATTGAACGTCAGCGTATGTCTTGTCTGTTTGATCCGCGGTTGCAAAATGCATAAAAGTTCCGTATATTTCAACGTTAGGAAGTTTTGATATATTTTCAACTGCCTTTGCCGGATCCTTATCATACCTGAAACCGATTCTTCCCATACCGGTATCGATTTTTATATTGATTTTACCGGTCTTGCCGGCATTTACGGCTTCTTTTGAAAATGCAATTGCGTCTTCTTCTTTAAAAATAGCGGGAATAACGTCGTTATCAATCAGTTCACGGTATGAAGAAGGATGAGAATACCCGAGAATATATATCGGCGTAATAAAGCCTGCGTTTCTGAGTTCAAGCGCTTCATCGACGGTGGCAACTGCAAAAGCGTCGACCAGGTCTTTGATTGCCTTTGCTACTTTCACGGCGCCGTGTCCGTATGCGTCAGCTTTTATCACTCCTACCGGTTTTGTTCCGTCAGGCATAAGTCTCATACACTCTTTAAGATTATTTCTGATTTTATTCAGATCGATTTGAGCGTACGTTCTGAATTTCGTGAATTCTTCCATTTATTCCTCCGTATATAAAGGATCTGCAGCTTTTCCGAAAACGATACCGTCTTTAATACAGCTGATTATTACTCTTGATGCGCACCCTCTCAGATCAATGTCGCTTTTACAGAAAATCTCGATGTAATTATCGGTATGACCGCAGGCATAACCGTTTTTGTATTCTTCGAAAATAACGTTTGCGTATTTTCCGATAAATTGTCTTTTGGCTTTTTCAGATGAAATATCCCGTATTTTTTCGAGTTTGTGAAGCCGTTCGTTTTTTATTGATTCCGATACTTGGTTTTTCATTGTATCAGCTTCAGTACCGGGTCGTCTTGAAAACGGAAATATGTGATTGTAGAGAAGGTCTAATTTGTAAATGAAATCCACGGATTCTGCAAAATCGTCTTCGCTTTCTCCCGGAAATCCGACTATGGTGTCAGCGGTAAAAGTAGAATCGTCAAAGGTTTTTCTTATATAATCAACGTATTTTTTTACGGTTGAAACAGCGTATCGTCTTTTCATTGCGTTCAGAGTTTTATCACATCCGCTCTGAAGGGAAATATGAAAATGATGACAGAGTATTGACGACTTTGCAAGTTTGTCTATGAAATCCGGCTTAAGAATGGAAGGATCAAGCGAACCGAGTCTGATTCTCATAAGTCCTTTTATTTCCGACAGTTTCAAAACAAGATCGGCGAGGTCCCCTTCTTTGGTGTCTTTTCCGAATCCGGATATTTCTATTCCCGTCAGAACGATTTCCTTGTATCCGGCCTCCGTCAGCTGTTTTGCCTCCGAATAAACTTCATCGATTTTCTTTGATCTGATCGGTCCTCTGGCGTTTTTTATTGCGCAGTAAGCACATTTCGATTCGCACCCGTCTTCGATTTTAATATAAGCTCGCGTCCGTTCGCTTTTTATTATCGACATCTTCTCAAAAGGAAGTTCGGAGAGATTTTCGCATACTATGCCGGTTCGTTTCGTATTGTCTTTGAAGAATTCAACGGCGCAATCTGCAGCAAACAATTTTCGACCGTTTCCGATAACAAGCGATACGCCCGGGATCTTCATTATTTCTCCTGCTTTGAGTTGAGCGTAACAGCCGGTAACGATAATATATGCTCTGGGGTTTGAAACGATTTCGCGCCTTATTATCTGACGGGCTTTTCTTTCTGCTTCTGAAGTCACCGCGCATGTATTGATAATACAGATATCTGCTTGCTCGTTCCTTTTGGCCTTGACTATTCCGTTTTCTTCAAGTTTCTCGGCCATTGCTTCGCTCTCATACTGATTAACTTTGCAGCCGAGGGTGTAAATTGAATATTTCATATAACGTTTATTATCCGAGATTTATTAACCCTAATATATCATATTAAAAACTACATTTCAATATGAAACAATAAAGCCTGCGGGAATTTTCGTCCCGCAGGTCTTGCTTTTACTGGTTTTTAAGTTTCGCCTGCGCCTTAAGACGGTTGGCAGTATTGAGTATTGTCTTTCTGATGCGTATAGATTTAGGAGTAACTTCAATGAGTTCGTCTGATGCGATAAATTCTATAGCTTCTTCGAGACCCATAATTCTCGGAGGAGTAAGTATCAGTTTTTCGTCTGCCCCTTTGGAACGTATTGCCGTAAGTTGTTTTGTCTTACAGGGATTGACTGTAATATCTCCGATTTTCGGATTTTCTCCGATAACCATTCCCTCATAAACCGGAGTCTGAACTCCTACAAACATCACGCCTCTGTCCTGTGTATTGTAAAGACCGTAAGAAGTAGTCTCACCTGCTTCGGAAGCAACAAGAGAACCTGTAAATCTGGCGGTAATGTCTCCTTTATAAGGTTGATATCCGTCAAAAATCGTGTTAATGATTCCTTCGCCTCGCGTATCCGTCATAAATTTTGAACGGTATCCGAACAGGCATCTTGCAGGAATTGAATAAACAAGCTTTGTGCGGCTTCCGTGAACCGACATGTCGACAAGTTCGCCTTTACGCGCTCCGAGTTTTTCCATAACGGTGCCGGCGTAATTTGAGTCTACGTCGATATAAACTTTTTCCATCGGTTCGCATTTAACGCCGTCAATTTCTTTATATATAACTCTCGGAGAAGAAACAGCGAGTTCATATCCTTCACGTCTCATTGTTTCAATCAGTATTGACAGATGCATTTCGCCTCGTCCTGAAACCTTGAACGAATCTGTAGTCTCTCCGTCCTCTACACGGAGAGAAACGTCTTTGAGAAGTTCATCGTAAAGACGCTTGCGGATCTGACGTGAAGTAACGAATTTACCTTCTTTTCCTGCAAACGGAGAATCATTGACCTGAAAAGTCATTTCCAGAGTAGGTTCGGATATTTTTACAAACGGAAGCGGATTCGGATAATCGGGAGAACATATAGTGTCTCCGATCGTAATATTTTCCGCGCCGGAGAAGCAAACGATATCGCCGGGCATACAGCTTTCGATCGGTATTCTGCGGAGTCCGTCAAAACTGTAAAGAGAAACTATTCTTGTTCTGAATTTTTTGCTTTCGTCATGATAGTTGCATACCGTTACGTCCTGACCGACTTTGATTATACCGTTGTCAATTCTTCCGATTCCGATTCTTCCTACGTAATCGTTATAGTCGATTGAAGACACCAGGATCTGAAGAGGATCGTTCTCGTTGCCTTCGGGGGCGGGGATATAAGAGAGAATCGTGTCAAAAAGAGGCTTAAGATCCGTACCCGGCTTGTCGGGATTGAGAGAAGCGGTTCCGGCGCGTCCGGAACAGTAAATGACCGGTGAGTCAAGCTGCTCGTCGCTGGCTTCAAGGTCGATCAGAAGTTCGAGAATTTCGTCCGGAACTTCGTTGATACGTGCGTCGGGTTTGTCTATTTTGTTTATTACAACTATAACTCTGTGATTGAGTTCGAGAGCTCTCTGAAGGACAAATCTTGTCTGAGGCATAGGTCCTTCTGCAGCGTCGACAAGCAGAATTACCCCGTTAACCATTTTGAGAATTCTTTCGACTTCTCCGCCGAAGTCGGCGTGACCGGGAGTGTCGATAATATTTATCTTGACTCCGTTATAATGGATGGAAGTGTTTTTTGCGAGTATCGTTATTCCGCGCTCACGTTCAAGGTCTCCTGAATCCATTACTCTTTCAGTCGTGGATTGATTTTCACGGTATACTCCGCCTTGCTTCAGCATTTCATCGACAAGCGTTGTTTTTCCGTGGTCAACGTGAGCTATTATTGCGATATTTCTTAAATCGTTTCTTATCAAAACATTTTCTCCCGATTAATATACTTTTTAACCTGAATATTATATCATATCTCTCAATAAAAATAAATAGAGAAATAAAAAAATCCGATTATAATTTTTTACAAAAATAATAATAAAATGAGTTATTATATGTTATAATTTCAATATAAACAAAAAGGCGGAATACTCATTATGTCGTTTTTCAAGAAAAAGCCGAAAGAAGGCACGCTTGCCTTCCGTATAGCAATGGCGGAAAAAATAGCCGGGAAGCACATAAAATACGTTACCGAACGTATTGACGGAAACGATAACGTAATAGGAAGAGAGGGAAGTCTCTGCCTTCGGGACGGGGAGATGATAGTTTACGCGTCTATGGACATACTTTTCAGATGCAGGATTGAAGAACTGCAGGCGTCTGAACTGCTGAGTCTTGACGGAGTTATTCTCACGGGACCGGATATTGAGCACGGCGGAACAGTCAGGACAGTCATCGCCTATTATCTTTATTACAGGTAATCGAAACTGTAAATTATTATTTCTATATTTCTGTATTTCTGTCAAGTTTCTATTGAAAATCATTAATTTCTATAATATAATATATTACAAAGTTTTATTCAGGAGGATTATGCTATGGCTTTAACAAATGTTAATAACAACGGTAACGTTGCCGATTCTGCTCAGCCGAAAAAAAGTCAGAATACTATTGTCGTTCCTTCAAAAGACGATAAAAAAGCATACGTCCGCAAAATTCTTGACGACGTTTACAGCGCACTGTCGATAAAAGGATATGATCCCGTCAATCAGATAGTCGGCTATATTATGTCAGGCGATCCGACGTATATCACAAGTTACAATTCGGCAAGAAGTCTTATCTGTAAGCTCGAAAGAGACGAGCTGCTCTCTGTGGTAGTAGACTATTATCTTACTAAAGGAAATCAATGATGACGGTAATCGATATTGACGAGATCTCACAGAGATCGGATCAATTGCCTCCGACTGTAATTGCTCTTGGCAATTTTGACGGAGTACACAAGGCGCACAGAAAAATACTTGAGATTGCTGCAGGAACAGCAGGGGATATCCATGCAGTTCCTGCGGTTTTTACTTTCAGAAAGTCCGGAAAGCCGGAGATCATTTCGTACGGAGAACGAAAAAGACTTATTGAAGAAAGCGGTATTAAAATACTTTTTGAGACGGATTTTGATAGAGTAAAAGACGTAGGATGCAGAGATTTTTTTGAAAACTATCTTCTTGCCAAAATGCACGCGGTCAGTATCGTCTGCGGCTATAACTACAGATTCGGTATTAAAGCTTCGGGAGACGTAAAACTTCTCGGTGAACTTTGCAGAGAATTCGGTATAGGTCTGACTGTTGTTGACAGAATTCTTTTCGAAGGTGCAGACGTTTCATCAAGCAATATCAGGACCGCTCTGAGAAGCGGCGACGTTGTTTTTGCTTCTGAATTACTCGGAAGACCGTTTTCTCTGACCGCTAAAGTCAGACACGGGAAGAACGTAGGAAATAAACACGGAGTTCCGACGCTGAATCTTGATTTCCCGAGAAATTCGGTCTGCCCGGCTTACGGAGTTTACTGCGCATACTGTTACGTGGATGGGAAACGATATAATTCTGTCTGCAACGTCGGCGTGGATCCGACCTTTGGCGATGGCGTTTCAAGTCCGTTATGTGAGATAAACGTTTTTGATTTCAGCGGAGACGTTTACGGAGATGAAGTAAAAGTTGAATTTCTTCGTTTTTTGAGAAATGAGAAAAAGTTCTGCAGCCCTGCCGATCTTTATGAACAGATCGAAAAAGATATTTCCAAAGCCAAATCACTTTTTAAGGTGAATTTTAATGAAAAACAATAAATTATTTTATATTATCGTTTTGCTTTTGACGTTCGCGCTTCTGCTTCTTTCTTTCGGCGCAGAATTTAAATTGAATGCGGATGACGATCCGGCGTCAGTTGAGCCTGAGGAAGAGAATCCTCTTGAAAATGTCAGATACGGTGCGTGCTATTGCGTCGAAGCAGACCTGATGCTTTACGAAAAAGATATATCGACGCAAATTTCTCCTTGGGCAGCGTGCAAACTTATGAACGCTCTTGTCGTTTGCGATGCAGTAAAGGATCTCTCGGAAAAGTTTGAAATAGAGAAAAGCATGATCAAGGCAGGAAACAACGTTTACGGTCTGAAAGCAGGGAACGTCGTTTCATATTTCGATCTTATCGTTCTTGAGCTTCTGAGAGGAGTTGACGATGCTTCGACCGTGCTTGCAAGAAAAATCGCGGGAGACGACGATTCTTTTATTGCCCTGATGAACGAGAAAGCAAAAGAAATCGGACTGACGAAGACGATGTTTATGAACGTTTCCGGCGCGGACGGAACCGGTCTGTCGACGGTTCAGGATATAGTGAGGCTGTCAAAAAACGTTCTTGAGAATCCGAGGCTTGCAGAGATAGTCGGAAAAGGAAACATTAAATGCGAAACTATTTCTGATACGATTTTCAACAGAAACGTTTTTTTGAGCAATTATTATAACAATACAGGCAACAATTATATCAACAAGAGCGTTACAGGCCTTATGGCTCCGGGTCTTATTGACCCTTCGATGATGATTTTTTCGGAGAAATCCGAAGATTATAATTATATTATCGTTGTATTTTCGCAAAAGGATCTTAAGCCTTCTGCGGCGTTTGACGCTTCCGTCGAGCTTTCAAAGCAGTTCTACGGGAAGTTCTCGTACAGAACAGTTCTGTCAAAGAACGATATTATTTGCGAAATACCCGTAAAAATGGGATATGAGCACGATTCAGTAGTTGCAACTCCGGACAATACGTTTGAATATTTCCTTCTGTCGGATTGCGACGTTGACAGTGAATTCAGTTACGAATACGAACTCAATGAAAAATATCTGGAAGCGCCTGTAAGAGTTGGTCAGAACGTCGGAACGGTTTTTCTTTACCGCAACGGAGAACAGATAGGCAGCTGCCCTCTTGTTATAAGGGCAAACGTCAGCAGAAGTGTGGCAGAATATTATAAGGAACAGGTCAAGGACGTCGTATTCGGTAATCTGTTCTTCAAAATAATGTTAGTTGTCGTTATTATTTCAATCATTTATATTCTTATAGTCTCAATTTACAGAGGCCAGAAACAAAAGAAAGAAAGAAAATTAGAACAGGAAGAGAATTACTGATTCGTTTGAGGAGGCATAATGTTTGATTTAACTTATCACAAATCTCAAAAGACGCTTCACGTCGGATGTGAAAAGCCCAGAGCGTACTTTATTCCTTATCAGAGCAAGGAGGTTGCATTCAGAAACAACAGAGAAGAGAGTTCTCGATTTTTGTCCTTGTGCGGTGACTGGAATTTTACCTATTATCTTGTACCGGAACTTATAGAGGATTTCACTTCTGACGGATTCCGCTCTGCCTGCAGTGACAAAATAAGCGTTCCGAGAAGCTGGCAGACCGTGCCGGGAAAAGGATACGACGTTCCTCAGTATACAAACGTTAATTATCCGTTTCCTGTCGATCCTCCGCACGTTCCTGATAATAATCCGTCTGCACTTTATCAGAGAACTTTCAGACTGAACGGAACTTTTCTGAGCGGAAGGTCTGTATATATCAATTTTGAAGGGGTTGACTCCTGTTTTTATCTGTATATAAACGACAGATTTGTCGGCTACAGTCAGGTCAGCCATATGACAAGCGAGTTTAATATCACCGATTACGTCACTGAGGGTGAAAACTCGGTAAAGGTTCTTGTTTTCAAATGGTGCGACGGTTCTTATCTTGAAGACCAGGACAAATACCGTTTCTCCGGTATTTTCAGAGAAGTTTATCTTCTTTCAAGAGACAAAGCTCATATTTCGGACGTTCAGATCATAGGAAATGTTTCCGACAGTCTGACAGACGGAAGTTTTGAAATCAAATATGAAACGGAATCTTCAGTACAGGTAAAATTCACCGTTTATGATCCTGAGTGGAAAGTGATTGAAGGTGCGGTTTCTGAATCCGGACACGTCAGTTTTGAAATAAAAAACGCATTACTGTGGTCTGATGAGATACCGCAGCTTTACTGCATCGTCGCAGAATGCGGTGATGAAGTGATACCGTTTTACGTAGGTCTCCGAAAATTGGAAATAATAAAACGGACTGTTTATATCAATCGCAAAAACGTAAAAGTCAAAGGCGTTAATCGTCACGACAGTCATCCGATTCTCGGCTCTGCCACTCCGTTCGATCATATGCTCAACGATCTTTATATTATGAAGCGTCATAATATAAATATGATCAGAACGAGTCATTATCCGAATGATCCCAGACTTCCCGGACTTTGCGATAAACTTGGTATTTATCTGTGCGATGAAACCGATTATGAAGCACACGGAATGGGCGTCGTAGGCGATTGGGATTATTTCTCAAGAGAACCCGATTGGACGGAATCTCTACTAGACAGAGTGACAAGGATGGTAGAAAGAGATAAAAACCATCCGTCGATAATAATGTGGTCTCTCGGAAACGAATCCGGCGTCGGTGAAAATCAGAAAAAGATGTCCGAATATATTCATTCGAGGATATTTGACGCTATCGTTCACTGCGAAGACGCTTCAAGAAGAACTGCCGACAAGAGAAGAAAATCTGAAAAGGAAAGCGTTCCTGAACTTGATTGGATAGACGTCGAAAGCAGAATGTATCCCGGTGACAACGATATGAAAAATTACGTTGAAAGCCGCGAATTCAATAAGCCTTATTTTATGTGCGAATACAGTCACGCCATGGGAAACGGTCCCGGAGATCTGAAGACTTACTGGGATTATATCTATAATCACAACTCGTTCTTCGGAGGATGCGTATGGGAATTTACGGATCATTCGGTAGCTGTCGGAGACGATATTTACAACGATCCTCATTTTGTTTACGGCGGAGATTTCGGCGAATCTCCGAACGACAGAGAATTTTGTGTTGACGGTCTGGTATATCCTGACAGAAGGCCTCACAGCGGTCTTCTTGAATATAAACAGGTTATAAGACCTTTCTACGTCGATGACGTAGCAGATCATGGATATTCTGTCAGAATTCACAACAGAAGATATTTTACCACTCTTAATGACCTTTATATTTACTGGAGTATTGAAGCGGACGGAAAGATTGTCGATAACGGTAACGTTTTTGATCTTAAGATCCTTCCTCAGAAGTCCGGACGCGTTGCACTTAAAATAAATAACGTTTCTGCAACCGGTGAAAAATATCTGAATCTTTCGTTCAGAACCAAGAAAGCGACCGAATGGGCGCCTGCAGGGTACGAAGTAGGCTTCGAACAGTTTGCTCTAAAGCCGACCTTTAATGATTGTCAGGACGGAAAAGTATTCGGAAAATTATCATATACCGAAGAGAACGGCAGTATTCTTATAAACACCGACGTCAATTCTTATAAAATCGATACAGTGAGCGGTCTTGTTACGTCGCTGGTTGGAGAAGGAAGAGAAATGCTTGCAACTCCTGTTAAACCTACAGTGTGGAGAGCGCCTACTGACAATGACAGAAACGTTAAAAATCAATGGTACGGCGCAGGCTATAACAGACTCGAAACGAGATGTGAATACTGTAAAATCATTTCTGCAAATGACGACGAGATAAAAGTTGAATCAAAACTGATTCTCGCTCCGGCTTCGCTTCTTCCTATAATGAAGATAACCGCGCTCTATACGGTAAGTTCGCAGGGCGGTATAGAGTTCAGATTTAAAGCATTGTTCAATGAAAATCACAGAAATCTGCCTTTCCTGCCAAGGTTCGGCGTACAGTTTGATATGCCGGAGGGAAACGAAATGCTAAAGTATTTCGGAAGAGGGCCTTACGAAAGTTATGTCGACAAAAGAAACGCTTCAAAGATGGGATTATTTGAATGCAAGGTAGGAGATCATTTTGAGCATTACGTCAGACCTCAGGAAAATATGGCTCATACGGATACCGAATGGATGTCGGTATCTTCTATCGATCGCTTCGGAATAATTGCAATTGCATCTGAAAAAGGTTTTTCGTTCAACTGCAGTCATTTCAGCCCCGAATATCTTTCTTCGGTTAACCACGATTTTGAACTTGTACCTTCAAAGAAAACGACGGTTAACATCGACTATAGACAATCCGGCATAGGTTCAAACTCCTGCGGTCCCGCTTTGAGAGAGCAGTACCGTCTTGCTGAAGAGAATATGGACTTGTCATTTAAAATAATTACCGGGAACGTTAATTACGCCGATCCTTTTGCGGAAGCAAGAAAATGGAGGAAAGATAATGAAAAAAATTAAATGGATAGTTCTTTTGATACTTGTTGTATCGATGACGCTTCCGTTTATTTCGTGCGGGAACAAAATCACGGTAAGATTCACCGCTGTATCACCGGATGGCAGCGTGATTTTAGACAGGACCGAATCCGTCCGCAAAGGCGGCGAGATTTCCGTTCCGGAAGTGACGCCGCCGGAAGGATACAGATTTATCGGTTGGATTCTTAACGGTGAAGTTTATGATTTTAGCAAGGAAGGCGCTAAAAAGATGAGTGAAAACGTAACGTTTACTGCCTCTTTTGAAGAAAAAGATGAAGGACTGCTTCAGATAAATTATGAAAGTGAGAAGACCGGAAAAGAAGTGATTACTTACTCCGTTCCGCTTCATGATACTTCCACTCTTTATGAAAACGGCAGATATTATATGTGTTATGAGATCTGCAACGGCACGGAAACGCGCTGGAGGATTAAGGAAGGAGATCTTGAAAAAAACAGATGGGGAAGAGATACCCTTGCGGTTGATTTTAAAAAACTCGCTTCAGATTACGGAATGTCGCTAAACGATACCCGTTACAACTGGGCTCCGGATATATTAAAATACAACGGAAAATACTATATTTTCGGAACGTATTGGTGTGATCTGGAAGGACATAATAACGTGTATGACGGAGACTGGGACGGAGAAGACCGACCGGGGCACCGTTCTACTGTGATTTTTGAATCGGATACGATTACCGGTTTGTACCGCCCGATAACCAAACTGTGTACGAGCCGCGATACTGTTCTTGAGAACGACCCGGAAAAGATCGGTCACCTTACTCTGGCAGGGAAAGATACTATCGATTCTACGCTCTACGTTGATGACGACGGTCAGCCCTGGCTCGTATACTGCGATGAATGGACAAACTATGCTAGCAAGAAAGGATTGGTTTCCGCAGCAAAATTGAGCAAAGACCTTACACATCTTATCAGTGAGCCTAAGGTTCTGTTTTCGGCAAACGCCGAAGGTTACAGCGGCGTTACGGACGCACCGTTTATCTATAAATGTGAAAACGGCGACCTGCTCAGCTTGTGGTCAAATTTCAGATTAGATACCGGCAGCGAAAAACCTTTAAACGATTATGCGTACTGCGTCCTCGTTTCAAGAAACAAGAGCGGAAAAATTGACCAGGGAAAATGGGAGTTTGAATATGCTCTTTATGACGGAATCGCGAAAACTCTTTCCGACCGCGGACATTACGGCGGACATGCAAATATCATAATGAACTCCAAAGGTCAGCTTTACCTCACGCTTCACATAAGATACGTGGATGGTTCTCATTCTGCGTACGTTCCTATCCATGAATCGAATAACAGACTTGTCTGGGGATACGATACCGTCAACAAAATAGTTCAGGATCGCACAGAAGACAAGTCTCCGAAATGCGTGACGAAAATGGCGGAGGGACCGTTCGATCAGTGCACGGTGGAATATACGACTCAGATGGACAGCGACCTGTTTGCCGGTCTTTATATTGAAACTGAAGACGGCTGGACCGGTCTTAAATGCAATTACGAATCCGGTACTGTCATTATTGAAAATTCTGAAGGGAAATCCGAAAAATATACCGTGAACGTCGGATACACCAAAAAGGTAAAATTTAAATATGAAAATCTTGTCGGAGAAGATGAATTCAGAATTCTTGTTAATAACGTTTATTCCAAGGAACTTACCGACGCGTTAAGCGCGATGCTTGAAGGCAAAAAGATCATAACGCTTTCGTTCTATTCTACTTGGGAGGGCGAGAGCGCAGGAAACGGCGTTATCGCTTCCTGCTCCGACTACAAGGTCAAAGGAATCAGATCATAAAAATAAAATGCTCTGCGTTTTGCAGAGCATTTTTTACGCGTTTTTGTTATCCCAGGGCTTCTTATCTTTAAGGACTTCGAAAAGCGTTTTGTAACTCTCGTGTCTTGAACGCGGGATTTCTCCCCTTTCAACTGCGTCAAGTACGGCGCAGCCGTCTTCTTTGGTGTGTGAACACTTCGTGTATCTGCATTTTCCGAGGCAGTTATGAAATTCCGGAAAATTGAAAGGAAGGTCGTCCTTGTCAAAGAAGTCGAAATTTTCAAAGTCCAGCATTGTAAAGCCTGGAGTGTCTGCGATATAACCGCCGAATTCTCTGAACAATTCTACTTCACGGGTCGTGTTTTTGCCTCTTTCCGCCTTGATACTTATATCGCCGGTCCTTCTTGATAATTCAGGAAAGAGACGGTTAAGCAGTGTGGACTTTCCAACCCCCGACGCACCGGAAAATGCGGCTATTTTTCCGTTCAGGTTCTCTTCAAGAAACTTTTTCAGTTTATCTGTTCCGAACCCTGTTATTCCGTCAGTGACGAAGGTATCGAATATTCCGTTGTATATTGAGAAAAGCTTATCTGCGAAAGCGGGATCAAGATCCGCCTTGCTTATCACTACCGCAACGTTGATTTTCTGATGTACTGCGATTGAAGAGAGTTTGTCTGCAGTCAGGAGATCGGGAGCCGGACGCGCAGCAGGAATAATGATGAAAATCAAGTCAAGATTGGAAAGTTTCGGTCTTATAAGAATATTTTTTCTTTCTTCGATTTCTGAAATTACCGGTTGGCCGTGATCATCAAAATATATTTCGGCAATATCTCCGACGTTCGGAGAAATATCTCTGTGCCTGAATTTGCCTCTTGCTCTGCAGAACAATATTTCTCCATCGCAATCCGCTTTATATAATCCGCCTGTCAGTCCGATAATCCTTCCGGTTTTTTCGCTCATTTGTTTTCCTCCGTTTGCTGATTAATTCTACCATGGAGACAGAAAATTTTCAAGGATTAATCAACAAAAAACGGCAATTATTTATCTTGATTTTGCAAATAATAGATGAAAATTGAGAATAAGAGAAAAAACTATTGATTTATTTTTTATTTATGATAAAATAGTGCAGACAACTAAAAAGGAGAATTAAATTATATGAAAAAAATCGCAATTATTCTTGCAATTGCACTTTTGATTGCTGTATTTGCTTCCTGCGGAAAAGAAGAAACTCCCGCTACGACAACTGCTGCAGATAAACCAATCAATACAACTGCAGAAAACAAAACAACGGACGCGCCCAAGAATACTACGGCAGCTCCTGCAGTTACCGAAGAGCCTAAACCCTCGGTTATTCCGGATTTTGCTGACGCTTCCAAATTCACAGTTGACGGCGACCTTTCCGAATGGACAGAAGAATACCATACAATTTCCATCATCGGCGACCCCGAAGACACAATAAACAACTCTGTAAATAAGAAAGCTATTTTCTATGCTGCTCTTACGGCAGACGGTCTTTATCTTGCATGTGACGCTTACCATGATATGCTGACTTCCGGTCAGGCTAACTGGTGGCTCAATACAAACTTCGAGTTCTTCATCGGCAACATCTACATCAGCACACCTAAGCAGTACTACGTATTTGCTACCGCTGACGGATGCGGAAAGAGCGACAACGTTACTGAAGCTATCATGGTTACCGAAGACGGTATCGACGGAACAACTTACCACACGGTAGTTGAATGCTTCGTAGAAGCAGGTTACCTTGATGATTTTTATCAGAACACCATCAACATCGGAGTTGCATGGAAAACAGCGGGCGACAATATCAAAGGCGGATACTGCAATGCTAACCCCGACAAGTCTGATGAATACTGGGTACCTAAGGAAGCTGGATGGCCGGCAGACGCGCGTCTTGTATGCTCTCCTGTTGGTCTGTACGTTGAGGACGATTATCCCTTCTACGACGAATAATCAAATATGAGTAAAAAAAGCTTTGATTCTCTTGAAGCCGCTCGAGAACAAGTCAAACGGTTTCTTGATGAATATTCTGACAGAATTAGAAAAGTTTCATTTTCAAAAGCAAATTCTGATAATACTCTCAGAGCGCAGGCAACGCCTGTAAATATCGCGGGAGAAAAGAAATGGCAGATTGAAACCTTTTCCAAGGACAACAAAGCTTTTCACGAAAATATCGCTCCCGAAAATTTTTCGGGAGCGATATCCGATATTGCGGTAAATGATTATCGGTCAACGAATATTATCTTTGCTGACGCTTCAGCTGAGTTGATGATTTCGTCCAAAGGAAAAGCTATATTCTTCATACACGGAGATCTATCGTCTCAGCCGGATACAGGTGCAAGAGAAAGCGGAAAAAAGAATTACATCCTTGACAGTAAAGAATGCGCCGATTTTCTCGAGCCTCTCGGTATAACTGATAAATACGGAAGAGTCTTTGACAAAAAGCAGGCGAAATACCGTCAGATAAACAGGTTTACCGAGCTTTTGGACGACGTATATGAAAAACTTCCTGCTGAGGGCGAATTGACTGTTTGCGATCTCTGCTGCGGAAAAAGTTATCTCACATTTGCCGTTTATTACTATCTGACGCATATCAGAAAACGTAAAGTTGCTATGTTCGGTGTCGATCTTAAAAGCGACGTTATCGGTTTTTGCAGCCAACTTAAAGAAAAACTTGGTTTTGACGGTTTAAATTTCATATGCGGAGATATAAATAAGTTTGAGACAGGCAGGGAAGTTGATCTTGTGATTTCACTTCACGCATGCGACACGGCGACAGACGTCGTTCTCGCGTATGCTGTCAATCATAAAGCAAAGGTCATTCTCTCGACTCCGTGCTGCCACCACGAGGTATTCGAACAACTGAAGACAATTGGGCAGAAAGAAAATATGGCCGATACAGAATCCGTATCTCCCAACTTATCTTTTCTTTTGAAAAATTCTATACTGAAATCTAAATTTACCGACGCACTGACGGATTCTATGCGGTGTCTTATGCTTGAAGCAAAAGGGTACAGTACCGAGGCAATCGAGCTGATCGACCCGGAGGAAACTCCGAAAAACGTTATGATAAGAGCGATACGTACCGGAAGAAAAAATATGAAGTCTCTCGAGGCGTATCGGAATGCTCAGAATTATTTCGGACTTGACACTACTTTATCAAAATTACTTGACTCTAAAGAATAATAATTATATAATTAATTAAACGGACTTACCGTAAAAGAGAGGAATTAATTATGAAAAAAATCAGAATCGGTATCATAGGATGCGGCGGTATCGCCAACGGAAAACATATGCCTTCTTTAAAAGTTCTTCAGAAGGAAGGAAAGGTTGAAATGGTCGCTTTCTGCGACATAATTGAGGAAAGAGCAATCAAAGCATGCAGAGATTACGGAGTTGAAGGCGCAGAAGTATACGTAGATTATAAAGATCTTCTTAAAGATGAAACTATTGATGTCGTTCATGTATGTACTCCGAACCGTTCACACAGCTTTATTACGGTGGACGCTCTCGAATCAGGGAAAGACGTAATGTGCGAAAAGCCAATGGCAATCAATTCGGTTGAAGCAAAGAAAATGCTTGACGCAGCAAAACGCATCGGTAAACTTCTGACAATAGGTTATCAGTCAAGGCAGAGAAACGATTCTCAGCTTATGAAACAGGAATGTCTCGACGGAACTTTCGGAGAAATCTATTTTGCAAAGGCTATTGCAATCCGCCGCCGTGCTGTTCCCACGTGGGGAGTTTTTATGAACGAATATGAGCAGGGAGGAGGCCCTCTTATCGATATAGGAACACATGCCCTTGACCTGACTCTCTGGATGATGAACAATTACAAGCCGAAAATGTGCTTGGGGACGACTTACCACAAGCTCGGAAAGCTTCCGGCGGACCTGCAGGGAAATGACTGGGGAGTATGGGACCCTGATAAGATGACAGTTGAGGACTCCGCATTCGGATTCGTAGTAATGGAAAACGGAGCTACGGTAATTCTTGAATCTTCCTGGGCACTCAATTATGCCGATCCGCGTGAAGCAATTACAACGATCTGCGGCACTCTCGGAGGCGCGGATATGCTGGACGGACTACGTTTTAACGGTGTTAAACATTCCAGAAAATTTATTACAAAGCCCGATCTTTCTGCGGGAGGAGCCGCGTTCTATGACGGAGACGCCGGTGAAAGCATGTCGGTTAAGGAAGCAAGACAGTGGATTAATGCCGTGATCAATCGTACTCAGCCATGCGTTCTTCCTGAACAGGCTTATACCGTGACCCGAATTCTCGAGGGAATTTACGAATCGGCAAAAACAGGAAAAGCTTTTTATTTCGATAATTAAACAAAAACATCCGTCTGAAAACTACATGGCTATTAGATTATTACAAAACGGTCGGATTGATGCATAATAAAATAAAACGCACCAAAAGGTGCGTTTTATTTTTGTTTTATTATCCGAATGCAACCGCCAGAACAAACAGTATCTGAAGCAGGAGCAATGCCGGAATTGTAACGTAAAATTTCGCATGGCGTATCTTGTGCCTGAAAACAAGCATTCCGATCAGTGCTCCGGCTGCTCCGCCTAGAAGAGCGGAGATGATAAGCCATAATTCCGGAATTCTTGACTGCTTTCCTTTTGCCAGTAATTTGTCTATCCCGAACACAGCAAAGGCAATCACGTCCATAACGACCATAAATATCCATATGAAGGTCAAAGCTTTTCCAAATACGGTGTTTTGCCAGCTGAACGCCGTCACGGCGTCGTTCCACATTCCCTTAAAGTATATCGCCGGGCTTTCTTTTGCGAAAACGATGCAGAGAACGGCAAGCGCAAGATGTACTAATATAAGCACGCCGTAAAGAACGCTTCTCCAGAACTGTTCGCCTTTTTTATGAAATTTGACCCAACCGATGAAAGCCCCGAGACTTCCTCCGAGCACGGCAAAAATCAGCATCAGAACAAACGGATATCTGTTTTTACCGTGAGCAACACGGTTCTCATCTTCTCCGCAAAGAGTAAATGCAACGATATTGAAAGCGACGATCCATATGAACGTTAGTAAAAGGTGTTTGCCGAAAAAACTTCCCAAAGTTGCAAACGGTTCCATAAATTCTCCTTAAATCTGAATATAACCAATCTTTTTGTATACTTTACGGAGGGTCTTCTGAGCGAGATAAAGCGATTTTTCAGCGCCTTCTCTCATAATCTGTTCAAGATAACTCTTATCTTTCATAAGCTTGTCAAATTCCGCCTGGATAGGCGAAAGTTTGTCGGCTACTGTCTCGCCGACGGCAAGTTTGAAATCACCGTATCCTTTTCCTTCAAACTCTTTCTCGATTTCAGGTATTGTTTTGCCTGTGAAGCAGGAGTAGATATTGATAAGGTTGTTTATGCCGTCTTTGTTTTCTCCGAAACGAACGCACGCTTCCGAATCAGTTACGGCACGTTTGAATTTTCTGATTATATCGTCACGTTTTTCGAGTATAGCGATAAATCCGTTGACGTTTGAATCGGATTTGCTCATCTTTTTTGTCGGATCGCTGAGAGACATGACTTTTGCAGAGGATTTAGGAATAAATCCTTCCGGAACCGTGAAGACGGGTCCGTAAATCTGGTTGAATCTTTCTGCGATATCCCGGGTGAGCTCTATGTGCTGTTTCTGGTCCTGCCCGACCGGGACGAGATTGGCCTGGTAAAGTAAAATGTCAGCAGCCATAAGGGAAGGGTACGTAAACAGACCGGCGTTTACGTTATCCGCGTGTTTTGCAGATTTATCTTTGAATTGCGTCATTCTTGAAAGTTCTCCGAACTGTGTATAGCAGTCAAGTATCCATGCAAGTTCTGCGTGGCAGTGGTTATGTGACTGAACGAACAGAGTTGCTTTCTCCGGTGAAATTCCGGATGCGATATAAGTCGCAAGAGTTTCGTAAGTGCGTCTGCGAAGTTCTGCAGGTTCCTGACGGACGGTAATGGCATGCAGATCGACAACGCAGTAAATGCAGTCGTAATCATCAAGCAGGTTTTTCCAGTTATTGATTGCCCCGAGGTAGTTTCCGATAGTAAGCATGCCGCTCGGTTGGATTCCTGAAAAAATAATTGGCTTTTTTTCGATATTGTTTAAAGTGTTTTCCATAATTGTTTTCCTGATTTATTAATCAATGTTATTCCCAGTATTTTCTGTCCAGACTTCTCAGCTGGATGGCTTCTGCAATGTGCTCTGCTTTTATAATTTCGCTGTTATCAAGATCGGCAATCGTTCTTGCCACTCTGAGTATCCTGTCGTGACCTCGGGCAGATAGACCGAGAGAATTGAATGCCTCACGGAAAATTTCTTTTCCGTCGTCATCCATAATGCAGTATTTTTGAACCATTGCAGGCGTGAGCTGACTGTTGGAGTGAATGCTCAGTCCTTCGGATTCAAATCTGTTTTTTGCGAACAGCCTTGCTTTTTCAACGCGTTCCCTGATAGGCGCAGAAGGTTCCGAACTACCCTGAGACGACATTTCATCAAACGTAAGAGGAGGAACTTCTATTTGAATATCTATTCTGTCCAGCAGCGGACCGCTGATTTTTGACATGTATTTTCTGATATCCTGAGGTTTACAGGTACATTTTTTTGTCGGATGCCCGAAATTGCCGCATTTGCATGGATTCATCGCGCATACAAGCATGATGTTGCAAGGGAATCTGCATCTTCCCGCGGCTCGGGTTATAGTGATTTCTCCGTCTTCAAGCGGCTGACGCAGCGCCTCTGTCACGTTTTTCGGAAATTCCGGAAGCTCGTCAAGAAACAGTACGCCGTTATTGGCCAATGATAATTCTCCGGGCATCGGATTTGTTCCGCCTCCTGAAAGAGAAACGGCAGACATTGTGTGGTGAGGAGCTCTGAAGGGTCGTTTGGTAACGAGAGCGTCGTCTGAATCGAGAATACCGGCAATTGAGTGAACTTTTGTCGTTTCAACTGCTTCTTCAAATGTCAATTCCGGAAGAATGGAAGGAATTCGTTTTGCGAGCATGCTTTTACCGGTTCCCGGAGGGCCGATCATAAGGATATTATGACCTCCTGCGCATGCAATTTCCAATGCTCGGCGGGCATTTTCCTGACCTTTGACGTCTTTGAAATCCGGCATAGCCCGTCTGTCAAGTTCCGCTTTGTATTCTTTATCGTCAAAAATAACTCTTTCGAGCGGTTTTTTACCGTTGAAATGATCTACAAGTTCTGCTACGTTGTTTACGGGATATGCTTCAATAGAATTCACGACAGAGGCTTCTTTCACGTTTCCTGCAGGGACGAAAACCTTTTTTATTCCTGCTTCTGCAGCCGCAAGGCACATACACAGAACTCCGTGAACGTTTCTGACTTCTCCGGAGAGAGATAGCTCGCCGATAAAACAATATTCTGATAAATCCGCTCTGACTGTTCCTGATCCTGAAAGAATTGCCATCAGGATCGGAAGATCGAGAGCTGAGCCGGTTTTCTTAAGATCTGCGGGTGCAAGATTCAGTATAATAGACGCGTCCGGAAATTCAAAACCGCTGTTTTCAATTGCGGCGCGGACTCTCTCTTTAGCCTCTTTAACTGCATTGTCCGGGAGACCTACTATTTCAAAATCAGGAAGTTTGTCGCATACTTCGCATTCCACGGTGATTGGGTATCCTTCTACCCCGAAAAGCGCTGCTCCGAATAATTTTGTAAGCATTCATTTCCTCCCATTTCTACAGTTATCTTATAAATATTATCATAATAATTTTTAAAAGTCAATAGAAATATCGGCCCGTCGTCAAACGGACCGATATTAGTTTATCATGTTTATTGTACTTATTTTGAAAGAGTATCGCAGATTTGGTATAGATATCTCATTTCATTAAGTTTGTTCTGGCAGAAATCGAACATTTTTTGCTTTTCTTCATCAGAAAGGCCGGAGAGAAGTTTTTCTTCGTCGACTTTTTTGTAACCTGCGTATCTGCTTTTGAAAAGTTTGTCAAGAGTAAGCGCGTAATTGATCTCGCTCGTGCATATATGACCGCGTCTCTTGCAGACAACAAGATCGGACTTTCCTTCAAGAAGAAGATCTACAGCCTTGATTCCCATCGTAGACGCTAAGACTCTGTCGGCAAGAGTAGGATTTCCTCCTCTTACAACGTGCGCAAGTCTTGCAAATCTGGATTCGATGCCTGTCTGTTCTTCAATACGTTTTGTGAGACCTTCCGCATATCCTACAAGACCTTCGGAGACTACTACGAGGAAATTCCTCTTTCCGTTTGCACGGGATTGTCTCATTTTTTCGATGATTTCTTCTTCACTGAAAGGAACCTCTACTACACACGCTGCGGTCGCTCCGACAGCTATACCTACGTTAAGAGCGATATAGCCGGAATTTCTTCCCATAACCTCGATAACGTCGCATCTTGCGTGCGATTCGCAGGTATCCCTGAGATTGTCTATCATCTTAACAGACGTATTCATAGCTGTATCATAACCGATGGATTCATCTGTGGCGGTGATATCATTATCGATCGTTCCGGGTATGCCGATAGTCGGTATGCCGTGCGAGGAGATATCCGTCGCTCCTCTGAAAGTACCGTCTCCGCCGATAGTTACAAGTCCGTCGATTTTGTATTTTTCACAGTTCCTGATTGCTTTCTGCATTCCTTCTTCAGTTGCGAATTCGGGGCATCTTGCAGAATACAGAACGGTACCTCCCTGATGGATAATATTTGCAACGTCATTTCCGGCAAAGACTTTAACGTTTCCTTCAATTAACCCTTTATATCCTTCATAAATACCAACGACTTCAACTCCGTTTGCGAGTCCGTAGCGTGTAACCGCTCTTACTGCAGCGTTCATTCCGGGAGCGTCTCCGCCTGAAGTCAATACACCGATTCTTCTGAATTTTGGCATAATCAATTCCTCCTGAAGAGATAATTCTCATTTATCTATAATAATACTTTTTTTTCAAAAAATCAATATCTTTAAACTTTATTTATTCAAGTTCAAGTCCATCTGAAGAAAGAAAATCAAACGCCGATCCTCCTCCGGTGATCGGAATATCGGCAATTGAGCCGCATCCTTCGCAATATACTCTTACAAAGCCGTTCATTACAGTGTACTTATAAGAAGCCAGGTTCTTTTTTCTGCATCGACAGTGAATTTTATCTTCTTCTGTAAGTTCCGCGATCATAAATCTCACAACGTCTTCGACGTCCGGGTCTGTTTCTTTTGTTTCGTCGTCGTTTGAATGAAGCTGAGCAAGATCATCAAGCCCCGCGTCTTTCATTATTTTGGCGAGTTCTTCATCTGCGTCCTCAAGAGCATTTTTCACGTCTTTTTCTTTACCGATGAAGCACAGATCGATTCCGGTATATTTGCAGGAAAGTTTTATAACGTCGTTCTCCATATTGAATAAAGCGTCTTTATTCAGCAGATAGCTGTGAGGTTTGTTGCATACGATACAGGGAACTACAATTCTGATTTTTTTATCTGTGGTATAAGTCAGGGTCATGTCAGACATACCGCAGCTGCATTTTAGCTTAAGCATGTCGCCTGACAGTTTGAAAACTCCGACGATGCTCATAACGCCGGAACCGCATTCCGGACATCTGTAAGCTATGGTCGTTTCTGTTTGATTGCTTTTCATTTATTACTCCGATTATTGTTCGTTTATAACGTATGAAGACTGTTGCAGATTCTCGGTTTCTTCGGCAGGAAGATATTTGGTAATATCGTAATCTTTAAATTCCAGATATGAGTCGTAGATCGGAAGAGAGAGTGTGACCTGATATTTCTTGCCCTGATAAAACCTCAATGGATTTCCAAGATTTATATTATTTATGTAATAGACGTTGAGATAAACCATATCTGCTTCCGAAAGATCTACGTCTTTAAAAACTAACCTTCTGTATTCATAAGTAAATCTGGAAAGGGTCGTGTAGGAATACGTTGTTTTGTAATCTCCGCCGAGGAATTCAAGCGCAAAGAAAAACGGTTCTTCCTCAACCTCTTTAAGGTTTAAAGCACTTTTCAGCGATTCTATCGCTTTTCTGTTATATCTGACGGTTATTTCTAATTCTTTCGAAGATGGAATATATATCATATTGCTGAACGAAAACGTTCCGTCTGACGTAATATCATTATACGTTACACGTTCATATTGAGCGACTCCGTTGCTGTCTTTAAGACCTGTCGGTCTGTTATATGAGACAAGCTCGTAAGAATATGCTTTGAAGCCGCTTGAGTTTTCATTATAAGCGGTTACTGTATCCTGCGTCCATATGAATTGCTTCGCGGCTTTCGGATCGTTTTTTATGAACATTCTGAAGAAAAGCAGTCCGATAACAAGAACGATTACTGCAAAAACTATCCACTTAAAAACAGTCCCGACGGGCGAAGACGGCTTTTTTTCTTCCGGATAATAATCGGTTTCCATTATATTGTTGTCCATAGCGTAACCTCCGTTCCTTTATATTTTACCACTTTTTTGCATAAATTCAAGTATTGCATTATTATTAGATTTTTTTATTTTTAATTATATTGATTTTTAATAGTATAAGTGATATAATACAATGAATTTTTGTTGTCAAATGAATTGGTTGAAAGTGAGAATCAGATATAAAAACTTTTTTCATTAATCTCGGAAATTATTTATTGACTTTTCTGAAATATTTTCTGAAGGGCTTTCACTTTGTATTTACTTTAATGCGTAAGTACAGAGACGTATTTTTTGCAATAGGTTTTTTGGCCCCGAAAAAAACGTTTCCGGATACATTAAATAAACACAAATACGGAATAATCATTTCTGCCCGTAATGAAAGCCTTGTTATCGGAAATCTGATAGATTCCATACATAAGCAGGATTACGGAGAAGAAAATCTGACGATATTCGTTGTCGCGGACAACTGCACCGACAACACCGCCGAAATCGCCCGTTCGATGGGCTGCGTCGTTTATGAAAGATTTGATAAGGCTCATGCAAGAAAGGGATATGCGCTTGAATATCTCTTTGAACAGATAGAAAAAGATTACGGGATAAGAAGCTTTGACGGTTATGTGTTTTTCGATGCGGATAACTTGCTGTCGAAAGATTTTATTACACAAATTAACAAACCTTTCGATCAGGGATCGTCAATCGTGGTCGGATACAGGAATACAAAGAATTTTGACAGAAATTTTATAAGCGCAGGATACGGTATACACTTTTATACTTCAACGGTTATGTATCATCGTCCGAGACTGTGGCTCGGGCTCAGCACTCATATTGCCGGAACCGGATACCTTGTTTCATCTGAAATACTGAAAGACGGATGGCATCACACCTGTCTGACAGAGGATACAGAATTTACTTTGACTTCAGTCGCTGAAGGCGAAAAAATAGTTTTCTGTGAAGACGCAGAATTTTTTGACGAGCAGCCTTACGAACTCAAAGTAATGATCAGGCAGAGAATGAGATGGGTCAAGGGACGTCTCTTCGCTTTTCTTACAAACTGCGGTAAACTTCTTTCGGGCATTAAACAGCTTGGAAGAAAAGGCTTTTCCTGCTACGACATGTTCGTTTATTCATTTCCTTCGAGTACTTACTACGGATTCAGATCTTTTGTATGTCCGATTCTGAAATACACTTTCGGATTCTTCTGGTCTCTTTTTACCGCAAAAGGAATTACTTCCGCAGCGGGAATAGACGGTTCTGCGTCTGCAGGAGTATTTATGGCTTTCTGGATTTTTATTGAACCGAAAATAAGGAAATGGATACTTAATATAATCAAAAATTCACTTGTTGTGATCAGAGAACATAAAAAAATCAGATGCGGATTTTTCAAACTGATTTTTTATCTGATTCTTTCACCGTGGTTCGACGCAATAGGCGCGCCTCTCGCTATTTTTTCTCTGTTTACAAGTTCTGAGTGGAAACCGATCAAACACGACGAAGCGATTACAATCGATACGCTTCAAAAGCAGTAAAGGAGTAAAAATTGGTATTCGGTAAACATATTAATAAATATTATATCAAATACGCACCGATGCTCCTTCTGGGAATCATTGCGCTTATACTCGTAGATTATTTTCAGTTGAAAGTCCCTGAGTTCTACAACATGCTTATAAACGGAGTCAATAAAGGTGTCGTAGATTACAAAGGAGAACAGACTCCTTTTGACATGCATTTTCTTCTTGAAAATATCTGCAAGCCAATGCTGATGGTAATTATTGCGATGGTCACCGGAAGGTTCTTGTGGAGAGTATGCTTCTTCGGCTCCGCGATAAAAGTCGAGACCGACATTCGCTCAAGAATGTATGCAAGATGTCTTACGCTTTCAAACGCGTATTATCAGAAAAACAAGGTCGGCGACCTTATGTCGCTTTTTACAAACGATCTTGAAACTATCCAGGATTGCTTCGGAGGAGGCATACTGAGCTTTTGCGACGCTCTCCTTCTCGGCTCGCTTGCATTTTATAAAATGATGAGGATGAATATTCTCCTCACGATTCTATCGCTTATTCCTATGGCATTTCTTATGATTGCTGCGAGCCTTCTCGGAAATGAACTTGATAAAAGATGGGACCGCAGACAGGCTGCGTTCTCAAAACTTTCCGATTTTTCGCAGGAGAATTTCTCCGGTATAGCAGTCATAAAAGCATTTGTAAAAGAAGCGAAAGAACTTAAGGATTTTACCAAACTCAACAGAGAAAATGAGAATACGAATCTCCGTTACGTTCGTTTTGAAGCGCTGTTCGATATAATGATAGAATTATTTATTGAAAGCGTTATTTGCGTTATAATTGGATACGGCGGGTATCTTGTTCATAAAGGTGTTTTCAACGCAGGACAGCTTATGGAGTATATATCATATTTCACTTCAATAATCTGGCCGGTTATGGCAATCGCTCAGCTTATAGAGATGAAATCCAAAGGAAAAGCTTCTCTGAACAGAATATCAAAACTTCTCGACGCCGTTCCGGATATTGTCGACGGAAAAGAATTGGACGAGATCAGTTCAATAAAAGGAGATATAGAATTCAGAGATCTTACATTCAGTTACCCGGACAACAGTCTTGAAGTTCTCAGCAAAGTTAACTTTAAAATCGCAGCCGGAGAAAACGTTGGAATAATCGGAAGGACCGGAGCAGGTAAAACTACTATCGCAGATCTGATATTAAGAACGGCAAACGTTCCGGACGGAACCGTTTTCATTGACGGTCACGACATAAACCACATCCCGATCAAGACTCTTCGTGATTACTGCGCATACGTTCCTCAGGACAATTTTCTATTCTCTCAAAAAATCGAAGATAATATTTCGTTCTCGGTTGATGAAAAAGACAGTGAAAAAGTCATTGAAGCCGCAAAACTTGCAGACGTACATGATAATATCGTTTCTTTCAAGGAAGGGTACGCAACGGTTCTGGGAGAACGCGGAATTACGGTTTCCGGTGGTCAGAAGCAGAGAATATCTATCGCTCGTGCGCTGATAAAAAACGCAAGTATTCTTATTCTCGACGATTCGGTTTCGGCAGTTGACGTCAACACGGAGAAGGTGATCCTTGAAAACCTCAGAAAAACAAGGGCGGGGAAAACAACCATCCTTATTGCTCACAGGGTTTCCACAGTTAAAAATATGGACAAGATCATTTTCATTGACGAAGGAAGAATCCTTGACGCGGGAACTCATGATGAACTTTACTCCCGCTGCGATGAATATAGACGGACCGTTGATCTTCAGGCTCTTGACGCCAAGGTCAATAACTGACAGGGGGGTGATTGAGCATGTATGAATATTATCCTTTACTCTTTGTCGGCGGCGTAATCGGTCTTATAACGCTTTGTTTCCTTATCGCTTACCTTGTGATAAGAAAACAGAAGGAAGCCATCGGATTTGACAGAAATATAAAAGACACTGAGATAATGAGGCGCCTTGCCAAGTATGTCAAGCCTTATATACCTCATTTTATTCTTGCGCTTGTTATTACGATGCTTTCCATCACATACGACGTTTTCATTCCGATAATAATCGGTAAAATAGAAGAAATAATCAAAATGTCGTTTGAAATGAGTTCGCTGTACAAGATGATAGTGATCTACATTTTAATAGTGGTGGAATGTCTCCTTGCGTCTTTTTTACAGCGGATTCTTCTTCAAAAAATCGGGCAGAAGATTATTTCGGCAATAAGACTTGACGTTTTTGCTCATATAGAATCTCTGTCACATGAATCTCTGTCGGAAATTCCCGTCGGAAAACTTGTAACAAGAGTTACGAACGACACAAATTCTCTTTCAATGCTTTTCACCAATATCCTTGTAAATCTTGTGAAAAATGCTTTGATCATCATAGGCATCATAGTAGCGATGCTTACCGTTAACGTTGAGCTCACTCTTATGATCCTATGCTTCGTGCCTTTTATCGCATTCTTTACAGTTGTCTTCAGAAAATTCTCCAGAAAGGCATACAGACGCGTCAAAGACGCCACAACGGATATAAATACTTATCTCTCCGAGCATTTGTCCGGTATGAAGATTATTCAGATTTTTAACCGTGAAGAAAGTGAAAGAAATGCCTTTGAAAAGGCAAACCGCGGTCTTATGAGAGCAAAAGAGAGTGAAATATTTGTCTTCAGTATATTCAGACCGCTTATATACATGATTTTTATTGCCTCTGAACTTTGTCTTATTTATTTTGGAGGAATGGGATATATCAAGGACACCGAGTTTCTCGGAGGCGTGATCTCAAGCGGTACGATAGTAACTTTTTATATGTATATCGGGGAGTTTTTCCGTCCGATACAGTCGCTTGCCGAACAGTTCAACTGGCTTCAGTCCGCTTTTGCTTCGGGCGAAAAAATATTCTCGATGCTTGACAGGCCGATAACTATTCAGGACAGTGAAGGAGCGATCGAAGTTGATCATATCAACGGCGATATAGAGTTCCGCAACGTATGGTTCTCATACGTCCCGGGAGAGTGGGTACTGAAAGACGTCTCCTTTAAGATAAACGCCGGTCAGACCGTCGCCTTTGTCGGAGCAACCGGTTCCGGAAAAACCACAATTCTTTCCCTGATATGCAGAAATTACGATATAGAAAAAGGTCAGATTCTCATTGACGGAAGAGATATTAAAGATTATAAAATTTCATCTCTCAGAAGTCACTTCGGTCAGATGCTTCAGGACGTGTTCCTCTTCTCAGGAACAATAAGGTCAAATATTCTTCTCGGACTTGAAGGCGTCAGCGACGATGAGATAAACCGTGTCTGCAAATACGTCAATGCAGACAGATTCATCGATAAGCTTGAGCATGGCCTTGACGAAGAGGTCAGGGAGCGCGGAGCGAATTTCTCTGCCGGTCAGCGCCAGCTGATTTCATTTGCCCGTACTATAATACATAAGCCCGAAATTATGATATTGGATGAAGCTACGTCAAATATCGATACAGAAACGGAAGTGCTTATTCAGGACAGCATCGAAAAGATGATGAACATTGGAACAATGCTTATCGTTGCGCACAGGTTGTCTACAATAAAAAATTCCGATAACATTCTCGTTATGTCTGAAGGTCAGATTATCGAACATGGAAATCACGAGGAACTTCTGGCTCAGCATGGGAAATACTACGATCTTTATACTCTTCAGTCATTTAAAGAAAAAATGAGGGAAGATAAAACTCTTGATTAACACGGTGGTATTATGAAAAATGCTAAGTTGTTTTTGAATCGTTCATTTAAAATCGGTAACGTCGAAAGAAATCTTTTCGGAGCTTTTGCAGAGCATATGGGCCGCTGCATATATGAAGGCATCTACCAGCCCGGAAACCCGAATTCCGATGAAAACGGTTTCAGAAAAGACGTTATCGAACTTGTAAAAAAACTTGGGATTACTCTTGTCAGATATCCGGGCGGAAATATGGTTTCCGCGTACAAATGGGAAGACGGTATCGGTCCTTTGGAAAAAAGACCGGTCAGGCTTGAGCCTGCCTGGAAAAACATAGAGGACAATTCATTCGGTACTAATGAATTTATCGAATGGACCAAAAAGACGGGAATAACCCCGATGCTTGCGGTAAATCTTGGCACAAGAGGAATCGAAGACGCTGCAAATTATCTTGAATACTGCAATTTTCCCGGAGGAACTGAACTTTCCGATCTTAGGGTAAGTCACGGTTATAAAGAACCGCATGACGTCGTTTACTGGTGCCTCGGAAATGAAATGGACGGCCCATGGCAAATCGGTCACGTTGACGCTAAATCATACGGAAGTATTGCCCAAAGGTGCGCAAAATTATTCCGCGATATAGATTCAAGAGTAAAACTTGCCGCGTGCGGAAGCGCTGGAAGCCGTCTTCCGACGTTCGGAGAATGGGACGAAACCGTTGCCGAAATATGCTACGATTATATTGATTATATTTCCGTTCACACTTATTTCGATAACAAATGTAAAACCGAAACTGATACGCAGGAGTATCTCGCAAGCAGTATCGATTTTGAAAAACAGATAAACTCCGTTATCGCAGCGTGCGATTATGCGGGAGTTAAGAAAAGATCAGATAAAAAAATAATGCTTTCTGTTGACGAATGGAACGTAGTTTACAGGCCGCACGGAAAGAATCCTCCGGATGAGATCTGGACAAAAGCTCCTCATCAGATAGAGGACGTTTACGATCTTGAAGATGCACTTGTCGTAGGAAGTATTCTTCAGACAATGATCAATCACTCTGACAGAGTTAAAATCGCGTGTATCGCTCAGCTTGTGAACGTTATTGCTCCTATTATGACGTCGGACAGTTCGGCATGGGCACAGACTATTTTTTATCCGTTCAGCGATTGCAGCAGGTATGCCCGCGGAGTATCTCTCAGGACCGTTTCTGAATGCGAAAACTATTACAGCGCAAAAAGGAAAACCGAAGTTCCGTATATCAACGCGTCTGCGGTGTACGATGAAGAAAACGGAAGACTCGCTCTTTTCCTGCTCAACAGAGACCTGTATGACGACTGTATGATATCAGTTAATCTGTCCGGTTTTTCTGCAAAAAAAATAATCAGCCACACGGTGCTGAATAATGAAAATATCAAAGCAGTGAATACCGAAGAGTCTCCTGAAAACGTAAAGGAAAATTACGTTGAATACGACGTCATTCATTCCGACGGAACGCTTGACGTTAAACTCGAGAAACATTCATGGAATACTGTTCTGATTGAATTATAAAAAATATGAACGATAAAACAGAATTACTGAAGAATTTTATCAACGAGTCTGAAAATATAGTTTTCTTTGGCGGCGCGGGCGTCTCTACCGAGAGCGGCGTTCCTGATTTCAGAAGCAAAAACGGTTTATACAATCAGCATGACGTCAGATTTGAGAATTATACTCCCGAATATCTGCTCAGTCATGAATGTCTTGTAAATGAGCCTGAGGTATTTTTTGAATTTTACCGTCAGAAAATGGACACGAGGAAGATAAAACCGAATGCTGCTCATTATTATCTCGCGGAACTTGAAAAATCCGGAAAACTGAAGGCAGTCGTAACTCAGAATATTGACGGTCTTCATCAGCTTGCCGGAAGCAAGAACGTTTATGAGATCCACGGAACGACAAAAAGAAATTACTGTGTAAAATGCAAAAAAGAATATCCGTCAGACTATATTTTTGAATCACAAGACAGCATACCGCGCAGCGGATGCGGAGGTATAATACGCTGTGACGTTACTCTCTATGGAGAATCGCTTCCTGAGGATGCCGTTGAAAATGCAATATCAGCTATTTACGACGCAGATATGCTTATTGTCGGAGGAACTTCGCTCAGCGTTTATCCTGCGGCCTCTTTTATCAGATATTTTCACGGAAAGCATCTTGCTGTCATAAATCTTGATTCTTTGAACTGTCTGCGCAAGGGAAGAGATGATATTGAAATCAATCTTCCGATAGGAAAAGTCTTTTCCGAACTTCTTGAATAATAACACTGCGGCGCTTGCTTGAGAGCATGCGCCGCTTTTTCTTTTATTCGATTTTCATCATCCGGTATCCGACACCTATGTGAGTTTGGATATACTGGGGAGAATCCGGATAAGATTCCAGCTTCTTTCTGAGAGTCGCCATAAAAACTCTTAAAGATGATACGTTGTTTTCCCAACTGTTTCCCCAAACCTTCTGAGTAATGAAAGTGTGTGTCAGAACTTTCCCGACGTTCTGGGACATAATGTAGAGCAGTTTATATTCGATTGGAGTCAGATGAAGCTCCTCATCGCCTATAAACGCGCATCCTGCGGCGTAGTCGATTTTTAATTTTCCGTTAATGAAAATCGAATCGTTTCCGCCTGAGTTTGCCTGAATGATTGATAGTCTTCTGACTGTAACGCGAATACGTGCGAGCAGTTCCTCCACGGAAAACGGTTTTGTCAGATAATCGTCCGCTCCGCTGTCGAGAGCGTCTATTTTATCGCTGTCTTCACTTCTTGCGCTTATAACGATGATAGGCATATTTGACCACGTACGTATGTTTTTTATAACTTCAACTCCGTCTGTGTCCGGAAGTCCAAGATCAAGAAGCGCAATATCCGGATTACAGGTCGAAGCCTGGCGGATTGCATCACTGCCGTTACCGGCTACTATATATTTGTATTCGTGTGCTTTTAGTGTCGTTGTTATCAGATTGCGAACCGAAGGATCGTCCTCGACAACAAGTATTTGTAATTTATTCATTGATAATATCCTCTTCCAAAGGAACTGTAAAAGTAAATACGCAGCCGTGGGGAACGTTATCGGAAAGGGTTAGTTCTCCGCCGTGAGCATTGATTATTGACTTGCAAAGGTAAAGCCCAAGCCCGAGACTTCTCCGGCTGTCTGCTATTTTATTGTCTCCGGTATAAAACATCTCAAAGACGTGCGGTTTAAGAAGATCAGGGATGCCGTTTCCGTTATCAGAAACACTTACAGAGACGAAATGATCTTTCTTTTCCGCGGTAATGTTGATTTCCGAGTCTGAGGGAGTATATTTTACCGCGTTATCAACAAGATTTATAATGACTTGAACGATCAGCTTTGCATCCATGCGTGCAAGCAGAAGATCATCTTTGCAGGTTACGGTTATAACGTGTTCTGCGCCTTTTCGGTTGATATGCCGCATAGCTTCATCTATAACTTCATCCATAAGCTGCACCGACATATTGAATTTCATTTTTCCTTCTTCAATTCTTGTTACGGAAAGCAGATTTTCAACCAGGCTGATAAGCCATTGAGAATCGTCGAAGATATCTGTAAAGATCTGCACTCTGGTTTCATCGTCCAGTTTGTCATAATTCGAAAGAAGATTACCCGCATTTCCGGAGATTGAAGTCAGTGGAGTTCGTAAGTCGTGGGAAATAGTGCGAAGAAGATTGGCTCGGAGCTGTTCGTTTTTTGCAAGGACGGCGGCAAGTTCTTTCTCGTTGGCGTTGCGGTTGTTGTCAAGCGCAAGAGCGCATTCTCCGATAATTGATAGCAGCATACTGTTTTCAAAAGAATCCAGATGTTTTCCATTGACGTGTATACCAACTACGCCGTAAACGTTGTTATTTATGCGGATAGAAACGTACAGGCACTTTGCTTCGTTCATTATATCCGTTGTCGAACCTGCGCGCTGCCGGTTTTCGAACGCCCATTGAGCGGTATTTCTTTCAACGGGAAGGAACATACGGTCGCCTTCTATGGTTTCTGATTCTGAAGGAAACAGGGAACCTTTGGCCAGTTTGTTGCCTTTTGCCGAGTACATAACGACTGATTTGTTAAGAAGTTTTACAAGCTGTGTTGCGGTTATATTGAAAATATCGTCGTTGTTATGCACTTTTTGAAGAAGCTGGTTTGTGTCAAGAAGAACTTTGGTTCTGAATGCAGCCTGAGCTGACAGTTTAGCCTGTGATTTGAGTTTTGAGGCCAGAGTACCTGTGATGACTGAAGCCGCAAGCATTATTGCAAAAGTTACGGTATATTTTGAATCGTATGCATGGAAGGTGTACCTCGGTTCTGTAAACAGAAAATTAAACAGCATAACGCTGAGCAGTGAGCTGATTACGCCGCAGAGATATCCCCTGGTAAACAGAGAGGTAAGCAGAACTCCGAGAATATATACCGGGATTATATTTGAATCCGTAAAATTCAGGTGGTAAAGGCCGAAACTGATTAGCGTCGTAATCGCAAGAATAATAAACGTGACAGGAAGATCTTTCGGCTGAGGTATCAGACTTTGCAGAAAGGTGTAAGGCTTTTCTTTGTACTTTGTATCAGCAGAACTGTCCGGGATTATATAAATATCAAGCCCCGGAGCAATCATTGTCAGCTTTTCGGTAAGCGTCGGCTTGCTCCAGAAGTGTTTTCTCTTTACGTTGCTTCTGCCGATGACTATTTTTGTGACTCCGGAAATACGGGCGAATTCTGCTATCTGCAGAGAAACGTCTTCACCGTAAACCGTGGTTATATTTGCTCCCGACTGCTCGGCAAGACGGATGTTATATTGAAGACGTTCCTTGCTTGCGTCGTCCATCTTATCAGAGTTTGGCGTTTTTACGTAAAGCGCAGTAAAGATTCCTCCGAAAGCGGACGACATTTTTGCAGCGGTTTTAACTATTTTTGCGTTTGAAGGCGAGGCGGAAAGACAGACGAGAATATGTTCTTTTCCGCTGTTTTCATTCTGATCTTTGACCATTTTTTCACCTCCTGACGTTTTTATTATAACAAATTATAATAGAAATGTCTACCTTATATTTTCCGGTCGGTTTCCGTTACGTCCGATAATTCCATTTTGTCTCCGTCATAAAGAATTATACGGGTGTTTTTATGTTGTTCGCGAAATTTTCTGATCTCATTTTCCACTTCTTCTCCGGACATTTTTTCGGTGAGGATAATACACGACGGTTCTTCTTTTTCTCTGTCATTCTCAATGTCTTTTCTGCTCTCGCAAATATATTTGTCTAGTCGTTTCATAAGAAAATAACAATAAACAAACAGTCCGAGAAAAGACAAAACGATAATTATATCTCTGAAAACGTTCATTCTCTCACCCCGTTTTCGGTGCTGACTTTAAATGCGGAAACATTTCTGCATTGCCTTGTACTCTCCGAGGACAAGGAGAGTCTGCTCTCCGGAAAGGATCGTTTCAGGCGTGATAGACAGAGAGAGCTTTCCGTCTTTTTTTACTGCCACAACAGTGATGTTGTATTTTCTTCTTATATCAAGCTGCCCGATGCTGAGACCTTCCCAGTCTTTTGGGACGTTGACCTCGAATATTGAATGAGTATCATCAAGTTCAATGTAATCGAGAATATGATTTGAACTGTAGCGAATTGCCGCCCATTTTGCGACTTGCTTTTCAGGGTATAGAACTTCATTCGCGCCGTTTCGCAGAAGGAACTTTGCCTGTCCGTCCTGTTCAGCTCTTGATACGACGTATTTTGCTCCAAGTTCTTTAAGAGAGTACGTGGTTTCGAGGGAACTTTGAAAATCATCTCCTATTGCAACTATGCAGACGTCGTAATTATCTATTCCGAGAGTACGGAGAAAAGCTTCGTTCGTGCTGTCACCGATCTGCGCGCTTGTAACTATGTCGATCGCA
>JAEEGL015969473.1_pt1 | contig 39617 bp, 40 predicted proteins | sample 9134231 | NCBI WGS metagenome assembly JAEEGL01 (sample SAMN16246548, study PRJNA631951) | gut metagenome | biome: gut microbiome; feature: rumen; material: fiber-attached | host: Bos | place: Iran: Karaj | collected 2018-10
CTTAGTATTTATATATAAAAAGAATGTCTTTAAAAGACATTCTTTTTATGTATTTAATAGCTTATAATTTTTAGTCTTTTATACCAAAAATAAGCTTTACAAAACCCCTTAAAAATTTAGGCACTTTTTTTACAACAATTTTCATTTTACACTCTCCTTTATTTTAGCATGCTAGCCAAATTAAACCCAATATGCACAACGCTACACCAATTATAAATAACCAGCCTGTTATCGGAAGTAACAAAACCATTAAAATTCCTATGCCAAAACCTATTAAGCAAACACCTATTGTCTTTTTTAGCAGTCTCAACATAATCTATTACCTCCTTTTGTATATTATATTAATCTTGATAAAAAATGTGAAAATAATTGAATGAAGGATTTAGATGAGGAAAAAAATAAAAAACCCTGACGAAATAATAAAATTATTAAAATCAGCTTATCCAGAAGCTACTTGCAGTTTAGATTTTAACACTCCATTTGAAGCTGTTGTTTCTGTTATACTTTCTGCACAATGTACAGATGAAAGAGTTAATAAAACAACGCCTTCTCTTTTTAAAAGATGTAAATCTATTGAAGATTTTGCAAATATTGATTTAGAAGAATTAGAAAAAATAATTCACCCTTGTGGTTTTTATAAAAATAAAGCACAAAATATAAAAAAATGTGCTAAACAAGTTTTAGAAAACTTTAATGGAAAAGTTCCTAATACTATGGAAGAATTAATCTCTCTTGCAGGTGTTGGTAGAAAAACTGCAAATGTTATTATGCTAGAAGTTTTTAATTCTCCTGTCGGAATAGCTGTTGATACACATGCAAAACGTGTTTCTAATAGAATTGGATTGAGTAAAGAATCTTCTCCTGAAAAAATCGAATTAGATTTACTTAAAATATTCCCTCAAAAATATTTAAAGGATGTTAATCATCTTTTTGTATATCATGGAAGAAAAATTTGTGATAGTCGCAAGCCTAAATGTGATATTTGTCCAATTAATCATTTATGTGATACATATTTAAGTAAATAAAAATTGTATATTTTCCTATTTTTATCTAATACTATTCTATAGAGGTGATATTTTGACAAATATTAATTGTACAAGTAATTGTATTTATCAAAAAGATCGGAAAATGTTGCTTAGATAAAATCACTCCAAAACCAGTTATTTCATGTTCAAATTGTATGTATTTTTTAAACACAAAAAAACAATGATTTTTTTGTGTTTTTTTTGTGTTTTCAATTGACAAAAATTAAATAAAGCTATATCATTTATATATATTTTTATGGAAGGAGAGACAATAAATATGTCTAAAAAAAGTTTAAGAATTTTTTTAATTTTAGTAACAGTTTTAAGCTTAATATCAACATTTAGTTTTGCAACAGATGATACACCTCTTCTAGTTAGTACTAATGAAAAAGTATCTGATGAAGTAGATGGTGAAACATCTGAAGAAGTAGTTCTAACAACAGGAGAAGAAGCTGAAGACGGCGTTGTGTCAGAAGATACAACAGGAGAAGATGTCGCTAACTCTGATTCAGAAGCTGCTGACCTTAATGAAGATGTTTATAAAATAGCTACAGATGTTGAAATTTCTGAAACAGTAAATGGAAATGTCTATGTAATTGCTAACAATGTTAAAATAACTGGACAAGTTGGTGGAGATCTTTTTGTTATAGCAAAAGATGTTAATATTGATGGTGGTCAAGTTTATGGTAATGTTTTTGCTATTACAGATTCATTTACTTTAAATGGCTTAATATATGACTTATATGGTCTATGTAAAACTTTAGATGTTAAGTATGATGGTGTTACATACAGAGATTTAAAAGTTTCTTGTGATAACGCAACACTAAATGGAGTAGTAGGAAAAAATGCTAACCTTGCAGTTGGTAACTTATTAACTTTAAAATCTGACTGCATGGTATATGGGGATTTAAATTATTCTTCTCCAAATGGTATAAAAGTAGTTAACAGCTCAGATGAGAGTTCTGATACTGAACTTACAGTAGAAAGCTTAGTTAGTGGAAAAGTAAATCCTGGGAATGTAGGCATAATTGGTTATTTAATAGCATTATTATCTGTACTTGTATTTACTTTAGTTGTTTGGTTAGTAATGACTAAATTTACACCAAAATTCTACGGAAAATTATCAAATGCATCTTTAAAAGAAATGCTAATCTCGCTTCTTGTTGGATTAGTTGCTCCTATAGTTATTGTATTAGCTTCAATAGCCGTAATGTTTACTATTGTTGGCATTCCAGTTGCATTAGTAGTATTAGCTTTATATGCGCTTCTAATTTCAATCAGCTTCTCAGTTGCCGCAATTGCTATTGCTGGAAAATTAGCTGAAAAAGTAAGTGCACTAGCTAAATTAAATAATTTATTAGCAGTTATTATATCTACAGTAGTACTATGGTTATTAACACTAATACCTTATTATGTAGGTTTAGTATTTACAGTATTAATTGCTCTTTTAGGATCTGGATTATTCTTAAAATCATTATATGAAAAAAAAGGAAAATCTAAACCTGCTGCAAAAAAAGCTGAATAAAAAGAAAATGCAAAATAATTAATAAAATTTTTTAAAATAAAGAAATAAAAAAGTGGTTTAAACCACTTTTTTATTTTTCTTATTTCTTGTTCTTTATTTTTTATATATCCTAATTTTATTCTAATTATTCCTTTAGCTGTTTTACAGTTTCTATATAATCTTCAGATTTAATTAATGCAGTTCCAACTACTGCTATATCTGTCCCACTTCTCTTTACATCTGATATATTCTTTAAATTAATACCACCATCTGCTTCTATGTATGTATCTATATTGTTTTTCGTAACATATTCTTTTAATCTTTCTATTTTTTGAATTGTCCAATTAATTAATTCTTGTCCACCTTCCCCTGGTTCTACTGTCATTACTAAACACATATGAATATATGGCAAAAATTCAAATACTTCCTCAATATTTGTGTTTGGTTTTACAGCCAAACCACATTTTATTCCATTGTTTTTTATTTTGTTTATATAATTTAATAATTCTTGTTTATCTTTTACAGCTTCATAATGTATTGTTATATAGCTTGGTTTTAATGGTATATATTGTTCTAAAAATCTATCTATATCCTCTACCATTAAATGCACATCTAATGGCAAATTTGATATTTGCTTTATATTTTCTGCATATTCAAGCATTAATTCTTCTGTATTGTTCTTTACAAATTTTCCATCCATTACATCTATATGAAAATAGTCAATTTTAGCTGTTTCTAAATTATAGAATGATTTCATGGATTTTTCTTTCTCTATTGATAATATTGATGCTGATATTTCTATCATTTTCTTCTCCTTTTAATTTTTATTATTTAATTTTATACAAAGCTCACTATAAATATAGTGAGCTTTTATAATTTTTAATAAACTATAATATATCCTAAATACTAAAATCTACTGTTTGATCTGATGTAGTTAAATCTACTGTTTTAGATAGTTTAGTAACTTTATCGACTATAACTTTGACTTCCTTACTTCCACTTGCTTTCCAGGTTTTTGTAATTGTCTTTTCTGCGCTTCCTTGTGTTACTTCTTCATCATAAATAGTATCTGTTCCAACTACTATTTGAATTGAATATTTTTTCGCAGTAGGTTTTACAGTGTTTGTAACTTCATTTTTATTTTTGTCTTCTTCAGGTGCTACAAATTTAGGTACTTTAACATTTACAGTTACATTATGCTCTTCTGGCCATTTATTTACTGTTATTGTTACTGGTGTTTGTTCATCTACTGTTTTATCAGCTTCTGGTTGTTGTTTTAAAACAATTCCATCTGGTTTTGTTGTATCTGTATCATATCTGACAGTACCTACTGTTAATTCAGATTTTACTAATTCATTTTTTGCATCAGCTTCTGATTTTCCAATAATATATGGCACAGTTACTTCTTTTATTGCTCTTCCTAAACTTACATATATTTTTATTATACTGTTTTTTGCAATTTCTGTATTTTCTACTGGATCTTGTTTTATTACAATACCTTCTTCTACTTTATCATCATTTTCTTCTATTATCTCTGCATCTATAGAAACTTCTTTAAGAATATTTATAGCATCTTCTTTTTTCTCTCCTACAACTTTTGGTATTGTTACCATTTCTAAGCCTTTACTTACTACTAATTTCATCGTTTCAGTTGCATTTATTTTATAATTGTCTTGATATTTTGGTTCTTGAGAAATAACTGTTCCTGCTTCTTTTCCTTCTGGTGAGAATTCTTCTGTTATCTCATATTCTAATCCCAATTCATCAAGTTTAAGTTTTGCTTCATCTAAAGTTATTCCTACTAAACTAGGTACTTGTACTTGTTTTACTCTATTTCCAGTTAATAGTTTGATAGTTCCAAACATTGCGCCAACAAAAACTAGTATACAAATTAAAACTGCAATTAAAATCTTGACCCACTTTTTCATTTTCTTTTTTTCTCTCTTTTCTTTGGTTTCACTCGTGTTTAAATTTTGTGTTATCTCTTTTTCATTCAATTTATTCATTACAACAAAATTCCCATTTGGATTTTTTATTGATTCTCGTAAATCTGTTAGCATTTCTGTTGCTGAATTATATCTTAAATTAGGTTCTTTTTGCATTGCTTTAATTATTATTTTATTAACGCTATCAGGAATTGTATTATTAATTTTTTTAGGTTCTACTGGATTTTCTTGCATATGTTTTAATGCTACTGATACAGGTGTATCTGCATCAAATGGAACTTTTCCTGTTAACATTTCATACATTACAACTCCAAGTGAATAAATATCAGATTTTGCATCTGTATATCCACCTCTTGCATGTTCTGGTGAAAAATAGTGTACTGAACCAATTGTAGCTCCAAATGAAGTTATTGTTGAATTTGATACGGCTTTTGCTATTCCAAAGTCTGTAACTTTTGCTGTTCCATCTTCTGTGATTATAATATTATGTGGTTTAATATCTCTATGAACTATATTATTTCTGTGTGCTATCTCTAGCGCTGATGCTATTTGTATTGCTATATTTACAGTCCATTTCCAAGGTAGTATTCCTCCATCTGTTATTATTTCTTTTAATGTTTTACCTTGTACCAATTCCATTACAATATAGTGTATTTCTCCTTCACTACCTACATCATATATAGATACTATATTAGAGTGTGTAAGACTTGCTGCTGCTTGTGCTTCTATATTAAATCTTTTTACAAATTCAGCATCTGTTGTAAATTCTTCTTTTAATACTTTCACAGCAATATTTCTATTCAAAACATGATCTCTAGCCTTATATACTATTGCCATTCCTCCTGTTCCTATTTTCTCTAAAATTTCGTATCTATTACCTATTAATCTTCCTTCTAAGTTCATTTTCATCTCTCCTCATAAATATATTAACCTAATATTACAATTACGGTTATATTATCAGCTCCACCTGCATTGTTTGCCGCTTCTATTAACTTCTTGTTTGGTTCTTCTAAATTGTTTTTTATTATTTCTAAAATTTCTTCATCTGGTATCATATTTGTTAATCCATCTGAACAGATTAAAAATATATCATTTTCATTAATTGTTTCCACTAATAAATCCGGTTCTACAAAAGGTGTGCACCCGTAAGGCTTTTGTAAGAATATTTTTTTGCGGATGAACTTTTGCCTCATCTCTAGTTATTGTTCCATCATCTATTAATTTTTCTACATAACTATGATCTATTGTTAATTGTTTTGCTTTATCATTTGTTATTTTATATATTCTGCTATCACCAATATGACTTATATATACTTTGTCATCTACTATAAGTGCAATTTCTAGTGTTGTGCCCATTTCTTCTAATGCTGTTATTTCTTTTGTTTTTTCATATACTATCATATTTGCATATTGTGTTGCATCTTTAAGCAGATTAATTATTCCATCTGTATTCAACTCAGTTTTAGAATAATTATTATATATATAGCTTTTAACTGACATTACTGCTAAATTACTTGCAATTTCTCCTCCAGTGTATCCTCCCATTCCATCTGCTAACACACATAATTTAACTTCATCTAAATTTCTGGACACATAGTAAAAGTCTTGGTTCATTTCTCTTGCTTTACCAATGTCTGTACCTGCAAAGACCTTCATATTACCTCCTCTAATTATTTAGGTTCTTCCTTCTTAATTGACCACATGCAGCATCAATATCTGAACCTAATTCTCTTCTTATGGTAGCTACTATTCCATATTCATTTAAATAATCTCTAAATTTAATTATGTTTTCATTTGTACTTTTTGTAAATTTTCCATTCTCTATAGAATTTATAGGGATAAGATTTACATGGCAATTCATTCCTTTTATCAAATTAATTAATTTTTTTGCATCCTCCAAATTATCATTTTTGTCTCTAGCTAATGCATATTCAAATGATATTCTTCTTCCTGTTTTATTAATATAATATTTACAAGCTTCTATTAATTGTTCAATATTATATAAATTATTCACTGGCATAAGTTCGCTTCTCTTTTCATCTGTAGGGCTATGTAGTGATATAGATAGTGTACATTGAATTTGTTCATCAGCTAGTTTATAAATATTAGGAACCAATCCACTGGTTGATACACTAATATGTCTTGCTCCTATTCCTAAACCTTTTGGATTATTAACCATTCTTATTGCTTTTACCACATTATCATAATTATCAAGTGGTTCACCAATTCCCATGAACACTATATTTGATATTCGTATTCCTGTATCTCTTTGAACTGCAAGTATTTGCTCTACAATCTCACCAGCTGTAAGGCTTCTTATAAATGGTATCCCAGTTGATGCACAAAATTTACATCCCATTTTGCATCCTATTTGAGAAGATACACATATTGTATATCCAAATTTATATTGCATTAATACTGTTTCTATTGCATTTCCATCATCTTTAATATCAAATAAATATTTTTTTGTTCCATCTTTAGATTCTTGCTTTTGTAAAATTTCAAAATTCTTAAGCACATATATCTCTTCTAATTTTTTTCGTAATTCTTTTGACAGATTTGTCATACTCTCAAATTCTGTAACATTTTCTTTGAAAATCCATTGAAAAATTTGCTCTGCTCTAAACTGTTTTTCCGTAAGGTTTTCAAGTTCTTGTTTTAATTCGTCTAAATTAAAATCTTTTATGTTTTTTTTCAAAAATGATTCCTCCAATTGCTAATTTATTAATTTATATCACATATTACTATTTTTTTCAATATTTTTATAAAATTGTTGAACCTATCATCCCTGCATCATTATTTAACTTTGCCATTAGTATATCAGGTATAGCATCTTCATTAAATACATATTCTTCTTTTCTTAGTTTTATAAGTAACTTATCCATTATTAAATCCTTATAGAAAACAATGCTTCCGCCTAGAGCAATTGCTTGTGGTTCAAATATATTTATTATATTTGCTAAACCAACTGCTAAACTATCTATATATTCATCTAAAATTTGCTCTGTTACTATATCTTTTTGTTTTAATATTTCAACTATTGCTGGACCTGCCAATTCATAATCTATATTTAAGTCTCTAACTAATCTTTGCTTTAAACATGTAATTGATGCATATGCTTCAAAACACCCTTTATTACCGCAACTACATGTACTACCATTTTTTTCTATTACCATATGTCCTATTTCAAAGGCTTCACTTCTATTTCCTTTTAGCAGTTCATTATTATAGAATACTGCTCCACCTATCCCTGTACCAATTGTAAGCATAACTGCATTATCATATTGAGATAGTACTCCATATCTTTTTTCTGCTATAGCAGCGCTTTTAGCATCATTTCTAACATTAATTTTTACTTCTGGATATATTGCTTGCATTTCTGTTTGCAATTCGAAATATTCAATATTTAGATTATTAGCTTTTTTTATTATCCCATTTTCTTCAATTCCTGGACATGCTATTCCTATTATTTCTATATTTCCTTTTTCTATATTGTTTTTTTGTAATATCTCATTAATTAAAGTATTTATTAATGTTAATATATTTTCTTTTCCTTTTTCGTTTTCATATATATCTTTTTCTAATTTGTATTTTATTTCTCCATTATCAATTAATCCTATCCCTATGTGACTACCACCCAAATCAATTCCTATATTCATATTCATATTACCTCCATATATATTGTATAATATATTTAAAAAAAATAACAGAGAAATCCCAAAATCTCTCTGTTATTTTTTATTATTAATCTATATATGCCGAGAACAAGAATGAACCCATATATACTTGAATTAATGGTACTAAAACTACTAATACGAAGAATATTAATATTATACCTACAATTACATATACCACTTGTGGTAATGCTTTCATTATCTTTTCCATGATGTTATCAATATCAATTTGCATATATTCTACTAGTTTTTCCATCATCTCAGATAAATCTGTCTGCATTCCTATTTTTAACATCTCTGTTATCATTGGACTTGAAAGTCCTGTTTTTTCAAATGGTTCAATCCATGATTGTCCTATTAATATATTATTTATTGATGTTTCAATAACTGACAACATAACGTAGTTGTGTACAACATTTTTACTTACATCTAATGCATCCTGTATTCTCATTCCATTTTGTACATTTAATAATACTGCTCTCATAAATCTTGAGAAATCTAATGCATAAATTAATTGTCCAAATATTGGCATAGTATATTTAAAATAATGCCAATTGTATTTTCCTTTTGGAGTATTTGCATAAGCTACAATAGCTCCTGCAATTCCTAGTATAACAAGAACTGGAATATACCATATTTCTGTTAATCTATCTAGGAAATTCGAAAACCATATTGTTATTTCTGGCAATTCTTCTTTTGTTCCTACCATATCAAATACATTTTGAATTATTGGTATTACAAATATTGTTCCTAAAATTAACATTAATAGAATTGCACTAAATGTTAAAATGTTTGGCACTAATATCTTTTTAATTCTTCTAGTAAGTTCTCCGTTTTCCTCCAAATATTTAACAGCTTGTTGCAATGAAGTTGTTAACGAACCTGATAATTCTCCTACTCTAATCATATTTATGTATATATATGGGAAAACATCTGGATAATATTCCATTGTTGAATACATGTTTTCTCCAGCTTCCAGACCAGCTAACATATCTTCCAATATTTCTTTAAATTTAGGATGTTCTGTACTTTCTATAATTGTATTTAATGCGTGTATGTTATTAAAGTTTGCCTTTTTAAGAAGATAAAATTTTTGTGTAAATACAACTACATCTTTTGGTGTTATCTTATTTGTTTTTATAAGAAAATTTGAAACCTTATCTTTTACAGAAACCTTTCTTTTTAATTTCTTTTTGATAACATTACCATTATTTAAATTTTCAAGCATTTCATCAACATTTTTTACGTTTTTCTTTGTTTTCTGTTTTTTAGTTTTTAATTGAACAATGCTTATTGGCATTAACCCATTTCTTTTAATTTTTCTTATAATAGCATTTTTGCTAGAATCTTCTATTCTGTTCCTAACAACATGCCCATCTTTGGTCATTGCCCTATAAATATATACTGGCATATTATTCCTCCTCTATTCTGCGTTGTTTTTTATTTTTAATTGCATAATCGTTCTATTTAATGTGTCTATGTTCTTTTCCTCTATTTGTGCTTTTGCTTGTTCAAGTGTTATTCTATTTTCAACAAATAATTTTGCTAAAGAATTTATTAAACTAACACTTCCTTTATCTATATTTGTTTGCACTGCATCTTCTATTTCTGACACACTCAATCTTTCTTTTCTTATGCAACCAGCAATAACATTATCAACTACCATTACTTCAGGAACTAAAACTAGTTGTTCATCAGTACCTTTTAATAATCTTTGTGATATTACTAGTTTTAATAATGAAGACATTAAATATTTAATACTTGATTGATCACTTAATGGATAGAAGTTAATCATTCTATCTATTGTTTCTGCACAAGACTTTGTATGTAATGTACCTATAACCAAATGTCCAGATTCTGCCATGTCTATTGCTGCATTCATTGTTTCTTTATCTCTTATCTCTCCTATTACTAATATATCACAATCTTCTCTTAATGAGTTTTTAACACCATCTGTAAAGTTTAAAGCATCTTTCCCAATTCCAACTTCCTTTTGTACAATTATAGATTTGTTAGATGTATGCTTATACTCTATTGGATTTTCAAGTGTTAGTATTTTTTTGTTTTGTTTTTCATTTATCTCATTTATTAATGCATTTAATGTTGTTGTTTTTCCAGAGTTTGTTTTTCCTGTTACTAAGATTAATCCTTGTGGTTGATATGTCATTCTTCTAACTACATCAGGCACACCCAAATCTTCAAATTTGGGTAATTCGTTTCTAATTAATCTTAGTGTAGCAACAGGTATATCTTCTGCTAGTGAAAGATTTACTCTTAGACGAATATCATTGTATTCATAAGATGTATCTAATTTTCTTGTTGCTTTAAATAGTTCATCTTTTTCAACATTACCTCTTATAAAAAAGTCATACATTTCCCACATATCATCTTCAGATAATTCTTCCATCGAATCTATTAGACTTAAATCTCTTGCAATTCTTAAAACTGGTTTGTGATTACATATTAAATGCACATCTGATGCTTCTTTTTTTATTGCCTGATCTAGGATTTTTTCCATTTGTATCATTTCTTATTCCCCCATCTATTTTAAAAAATAAGTAATTTCTTGTCTAATTCTTGAAGTGTAGTTATTCCATGTAAAACTTTCATTACGCCATCAACAGCTAATGGTTTATATCCATTTTCCAATGCATATTTTCTTATTTCTATTGTTGACTCACCATTTACTACCAATTCTTTTAATTCTTCTGTCATTTCTAACAATTCAAATACTGCGATTCTTCCAAAGTATCCTGTATTGTTGCAATATGGACATCCTACAGCATCAAATGTCTTGTGCTTGCTTACATTCTCATTAATCTTATATTTTTCTAAGAATTTGCTTATTAATTCCTTCTCTTCATCTGTAAAATCTCTTTCAACTGCACATTTTGGGCATAATCTTCTTACTAATCTTTGGGATACAGAAAGTCCAAGTGTACTTGCTATATCATAATTAGAAATTCCTAACTTTCTCAATCTTGTAATAACTTCTATTGAATCCATTGTATGTATTGTAGACAATACATAATGTCCTGTTTGTCCTGACTGCATTGCTATTTCTGCTGTTTCTAAATCTCTTATCTCTCCTACTAAAATTGTATCAGGATCTTGCCTTAAAACTGTTCTCAATGAATTTGAAAAACTAGTTTTAGGATCTATTTCAATCTGATTCAATCCAGGAATTCTTATTTCAACTGGATCTTCTATTGTTGTTATATTTACTTCTGATTTATTTAACATATCAATTATACTGTATAAAGAAGTTGTTTTTCCTTCTCCAGTAGGAGCAGCTATTATTGTTATACTATTTCTTCTATCAAATAGTTTTATTGCTTCCTTCATACTGGCTGAAAATCCAAGTTCTTCCATAGACATAATACTCATATTTTTCTTTAATAATCTTAATACAAATTTTTCACCATATATGTTCTTTTGAGATGACACACGAATATTATAGTCCGGATATAATATTATCCTTCCATCCTGTGATTCCTGTTTTTCTTGATGCATATTAGATATCGCTTTTAATCTTCCTATTATTTGATTTTGTCTTTCTTTAGCTACTGTTGCAACTGTTATTAATTCACCATCTACTCTGTAACGTACTCTTACATTTCCTTCTTGTGGTTCTATATGTATATCACTTGCTCTCTTACTAATTGCAGTTTTTATTATATTATCAACTAAGCTTGTTATGTCTCTTCCTTCTTCTATTTTATCTGTTGCTTTTCCCTCAAAAGACTCTAATATTTCTTCAATATTACTTGCAAACGTTATGTACTTTTCCATTACGAGTCCTTTGTTTAAGAATAATAATCTTACTATCTCATTTGCCTTTTTATTAGATGCATCTGCAAAACAAACTTTTATTTTTCCATTTATTATCTCAAATGGTATCGCCATACATTGTCTTGCAACATCTAAAGATATATATTCTGTTAAATTTATTGATATATCTCCTCTAGTTAAAAATACTGATTTTTCTCCTAATATCTCTCCTATAGCTTCAATTAATTTATATTCATCACATAAATGTAATATTTTTATTATATCTCCCAATCGTCTCTCTGGATGTTCTTTTTGATATTCTATTGCTTTGTCTACATCATTTTCAGTTATAAGTCCTCTTTTTACCAATTCTACACCAATTGGTAATCTGTTTCTCTCAGCCATATTTTTTCACCTTTGTTCCTTCCATATATAAATTATACAATATAATTTATCCTTTATAAATAGAAAATTAATACTTACATATAATTACATTTAATAGATTAATCTTCCATATTCTGAATCATTAAGTCTTTTTGCTGTTTGATCATTGTTTATTTGAACTATTTTTATCCAATAGCCTTTTGCATCTTCATCTGAAAACTTAGAAACAGTTGTATACAAGCTTGTATCTATATCATATAGATTACCTGAAGAATTTACACTTTGATTCTTATCAGCATATAAGAAACAAATTTTAATATTGTTTTGTCCATCTAAATAATATGCATATCTTGGAACCCAAACATATAAATCCTCTATTGTAATTTGAGATGCAGCTTTAATGCTTTCAACTGCCAATGCCCATTGTTTTGCTGTATAATTGTACCAAGATGTATCTGCAGTGCTAGTAACTATATATGATGTACTATTGCTATTATTTTGTACTTTTACTGGTACAAGTCCTTCTGCTAATTCTGGTTTATTTGGAAGTAATAATCTTTCTTTCGCTTTGTATGTGCTTAATTTAACGTTTTTTTCTTTTTTAAATATTGTATAGTTTATTGTTACTTCTACAGTTTTTACTACATCACTTATTCCTTCATTATCATCTATTAATACAGAAACATCATAGCCTCTTGGTAGTTGAATTCCTGCGACTTGTTTAGCACCATTTGGCAAAGTTGTTTTTTCAAAATTTTCTTGAGTTATATCAGCATAATAATATTCAGATACTTTTTCCAAAATCTGAGTTGCATAACTTAAGGCCTGTGCTTTTCTTTCTATTTCAGTATTAGATATATATAAACTAAAATATAGGCTGGCAACAACAGTTAATGTTATAGCTATTATTCCAACAGAAATAACTATGTCTACACCCGTATTTCCATTGTTAGATTTTATATGTTTCATAATATCACCCTATCGCAATACATTTTGAATTATCATAATTCCAATAGTAATTATTGAAAAATAAAATGCAATTGGAATATTTTCTTCTTTCTGTTTTTTATTAATTATATTAAATATATTTTTAAGTGCTATTGCTATTAATGTTAATATAACTGTAACAATTGTAGATTCTGTACCAATATATAGCAATATTAAAAATATATATGTAACTAAATCTAATGTATAATTGTGCTTAATTTTATCTATTACTAATAAGCCAATTATTATCATAAAATATATAATATATCTATACATATTAGTACCTAGTATATATAGATATAGCATATATACTATACTTACTATTGTGGTAAATACCATCATGTTTTTATTTATTTTCTTTTTTTCTAAATCTATACCAGCAGTTATAGCTAAAATGCTTAAATAAAGTGTTCCAAATAAGATTTCAAATAAATTAATTAATTGAAAATTTAAATAATCTATTTTTAAAGATAATATAAATATCATAAATGCCATTCCTGATAATATTTCTAATAATATATATCTTATACTTATCTTTTTTTCACAATATCTGCATTTTCCACCTAAAAAGATATAACTGAATACAGGAATTAAATCTATAAATTGTAATTTATGATTACAATTTGGGCAAAATGATCTTTCATGTGTTATGTCTTTATTTAGTGGGATTCGATATGTAGCTAAACTATAAAAACTACCTAAAAAAGTTCCCATTATAAATGCCATCACCGCTATTATGATTTCTATCATTATTTCTCCTTTTTAAAGAATTGAGCATATACATTTAATGCATATGCTCATAATGCTTCTTATTTAATTTTAGTTTTTTCATTATTTAGCGTATTTTTGTAATAAATTGTCAATGTCATTTATTAAGTTTTGGTCTTTTCCTGATTCAGCGTTGTATTTAGTAACTGCATTATTTGCATTTTCAATTATGTTTCCTCTTGTTATTGTTGCTAATGCAACTCCTGCTAAAATTAACAATACTATAATTGTAATTACTAAAGCAACTAATGTAACACCTTTTTGTCCTTTAAACATAATATAATTCCTCCTTTTTTATTTTTTGTATATATTTAATTAATAAATATAACCTTAAACTATTTAGTTGTGGTATCCTCAAAGAAATGCCCTGATGAACTGCTAGTACTATTTGATATTATAGCTTTTTGAGTATCAACATCTATTTTAGAACTTGGATTTGAAGTTGAAGTAGCACTGCTATTTCCATTTCCTTCATTTTCTCCATTTGCTGTTCCTGTTACTGCAGTCTTAGTAGGTTCAAATGGATTTGCTTTTCCAGCATCATAATTTGTATGTTTATATAGTTTTAAATCATCATCTGTTATTTCATATGTTCTTATTACTTGTTCATTTTCATTTTTTAAAGGAGTATCTAATTCTTCTTTTACATCACTTAAAGTCTCTGGCATCGCATATGTTAGCGGTGATGGTACTACTTTATTAATTGGATTATATTCATAAAAAACTACCGCAAGTACTAGCACTATAGCTAAACATAATAGTAACATTATGCATGTTTCTCTAATAACACTTTTAAGCATATTTCCCTCCTCTAATCATTATTTTGATTTTCATTTAATTCATCTTGCATTTCAGATTCTGTATCTGTCTGTCTTGTAGTTCCTGTATTTGATTGTGTCTCAGCTTTTGTCTCTGGTTGTGCTTCTCTTTGTGAATTATTTACACTTACACTTGACATTGTATCTGGATTTAAGAAAACATCTTTAATCTTAAATGTAGCTTGTAATTCTGTTCCATTCTCTCCTGCTACTGGTACTAATTCAAAATTTTCTATAGTAAAACCTAGTTTTGCATCATCTTCTATATCTCTTACAAAATCTGATAATCCTATATATCTACCTGTTGCTGTTATTCTTAAATCATTAGCTCCTGTTGTGTTATTTGAACTTGATAATACTTCTAGCTTAGGTATCACTTTTCTTTTTTCAGCATGATTTCCTATTCTTACCCACAATACTTCTACATCATATTTTTCTTCCTGAGATGCTCTTAAAACATCCTGTTCTGAACTATATGCAACTAATTCTTCATATTCCTTTTTAGTTGATTTTAATTGATTTGCATTTTCAACTAATACACTTATCTCTTTTGGATATACTGTTTCTTTTAATTCCTGAACATTGGATATATTTTGGTCTAATTCTTCGTTTTTAGTTTTAATTTCATTTATGCCCAATATTTTTGAATTACCAATTTGATATCCATTAAATACTACATTATAACAAAACAGTATGAGTAAAACTATTAATACTGATATCAATATTTTTTTCATGGCAAATCTCCTTCTATTGTAACTTTAACTACACCATCTTGTTTTATTCCACTGTCAGACACTACATTAGTTAAAATTCCATCTACTTTTAGCACACCCTTAAAGTATCCTATTTGTTGGTAATCTACAGATTGTGCTGTAATAACTATATGTTTAGTATTTGAGTTTGTTATTGAAGTTAATTGAACACCTTTTGGTATAGACGACATTATTCTATTTAATAATATTGGTATACTGTTTTTCATTTTATATCTTTCAGTATTTTTATTATTTAAATCCCTTAAGTTTTGTGCTAATATTCTATACTCACTTGTTCTATCATTTATTTTTTTAGAATCTGTTTTTATTTTACTAATTTGCGTATTCATTGCCATACTAGCTTCTTTTGCTTCTGTTAATTTCTTTTCTAATTGACTTCCAACTATTCCAGACACTATAGAATATACCACGATTACCATTAATAACGCTCCAGCAAATCTAAGTAGTGATTTTTCTATACCATCTAATCCTTTTTCTAATCCTAAATCAATGTTGATTTCTTTTTTTGCTAGTTTGCCTAAATTTAGTTTTGGAAGTTCAATTGCTGGCATTTTTTCTACAAAGCCTAATTCTTTAAAATTTAACCCTTTGACACCTTCTCCAAGTCCTTGCAAAGCTAAGGCTATTGCAGAATTCACTTCTACAAAGTCCTTTATTCCTACACCTGTTCGATCTTCACTTATGAAATATGGTTTTAAAATTTGGCATTTAATTTTTGAAAGATTGTCTTGGAAATATAGGTCAACATTGTTTATTAATGCTCCTGAACCTGTTATATACATCTTAGGTATATTTATAGGTTCTTCACCTATTATTTGTTTTGTACTTTGTACAATATTATATAGTGTAGGCATTATATCTTCTAAATACTCATTCGTTTCTTCTTGTTGTTCACTATTCATTGTGTATATTGTTGTATTTTTACAAATCTCATAAGCTCTTCTGTATGAATTTTCTCTAGAATTTATTTTGTCAAAAATATCTTTCATTCCATCATCTAGAACATGAATTTTATATATTTGTCCTTCTACAATAATTGTTACTGTCGCTTTTTCTTCAATATTTACTATGATAAAATTATCTTTTGAATTAATATCAAGTAATGTTGGTAAAGAAGTTGGTAATGGATTAATGCTTCTTAGCATTGCACTTTGAAATTCTTGATTTTTCTTAGCTATTTCTACTCTACTTGCCGCAATATGCACAGCTCTTATCTTTTCTTTATCATCTCTACTTGATATCAAGAAGTGCCTAGTTTCCAAAGTCTTTTGATTTAAGTTTCTTTCATCACACAAATATTCAAATTCTGTTTTTATTGCTCTTTCTATGTCTTTTTTGCTTAACATTGCAAAAACATCAAAATAATTGTACATTTCGCCAGATAAATTAATACTAATTGGAGTTTTAGAACTTGATGTCTCTTTTACAATTTGCTCAATATCACTTTCGATATTTTCTGCCATTTTTATTCCAAAAGACTCTACTTTTATATTATCATGATCTTTTGATAGTTTTGCATATTTAATTAAATTACTTTCTAAGTAAATTCCTAGACATTCAGCCATTTCAATTCTCCTTTATGATTAATTTATCTTACTTTATTGTTTACTTTTTAGTATTAATTATTATTTGTATTTTTTGTTAATTAGTCTTTTTTACGTTGGCTTTTTACATTTTTTCTCAATTATATATATATTTTATATTTTTAAAAGTAAAAGTCAATAGTTTTCACACAGTTGTAATGTAAATGTAATACAATTGTAATATGTTTTTTTCTTTTTTTGAATAATTCAAAAATCTTAGGGAAACATACTTATATCAAATGTGAATATGGAGGTTATTAAATGATTACAGAAAAACATATTAAAATAACAGGAACTTCTACAGTATCATGGAAAGATGCAATTGTTCAAACAATTTCAGAAGTTTCAAAAACTATAGATTATATATCTGAAATCAAAATTTTAGATCAAAGTGCAAAAATTAGTGGTAAAAAAATTGTAGAATACTACGTAACTTTGGATTTGGCTTTTACAGTAGACAGAGAAAGAGAGGATTAATTCTATGAATAATCCTCTTGCCACAAATAAGAATTATCAAGAATATGTTAATAAAAAATCGCCAAATTCTCCAATTTTAAAAAACTGTTTTAACGCTTTTTTAGTTGGTGGATTGATTTGTTCTCTTGGGCAAATCATTGTTAGTTTTTGCATTTATCGAGGGCTCTCAAGCGAAACTGGAAATACAATCACTTCAATTATTTTAGTTTTTATAACTGCTTTTTTAACTGGATTAAATATTTTTAATAGAATCGGAAAATTTGCAGGAGCAGGATCCTTTGTGCCTATCACTGGATTTGCAAACTCAATTGTTTCTCCTGCAATGGAATATAAGTCTGAAGGGTATGTTATGGGAGTAGGCGGAAAAATGTTTACAGTCGCCGGACCCGTATTAGTTTTTGGAATATCAGCTTCAATCTTAGTTGGTATATTATATTTAATTTTTAATACGCATTCAATAACTTTAGTTTAATTAAGTTTTATTTTAACATGGAGGTTTTTATGAAAAAAATCGGAAGACAAACCATTATGTTTGATACTCCTCCTTCTATAATTGAGACCGCTTCTATAGTAGGGCCCAAAGAATCCAATGGACCACTTGCTAAATATTTCGATCTTCAATTAGAAGATGAATTTTGGGGAGAATCCACTTGGGAAAAAGCAGAAAGCAAAATAGTAAAAGAAACAACTGGTATAGTTTTAAGCAAAGCTGGTCTGTCTAGTGAACAGATTTCTTATTGTTTTGCTGGAGATTTATTAAATCAATGTATTTCTTCTAGTTTTGGGCTTAGAGGTATAAATATTCCATATTTTGGCATATTTGGAGCTTGCTCGACTTTTGTAGAAGGTTTAAGCTTAGCAGCTGTTTTTTCTGAAGCTACTTCGGCTGAAAATATACTTTGTTGTACATCAAGTCATTTTTGTAGTGCCGAAAAACAATTTAGATTTCCATTAGAACTTGGAAATCAGAGACCTCCATCAGCGCAGTGGACAGTCACTGGTTCTGGTGCTGCTATTATATCAAATAACGGGCAAGGGCCTTTTATAACTAGTATAACAACAGGTCAAATTATTGATATGGGTATAAAAGATGCTAATAATATGGGTGCTGCTATGGCACCCGCTGCTCTTTCAACTCTGATAACTCACTTTAAGGATACAGGGAGAAATCCAAGTTATTATGATGGCATTTTTACAGGAGATTTAGGATATATTGGAAAAGAAATTTTGATAGAGCTTGCTAAAGAAAAGGGATACAATATTAAAACTAATTATAATGATTGTGGTGTTCTAATATTTGACAAAGCATCACAAGACACACATTCTGGCGGTTCTGGTTGTGCTTGTATTGCTACTGTATTTTCAGGTTATTTATATAATCAATTAAAAACAAAAAAGTATAGAAAAATATTATTAATAGCAACTGGTGCTCTTACTAATTCAACTACTGCTCAGCAAGGAGAATCTATACCAGGAATCGCTCATGCTGTTAGTATAGAAATATAAAGTCAGGCGGTGTATTTATGGGATTTTTTTCTCAATTAGATTATTTAATGTTACTTAAATCATTTACTGTAGGTGGACTTATATGTGTTATAGGTCAAATTTTACTAGATAAAACAAAACTTAGTTCAGCTAAAATTTTAGTCACATTTGTTACTGTTGGTGCTATTTTAGGCGGTTTACGGAATTTATGAGCATCTAGTCAATTTCGCCGGAAGTGGCGCAACAGTCCCTCTTACCGGATTTGGAAACTTACTTGCAAAAGGTGCAATTGATGGTGTTAAAGAAAAAGGATTACTTGGTGCTTTTACAGGTGGATTAAAAGCTTCTAGTGGTGGAATAGCAGCAGCAATTTTTTTCGGATATATAGCTGCTCTTATTGCTAAGCCACATATAAAAAAACAATAAAAGAGACTGTTTTTTGAAGTGGACATTCAATATTCTCTTCAAAAAACAGTCTCTTTTATTCAAATGTTTTTAAAATTTTTAAGCTTTTTTAGCTATTTCTACTAATTCACTAAATGCTTTTGGATCACTTATAGCTAATTCAGAAAGCATTTTCCTGTTTATTACTACATTTGCTCTCTTTAATCCAGATATTAATTTACTATATGTTATACCATTTTGTCTTGCTCCTGCATTAATTCTTGTAATCCACAATTTTCTAAAATCACTTTTCTTATCTTTTCTTCCTACATAGGCATATCTTAAAGATTTCATAACAGCTTGATTAGCCATTCTATATCTTATACTTTTTGCGCCATAGTATCCTTTTGCTTGTTTTAATATTTTTTTATGTCTTGCACGAGTTGTTCTCGCTGTTTTTACTCTTGCCATTTTCTATTTCCTCCTTTTTTCCTGCTTACCCATATGGAAGCATTTTCTTAATTGCATTTTCGCAAGTTTTATCTGCGTATGCATCTTGAATCTTTCCTCTTGATTTTGCTCTTGAAGTTTTGTTTGCTAATAAATGTCTTCTATTTGCTTTTGTTCTCTTTACCTTTCCTGTTGCTGTATAAGAATATCTCTTCTTTGCAGCTCTATTTGTTTTTAATTTTGGCATAATATTTAGCTCCTTTCTTAAATTCAAATTTATTTTTCAGTTTTTTTGCTCAATATTACAAACATGTTCTTTCCTTCTAATATAGGTTTTTTCTCAATATTTGCAATATCAGAAAGTTCCTCTGAAAATCTATTTAAAGTAGTTTCACCTAGTTTTATATAATTAAGTTCTCTACCTCTAAATCTTACTGTTATTTTAACTTTTGCTCCATCTTCAATAAATTTTCTAGCATTTCTACATTTAAAGTTAAAATCATGTTCATCAATATTTGGTGTTATTCTCAATTCTTTTAATTCAGCAATTTTTTTGTTTTTTCTTTGCCTCTTTTTCTTTTTTAGATTGCTCAAATTTATATTTACCATAGTTCATTATTTTACAAACTGGTGGATTTCCATTTGGAGCAACTAATACTAAATCTAGGTCTTTTTCTTCAGCTAACTCTAATGCTTTAGCTGTTGGTATAACCCCAACCTTTTGTCCATTTTCATCAATTACTTGGACTTCTTTTGCTCTTATTTGTTCATTTATTTCTAATTCTTGTTTTATAAAAAACACCTCCAAAATAAAAAATTGACTTAAGAAAAGTCAATCCACCAAACTAAAATAATATACATATTATATATTTTTTATATTAACCTTTTCCTACACGTAAAGGTGAGAAGTGGATGCTTCTTCTTAACTTAATATATTTTACTATGATTTTTCATCTTTGTCAATATTTTTTAAATAAAAAAACTGGGGGGAATTGTGGACAACCCCCTCATGGGCCCTCCCCCCAGTGTGATAAATTAACAAAGTTAATTTCTTGGAAATACTAAGTGAAACCTGAACTATACCGCATAATATTTATCTCCTTTTGCGTACAATCATGTTAGTCCGCGCGCCGGTTTTTATTATATCATCTTAATAATATTAATTAATGAAAACGGTGCTGCTCTTGTCATCTTAGTTTTCCTCCTTTGTTAAAAATATTTTGGCATCTCTGCCCGCTACATTTATTATTATACTACATTTCTTTTCTTTTGTCAACATAATATTTAATTATTGTAAACTTTTTAGAAATATAAGCAAAATTGAATAAACAAACAAAAAAATTGCACATAAAAATGTGCAATTTTATAATTCTATCTCTTACTAAATTGTGGTGCTTTTCTAGCTTTTTTAAGACCATATTTCTTTCTTTCCTTCATTCTTGAATCTCTTGTTAAGAATCCATTTTGTTTTAATACTGGTCTAAATTCAGCATTTGCTGCAAGTAGTGCTCTAGCTATTCCGTGTCTTATAGCTCCAGCTTGACCTGTAAATCCACCACCTTCAACTGAACAAACAACATCATATTTATCTACCGTATTTGTTACTACTAATGGTTGTTTTACTATAACTTTTAATATATCTGTTCCAAAATATTCATCTAATGATTTTTTATTTATAGTTATATTTCCTTTACCTGCTACTATTCTTACTCTAGCTATTGATTTTTTTCTTCTTCCTGTGCCATTAAAAACTATTTTTTCTGCTTTACTTCCTCTTGGCATTTTACTTTACCTCCATCTTTGTTTTATTTAAAAATTCCAAACTTCTGGTTTTTGTGCAATATTTTCATGTTCGCTTCCTGGATATACTCTTAACTTCTTAAGAGTTTGTCTTCCTAAGCTATTTTTTGGAAGCATTCCCTTTATTGCTATATACATCATTTCTTCTGGTTTTTGTTCCATCATTTCTCTTGCTGTTCTTTCTTTCATTCCACCTATATATCCTGAATGATGTCTATATATTTTTTGATCTAATTTTCTACCTGTTAAAACTACTTCTTTGCAATTAATTACTATAACATTATCACCTGTATCAACGTTTGGTGTGAAAGTTGGTTTGTGTTTTCCTCTTAATAATTTTGCTGCCTCTGTTGCAACTCTTCCTAAAGGTTTTCCAGATGCATCAATTATATACCATTTTCTTTCAACTTCACTTGCTTTTGCATTATATGTTTTATTATTCATGGTAATTATTATCCTCCATTCATTTTTTCAATATTCATAATATATGAAATATAAATTTCAGCTACCGGGGAGAAGCCTTCCTTTATATTACATTCAATTTTAACGCCTAATATTTTATTATATTTTTGAATAAATGTCAAGAAAAATACCAAAAAATGCTTTATTTTAATTTAATAATATTATATAATTATAAAAATAATCACATAATCACAAAAAGTTTTACATTTTATATTAGCTTTACACTAGAAAGGATGTAAATATGAAAACAAAAACTATAACTGCTGTTTTGACTTTAGTTGCAATACTTGCACCATTTCTAATAGCCCCTCAAAATCCATATATGTATTCATATATGCCTAAAAATATAGTATTGTTAGTTAGTGGAATAATATTACTAATTTGTATTTTAATAAACTATAAAAATTTTAAACTTGATGTTAAAGATATTTTAATATTTATTTTTATTTTTTTAATTTTTGTAAGTACGTTATTTTCATCAAATATACCTGTATCTATTTTTGGCGCAGAAATGAGATATGAGGGATTCCTTATGTTTATAACATATGTCTGTATTTATATTGCAGCTAAAAAATTTTTTAAACCTAAAAACATAGAAACATTTTTAGATATTATGTTCTATGTTTCACTAATTATAGGAATCTTGGGAATCTTACAAAATTATATACGTAATGAGAATATTGTTCCTTTCTTCAGCAGAGGAGTTTCTGGAACTTTTGCAAATTCAAATTTCTTTGCAAGTTTTATATGTATTATTTTACCAATATCTATGATTCTCTTTATCTTTAATGATAGCAAAAAAAGCTATATTTTAAGTTGTATAATGTTTTTTAATTTAATGTCTTCTTGTACAAGAAGTGCATGGATTGCTTTTTTAGTAATAGGGCTTTTAATTCTTATTTATTTAATTAAACAAAAAAATAAGGCTCTTTGGAAACAAGGTTTAATTTTATTAGCAAGCTTCGTAATTATTTTAATTTTTATACTCTCTCCTATTGGTTCTCCTTCAGTAAGAGCCAAATTTAATATTATACAAGATGATTTATCTTTATTATCTGAAGAAGGTTTAGATGGAAGTTTAGGATCTAACAGAGTAGAAATTTGGTCTATGACTATAAATCTAATAATGCAAAAGCCCCTTGTAGGATGTGGTACAGACAATTTAAAAAATGGTCTTATTAAGTATTGTTTAGAGGAATTAACAGATTATGCAAATGAGCATCATGTTGTTATAGATAAAGCACATAATGAATTTTTAAATATTGCTGCAACAAATGGTATCCCTGCTTTAATAGTATATTTGATTTTCTTAGATTTAGTTCTATCTCCAAAATTGAAAGAAATGTATTCAGATAGAAAAGCTTTAATATTTTCACTTTGTATAATTAGCTACCTAGTCCAATCATTCTTTAATATTAGCACACTTGGTGTTGCTCCTTTGTTTTGGATGATATTAGGTTTAAGTGATAATGAATTTATTAAGAAAGGATTGTTATTATGAATAAAACAAAAAGAAAAATATTTGAAACATCAATGAAGCTTTTTGCTGAAAAAGGATATGATGGAACAAGCGTTGAAGAAATAACTGCTACCGTTGGAGTTGCAAAAGGTACATTATATTATCATTTTTCTAGCAAAGAAGAAATATTCAATTTCCTTGTTGAGGAAGGTATGAAATTGCTAAAAAATAGCATAGAAATTAAAACATCTAAATTTGAAAATTCAATTGATAAAATAAAAGCAATCATACTAATAGAGTTAAAAATAGTTGCTAAATATGAACATATTATTACTATTATTTTAAGTCAGTTTTGGGGATATGAATCTCGTAATATTGCTTGTAAATCTTATGTTTTAGATTATATTAGAACAGTTGAAGATATAATAAAAGAAGGCATGAAAAAAGGTGAAATCCCAAAAGGCAATGCTTCAGCATTGGCTACCACAATTTATGCAATTATAAACTCTTGCCTTGTTTATAAGGCAGAACATGGGGAAAAATTTGATATTCAAGAATTATACGAAGAATATCAAAATATCATTGTTAGAGGATTATTAAACTGAAAAGTGAAAATTTTTAAAAACTAAAAATAAAAAAAATTAAACAAACTAAAAATATATAGGAAATAAATCTTACTCTTTAATTGCAAAAAGATGATTTATTTCCTATTAATATTTATAAGTTTAATTTACAACTTCCAAGCTTTCAGCAGTTTGCATTCCTTCTAAATTATAGTAACTTTCAGGTACAGGGCCTACAATTACAGATTCCGCAACCATTACCTCATTTGTTATTTCATTTGAGATTGTTTTTATTGGAGTAACAACATTTACTTTACAAGCAGTTTGTAAATAAATTCTATGTATTGTTTGGTTTATCCCCGCTTCGATAAATTCGCTCTTAAAATCAGTTGTAACAATTCCTGTGGGATTTATTCTTATTGGTATTTTTGGACCTAAATTTGATAAAATTTGATTCCCAAATATGCTACCTATTGGTATTTTAATTAGGGTTTGTTCACTATTCTCTAGTGCTTCTTGTATGTCAATAGTTAATTTTGTTGATATTCTATTAATTGATATTACATTTGCTTTAACCATTGTTATATTTCCATTATTATCTCTTACAATTGTTATTAAATCATTATAATCTATATTCTCAATTGATTCTCTTGTTTTTTTATTTACTATTTGAGCTGCTATTAATCTTGCTCTTAAATAACACATATTTTCAAACATTGGTGTTATATATTTTAATGTAAATATTCCAATAAATATAAATATTATAGCAACTATTAATACTATCTTAATTCTTCTATTTTTTCTATTATTATTTGGGTTATAAAATACTTTTAATTTGGGCATTTTAAGTCTTGGTCTTGAATATATCTTATCCATAATTAAACTAATACTTTGTTATTATATTTTGGCACAAATAATTGCTGTCCTATAAATATTTTATTTGAATTATCTATTTCATTTATTTTAGCTATATCTTCTACTGTACTCCTGAATTTTTTAGCTATATCCCATAGAGTGTCCCCAGACTTTACAAAGTATATAACCATGCTATAGTTTTTATTCTCATTAAAATCTTCAATGTTTAAGTTTTCTATAATATTAATATTTACTGAATTTGATGTATTTATTTCAAATTCTAGATTAATGTTACAATCGACACTTCCATTTGGGCCTATAATAAAATCCTGTGAAGATACAATTATCTCTGTGTTAATTTTACTATTTTTATTTAATCCTTTTATATCAACTGTATAATTAAATGGCAATTCAATTGTACTTATATCTATATTTGAACCATTTTCTACTTCATACATAAATTTTAATCTTATATTACCATCATATACAATTTTATCATTTAGTAAATTTTCTGATAAAACGTTTGAAATTACTTCAACATCATATAATCTATGTCCAACCAATTCATGTATTTGTACTTGCTCATTTACTTTTAAACTCTTTTTTGTTTTTTCTTTATTTGTCATAGCATTTATTTCTTTTTTTGAAAATTTCAAATCTTTGCTTGGGCTGTATAAATCTTGTATTATATTTATTTCCTTTTTCTCATATACTGAGCAGTTTATCTCTAATTGTACTTCTATGTATATGCCTTTTGTATCATTGTTATTAGGCTTTATTAATACATTTTTTATTGTATAATTTAAATCACATGTGTTTTCTTCATTTACATTTGATATATCTATAAATCCCATTATTGGTATTTGAGCTGTCGCTAAATTTATTCTATTGTCCTCTGTCAAATACATTATTTTTACTTCTAAATCTGATTTTGCCAATATTTTATTATAGCTAATTTTTATGTCTTTATTTACAATTGCTAAATTAACTTTCATTATTTCTGCAACCTCATCAGCATTATCAATTGTTATATTTTCTTTAGCATAAACATTAGTCATTCCCATACCTATTAATGAATTTACCTCTAAAGTTTTATTTAGCACTTGTACATCTGGCATATTTTCTATTTCACATATTATTTGCATATTTTCATTTGAAAAAATTGTTAATGTAATACCAGTATTTACTAATATATTAATTTTTCTTCCATTTAATACTTTGCAATCAATACTTTTTATTTCTATTTCATCTTCTAATGTCATTCCTTCTCTAGCTTCTTCCACATCAATTATTTGAGTAAAATCCAAGCTTGTATTTAATGTTCTTATCAAATTACTCTCATCATCTGCAAAATACATTAAATACAAATTTATACTTCCATCTAATCTAACTCTTCCATCCATAATTTCTTTTTTATAAATACAAACTGTCCCGCTTGTATTCATAGGTTTTAAAATATCTGGTTTAACATCTGGAATTATTACATTTCCTTCTATACTTATATCTTGCGATTTTCTTGCAATTACTTGATTTATTGATAATTTCTCTTTCTTTGTTTCTATATTCATTTTGCAACCTCCTTAATATTTATTATTACATTTATATTAAAGAGTCAAAAAAAAATTCCTATAAATAGGAATTTTTCATTTATTTGATTTTAATTCATATATTTATACTTTTTTCCTAGAAGTTTTGGATCTAATGGTGGTATTAATGGTGAGTAATTTTCTCCATCATATACTTCAACTTCCACATTTCTTGTTAATACATCAGTGTATGTATATGATACATTTCTTTCGTTTTCATCATACTTTACTATAAAGATGTTAGAATATGCAGATTCAACAGTTGCTTCTTTTTCAAATGGTTTATTTCTTCCTAGTGATCCTTTTACGATTATTTTTTGTCCTATCATTTCTCCTATGTTTGACTTTAAACTAGTAATATCGTTCTTGCAAATCATTAAATCACCTTCTCTTATCTTGATGGACAAATTATACCATTTGTAGGGAAAAATGTCAAAAATTGTTTTAGTGTCAAAATCTCTGAATGTGTTGCGTCTCTTGGGTCTCGTGCTTCGTTTTGTCTAATATTACATTTATATTACAAGTTTGTAACACAATTGTAATATTTCTATTTTATTATTATTTTTTCCATTTTTCCTTCTGCTGATGTGCCCCCTATGCTTGCTTTCCCTTCTCTTAATTCTCTTGCAATTTCATTTATTGTTACTGTTTTATTTTTTTCCGTTGTTGCTACTTTTTCTGCCACTATTAATGGATCTACAAAATCTATTAATATCCTTCCTGGTGATGATGCAAAATTGGCTCCAGCCATCATTATAGCTTCAAAGTAGCTTTGACAAGCACCTGCAAAAATTACTAATTTATTTAGATCTGCTTCCCATATCCTCGCTTCACTTACAGTTTTTATAAAATACTTTGAATTTCTGTAATTATATATATTATTAAATTCTTTTTTATCTTTTATCATTGAATCATGCCCAGTTACTATCAATATATCTGGTTCATATTTCTCTAATAGTTTTCGAACAAACATTGGTTGTCTTGCCTCTGAAATATTTTTAACAATTGCATTCAATCCTAATTGTTTATAATATCTCATAGATTTTTCCATGTACCTTCTGTCTCCATCCAAATGCAGTATTTTCCCTTTATATATTAATTCTCTATATCTTTTCTTTATGTCATACTTTTTGATTTCTAAATTTTTTGCCCTTTTCCTTATAGCTTCTTCTATTGCTTTTAAACTGTTTTCTACTTCTTGTTTACTAGCTAATTCCAAATCATTAATAGGAGCATCCGCCTTTATCCTTATTGTTAGCCCCTTCAATATCGCAAAATCTATATCATTTTTCCTTTTTATCATTCTATCAATTACAAATATAATGTCTTTTCCATATGATTTTCTTGTGACCATATATCCCTTTTTAAAATTCATTTTTTCACCTCATACTTTTATATATTATGTCGAATTTTGTATGAGTGTTAATGAATCAAAATTGATGTTTTATGTAAATTATGGTATAATTAATATATAGGAACTCTATATTTAATGTATATCTATTTTTAGTATGGCTAATTAGCCAGGGAGGAAACATAATGAACTCACGTGACATCATTGCTGCATTAGATGCCCTTAAGAAACAGGAGTACAAAGTGCTCTTGGAAAAGCAGACCGGTATACTTGAAGATTCAAAAGTTAAACTTCGGGATTTAGTTCTTTCCGAACGTAGCCTGAAGGTTTCGGTAGATGTACCGATCTCGGGCGAAATTTGTAGAGAGATTCAGACCAACATCAAGAAAGAAGGGTTTATCTTGAAAATGGATATGCAAACTGCTAAATGGGCATTGTCTTTATCCATCTAGCAGAAAAGCTGAGGCAATCAAATATGCCTCAGCTTTTTATTTTTAATAAAGTTTAATTATATGTTTTATTATATTTAGTTATATCTATTGTTTTAGAATATAGTCTTATGCTTTTCGCTTGTCTATAACATAAGCACTTCCTGGTGTTATCTTTGATAAGTGTTTTACTTGTGCTCCTACTTCACCTATTTCAAGAATACTCTTAAATCTTCCTTCATTTACAACAACTACACCTATTGAAATTGAAGTAAGCGGAAATTGCTCCATTATATTTTTTCTATTAGGTACTTCAACATACCCTCTCTCTTTATCTGTTTCATTAAAATAGTCTAATATCTTTATATCAAATTCTATTATTATATTTTGACAAATTTCTTCATAGTCTTCTTCACCATCAACTATTGCTACAAAATCGTCTCCTCCAATATGTCCAACAAAACTATTTGCATATTCTCCATTATGAATATTTTTTAATATTGTTCTTGCTGTAAATTTTATTACTTCATCACCTTTTAAAAATCCATATGTATCATTATATGCTTTAAAATTATCAAGATCCAAGTATAGTACTGCAAATTTTTCATTGTTTAATAATCTCTTTTTTAATTCTGCTTGTATTTGAACATTTCCTGGAAGTCCTGTTAGTGGGCTTACTCTTCTGTTATTATCCATAAGTCTTATTATGTTTTTAATTGTATAATACATATATTCATCATCAAATGGTTTTTCTATATAGTATTCAACTGCTTTTTCTAACACTTCAATTTTATGCTTCTTTTCTTTGTGTGATGAACACACTATAATAGGAGTTATACTATTGTCTTCATTACTTCTTATAGTTTCGCATAATGAAACTGCTTCTATTTCTGCTGCATCTTCATCTATAATTATAAGCCCTGGTATATTTCTTAAGGCAATTTCAAGATCGCTTGTTTTTACACTTTTAAATTTATATGTTTTTTCTTCTTTAAATAATTCTTTTAGTTTATCAATTAATATATTTTTATTTTCAATAATATAAATATCTTGTTTCATATGTTCTCTCCTATTTTTTGGATTATTATATAGTTGCCTCACCCACAAGTGTTTCTGTTGTATCTTCAACGCTATATACTGTTATTTCTACTTTGTTATATCCAGGTGCTAATTCTTGTGCATATGATAGTACTTCACCTACAGGACCTTGTACACTATAATTTTGTCCATTTAAGCTAAAGTCGATTTGTTTAACTCCAACATCATGTCTTCCCACTATAACCAAATAATTACCTTCTATCCATACTTGTAATGTTGGCTTCATCCTTCCATCGAAAGTTTCTTCTCTAGATATAGTGTTATTGCTTGAATCTACAGCAATTATTTTAATTGTATTTTTTCCTCTTAATATTGGAATTTCTGCTTCTATTTTTGCTTCATCTAAAGGATTTGAACTTACATTTGTTTCTTCTTCATTATTCCATCTGTATGTTATATATGATAAGGCCTTTTCATCTGTTGCAATGATTTTTAAATTGTTTCCTGATACTGTTACATCAATCTTTGGTTTTGTTATGTCTTTTCCATTTTCCATATAAAACTCTTTATTAATTGTTGTTGTTTTTCCATTTATATCTTTTACAGTAATATTAAAATCATTTTCTCCTGCTGGTAAATCTATTCTTTGTACATATGCATTCCTTCCAGCCACATCTATTGTCATATATGTATCTTCATCATCGTTCCAATTATATTCCATTGATTTTAAAGGTCTTATATGTGATACACTAATTTTTAGTTGTTGTCCATCTCTATCCAGAGAAATTATAGGTGATGTGTTTTCAATTACTTGCCTCATTTCATTATTTTTAAATGCTCCATATACACCTTCTCCAAGCATAATTGTTCCAAAAACAATCATTGCTATTGAAAAAAACTTTACTATTTTATTAATTTCTATTGTGCTATTCTTTTTTTCTTTTTGCACATATAATATTTGATTCATTGTTTCACCTCTATATAAATTTGATTATATCACATAAGTTTTTTGTTGTAAATAATAATTTAAAATTAAAAATCCCCCTTAATCACCTAAGATTTAGGGGGTATTTTTGCATTTTATAATACATATTTTTTAATTAATATTACTCCTGCTGCTATTGTAATTAATACTGTTCCAATTAATACATAGTAAATTCTATCTTGGCCTGTTTTTAATGATAATATTACTGGCGCTGTATCTATATCATCTTCTCCTTCAACTTGGTTATTTGGAGTTGAATCAATATCTTTTGAGCCATAATCATTATAATCCTCACTAATTTCTGCTGTATTTACTTTTAAAGATAAATTATTTTCATCATTTATCCATGTTAATATAATCTTAACAGTTGCTGATTCTCCTGGTTGCAATAATGTGTTTTCAAGTTGTCTTGTTACTACCTTACCATCTGACAATGTCCATTCTGGATTGTCTTCCTGAATATATTGTAATCCATCTGGTATATAATCACTTATCTCTTTTGCATAGCCAGCAATTTGACCTTCATTTGTTATTTTAATTGTATACTCAAATTTAACTGTTGTCTTAGCTAATTTTCTCTTATCAAGATCAACTTTTACTATTGGTTCTGGATTTTCTAATCCTGTATGTCCTGTGTCTCTTTCTTCTGTAGTTCCATTCTCTGTTATAATAACTTTATTTACCCATTTTAATAATGCTAAATCAAAATATTGTACTTTTACTTTTTCAATGTCTAAATCATCTTCTGCACCCCATTCATTGTTGTTATCTGGTATAGAATCTTTATCTGGTGCATCATATTCATTTTTATCCTTAGCTATTTCAGCTACATTTATTAATATTCTGTCTGATGGTATTTGCTCTTCTGTAACTTTAAATGCTACTTTTAAGTCTTTATAATCAGGTGTAGACATTGTACTTCTTTGGAAAGCTTTTATTATATTGCTTGATGATTTTGCACTTGACAAATAATCTGTTGTTATAGCTTTTCCATCATCTTCTATTTTCCATCCATATGCTTTGTTAATTTCATTATCAGGTAAGAATTCAAGTCCTATTGGAACATCATCTTTTACTACCTCTGCATATCCATCAATTGTTCCTTCATTATATACTCTAATTGTATATGTAACTATATCTCCATTATGTACTAGAACAGGGTCTTTTGGATGTGTGTATGTCACATTTCCATCATTATCTACTGTTACAACTGGAATTCTTGTTGTAACATCATTGTCTTCTACTGCTGTTATAAATTTTCTTAATGCTAAATCAAATATAGCTAATTTAATATTATCATAGTCTTCATCATCTTCTACATATTTTGGATATGCACTATTATTTTCATAAAATTCTGTGCCTGAATTTTGTTTGTTCCACTCTTCTGGTCTTGAATCTCTATCTGTAACTTCATTTCCGCTTTCATCTTCATCATTAGAAATTTCAGCTTCATTTCTAATGATTCTATCAACTTGATCTGTTACTACTTTTAATGTTACAGATACTTCTTTATATGATAAAGTTTCTCCATCATATGCTTTTATTAAGTTGTTATCTCCATTTGCTCTTGATAAGTAATCTGTTGATATTGTTTTGCCATCACTACTTACAGTCCATTCTGGATTTGTGTTTGCCTCAGCAACATATTCTAATCCACTTGGAATATCTTCTGTAATTTCTTTAGCATATCCACTAACATTTCCTTCATTATATATTCTAAATGTATATGTTACTAAATCGCCTTTTTTAACTATCATTGGAACTTTTGTTACATTATAATTTGCTGTTGTTACTTTTACTCCATTTATAGTTTTATTTAAATTACTTGCATCGACTGTTATTGTTCTATTTGATTTTTTACCATTTATTGCAGAAATATATTTTATTAATTTTAAATCAAATTCTTTTGGCATTATTACTACTTTTTCAAAATCATCATCATCTTCTTGTCCTTTATAGTAGTAACTATTTGTTGTATCAATCCTTACTGATTGATTTGAGGTGTTTCCTCTATAGCTATCCATATCTGTACTATTTAAGTTTGTTGCATTCTCAGTTGGTGAAACAGATGGCTTAGATTCTGTTCCTGATCTGTCAGCTTCAACGTTATTACCTGATTTGTCGTATGCTTCAGCTATATATGCAATATTGGTTAAATATCTTTTTGTTGTTCCATTTGTTTCTGCTTTTTGTGTTATTTTGCAACTTAATTCAATTGTATCACTTGATAATGTTGATCCATCATATGCTGGTATATTTGTTACAGCTTGTGTTTTGTCTAATGTTAATGTTAGCTTATTATTATTTGAATCATATTGAACTTTATATGTATTACCTTTACTTGATTTTACAGTGTCTCCAGTTTTTAATGTACTTTCCATTCCAATTGGTAATTGATCAACAATTATTGATGGGTATCCATCTATTCCTCCTTCATTGTAAACAATTAGATTATATTTTACAACATCTCCCTCTTTTACAACTACAGGATCTTTTCTGTGATTATATGTTGCTGTGTCTGGAATTGTGCTTTGGTTTATATTTATTATTCTTGTCGCATCATTTCCATATTCATTTACTACTGACAATGTCTTACCTGTTTCATCTGATACACCTATAATTACTTTTCTTAAAGCTAAGTCAAATTGTTTTAAAACTAAAACTTCATAATCATCATCATCTTCTTGATAACTTGAATTATCTGTTGGTGGTGTATAAGTTGTTGTATCTACATTATCTGGTGTAGAATCTCTATCACTTGTTGGATTTCCAAATTTATCTGCATCCTCTGCAATTTCTGCTATATTTCTTAAAACTCTTGTAGATGAATTTGGTTCTGTTACTCTAAATGCTATTTGAACATCCCTGAAATCTGGAATATTCATTGTATTTTCATCAAATGCTTGTAATATATTATTTTCATCTCTTTCAAATGATAAGTAATCTGTTGATACTGTTGTCATATCATCTGACAAACGCCATCTATAATTTTGGTTAATCTCATTGTTAACAATAAACTCTAAACCTTCTGGTATATAATCTTTTATTAATTGTACATATCCTGAAGTCTCACCTTCGTTATATACTCTTATTGTATATACAACTACATCGCCATTTGCTACTGGTACTGGTGTCTTTGGATGCGTATATGTTGCTGTTTTTGATTCTCCACTTTTTAATTCTGCTACATCTACTTCTGGTTTCCTTGATGTAATGTTATCTTCATCATTTAAAGGATTTACTGCTGTTATAAATTTCCTTAGTGATAAATCAAATTCTTTAAGCACCAAGTATTCTTTATCTATGTCATCTTCTGTTAAGATGTTGTTATCTGGTACTGAATCTAAATCTTCTATTTGATTTCCATTCTCATCTAAATCATCACTAATTTGTGCTGTATTTATTATAGTATTTTTAGAAGAGTTTGGTTCTATAACTTTAAATGCAACTTTAACATCTTCATAATCAGGTGTTGCCATTGTTGGGTAATCAAATGCATTTAGCAAATGAGTCTTATTATCGTCTTTTCCTAAATAATTTGTTACTATACTTTTACCATCATTTGTTAGGCTCCAACCATATTGTGTGTTTATTCCATGATTTGGTAAAAATGCTAAACCTGCTGGTATATCATCTTTTATTTCTTCTGCATAACCATTAACTCTACCTTCGTTAAATATTCTTATTGTGTAAATTACTATGTCTCCTGATTCAACTTTTACTGGATCTTTAGGATGAACATATGTAACTTTTCCTGTTGAATTTACAACTGGTGTTGGAATTCTTGTAGTTACATTATCTTGATTATTTACAGGGTTAACTGCTGTTATAAACTTTCTTAATGCTAAATCAAAATTATAATTCATTCCAGCCCTTAATACTTCTGAAGATAATTTTTTAGTTACTATTACAACTGGCTGATCTTCATTTGAACCACTTACTGTCCAGAATGTTGCTTCTGATTCAAAATAGTTTATTGTTAATTTTAAAGTTAATGAATTTATTCCTGAATCTCTTGCTACTGATATATAAAAGTCTTTTCCTACTATATCTTTTATAGTTTTTCCACTTTCAAGTTCAACTCTTTGATTTTGGTCACTAACATATAATATTTTGTAATCTGAGGCTGAAACAACTGAATCATTTTGATCTAATACTTCAGTTACTACATCAAAGTCTAATTCTGATGTTTTTTGCAAATTAAAAGGTCCTACAAGTATATCATTTCCAACATATAATGTTCTTAATTCATTATTTCTTAATTGTGCAGGTGTTGATAAATGTCTCTCATCACCTGTTCCATAAGCTGAAGCTTTTTTAGCAGCTTCTTTTATTAAATATTGATAAAGAGTATTTGCATCTTCTTGTCTGTATGAATCTGGGAAAAGGTCTTCAATAGAAGTATATCCTGAAGAACTTTCTCTAGCTTTTATTTGTATTTCAGCCAAATGATCCCCTTGGTCATATGAAGCTTCATCAGTATTTGTAAAATGCCAAATAGCTAATTGTTGTACTACTTCTATATCATCATCAGTAAGATTTATTTGATCAATTGTAAATGGATTATTAGAATAATTCTCTTCAAGTTCTTCTTTAAATGCGGCTGTAAGTAGTGCATCTCTCATTGCTTGTCTCTCCGTATTATTTGAGTGTTTTGGTAAATACATATTATCTAAAATCCAAAGAACTGCATTATATTTACTATATGTAACTTGATTTCCATCTATGGTTTCTGTCACCGGTGTATCTGATGGCAAAATACTTTTATAGTTATTTTCTATTGCTCCATAGTTCTTTAAATCTCTTGATACATTGTATGTTCTGTGTTCTGTTGGGCTTGTTATCGTTCCTCCAAAACCTGGGCCAGCTTTAATACAATAAATAGCATTATTATAATTATAGCCATTGCCTTCATACGAAACTATTTTCCATACATCTTTTGTACTTATTTGATATGCATATCCACCTTCTCTGTCTTGCACAATTCCTAGTTCATAAGAGCTTGCAGCATAAACAAATTTGGTAAATGGTGCAAAAATAAATACTGTTATTATTGCTAAACTCAATAAAATCTTACTCTTTCTCATATTTATACCTTCCTTAATTATATATAATATATATATATTATTCTACTATTTATTTTTTTATAGTCAATAGTAGTATTTTCAGCTCATTCCGTATGTTACAAAATATTACATCTGTTCCCTTACGGAAATAAGTGTTATAAAAACATTTCCACTAATATTACAATTATATTACATTTTCTTGAATTTTTCAATACTTTTAGCTAAATAATTTACATAATTTTATAATTATTATTTTTATTCGATTTGTATTGACTTTTGCCCAATATTTTGCTATTATTAATATTACAGTTATGCGGGAATAGCTCAGTTGATAGAGCGCTGCCTTGCCAAGGCAGAGGTCGCGGGTTTGAGCCCCGTTTCCCGCTCCATTTTTATTATATTTGCCAGTACTAATTTTTAATAAAACTCATATAATTAAATAAATGGCGCCTTAGCCAAGCGGTAAGGCACGAGTCTGCAAAACTCTGATGATCGGTTCGACTCCGATAGGCGCCTCCAATTTAAAAGAGCAAACTTTCCAGTTTGCTCTTTTATTTCCTTTTATTATTATAGTGTTTCAATTATAATGATTCAAAAATTGTCAAAATCCATTCTGAAAATTCTGAATCATTATGAATGTTCTTGTCCTCACTTTTTGTAAATGTCATAACTACCTTTCTATCATTAGATTTTTTATTACTTCCTTTTACTATTTCATTTGTGTTTTTTTGCAAAATGTATTCTTTCATTTCAGCTTCTATCAGCACTTTTATTCTTTCTTCAGATATGTCTTTACTGTATTCATATAAATTGCATTCTTTTATTATTAAATCTTCAGTTATGAATTCTAATCCATCCCTTTCAAATTCTTTTCCCTGCCTTTCTAGTCTAGCATATAGTTCTTCACTTATCGAATTTTTTATGCTTTCTTTTTGTGAACTATCACCCAATTTTATATTTATAAATATCTCTTTTGCTCTCTTTTTAAACAATTCAAAATCAAAGTCATATCCATTCTCTTTTAAAGTACTAATTACAGCTCCTTCTGCTATATTTTCTTTTTCAGTTTCTACAGAATCTAAAAACTTGAAGTCTTCTAAATCCTTTTTGGCTTTTTCTTCTGCTGCAATTGCTTCTTTAAATGCTATATGCCTATTATGCATCTCATCTTCACGCCAGTTCATTGTTATCCCTTTTTCTCTTCTTTCTTCTGCGCTCTTTGCCAAAGATTCATTATATGTATCTTTAAATACTTTTTTCAATACCTTAGATTCATATTCTCTCTCTTTTTCCTCTTTTATTTCCTTCTCTTTAACTTTATTTATGTCATCAAACTCATTAAAATTTATTTTATTTTTTTTGATTTTTTTATGTATCATCTCAATAATTTTACTAGTTAATAGAAATAATATAATTACTATAACTGTTATAATTGTTTTCATAAATATCTTTCTCCTTTTGTTATAAAGCTAATATATTATATTAATTTAATTTGCATTAATTTTATAAATTTAGCATATCACAGAAAAACAAAAAAGACAATAACAATCAGCTTCTTACTGCTACAACTATTTTCTCCAATTGCTTTGTATAATTTTTTATTATATCAAAAAAATATTCTTTTGGTTTTTTCATTTCTATTTTTTCAGACGTTAATATTGGAATTGTCATTATTTCTTTGTCTTCCAATACAACATGTATTCTTCCTATTTCTGTATTTATTTCAATTGGTGCTCTAAAAATATCTTCAGCTTCTATTTGAACTTTTATATCTCCTTCTTTTTCGAGTTTTATAGGATATAGTTCATAGCCATAATCATATTTTGTTTTTAAGTCTACCTTTTTCTTTGTTCCCTTTATTATTTTTAAGTTAAAATTTGACTTCCATTCTTGAAATTTCTCTTCTATAATTTCTTTTATGTTTATTTGTTTGTAATTTTTAAAAGTATATTCTATTAATTCTATACTATCTTTGGTTCTATGCTTTTTTGTGTCTGCTCCAAGAACTATTGTAATTATTGACCAATTGTTTCGTGTAACTGATGTCACTAAACATCTACCCGCATTATTAGTAAATCCAGTTTTTACTCCATTTACCCCACTTAAATACCCCAGTAATTCGTTAGTGTTGTTTATTGTTCTAGGAATTCCATTAATGCTAATCGTTGTAGTTTTAGTGTTTACAATTTTGGCAAATTCTTTTATATTTAAAGCATAATCTGTAAGTATTGCTAATTCATAAGCTGTTGTATAATGTTTTTGATCATCTAATCCATGTGGTGTAACAAAATTTGTATTTTTTAACCCTAATTCCTGTGCTTTTTCGTTCATCATTTTTGCAAAGTCTTCTATGCTTCCTGCTATTTGAATCGCTATTTGAACAGCAGCATCATTTCCAGAGCGAAGCATTAAACCATATAGTAAATCTCTTAAAGTAATTCTATCTTTATTCTTTAATCCTAGCCTTGAGCCTCCAGTATTTGCAGCTTTTAGTCCTATTTCTACGACATCAGATAAATTTCCTTTTTCTAATGCCAAGATTGCTGTCATTATTTTTGTGGTTGATGCCATTGCTCTTTTACTATCTATGTTCTTCCCATATACTATAGATTTAGAGCATCTATCAAAAACTATTGCAGCTCTTGAATTTAACATTGGCTCTTTATTTTCACTTGATTTATTTACTTCTTCTATTTCTTCCCACACTTCATTTTCTAAGAAATCATCTAGTTCAATTTCATCTGCAAAACTTACTGTTGTGGTAAAAAGCGCTAAAAAAAGTATGTGAACTATAAATATCTTTTTAACCATCTTAATTTTAAATATTTCAAACATAACAAAAAACTCACCTTTTTAAGAATATTCTTAAATGATGAGTTTTATAACTTTTCTACATTACATATATTAAAATACATAGAAGATGTAAAATACTAGAAATTAAGCACAATATATGAAAAATCGAATGCATCCATTTTTTCTTTTTCCCTATTCCATATAGTATTGCTCCTATTGTATAGCATATTCCTCCTAATAGTAATAGCGAAAATCCTATCATGCCAAGTGAATTTATAATTACATCTATTCTAACTATTATGCACCATCCCATAATTATGTAGCATATCATTGAAAATACTTTAAATTTTTTTATATCTATAGCATTTAGAGCAATTCCTATTAGAGCTAATCCCCACACTATTCCAAATATTGTCCATGCAAGTGCCGGTGAGTATTCTCTAAGAGTACATAAAGTAAATGGTGTATATGATCCTGCTATAAGTAAAAATATAGAGCAATGATCTATAACTTGAAAAACTTTCTTTGCTCCAAGCTTTGGGCTTAATCCATGGTAAATGCTAGACATTGTATATAAAAGTAATAGTGTTACACCATAAATTGTGCCTGATACTACGCCATATGGATTTCCATGATGTGCAGCAATAACTGAGCAAAGCACAATTGCTGCAATTCCAATTACAGCTCCAACTATGTGTGAAACCATATTAAATATTTCTTCCCCTTTAGAATATGTTGGAAGAATTCTATCTGCTAATTTTGTTCTTTTCATTATAACCCCTTAATTAAAACTTAATCTGTACACCAAAATCATCTACTGGTTTATTTCCATTTTCATAATCTTCTGTGGTTTCATATAATCTAATATAATCAAATGTTAATCCATTTATTTCTGTGTTTGCATCAAAAAATATTATAAACTTTACAGAAAAATCTTTACTTTCTCCTTCTTTAACTACTATAGGTTCCAATATTTCATCTGCTCTTCTTTTTATTCCTTCTGATGTATCTAAAGCTATTTCATAGTCTGATGTGTAATCTGAATATACTATTGTTTTATCAGATTTATTTGTTATATTTAGATTATATATTACTGTATCATATTGTTTATCAACACTGGTAATTTTTATTTTCATATCGTCATCTTCATACATGTATGTTAATTCATCTCTTCCAATATATTCTCTTATTGAAAGTTCCAA
>JAEEGL016080984.1_pt1 | contig 39615 bp, 29 predicted proteins | sample 9134231 | NCBI WGS metagenome assembly JAEEGL01 (sample SAMN16246548, study PRJNA631951) | gut metagenome | biome: gut microbiome; feature: rumen; material: fiber-attached | host: Bos | place: Iran: Karaj | collected 2018-10
GAATAAAATATTTCATCGGGACACTTGAAATCAAGACTCTGATGGGGGCGACAGGCATTGTAAAAGTGAATATAGTTCTTTATTCCTTGATACAGTTCTTTCCAGTCCTCGTAGGATGCAAGGCGGACGCATCAGAGTCAAAATCCAAGATGCCGACTGTTCGGCCACGGCATACAATTTCACCATCACCACCGCCGACTGGTATCCGAACGCCTACCGAAAACTCATCGGTTACCGCTAACGCTCCAATTGTACAATTTCTATATATAGGAGAACACTCTCCACAAGAAAGGCTCGCCATCCGACGAGCCTTTTTCATTACAAATTATTCAATAATGGGTTTGGATTATTTAATTTACAGAATTAAATTTGTGGCAAAACAGTTAAAAATGAAAAATATTCTTTGCATAATTATTTCACTGATTTTTACTGCATTTGTTGGCAATGCAGAAGTGATTCTCCCCAATATTATTGGTTCTAATATGGTGTTGCAACAAAACTCTAATGCAAGGGTTTGGGGTACTGCAACCCAAAACGCAAAAATTGAAATTTCATTATCGTGGAGCAATACCAAAATCTCAACTGTTGCGGACAAAGACGGAAAGTTTTTCTGCGAACTACCAACCCCCAACGCTTCTTTTGAAGCCCAAACCATTGTATTTAAAGATTTGTCTGATAAAAAATCTGTTACGCTATCCAATATACTAATTGGAGAAGTTTGGTTGGCATCGGGGCAATCTAACATGCAAATGCCCCTTAAAGGGTTTCCTGGCAGTTGTGTGGAAGATGGTTTTGAAGAAATTGCATTTTCGGCTCGCGAACAAAACAATGTTAGATTTTTTACCGTTCCGTTGCGACATTCCTACCAATTAGAAGAAGACATTGACGCACAATGGACAATACCATCTGCTCAGGTTGCCACAGAGTATTCTGCTGTAGCGTGGCATTTTGCCAAAAACCTTTCTCACGCATTAGGCGTACCTGTTGGAATAGTTTCGGCAGCGTATGGAGGTACTCGTGTAGAATCGTGGATGAGCAAACAACTACTTGAAGCGCACGGTTTTAGTACTAAAAAGGAAGATATAGATAATGTGGAATGGGAATATGAAAAAATTCTCTTGCCTTATAATGCAATGTTTCATCCGATTAGAAACTATACGTATAAAGGAATTATTTGGTATCAAGGCGAAAGCAATGTTGGTCGTCCCAACTTTATACCTTTGATGAAAGATATGGTAAAACTCTGGCGTTCTGAAATTTCGCTTGGAAACATTCCGTTTTATATGGTAGAAATTGCACCGTATAAATATGGCGAAGAAAATGCTGCGGCCTATCTTAGAGAGATGCAATTTAAGTTATCGCAAGAAATTGAAAATTCGGGACTTGTGAGCACATGCGACCTTGTTCTTCCACAAGAGATGTATAACATTCATCCACGTCAAAAAAAGCCAGTTGGCCAACGTCTTGCTTGGTTGGCTCTTAATCGTACATACGGTAAAGATATGTTTATGTACACTGGACCTACTTACAAGGAATTGATTATCGAAGGTAACCAGGCATTTGTCGGGTTTGACAATTTGCAAATGGGAATCTGTTCCAACTATATGATTGAAGGATTTGAAATTGCTGGCGACGACCACGTTTTCTATCAAGCCGACAGCGTTTGGTTGCGTTGGCAGACAAACCATGTGGTGGTAAGTAGCAAAAAAGTTTCAAAACCAGTTGCCGTACGATATTGTTTCAAAGATTTTGCACACGGAACATTATATGGAGGAGGTTTTTTACCTGCATATCCGTTTAGAACCGACGACTGGGAATAATAGTATCAAAAAGTTATTTCCCGCAATTTTCCCCACGCACGGCCAATCTGCTTAAACTCCGAAAAAGATAGTTGGAGGTCTTTTTCTCCGTTTTTTTCGGGGGCTAACCACATCGTTAATCCACCAACAAAACCTTTAACTCCTAACTAAAAATCGCCCCCTCAAACCAGCAGATTAGCCCCCTATACACATTGCGAGAATAGTTTAGGGGAATCTACTTGCCCACGCAAAAAGTAGTACACGTTGATTTTCAATAAATTACTTTATTAGTGGTACAAATGTGGTACAGACTTTTGGCAAATAAACGTAACCATCAATTGTATCACTGCGAATATAAGACTTTTAAGGGAGATAAACAAAGATAAGAAAGCAAAGATTTGCCATTTTCGCGCATAAAAAATGGGGATATGGTAATATTTTTATATAAAAACTATGGGGATAGTGCAATTTTTATCGAAATAAATTGTGGGGATAGTGCAAATTCATATATTTGTACCAATAAAAATAACAAATATGGAACGAGTTTTTCAACGAAAAATCTATCAGCAACTACTTGATTGGAAGAACACTAAGAATGGACGCACTGCAATTTTAGTGGAGGGAGCACGTCGTGTTGGCAAGTCAACCATTGTGGAATTATTCGCTAAACAGGAATATGAATCATACATACTTATAGATTTCAACAGGGCTTCAAAGGAAGTGGTTGCATTATGGGACGATTTGACTGATTTGGATGATATTTTTCTAAAATTGCAACAAAACTATCGGGTTGTGCTCCATCCTCGTAAATCTGTCATTATTTTCGATGAGGTGCAAAAATGTCCCAGAGCACGCCAAGCAATTAAATATTTAGTGCAGGATGGTCGTTACGATTATATAGAAACAGGTTCGTTAATCAGCATCAAGAAAAATACGAAAGATATAACCATTCCCAGTGAGGAAAATCGAATTTCAATGCATCCTATGGACTATGAAGAATTTCGGTGGGCACTTGGCGATACGGCTACCGTTCCATTGATAAAACAACAGTTCGAGGCTGGAATGTCATTGGGCGATGGGATAACTCGAAAAAAAATGCGTGAACTGCGGTTGTATATGTTGGTAGGTGGTATGCCACAGGCGGTTAATACGTATTTGGACACAAACAATCTCAGTCTTGTTGACCAAACAAAACGGGAAATTATAGAGTTATATTTGGAGGATTTCCAAAAGATTGACACTACGGGGAATGCAGAACGATTATTCAAAAACATTCCTGCCCAATTGAGCAGTAACGAATCCCGTTTCCAACCTTATTCTGTAATTGGTCGGCAAACAGCAAGTAAAATGGCTGAATTGTTACAAGATTTGGAACAAAGCAAAACAACATTGATTAGTTACCATTGCACAGACCCCAATGTGGGTATGTCGCTCAATAAAGACATCAGTCGCTACAAAATGTTTGTAGCCGATACAGGATTGTTTGTTACGCTTTGTTTTTGGGACAAGGCATACACCGAAAATGTTATTTACAATAAGTTATTGAGCGATAAACTCGAAGCGAATTTGGGTTATGTATATGAAAATCTTATAGCACAAATGCTAACTGCGGCAGGGAATGAACTTTTCTACTACACATTTCCGAAAGATGACCGCCACAATTACGAAATAGATTTCTTGTTGTCGAGAGGAAAAAAGGTGTATCCAATAGAAGTAAAGTCCTCTGGGTACAAATCGCACAAATCGTTGGACGAATTTTGCAAGAAATTCTCCTCTCGTGTGGGCAAACGCTTCTTAATATATACCAAAGATTTGCGTAAAGACGGCGAAACAACGCTTCTGCCTATATATATGACTGGGCTGTTGTGATAGATCTGCTAACTATTCTCCCGAAAAGAAAGGCAAAATCTTGTGCTTTGCAGCACTACCCTTATTCTTTAAATTCCTTGAGCGTTCTTTTCCGATTCATTTTATACGTAAGCATCAAGGAATTAAAATCAGATTTTGAAACGGACGTTGCACGAATGTAACCGTCACGAACCACGCTAAATTCAAGATATTTTGTCAGTACGAAACTTTTTCTGGTAATGGTGACTGGTTCAATGTCCTTATTGGGGAATCCAACAGCAAGACAGCCGTTCAACTGCATTGACGTTCCCTCCGCCTGATTGTACATATCCTGGATTTTATACAATGTTGCTTCTGCCTGCGACAGTGTTTCGCCTATTTCAAGAAACAGCTCGAAAATTGGGTCAAATTGAATTTGAATCACATTGTCGCCAACACCAAGATTTCCTACTGAAAGGTAGAAACGAGTTGAATCAGGGGCTTTCATTGCAAATATATCAAGCGGTGTGTGCTCATTATCTTCACCAGATTCAAGTTCTACGATATCCTTTCTTTGGTAAATTTTATCTTTAAAATCCTGTGCTGACGAAAAAAATGGAACTGCTACCAACAATACAAACACTAACGCTTTGAAATGTGCTTTCATAACTATCTTTTTTGGCAAAATTAGAAAAATTTGAAATAGGTTTCACAAAAACATAATCACAATCCCATCCTATAATCTTTTCCATCAACAAGCACACTTGTAAAATTGATTATTATTACGCTTTGTTTACTTGTTAAAAGCACTGAAAAAAGTTGTAACTAATTGTATATCAAGCAATTAAACCTATTTGCCGATACAAAAGTGTGCAAAGATGTTTCCTAACATTTCGTCTTCGGAAATCTCGCCTGTTATAAGTCCCAGATAATGAAGAACTTGCCGTAATTCAAGACTAATCAAATCGTTGGTTAATCCGTTCTGAAAGCCTTCATCAATTGCGTGAAGCGAATCCAAAGCATGATTCAAGGCTTCGTAGTGGCGGAAATTTGTGACAATGGCGTCGTCCTGCGAAATGTTGCCTGCATTGACTTCGGCAAGCAGCAAGTCTATCAAGTTGTCAATGTTTTCGTGCGTTTTTGCCGAAATATACACCACAGAATCGTTTTCGGTCAGTTCCGAAAAATCCGCTTTCGCCATCTGGCGTTTATAATCGGGATTCGTATCTATTTTATTGACAATCAAAAAGATTTTCTTGTCGGGCGTATGTCTTTTTATGGTCGAAATGGTTTGTGCCACTAACTGTTTGTCGGAATTTACATCGACCAACACGAGAATATACGTCGCCTTGTCGATGTTTTCGAACGTTTTTTGAATACCAATTCGTTCTATCTCGTTTTCGGTCTCGCGAATTCCTGCCGTGTCGATAAAACGGAAGGTCACGCCGCCCATCACCATCGTGTCTTCTATCACATCGCGCGTGGTTCCGGGAATAGACGACACAATTGCCTTGTCTTCGTTGAGCAAGGCGTTGAGCAACGTGGATTTTCCCACATTCGGCTCGCCTACTATGCACACGGGAACACCTTGTTTTATGGCATTTCCCAACTTAAACGAGTTCACTAACTTTTCAACCCGCCGTGTCAAATCAGCACAAATGTCGGTCAGTTGTTTGCGGTCGGCAAATTCCAAGTCTTCCTCACTGAAATCGAGTTCAAGTTCAAGAAGCGAAAGAAATTGTAGCAATACAGCTCGTAACTCCTTGAGTTCCTTTGCATAACCGCCTTTCATCTGCGACATTGCCAAATGGTGCGATGAAGCAGAACTTGATGCTATCAAATCGGCCACGGCTTCGGCTTGCGACAAGTCCATTTTCTTGTTCAAAAACGCCCGCTGGGTAAATTCCCCCGGATGAGCGAGCCGAGCACCGTTTTGCACCAAAAGACGCAAAATTTCGGTTTGAATATAGTGCGATGCGTGACAGCTAATTTCCATAGAATCCTCGCCTGTGTAGGATTTCGGAGCGTTGAAAACCGACACTAACACGGAATCAATAACGGTCTCGCCATCGAATATTTCACCATAATGGATTGAATACCCTTTTTGCATCCAATCGGCAGTTTCCTTGTATGGTCGAAACATTCGCGACACGATTTTCTTTGTGTCCTCGCCGCTAATCCGTATGACGGCTATTGCCCCTTTGCCCTGCGCCGTCGCAATGGCACATATCGTGTTGGATTCTACAATCATATCAAAATTTTTGTCAAAGATATTAAAAACGAATGATTACTCACGCTTTTTTTATACCTTTGAAATCAAATAAATAAAATGAAACTGAGAAAACTCCATAGAGACAAGGCACCAACGTTCAAACAGCTGAAATCGCTCTCGTTGCACGCCCCTGAACGATTTTTGGCAGACAATGGAATACCCATTTTCTTGTTCCCGCTGTACGACCAAGAAATCACCAAAATAGATTTCATCATAAAAGCTGGCGAATATGCGTCGGATTTCTCGCTGACAGCCCTCACCACATTGGCGATGCTTCAAGAAGGTTCCACGACAATGGAGTCGGAACAAATTGCCGAACGACTTGATTTTCTTGGCTCGTATCTCTCCTTCCACACAACCAAGGACAGGTCGCTCATTTCGGTTTGCTGCTTGGAAAAACATTTGGCTGAAACGATAAAAATCGTCACGGATTTCATTATTCACCCTACGTTCCCCGAAGATAAACTTGAAACGAGTCTTCTCAAACGGAAAGAACGCTTTAAGGTTGATAATGAACGAGTTGAAGTGCTTTCGCAAAAGAAATTGGCACAAGTACTCTTTGGCGAAAAACATCCCTATGGACGAACGATTCAATTAGATGATTTTGAACATATTACACGTGATGACTTGATTCGTTTCCACAACCAGAATTATGTCGCCGAAAATACTTCAATCGTAATTTGTGGAAATCCCAAATCACAAGAAATAAAAAATCTTATCTCGTTTCTTCAGCATAACGAATTCAATACTTTAAATAACAAAACACAACCTATTGAATACGATATAGTTAGCAACACACAAAAAAAGCATTGGATTACCAAAGAAAATGCCGTACAATCGTCGCTCAACCTGGGGAAAATTATGGTTAACAGAAACCACCCTGATTTCATACCGTTGCAAATTCTCAACACGATTTTAGGCGGTTATTTCGGTTCTCGGTTGATGACGAACATTAGAGAAGACAAGGGTTATACTTACGGTATTGGCTCAGGAATTATCTCGATGGAACATGCGGGATATTTCATTATTACGTCGCGTGTGGGAAAAGATGTCGCTCAAAAGGCATTGGACGCAATTTCTGACGAACTACGACGTTTAAGAACAGAAATGGTACAACAAGACGAACTTGATATGGTGAAAGCGTATATGCAATCTACCCTTGTCCGTAACTTTGACGGTGCGTTTGCGACAAGCGAAATGTTCAGAAACACATTAGGTTACGACATTGATTTTGTCGGCTATTACCAACATATTTGGTCAAAAATACGGAAAATCACCGCCAAAGAACTCTTGGAACTGTCAAACAAATATCTGCACGAAGATTCAATGTATGAAATTGTGGTTGGCTAAACATACGAAACGAAAAATCGCTTTGGCGGGACTGTTTTTAATGAGCAGTTTTCTGTCGCTTTTTGCCGAAGAAATCGACCCGACCGACATATCGTATGTGTCTGTAAATCCTTACACTAACGAGGTTACCATAAGTTGGTATAAAAGTGAATCGGCTAACATTGCCTACGCCAGGATTTTGTACATCTATGACGAGACAACGCTGATAAAGGGTAAAGGATTTGTCGATATAGCTGGCAATGAGGATGTTACCTATAAATTCAAGACCGACACCATCGATAAATTTTCCTACAACCCTGACGAACGAGTTCTTTCGCTCGCTGTGGACGCATATTCCGAGAATGGCAATAATAGCACCTCGTTGCGTGAATATCACACCACAATGCTCGCTTCGGCTCAAATTACCCGCTGTCCATCACAAATCAAACTTTCGTGGACTCCCTACTATGGCTATGGAATTACGGTGAGCAAGTACGAAATTATTGAAGTTGACGCTCAAAATAACGAGACAAAACTGCAAGAATGTGCCGGAACGGAAAAAAGTTGCGTGATAGAACTTAATGAGCAAAAAGAACGACGTTTTTATGTAAAAGCATCGTTTGTTGATTGTCATGGCAAGCAACAAAATTCAACATCAACAATGTGCTATGTATCTGAGAAACAAGCAAATCTGCCTCAATACATTTCTATAGAAAACATTTCGTTGGAACAAACCGACATCACTCTCGACATACGATTCGACACTGCCGCCGACTACAATACATACATCTTATTTCGGTCGTACAACGACGACAAACACTTCCAACCATTTGATACTGTTAAAATTGCATTACACCAGACGCCACTCTACACCTTTGTTGACCCAATGGCTTTTACAAACAACTCCCCCGTTTTTTACAAAGTTAAAGGATATGATAATTGTAACACGGAAATTATAGAATCTCAATCGGTTACACCGATTATTGCAAGTGTTCGTGAAGTATCGGAAATGCAAAATATGATAGAATGGAGCAAAGATGCACCCTGGGAAGTTTTACAATATCGTATTTGGAAAAGCGAGAACGATTCCGAAGCTCAACTTATTGATTCTGTTGGCAATCGGCAATTTATGTATATTGATGATTTAGACGATTCATACGCACGTTGTTTTTCGCTTTGTTACAAAATTGAAGCTGTACAAAATAATGATGAAAAGACCGTTCGCTCCTTCAGCAATAAAGTATGTCTGACGAAGGAATATAAACTATTGATTCCCAATGCGTTCAATCCCAATAGCGGCATTGCGGAAAACACGACATTCAAGCCCAAATATGCGTTTCTTTTTGGCGATTACAAAATGGAAATATTTGACCGATTTGGCACATGCGTATTCACGAGCACCGACATCGACACGGGCTGGAACGGCCAAATCAAAGGCACAAATGCTCCCGTAGGAATGTATCAATACAGAATCACGATTCAACTCCCCAACGGCGAAATGGTTGAGCGCCATGGAACGGTGCAATTGGTCTTTCACTAAATGAAGTTCGACTTCGATTTTCCATATTTCCATCACTCTAGCCCAAATAACTTTTTATTTTTGCACAAAAAAAAACGAGATGGAAACGAATATTCAGATTCTGGTCGTAATGATAGTATATGCCTTGTTCCTCTTTATGTGGGGGCTTTGGCAAGGACGCAAGGTAAAGAACTCGCAGGATTTTGCCATTGCGGGACGTTCGCTGTCGGGAGTGGTTGCATCGCTTTCAGAACGCGCCACAGGAGAATCGTCATGGGCATTGCTCGGACTTCCGGGTGCGGCATACGCCACAGGACTTTTGGAGGTTTGGACCGCTATCGGATGCGTGATGGGAATCATCCTCGCGTGGACTATTCTTGCATGGAGGATCCAGCGCGAGGCACAGAATCTCGATGCAACGACGTTCACCGACTTCATAGCGAAACAGCATGGCGACAAGGCGCAACTTATCCGTATTACGGGAAGCATCACCATTGTGTTCTTTTTCTTCTTCTACATCGGGGCACAATTCATTGGCGGTGCAAAAACGCTTAACAATCTGTTCGGATTAGATCCCACATGGGGAATGATAGTACTGGTACTGTTGGTGATTCCGTACACGATTTACGGTGGTTTCAGAAGCGTTGCCTACACCGACGTGATTCAAGCCATTGTTATGATTGTAACACTGATAGTTACGCCAATCGTGGGACTTATCTACATTGCCCACCAACCCGACGGTGCCATTTACGCACATTCCATAACCGAAGCGTTGACCAAGGCTGGACCGCAATTCACCGATTTAAGTGGAGGCCTTGACGGATTTGGCGCAGGATGCCTTATTGGCGGTTCGCTTGCGTGGATGTTCGGTTATTTGGGCGGACTTCCGCAACTCACTACCCGGTTCATTTCCATCCGCGACGTGAAACAGGCGAAAATCGGACGAAATGTGGGCATTGTGTGGACCATATTTGCATACGTCGGAGCACTCAGCATAGGTTGGATAGGCATAGCGATTTTTGGTCCCGACGCCATTTCCGACCGCGAAAATATTATGCCTATCTTGCTCACAAAACTATTTCCACCAATAATTGTAGGCGTTTTGGTAACGGGCATATTGGCCGCCGTAATCTCAACGGCAAATTCTGTGCTGATTCTTTCGGCTACGGAACTTTCCGAAAACCTTATAAAACCCTTGCAGAAAAATCAAAACAACAGTCTTCGACTTTCGCGAATCGTTACCGCCATACTTTCCGTTTTGGCGCTGATTGTGGCATTTTTCTCATCGTCGGAGTTTGTTTACACAATAGTGGGTTACGTGTGGGCAGGCATTGGCTGCACGTTCTCGGTGATAATACTGCTCACATTGTTTTGGAAACGATTCAGCGGCGGCGCGGCAGTGCTTACAATCGTTACGGGAATGCTCTTTACCATTGTGTGGATAACCACTGGAATGGACAAAATTGTAACCGTAAGACTTATGACATTCATCGTGGCAACCGTTGTTGCAGTTTCCGGAAGTTATATTTTTCCGAAGAAGGGGTAATCGCAGCTTTTAAATTTATATCGTGACCGAATATGCCACCCTGTCTTTCAGAGAGCGAGCCAGCGTCGCCTCGTCGGTGTATTCCAATTCGTCGCCCACCGAAACGCCACGAGCCAACATACTAATTTTCACATCGGGAAAACCAGAGAGCCGTTTGTAGAGATAAAAACTCGTGGTATCGCCATCGGTAGTTACGGGCAAGGCAAAAATCACCTCACGGATTTCACCCTCCTTTACTCGTTCTATAAATGATTCAATGTTCAAATCCATAGGAGAAATACCTTCAATGGGTGAAATAACGCCACCTAACACGTGATATAAGCCACGATATTGATTGGTATGCTCTATGAGCAACACATCTTTCACATTTTCCACCACACAAACCGTAGAGCCGTCACGTGAAGGATTTCCGCATATCTCGCACACATCCGAATCGGAAATCGTATGACATTTTTTGCAGAAATGAATCTCCGTCTTCAATTGCATTATTGCATCACACAAATTTTTAGCATACGATTCTTCTTGTTTCAAAATATGAAGAGCAAGCCGCAAGGCATTCTTCTTACCTATTCCAGGTAATTTACTGATTTCGTTTACAGCAATCTCTAAATATCGTGAAGGTAACTGAGAATTCATTAAATAATTATTTATCAGTTATTTGCAAATAACTTGCAGTAATATCTTTTGCTAAAAGAGTCATTTTATCAGCCAATGACAAATCATTGAATCCCGTGATTTTTTTTCGGCAATTCGGTGAGTTGCACAAACAGTTCTTGTTGAGCAAATCGGGCGTCACCGTTGTTTCTGTGGTGGCATAATCAAAGGTTAGTTCCTCGCCTTTTTTCACCTTTTCTATTGTCAACATCAAAACCTCGGCGAGATTGTTTTTCTCGTCATAGTTGGCAATAATTTGCGTATTGGGCGAACAGGAATGGTTGGCAAATGCACCAAATTCTCCTGGTTCCACATGTTTGTTCAATGCGACTTGAATCGACGTTCTCGTTCTCCTGTCTGTCGCCGAATCTTCGTATAAAAAAATTATGGTGTTTTTTTCAATGTCTTCTTGTGCTACCAGTGCCTTCTCCCCTTTTACAATTATGCTATCAGATACTTTTGTCTTATCACTCTTTATCAAATACTTACCCATAGTATTTAAAGTTTTAGTTGAATAAACGCGTACTTTGATAGAAGCCCGATTGATGCGGGTCTTTTTTCATTCTCCACGACAAGAAAATCTCGTGGCTACCAAACGAATACTGTCTATTCTCACCTACTAAATTACAATCGTATGAATATCCTATATATATTCTTTCACGTAAAATTATGCCTGCAAGTCCCACAATTGATTCGCGAGAACGATACGAAACGCCAAGCCAGAATTTATTGTTGAAATAGAAATTCACGTTTTCTTCCAACTGCGTTTTGGTACTACCCGATTTTAGCAATAATGACGGAACTATCGAAACTTTTTCATTGGGACTGATTTTATATTTCACATAACCGTAAATATGTCGTGGCAGTTTTTCCACCGAGGCATTTTTCAAATTACTTGCTATGTGAGTAGCCGACGCGCCCACTGTAAGATTTTTCACAGACAAGAGCAAACCGACATTTATCGTTGGAATTATAAAGTTTTGATTTGCATCATACCCTTCGGGGTCGCTCTGCACCTGATTTTGATAGACAAATTCAGAAATATCGATATAGCGGTCAATGATACCGGCGGCGAAACCGGCGGTCAATCGTGAATGTTCGCCCAAATTTACACCATACGAATAGTTTCCTGTGGCTGTCACCACATTTTCAAAACCAAGTTTATCGTTCACAATATGTAAGCCCAAACCGCCAATATGTTTCGTCGCCCCGTCAATACTAAACGTCTCGAACAACGGTGAGCCGTTGAAACCGAGCCATTGTTTACGAGCGAGCAAAAAAGCACGGAATTGTTCCCCTTCGCCCGTAAATGCGGGATTATAACTAATCTCGTCAAACATATAGTTACTTACGTCTATATCGTTTTGAGCAAATGACCGCATCGTTCCCAAGATGCAAATCACAATCAGAATATATTGTAAAAATCTCTTCATAGCCTATTTCTTTTCTGTTTGCTGAATCTTTCGTAACGCTTCGTTTATCTGAATTCTCTTACCATTTTCATAAGCAACGATAAAAGAATTATAACCAAGTTTATCAATTTCATCCTTCATTTTTGTCGCTTCCTGGAACGACGTGAAAGAGCCTACAGTGTAGCGATACAAGCCATCGGATTCTTTTGAGCAATATGTCGGTAATTTTGCATATTCGCCCGTCAGTTTTGCAAATGTCTTATTATTGCATTTTGCCTTTGAAGCACCAATTTGCAAGCGGAAACAAATTCCTTGCTGGCGAGGTGCTTGTTTTCCGTTGCTTTCCAGTCGGTCAATCGTACTCTTATGCTCTTCGGCTTTCTTGCTCAACTCCAATTCCTCGAAATTCACAATAGAAAATGTCGTTCTTCGGTTTGCCTGATGTTCGTCTTCGGACTGGGCATCTTTAAAGATTGGTTTCGTCTCGCCCCACCCCTTCCACGTAAGACGTTTATCGTCTATGCCTTGCGAATGAAGATAATCAACAACGGATTTTGCACGATTGTTCGACAGAATAATATTGTAGGTGTCAGACGCACGTTCATCGGTGTGTGAGTTTATCTGAATGCAGATATCAGGATTATTGTTAAGCACGGCAACCAGTTTATTCAATTCTTCAACCGAAGCTGGACGCAACTCATATTTATCCAAATCGTAATAAATATCACGAATTTCGTATTCCTTATCTTTTTCAATCTTTTGAAGCACGAAATTCATATCATAACCATGTATAGAATCCAAATAGGTATATTGCGTAACACCCTGTGTATTAATAAGTTTTCCATCAGGATTCAAATAACCAGTTTGATATGCAAAAATCTTATATTGCATATTGGCTTCCATACCCGAAATGTAATACATACCGTCATTATCGGTTATCAACGTATCGGTTTGTTCTGTCGTAACATTTTTCACGAGTACGAACGCATTGGCAATCGGAGTATTGTTTGCCCCATCTACCACACGTCCAGTTGCTTCAATCTTCACTTCCTTCAATGAAAACATATAAATATCGTCGTTTCCCACGCCACCGATTCGGTTAGAGGCAAAAATTCCTGAATTATCAGTAATATACATCAGACTGAAATCATCGGCACTGGAATTGAATGGAGGGCGCAAATTGATAGGTTTCCCAAACGAGTTACCAACCTTGGGAGCATAAAACAAGTCAAGTCCGCCATAACCAGGATGACCGTTTGACGAGAAATAGACGCCATTGTTGTCGGCAGCATACGGGAACATCTCATTATTTGCCGTATTAACCGTAGAACCAAGATTGACAGGTGCTCCCCAGGTATTCGTCACCGTATCGCGTTTACACATCCAGATATCCGTACCACCCTGTCCTGCAGGATTATTCGATGCGAAGTACAACGTCAATCCATCAGGCGAAATCGACGGGTGTCCTGAACTATACGCCGTCGTGTTATATTGGAAAATCGTTGGTTTGTCCCACGCTTGTTTATCGTCATTGTATTTTGAAAGATAAATGTTGCAGTTTTTCTCACCGCCACTCACTCCGTTACATTGCATAAAATAAGCGGTTTGCGTCTTCAAATCCAAGGTAAACGAGCCATCGTTGAAAGTTGAATTGATAGCCCCGTTCAATTTTTGCGCAGGTGTCCACGTATTTGCCTCTTCATTATAATATGTCTCGTACAAATCCTCGAAACCGTCGCCCGTAAAGGTGTAAATAACGCTATCCTTGCTAAAGCGTGACGAAGCGAACACTATTTTGCTCCAACATCTTGCTGGTGCGAATTCACTATATCGGGTATTCAGTTCTTGTATGTTACGGACTTCATACATTGTTTCGAATGTTTGAGCCGTATCAATGAAATCGCACGCTTTCAGACGCATTTTTGACACGTTATCGGACTGATTCAGAGACAATTGTTTTTCATACATTTCACGAGCCAACTTATTGTCGCCAATCATCATCAACATATCGGCATAGTGTCGGTACATCGACTTGCTTGTGTCTTGATACTTGTAATCAATAGCCTGTTGATAGCAAGGAATAGCCCGTTCGTAATTATTTGCTTCATAGTAGCACTCTGCAATCTTATACATAGCATACGCAGCCGTTGCACTGTCGTTGCCCGCCTTTGCATCATCAATTGCCTTGAGATAATACTCTTTTGCAATAGAATATGTTTTTGCTGCAAATGCCTCATCTCCTTTACGAACATCTTTCGTTTGAGAAAACGAGGATATTGACACAAAACAGAAAATACAATATAGATATATCTTTTTCTTCATTTCTTCACTAATTTCTAATCAACATAAGTGGTCCTTCAAATTTCTCGCCTGATGGCAATGTAATTATATAATAATATGTACCAGCCGACATATTCTCACCATTACACATACCATTCCAGCCGCCTTTCCCATCATATAATTTCTGTCCCCAGCGGTTCAAAATTATCAAATCAACTTCAGGCATATCTTCCAAGAACATATCGTTAATTCCGTCGCCATTTGGCGTAAACACGTTTGGAATGAGATATTCCTTTAAAACAGTGATTGGCAACGTAAGAGTGTTTGGACATTGTTCGTGGATATACGTTTTCAACGTCACATTAAAATCACCATAATTCATATATGAATAAGACCCGTCAAATTCATCGGATGTCGCACCCGTTCCAAAATCCCACAACGTAAATACTGGCAATCCGAATGCCGTATCTGTTTCATTGGTGAAGACAACTGTTTCCATTGTCTTTGCCGGATTCTCCGATATTGAAAAATCAGCATTCAAACGGCGAAGCACTTTCAAGAACGAAGAAGAATCAAGTTGGAACGTACATTCTTTTACATTGGCAGTAAGTGAGACGTCAAACATGCCATAATCGACATTCAATGTTGCATCCTTCGTTTTTACCGTGTCGCCAGTGCTAAACGCCCATTGCCATGAATCGAAAGCTGTAGGGATTTCAACTGACGTGTTTGTAATTTCCACTGTTGACGGCTCACACAATACCGAATCAGAGATGAAATCAAATTGAACATGATAAACAGTCAATTTTGGTCCTGTTACTGTCACCTCGCAACCATTATCGTCAGCCAAGACCATTGATGGAATATAAATACCACCATTTGTATAAAGATATTTTGTAGAATCGACAGTTCCTGTTATATCGTAGCGTCCATCGTCGAACACCCATGTAATATTTGTAGCTCCTACAATATCAGTTCCCTTATACCGAATGGTATCATAACTACAAGCCTCGCTATGCGAAAGATTTATTTTACCACGAGGACCCGAAATAGAAATATATGCAGGTTTCGACTGTGTGTTTTTACAACCAGCGTCATCTGTCACAGTAAGACTTATATCATAATCACCTGACGTATAAAATTGCCAGAATGGATTTTCCACTGTAGATGGCAAATTCCACAAATATGTCAGATTTGTTCCTATTGACTTATTTTGTAAGAATACATCGGCAGGCGGACAAGTAAAGATAGAATCCTTGGCGTCAAATTGTGCCAATGGATGACGAATTACGATATTTTTTGAAGATGAATTACTACACCCGATCGTATCCGTAACCGAAAGTGTAACCTCAAATGACGTGTCACTTACAACAACATCTTGATAAGAATGTGTGGGTGCCGTTTCCGTACTTTGTGCTGAGCCGTCTCCCCAATTCCACGTTGATTTCAAATCATATCCTGTTGAAGAATTTGTAGGTGAAACATCTGTATAGGAACAAACTATGTTCGGTATGTTGAATTTAGCCAAAGGTGCACTTGATATAATGTATTTTGTCTTTGTAGAATCATCGCTACAATTTTTTTCATCAACTACTTTCAACGTAACATCAAACTCACCCGCTTTATAAGTGTGCATCGGTTCTTTTTCCGTTGAAATTGCACCGTCGCCAAAAGACCATTGATACTCTACTATGTTGGCAACTCCACTCGGTTGAACAGATGACTTAAAATAAGCATCAAAATCGGCACAACCGTACGGTTTCTCATTTTTAACATCAAAGTCTATGACAGTAGGAAGAGGATATACGGTAATTAAAGCAGCCTTCTCCAAAGAATCAGTACAACCATATTGATTAACTAATTTTAGCGAAACAGAAAATGTACCAGATTCCTTAAACGTATAAGAATTGTTTTCATCAGACACCGTGACAACATCTTCACCGAATGTCCATTGCCTTTCGGTAATTCCACCATACGAAGATTTACTTGTGTCGGTAAATTGTATTGGTGTGCCCAAACATACTTTAATCGTATCTTGGGTAAAACCTGGAGTAATTCCAGACAAATTAAGTAAGTTAGTCTTGTCATCAGTACATTCATCCGTTGTCGTTATCAATTTTACAGTGTATTTGTCTGATTTCGTGTACGTATGGACAATCACATTTGATGTCACATCGTCCTCTATTACATCTCCTGTAGTTTTGTTTGTCCATTTATAATGTCCTTCTTCGGTCAACGCCTCTACATATATTCTATCGCTTCCGTCCCCAAAATCCCACAAATATGTCTCCGCTCCTATTGAAGAAGACGGATCGAACGTGATGTCTCCAGGGAAATCACATAATGCATCAGGTGATAATTCAAAATTAGCCAACGGAGCTTTCACCGTAATGTCTAAAGTACCTTCGTCCGAAGGACAATAATAATCTTTTGCAACTACTGTCACCGTATAATCATCTGGCTCGTCATAAATATGATTTACCATATCTTCATACACAGTTTGGGTCTTACCATCACCAAAATTCCAAAACCATTCCGTAGCATCGTTGTTCGGCGATATGGTGAAATCAATACCATCCTCCTTCACGTCCTTATAACACTTGTTCTCGGCACCAATGGTCGGTTGCGAAGGCTTCACGCCTATTTTAACCGTATCCTTCAGTTCACCGACACAACCGTCATTGTCTTCAACAGTGAGTAAAATAGGATATTGGCCTCTCTCCGAATACGCTATAATAAGATTATTCCCCGATTCTGTCCGCGAAGATTCTTTCGCATTATCGTATAGAAACGAGAAATTTGCGGATTTAATTCCAACATCCGAAGTGCTTGATTCTGTAATAGTTACAGTTGAACCAAGACAAAATTTGTCATCATCATCAGACGAAAGAGAAAATTGAGCAATAGGATTTTGTATAGAAACAACGACTGGAGAAGATGTTGCCGAGCAAGAATTACCATCAGTTACAGTTAATGTTACCGAATACGAACCTGCTGTCGAATAGATATGTTGCGGACTTTTTCCCGTAGCCTGTTCACCATCTCCGAAATCCCATGTCCAACTTGTACCTCCTACGGTATTGTCGGTGAATTGAACTGTCTTATCGGATTCTTCACAAAGATGTGTCTTGTCTGCTGAAATTGACACTGTTGGCAACACATTTACGACAATAGTCTGAGTTTTTTCGTACACACAACCGATTTCATTCGTCGCCGTCAATTTTACCGTGTACGTTCCATCTGCCGTGTATGTTTTTACTGCTGTTGCGCCTGAACCAGTCGTTCCGTCGCCAAAATTCCATTCCCACGAAGCCACTGGAGTATTTCCCGTTCCATTAAATGTAATTTCACTATTGGTACACAAAGCCCCCGTAATGGAAAAATCGGCCTCAAACGTGTTGATATTGATAAACTTATTTTTCGTCACCGAATTTTCGCAACCCGTGCTCGTCGTGGCAGACAGAATCACATCGTACGAACCATCTGCCGTATAGGTATGTTGAGGATTCTTTTCATCAGAAGATTCTCCGTCACCAAAACTCCACGAATAGCTTTCTGCCGTTCCCCCACTGACACTCGACGCAAACGTTGTTGTCAACGGAGCAGAACAAGATTGCGTGCTACTTGCCGTCACATCAAGCACCAAGGGTGCCGACACTTCCAAATAATCAATAAAATTTTCCGTCGCCTTACAACCATGATCATCAAGGATAGTCAATCCGATAGAATATTTTCCTGCCTCTATATAAGTATGATTAGGATTTTTTTGTGTTGAACCATTTCCATCGCCAAAACTCCACGTATAATTTGAGATTGCAGCCGAAGCTTCCGACTCATCAACAAACTGAAAACTTGAATTGATACAACCAGTGAACCCCGACAATGAGAATTTTGCCGTCGGTTCCTCATAGACCATTATTTTTTGTGTGAAAGAAGACTCTTCCGTCCCACTTTTTACCGTCAGCTTTACATTGTACTCACCTGGAGTGAACGTTATCGCCGGATTCTCAGACTTATCGTACACAATTGCCGATGTCCCACGGTCAAAATCCCATATCCACGAATCAATATCTCCTGTTGATTGGTCAGAAAAGGTTATCACACTCGTTCCACATGCCGTGGTTTTTGGAGCATAAAATTTTGCTTGTAATACCTGTCCCAATGATGTGTGTACAGCAAAAATGCTTATCAATAAAGCACATACAGCTATTTTGGGAACGTTTTTACTTCTATATATGTTCATACTTTCCAATTTATTGGGGAAAGATACAAATTTCGTATGAAAATTGTACCAAAACAGACAACTTTATGTTTTTTTTCAGTGAGTTTCCTTGTTTTTTATGTTTCATCAATCAAAAAATAGTATTTTGCATAAAAAAATTAACGATGCTTTCCATACTAATTCCAACATATAATTGGGACGTTACCAATTTGACGGAATCAATTCTTCATCAATGCGAAGAATTAAACTTGGTATATGAAATCATCATTGCCGATGACAAATCTGATTTGTCTTATCGATTGAAAAACAAAGATTTAGAAAAAAATGCATCTGTTCGTTACGTTGAATTAGACGAACGCGTGAGTCGGGCTAAAATTCGCAACACACTGGCTGCAATGGCTCAATATTCCACCCTGTTTTTTATTGACTGTGATGCCGAAATAATACATAACGATTTCGTAGCCAAATATTTGCAAAACCAAAACGACATCGTTTTTGGCGGCATCGCCTATTCAACGCAAAAACCGGCAAAAAATCAGCGACTACGTTGGAAATATGGGAAAAAACGTGAAATGAGTTCTGCCGAAACACGAATGAAAAACCCATATCTGTTCTTCACCGCATTCAATGTACTGATACCCAAAGATTTGTTCTCTAAATTACAATTCAACGAACAATTTGAAACGTATGGCTACGAGGACACCTATTTTGGTTTTCAGTTACAAAAACAGGGGCTTGCAATAAAACATATAAATAACGAACTACAACACAACGGTTTATGTTCTAACAGTGAATTTATTACAAAAATAGAGGAAAGCATACAAGGTTTGACCTCGCTCCTCCATTCGCCAGAAATAGAGCAGGAGTTTTTTGAGACAATCAAATTATATCGAACGTTCCGATTTTGTCAATCGTTACACCTTGTAAAAGCTATTGCAGTTTTGCACAAGATTTTTGGCAAGTTTTTGAGATATATTGTTATTCAGACAAATAGTTTACGTTTACTCGACCTATACAAAATCGGCTTTTTTTGCCACCATTTTTCGCGCTACGACAAGTAACGTTTCCACCACGACTGAAAAACCAACAACGACCATACCTGTGCAGGCGCATCATTAGGCGAAGAGGATTTTACAGCATTCAGCAAACCACCAATCGCACCATAGTCAAATAGCCCCTGCTCCTCTATAAACCGTTGAGACAGAAGTTCTTGCTGTAATTCAGACAAGGTTGTCTTACACCATTCGTGCAATGGTACCTCAAATCCCTTTTTCGGTCGATTATACAACTCTTCGGGCAGGTCTTTGCGAAACGAATCCTGCAAAATACGCTTTTTCATCGTGCCATTTATCTTGTATTCCGCTGGCAAGGAATTTACGAACTGAACCAACGTGTGGTCCAAAAAAGGCGTACGAACTTCCAAACTGTTGTCCATCGACATTCGGTCAACTTTGGTGAGCATATCGTTTGCCAACACCAATTTTTGGTCAGCCAACAAAATATCGTTCATATCGGCATGTTCGCCAAAGGTGAAATACTTCGCCAGTAAATCATTTTCACTAAAATTCTTATCTTGCAACAAACACCGAACGTCTTGTTCCGATGCAAAACTGCACCATTTCCGATATGCTTCGGAAGTCGTCAAACGAGCACCGTCAGCATATTTCACCACCTTTCGGAACACATTGAACACTGCATTTGAACGCGATTGAGGCAAGTGCTTCAACAACGGATATGTGGTTGCGACAATGGAATTTAACGTTTTGTGTTTCATTTGGTTATAATGAGCCAAATGTTTATGATAACCGGCAAACAATTCATCCGCCCCGTCACCCGAAAGCGCAACGGTCACATGCGGTTTCACATATTTACACAATACATGGACAGCAATCGATGACGAATCGGCAAACGGTTCGTCAATGTTATTCAAAATCTCAAAAAGAGATTCTTCCAATTTCTTATTATCAATCTGTATTTCAGTATGTAGCGAATGAATCTTCTTTGCAACTAACTGAGCATAATATGTTTCGTCAATAAACGGATTGTCTTTGAAACCAATGGAAAATGTTTGCAAACCATCGACATAACGACTTGCTATCGTGCTGATTACAGAAGAATCTATGCCACCACTCAAGAAAGTACCTAATGGAACATCCGAAATCAATCGCCTTTGTACCGAAGCCGTCAATTTTTCAATCAACTGTGTTTGTGCTTCTTCGTAAGATAACGTACTCTGTTCCAGCGAGTTTTCCAACGAAAAATATTGTTCTTTCTCCACTCCATTTGCCGTAACAAGCAACGACATTCCTGGTTCCAGCTTTTCCACGCCTTCCAGCATCGTCATCGGTGCCGGAACATACATAAACTGCAAATAGGCAAATAGAGCGTCTTTATTCAGTTTCCTTTCAATCGGCAGTTCCAAGAGTCCTTTCAATTCCGATGAAAAGCCAAAGAAATCAGCAGTTTTTACAAAAAACAACGGCTTGATTCCCATACGGTCACGTGCGAGAAACAAGGTATTTTCCTGCGAATCATAAATTGCAAAGGCAAAAAATCCGTTGATTTTATCCACACAATGTTTACCATATTTAATGTACAGATACAGAAGCACTTCGGTATCGGCCGTGGATTTGAACTGTACTCCGTCGGCACGCAATTCGGCATAATAGTCGCGATAATTGTAAAATTCGCCATTATACACGATCGTATATCGTCCAGACGCATCGGTAAAGGGCTGATTACCAGCCGGCGAGGTATCCAAGATGGCAAGACGTGCGTGTGCAAGTGCAGCAGAACCGACGATGTTCGCAGATTGAACTTCGGGCCCTCTGTTATGCAAGGTCTGAATGGATTTCTCCACATACGGCAGATAGGATTCCGCCGTTCCTCCCAAAGAATATATTCCGCTAATTCCGCACATAATAAAAAAGGTGTCTAAAAATATAAAATTTTCAGACACCTCCACCTATAAATTATGAAAACACTATTTCAATTTTTCCAAAGCTTCTTTTACCCTATCGGCTGCTTTTTCCAACAATTCGTCTGATGTAGCGAAAGAGAAACGGATACATTCAGGATTTCCGAAACCTTCACCGCCCACAGCAGCAACAAGACCTTCGGTCAACAAATACATAGCCAAATCGCCAGATTTCTTGATTACAGTTCCATCGGGAGCCTTTTTGCCAAGGAATGCAGTCACTTCGGCAAATACGTAAAATGCACCGTCGGGAACAGAGATTTTCAAACCTTTGATTTTCGACAATTTGGAGATAAACATATCTCTTCTACGCAAATATGCCTCTGTCATTTTCTTCGGATATTCCAAACCACCGTTCAATGCGGCAACAGCAGCTTTTTGAGCAATAGCACAAACGCCCGAAGTTACTTGTCCTTGCAATTTCGTACATGCTTTCGCAATCCATTCGGGAGCAGCAATGTAACCAATTCTCCATCCCGTCATTGCGTATGCCTTTGAAACACCGTTAGCAATAATCACTTGGTTTTTGATAGCTTCAAACTGAGCAATTGACTGATGTTCCCCAACATAATTAATATGTTCGTAAATTTCATCAGCAACAATGAAGATTTGTGGATTTTTTGCGAACAAATTCGCCAATTCCGACAATTCTTGTTTCGTATAAACGGCACCACAAGGATTTGAAGGAGAACTAAACACGAACATTCTCGTCTTCGATGTAATCATTTTCTCCACTTGTGCGGCAGTTACCTTAAAGCCAGAATCAATATTAGTAGGTATATAGACAGGTTTTGCCTCTGCCAATTTCACCATTTCCGGATAACTTACCCAATACGGAGTTGGAATCAACACCTCGTCACCAGGATTCAAAATGCTCATAAACACATTTGAAAGAGCGTGCTTTCCACCAGCCGATACAACGATTTGACTTGGAGAAAAAGTTAGATTATTTTCTCTCTTGAATTTAGCACAAATTGCTTCTAACAAATCTTTGAAGCCTCCTACTGGCGAATAAAATGAAAAATTGTCATCAATAGCTTTTTTAGCCGCTTCTTTCACATAGTCGGGAGTATTGAAATCAGGTTCTCCGACACTTAAATTGATAACATCTTTCCCAGCAGCTTTCAACTCGCTACTTTTCTGAGACATTGCCAACGTTTGCGAAGCCGCAAGGGCAGCCAGTCTTTTTGAAACTTGTTCCATCCAATTCTTTCTTTAAAAACGTTGCAAAGGTAGAAGAAAATTTGAATTTGCTACACCTCACGTTAGATTTTTATCAACAAAAAAAAGAGGAAATCATTTTGTGACTTCCTCTTTCTTTGTGGGCGCTGAGGGATTCGAACCCCCGACCCTCTGGGTGTAAACCAGATGCTCTGAACCAGCTGAGCTAAGCGCCCTTTGGCTACATTTGTTTTTCAAATGCGATGCAAAGATAGATACTTTTTGATTTACTCCAAATTTTTAATGCGATTTTTTTGATAAAAATTCAGCAACCACATACGAACTACCACCGACAAACACTACCGTATCGTTCGTAACGTTTTGTATTGCAGTCCGATAGGCTTCGGCTATCGTGGCAAATGACGAATGTTTCTTATCTGCAAAAAATGTTTCCAAACGTTCCAATGGCATTGCACGCTCTATTTGTGGCTTACATAAATAATATGTAGCATCGTTAGGCAACAAGGTTATTATGGTGCTGATATCTTTGTCGTTCACCATCCCCCACACGATTCTCACGTCTTTTCTGCCCAACGACATCAACTGCGGCATTGTGTACGAAATCCCGTCGTAGTTGTGTCCCGTGTCACAAATCACAAGTGGTTTACGGCTGATTATCTGCCAACGACCAATCAAATTGGTGTTCTCAGCCACATTCTTGTATCCTCGTTTGATTGCCGCAATAGGTATTGTGAACGATTTTCTCAATTCTTGTATAGCTGCATACACCGTCACGATGTTTTTTGCTTGATATGCTCCATGTAATCCGCTGTGCGCCTTAAACTTGATAGCACCATTTTTATCGGCTATTTCAAATGTTTCAAACCATTTAGACTCCGACGAAATAGCAAACTTATTTGATGCAAACGTTATGCATGAATTGTTTTTTTGTGCCACCGAAGTGAACACTGGTGCGGTTTCGGGATGATATTCCCCTATTACCACAGGCACATTCGGTTTTATGATTCCAGCTTTTTCGGTGGCAATTTTCGCCAACGTGTCACCCAGAATCTGCGTATGGTCGTAACCTATGTTTGTGATGACCGACAATTTTGGTGTAATCACATTCGTTGAATCCAAACGTCCGCCAAGTCCCACCTCTATCACGGCGACGTCCACATTTTTCTTACGAAAATAAGCAAACGCCAATGCCGTGGAAACTTCAAACATCGAGGGTTTCATTTTTTCAAAATCCTTGCCATACTTGGTCAAAACGGCATCGAGGAACTGTGCCGACACATTTTTGCCGTTCACCCTGATTCGTTCCCGAAAATCGACTATATGTGGCGATGTGTACAATCCAACCGTATAGCCCGCTTCCTGTAAAATTGAGGCAATGAAATGCGACGTGGAGCCCTTGCCATTCGTACCTGCCACATGCACGCACGCCATTCCATGTTCGGGATTGCCCAACAAGGCCAACAAATCACGGATATTCTGCAACGACGGCACATACGCCGATTTTCCCACATGCTGAAAACTCGGGAATTGTACATATAAATAATGTAGAAGGTCTGAATACCTCATAACAATAATAATTATGACTTTCTTTCTACCCTATAATCTTTTTTCCCCGTCAATTTGCGATAAACATTGTAGATAAATGCAAGTTTCTTTTCGTCGTTTGGATAATCCCAATAATATTTTGGAGGTTCGTTCATTATGGCATTGAACTCTTCAACCGAAAATTCTAATTTGTCACATATATGCCTGATTTCGTCCTGAATCGTATCAGGATTATATGCAGGTTTTGCCAATTCCTCCAGAGCTTGTTCACGTGTCATTGTTCCAGCACAAATCTGCGTTGAAAATGTTGCCTTGCGATAGTCGATATTGAACTTCTTAGGCAAAATATATGCTTGTTCAAAGCCCGTGTAGAGAGATTCATAGTGTTTTCCACCATAATATTTCCAGTGTAGTTTTTCTTCCAGAATTTTAATTGCCTCGTCTTTTGAATACGGCACAAGATTTAGAAAATACACCATTTTTATGCCACGCACCATTTTGCACCATGCTTCCTCTTTCCATCCGAAAAATGGAAATTTTTTAATTTTTATAGGACAAAAACGCTTCAAGATTGCCTTCAAATAACGAGTGTCTTTTGCATTATAAAACCACGAGTTTGGCAGAATACCCTCGGTAGCGAAATTTCCACCCGATACAATATATTTTACATTATATTTCTTTGCAAAATAATGCAGTGCGGCAGGAATAGCCATATCAGTCGGTGCTTCAATGTCAGGAACAGAGGCGCGTAAAAAAGCTATTTGCATTTGACGAAATTCTTGCCAATCAAGTTTATACACTTCAAAGTCGAAACCTAAAAGATTCACAATATTCCGTACATTTTCCTCGCCAACAGGCGTGTTCCAACCATTGTCAAGATGAACCAACAAAACTCGCAAGCCACGTTCTTTGGCAAGATAGGCAACGTATGTACTGTCAACACCACCACTCACGCCTATAACGCAATCATATTTGCTGTTTTTACCATTTTTTTTCATTGTTTCTATCAAAGCATCAAACTCACGGTCCGATTTTTCACCTTGATATGCCATACCCGCAATGCGGTCAAAATAATTGTTGCAATGATTGCAATTGCCTTTTTCGTCAAACGAAATTTCACAATCCGAGGTATCCATCACGCAACGGTTACACTGTGTAGTCATAGTTCCGTCATTTAAATTAGTTAACATAGTTTATTGTAAATCACTTTTTTCACCGCAATAGCGAACAGAAACATATTTAATCTTGTGACTGAACCAAAACCGCCGTATGAAAAGATGATTTTAACAAAAATCTTTTGCAAATATACAGCAGTTTGTCAAATTACAAATGGAAATCATCGTTCTATATACAAAATAACGTATTTATATGCTAATCAACTTAATATAAGAGAAAACGAGATAATTTTCTCCTACAAAAAACACATAATCTATTAACGAAAAGATTTATCAAACATTTTTTGTTTCGTAATGTACCAAGCAAGTTATGAATCATGTTCTTTACTTGTTTTTGAAAGAAAAATAGTAATCTTGAAATAAAATAGTAGTTTTTGCCTTCATTTTTTCTTCATTTCCAAATCTTTACTAATTTTGCACTCGTAAAAATTTGAACTAATGATACAAATAACTTTTCCTGACGGTAGCGTCAAGGAGTTTAACAACGGAACAACTCCGTTGGAAATAGCACAAAGTCTCAGTCCGCAATTGGCTCGCGAAGTCGTTGTGGCTACGGTAAATGGTGCCGATTGGGATTTAACTCGTGGCATTGAGGAAGATGCCACTATCGCTCTTCACAAATTCGACGACAAGGAAGGCAAGCATGCATTTTGGCATTCGTCGGCTCACTTGCTGGCAGAAGCATTGCAGACATTATACCCTAACACGAAATTCGGTATTGGTCCTGCCATTGAAAACGGTTTCTACTACGACGTTGACCTGGGCGATGTTACGCTCACCGAAAAGGATTTGGCCGCTATCGAGGACAAAATGCTTGAATTGGCTCGCCAGAAAAATGATTACGTGAGAAAAGACGTTTCCAAAGCCGATGCATTGAAATACTTCAGCGACAAGAACGAAACGTACAAAGTTGAGTTAATCAACGATTTGGAAGACGGAAAAATCACGTACTACACGCAAGGTTCATTCACCGACCTTTGTCGTGGTCCTCACTTGCCGAACACCGAGCCGATCAAGGCTGTGAAACTTACAAGTATTGCCGGTGCATATTGGCGTGGCGACGAAACTCGCAAGCAACTTACTCGTATTTATGGTATTACCTACCCTAAAAAGAAAATGCTTGACGAGTATCTTGAACTTTTGGAACAAGCGAAACTTCGCGATCACCGCAAAATCGGAAAAGAAATGGAATTGTTCATGTTCTCCGACTTAGTGGGCAAAGGTCTTCCGATTTGGTTGCCAAAAGGAACAGATTTACGTCTTCGTTTGGAAGATGCATTGAAAAAAATCCAAAAACGTTTTGGTTATCAACAAGTTATCACTCCACACATTGGTGGAAAGAATTTATATGTAACGTCTGGTCACTGGGATCACTACGGAAAGGACAGTTTTCAGCCAATCACCACTCCTGAAGAAGGCGAAGTGTATTTGTTGAAACCGATGAACTGCCCTCACCACTGTATGATTTACAAGAACGTTCCCCGCTCCTACAAGGACTTGCCATTCCGTTGTGCAGAATTCGGAACGGTGTATCGTTACGAGCAAAGTGGTGAATTACACGGACTTACACGTGTACGTTCGTTCACACAAGACGACGCGCACATTTTCTGTCGTCCCGACCAAGTAAAAGACGAGTTCTTGAAGGTAATCGACATTATCAACATTATTTTCAAGGCATTGAAATTCGACAAGTTCGAGGCACAAGTCTCATTGCGTGACAAAACCAACACTACAAAATATATAGGTAGCGACGAGGATTGGGAACGTGCTGAGAAGGCAATCATTGAAGCTGCTGCCGAAAAAGGTCTGAACACGATTGTAGAATATGGCGAAGCGGCATTCTACGGTCCGAAACTTGACTTTATGGTTCGCGACGCTCTTGGCAGACGTTGGCAGTTGGGTACTATCCAAGTGGATTACAACCTACCAAAACGTTTCGACCTTGAATACATAACAAGCGAGAACACCAAGGAACGTCCCGTTATGATTCACCGAGCACCGTTCGGTTCAATGGAAAGATTCGTTGCCGTGTTGATTGAGCACACAGCCGGAAAATTCCCGTTGTGGCTTACTCCCGATCAGGTTGTAATCATACCTGTGAGTGAAAAATATAACGATTATGCAAAAAAAGTTTTGAATTTGTTAAATAATTCCGATATTCGCACGCTCATTGATGATAGAAATGAGAAGGTAGGTAAAAAGATTCGTGACAACGAGTTGAAACATATTCCATACCTTATCGTTGTTGGTGAGAACGAGCAAAACGAGGGTACCGTTTCTGTCAGAAAACAAGGCGAAGGGAACCAAGCAGAAGTGATGAAGATAGAAGAATTCATATCGAAGATTTCTGCCGAAGTCGATGAACAAATGAATGAACTGAAATAAAAAAGTATAAACGAGATAAAACGAATACATGGCAGCTAACGAATTAGCAGACAATTTCAAAATCAACCACAGCATTCGGGCACGCGAAGTGCGGTTAGTTGGTGACAATGTAACACAGGGAGTTTACTCCATTTTCGACGCACTCAAAATCGCCGATGACCAAAATCTTGACTTGGTTGAGATTTCGCCTAATGCTGATCCACCAGTTTGTCGTGTAATCGACTTCCAGAAGTTCCTCTACTCTATGAAAAAGAAGCAGAAGGAAATGAAGGCCAACAGTGCCAAGGTTGAAGTCAAGGAAATTCGTTTTGGACCGCAAACCGACGAACACGATTATCAGTTCAAGTTGAAACACGCACAGAAGTTCATTGCCGAAGGTGCGAAAGTTAAGGCTTACGTGTTCTTCAAAGGTCGTTCGATTTTATACAAGGAACAAGGTGCCGACGTTCTAACCCGTTTCATCAAAGATTTGGAAGATGTAGCGAAGTTGGATCACGAGCCGAAATTAGAAGGAAAGAGAATGTTCATTCTTCTTTCTCCGTTGTCAAAGAAAAAATAATTGTTTAACTAAATAAGTGAAGTAAAATGCCAAAAATGAAATCAAAATCCAGTGCGAAAAAACGTTTTGCATTAACGGGTACTGGTAAAATCAAACGTAAAAAAGCGTTTAAGAGTCACTTGTTAACGAAAAAGGAAACGAAGCAAAAAAGAAACCTTCGTTACTCTACAACCGTTGACAGTACAAATGTAAAGAGCGTAAAATCAATGCTCTCAATTTAATTTATTGTGTAACAATGATTCAGCAGCTAAGAACTAATGAAACAAGTAGTCGCTAATCGTTAAAAATTTAAAGGTATGCCTAGATCAGTAAACAACGTTGCGTCAAGAGCGCGCAGAAAAAAAATCTTAAATCAGACCAAAGGATATTTTGGTGACAGAAAAAACGTCTATACCGTTGCAAAAAACACCTTGGAAAAAGGTTTGCAATATGCGTACAGAGATAGAAAAGCTAAAAAGAGAAGTTTCCGTGCATTGTGGATTCAAAGAATCAATGCTGGCGTTCGCACTTACGGAATGACTTATTCTCAATTTATTGGTGCATTAGCAAAGAACAACATTACGTTGAACCGTAAAGTTCTTGCTGATTTAGCAATGAATGAGCCAAAAGCATTCGAAGCTATCGTAAAAGCAGTAAAATAAATAGTATTCAAAACAATTATTTTTAGGGAAGTCTTTTGTGCTTCCCTTTTTTTTATAAACCAATACAAATAGTTATGAAAATTGCACTCGTAGGATACGGAAAAATGGGAAAGGAAATTGAGAAAATCGCCATTGAACGTGGTCACTCAATCGTTTTAACCATTGACATAAACAATCAACAAGATTTTACAGTAGAGAACCTTAAAAAAGCCGACGTGGTGATTGAGTTCACAACTCCGGCTACGGCCTACAACAACTACTTGCAATGTTTCAAGGCGGGAGTACCCGTTGTTTCTGGCTCTACGGGCTGGACCGACAAATTCGACGAAATCGCTTCTATCTGCAAAGAAACGGGAAATACGTTCTTCTATGCTTCAAATTACAGTCTCGGTGTCAATATCTTCTTTGAACTGAATAAGAAACTGGCTGCAATAATGAACAAATTTCCTCAATACGACGTTTGCGTGGAAGAAGCTCATCATAACCAAAAACTCGACGCTCCAAGCGGAACGGCTATCACAATTGCAAAAGACATTCTTGCAAATATCGATCGTAAAAAAGACTGGCGTTTGAACGAATTCAAGTCAACCGACGAATTACAAGTTGTTTCCACTCGTTTGGGCACAATTCCTGGTACACACGTCGTTACGTATGATTCGGCAGAAGACGTGCTGGAAATAAAACACATGGCGAAATCTCGCCGTGGACTTGCTTTCGGTGCCGTTTTGGCAGCTGAATTCGTACAAGGCAAGAAAGGCGTGTTTGGCATGAAAGACTTGCTCAACCTATAATAGACGTAAGGCAAACTAACATACATAAATTAGAATGAAAAAAATATTGGAGTTTCTCAAAAATAAATGGTTCATATTCGGTATCTCAGCCGTATGTTGGATTTTATTCGTAATATGGCTCGGCAACTTCTGGTGGTTGCTCGGATTGGGCGTCATTTTTGATTTATGTATTACAAAAAAGGTGCCTTGGGCATTTTGGAAAATATATCAGCCAAAAAGCAAATTCGGCATTTGGCTGATGGGTTGGGTCGATGCGATTATTTTTGCCGTAATTGCCGCTTCGTTCATACGAATTTTCTTCTTCGAGGCATACACAATCCCGACATCTTCAATGGAAGGTTCCATGTTGGTAGGCGATTATCTGTTCGTGAGCAAATGCAACTATGGTCCTCGTAAACCGATGACTCCCATTTCGTTCCCGTTCGTTCACCACTCCATGCCGTTCTCAAACGGAATGAAAAAATCGTATTCGGAAGCATGGAAACGCCCTTACGAACGAATGAGCGGTTTCGACTACATTAAAAACGACGACATTGTCGTATTCAATTTTCCCGAAGGCGACACGGTGATACTTACCCGCCAAAGTCAAAGTTATTATCAGATAAAACGTGACTTCCTTGAAGACACCACGCTCTATCCTATCTCGCAACGCGATTATATTCGTCTGAATAAAATCTGTTCGCAAAACAAGACTTTGGAAGAAAGTTTCTTTGAATATTTCAAAGATTCCATCGTGGTACGTCCGCTCGACAAACGCGAGAACTATATTAAACGGTGCGTTGCTGTTGCCGGCGACACGTTGCAGATCGTTGGCGGGAAAGTCATAGTCAACGGAAAACCACAAAAAGACATTCCAAAAATCCAATTCCGTTACGACATTGAAACGTCGGCACCGCTCAAACCTTCAATATTTGAGAAACTTGACATTCGTGAATACGGCTACACGCGCAACGGCTATATTATGTTGCTCAATCAAGAACAAGTCGATGCTTTGGGAAAATACTCTTCGGTGAAGAAAATCACCAAAGGCGAGTTTCCAAGCGGATTCCGTTACAAAGAATGTTTTCCGCAAGATGTGCGCTATAATTGGAACAAAGACTATTTCGGTCCTCTTGTAATTCCACAAGAAGGCGTCACAATTCCTTTGGATATCAAGAATTTACCCCTATACAAACGTATCATTGAATTGTACGAGGCAAACACACTCCGTGTAGAAGGCGACAAAATCTACATAAACGACACGCTTGCAACGACATACACATTCAAACAAAATTATTATTGGATGATGGGCGACAATCGCGACAATTCCCAAGACTCGCGTTTCTGGGGTTTTGTGCCAGAAGATCATATTGTAGGCAAGGCTGTGATTATCTGGTTCTCGTCGGAACAGAACAAATCGTTCCCGTCGAATATCCGTTGGAGTAGAATATTCAACATAATCCACAAGGATTGATGCTGCTTTCCACCGCATATTTTCCACCCGTTCAGTACGTCGCCCTCCTTTGTCAGAAAGGCTCGACGCAGATTGAGATGTGGGAACATTACGTAAAACAATCGTACAGAAACCGAACGACCATACTTTCAGCCAATGGCAAACTTGATCTGATAATGCCGATGGAGAAGGCACAAGGAAGCAAGACGCTCATAAAAGACGTGAAAATTGCGTATCACGACCGATGGAATGCAGAACATTGGAACGCAATCAGTTCCGCATACAACTCCTCCCCTTTTTTTGAGTATTACAAAGAAGATTTGGAACGATTTTTCATGAAAAAATATACGTTCTTGATTGACTACAACCAGGAAATTCTGCAATGCATATTGCAATTACTTCATATACAATGCGATATACAATTCACGCAAGATTTTGTGAAACCCAATGACACGGATGACGATTTTCGCTATACTCTATCCCCAAAAGTAGCATTTACAGCGACATTCCCGTCTTATACACAAGTGTTTGAGAACAAATTTCCGTTCATTCCCAATCTGAGCATATTGGATCTATTGTGCAACGAAGGGCCGGAATCAAAAGAATATTTGAAACGAGTGGTTTTCTAAGCCTCTTTCTTTTCAGCGTCGTTTTTTGCCAAAACCTTTTTTAGCGCCGTGGCCAACTGGTCGGGACACGAGGTTGACTTCATTCCGCAAGGTATGCCTTCCAGACGCTTAATAACCTCCTGCACGGGCAATCCTTCAACCAACTTGCTGATTCCCTTCAGATTACCATTACAGCCACCATAAAACACAACATTCTTCAAAATATTGTTATCTATCTCAAAGTCAATCTGTTGACTACACGTACCAACGGTTTTGTATCTATATTTCATAACGCAATGATTTTATACAAAGATAGAAAATAAATTTTTCTATCAAAACCCAAAGTATATGTAACAAAAAGGGAAACGTCTTTCGACCAAAGGGAGAAATCTTTATGATAATCAGAAAATTACAATCTTCTTATTTAATAATTCTAAGCAAATCTATACCGTCTTTGCTGCCGATGACATATCTGACAGGAGCGGCGCCGTCCTGCACCAAATTATCCAAGATTACCGCCTCGTCGTGAACGAATATCCCGCAACAAAACGTGTCCCCTACGCGCAATTGGGAGTTTTCCGACACCAAGATTTTATATTGTAGTCCGCCGAGATACTCAAACACGCAACGGCGATTCGGTTTCCAACCAACCTCTATTTTCTGTGAAACGAGCAAATCCTGCGTACGCACAAACGAAGCAAGTACGATAGCCGACTGTCGTTCTTCGGATACATTCACATTTTTAACAAAATCGTCCCAATTCTTATAATTCAAAAAACGAGATAAAATATCCAACGTGCTTTCACGGGCAACAATGTCCTTTCCCACATATCCCCAAATGCGTTTCAAAGTTGAAGCGCTCACCCCTTCATGAATCCGATCCCAGATCGCCCCCGACAGAAAATCGAAATCAGCAGGGACTTTCATCCTTTTTGCCAATGCAACTTCTATTTTTTCTTTCAGCAATGCTATTTCTGAACACTGTTTCTCCATTGTTCACTCATTTTCTACAAAAGTCAATGTTTTTGCCCTAATTTCCAAAGGTCATTTTAGGTCATTTCATTTTACCGACGAAAAATTAAAAATTAAAACATATTTTTTCTATTATATCAAAATATTTTCCATAGATTCTATAAAAAAAATGACAAAGAAAAAATAATCGTAAGCCATTTCTTTTCATTGAAACAATTATCTTTGTATTCCGATGGAAAACGAAAAAAACTCTGGATATTATGTGCAGGAATCCCCTGAAAACCTTAATCGCATAAGCGAGTACGGAGAGCCCGCCAATAAAGGAATCTATTGCCTCTGCAAAGTAAAACGCTACGGAAAATGGTATTTCCTCAAGGCCCTGCAATCCGAATATCGAAATTTAACGCAATACAACGAGTTCCTCAAAAAAGAGTTTGAACTCGAAGTCAGACTTGACCATCCGAATGTTGTCCGTGCCGTTTCGTGGGAAAACGACGAACGTTTTGGTCCGTGTTTCTTGATGGAATACATTGACGGACTGACACTTGACGAGTTTCTCAAGACAAATCCTTCGGCAAAAATCCGTAAGAAAATCGCATTGGAAACACTTTCTGCAATGAGTTATTTCCATTCTTTGCAAATAATCCACCGCGACCTGAAACCGCTCAACATTATTATAACCAGAAATGGCAACAATGTAAAAATCATAGACTTTGGCATTTCCGACTCCGATACATACGCTGTTTTCAAACAACCAGCGGGAAGCGACGGCTATGCCGCACCTGAACAAATCATAAACGGTGCAGAAACCGACCAAAGATGTGATATATATGCTTTCGGAAAAATTCTGCAACAGATGTTTCCGCATAGATATTGGCTCATTAAGCAAAAATGTCTGCAATTTGATAAAACAAAGCGCTTTTCCAATGCTGACGAAATCATTGCTCAATTTCGGACAAGAACACTCTTGTGGTTTCTTATTCCTTTTCTTGCCACTTTATTGGTTGTTGCCATATTGCTTACAGTGTCAATAAAACAAAATTCCGACATTCAAAATATCACGAAACAGATTCCCGATACCGTCATTGTGCAGTCTCAAGAAAAAGAGGAATTCACAAGCGAACAAAAGCAACTTCTCGACCGTATGGAATCAGACATAGCCGCTTTGGCAGAACCAATTATTACGAGCTTGAAACAAGGAGAATTTGCAAGCCAAATCGAGGCAAATCCCCCAATTACCACATTTGTCGTCGGCACCAATAAGTTGGTCAGAAACTATGCCACAACCGACGATGAATTATTTAACAAGGCGCTGACCGACAAAGGATTAGACTTACTTGTCCATTACCAAAATATCTTCCGGACTTACACCGAAAAACTTCCATTGGGAATATAATCATTGCGAAATGACCTAAAATGACCTTTGAAAAGTTCTATTTTTTTACTTATTTCGTATTCATGGTTATATAAATTTAGGCTGATATTACGCCAAAGCAGTGGAATTAGGTTGCGAATATGACGAGCCATGGCTTGATTTTCACGCCATCGGGACGGGTAAATGCCCAAACAACCTTATTTTTTGTTTTGTATATATGCTTCGATAGAAAACAAAGGAATATTTTCCATCCAATCTTGGTCAATATACGGCTTCATTGAGCACCGAAGTCCTTTTAATTGAGGATATTTATCTGTACAGAACACATGAAGCGATTGAGAATGAACATTATCCTCCGCTTTTACCTCGATTGGTATAACACGTTTTTCAGTTTGTACCAAAAAATCTATTTCACTTTGAGAATTATTCGCACTCCAATAAAATATAGGCAGATTAGTTGTTTTCAACTGTTCTAAAACATATTCTTCGGAAAAAGCACCCTTATATTCCTTAAAAATATCATTATTGGTTAGCACAAGACCAGCAGGTGCGTTTACCATGCAACCCAAAAGACCACAATCAAGCAGGAACAGCTTAAAAACGCCATAATCTTCATAAAATGCCAATGGCATTCCGGGATCATTAACTCGGTTTATTTTATAAACAATGCCAGCGTCAATAAGCCATTGAATAGCAACTTCATAATCTTTCGCTCTCGATCCCTGTTTCAGCATGCCATAAATAAATTTCTTGTTTTGCTTGGCCAATTGCGATGGTATGGAATCCATTACCATTCGAATTATGGGAATCTCCTTTGAGGGTGCGTGCTTACTTATATCGTCGCGATAGGCTAATAATATTTCTGTCTGTATTTCACGCACTCGTACCAAATTTCCTGTTTTACAATACGATTCAACTACTTCGGGCATTCCGCCAACATAATAATACTCTCTCAACAAATCGGTAAATGCCGGCATCATTACTTTTTGAATATCCCACTCGTTTTTTACAAGTACCTGCGCTTTAGCATCCTCGCCTTTTGCCTGTAGAAACTCGAGAAATGTCATAGGATAAACAGTGAGCATATTGACCTTGCCAACGGGAAATGACTGTGCCTGATGCATGGCAAGTCCTAACAAGGAGCCTGCTGCAATAATATAATACTGTGGAGCATTTTCGTAAAAATATTTAAGGCAACCAAGTCCACGTTCTGCCTCCTGAAGCTCGTCAAAAATAATAAGAGTGTCTTCATCCTTGATTTGAATACCTGTATGTGCTTGAATAAACAATAGAATACGATTGATTTCGTAGTCTTGTTTAAATAAGTCTTTTGCCCACGTATCGTAATCAAAATTTATATAGACAACATCTTTAAATTCATTTTTCCCAAATTCTTTCATCAACCAAGTTTTCCCAACCTGCCTTGCCCCCTTGAGAATCAGCGGTTTTCGGTCTGACGAATGCTTCCATTTCAACAATGATTCATACACATTTCTTTTCATACAAATAGTACTTTTTTACAAAAGTAATCATAAATTATTATAAATCAAATACATTAACATTTTTTTTGACCATAAACACACCAAACTATACATTTATTTTGACCGTTACTAAAATATTATTTACATTTTTTCTGACCATAAACACCAAAATCAAAGAATAACAATAAGTAAATCTGGTTCCCGAAGTTTTGTCGGTTGATTTTTGTCGTTGTATTCACGGACAGGTATACAGAAACACAATAAACTGACTTTCTTTTAATTACCAATGCAGTATTTTTGTCATTTTTTTCTCCCGTAAAAAGTTCTTTCTGTTCCCTGTCATCTCCCCAAACATTGATTTTATTATGCTATTGCCGCCACACTTGAAAATGACCTAAAATGACTTTTGTTTTTTAGAAAATTTTATTATTTTTTTGTCTTTTGAAAAATTGAAAATTACTATAAATAATGGCAACAGGTAATTTCCAGAAACAAATTTTAGGTATGGCTGGAGAATACGGAGTTTGTTCTGAACTTTCAGCCAGAGGATTGCAATGTAGTATAGTGTTTGGCAATGCAAAAGCAGTAGATATAGTTGTAACAGATAGCCAAAACAACACATACAAAACTATTGAAGTAAAAACATCGAGGGGAAAAAATATTGTGACCAACTTCTTCCAAAAATATCATAGTCCGACGCAAACTCCTCATCCTGATATTTGGATATTGGTACACATAAATAGTACCTATCAATTTGAATACTACATATTCACCCACAACGAATTGGCACAAGAACAAATGAAAAGAAATAAAATGACGTCATGGCAATATGTAAAAGGGTGTGATACCTTAAAAATTAGTTCTATTGGAATATACAAGAATCAATGGCAGAAAATATAGATAAAAACATAGGAATTATTCACATTTAAATTCAGTAGCAATGAAAAAGATTTATTTTTTATTAATTACATTATGTGTGGCACTAAGTTCTATAGCCGACACATGGGATGGAACATCATCCAAAGTATGGACAAATGGTTCTGGAACGAGTAGCGACCCATATTTAATTGAGTCGGCAGCAAATTTAGCATATTTGCGTGATATGGTCAATGGAGGTATAACCTATTCTGGAAAGTACTTCAAATTAATGACAGATATAGATCTTAACAAGAAATATTGGGTTCCGATTGGCTCGTCTAAAAATATCGTCTTTTCAGGGAATTTTAATGGTAACGGAAAGACTATTTCTCAGATAGAAGCCGAGGGCAGTAATGGCACTAGACTCTTTGGATTTCTAGAATCTGCAACAATCTCTAAAATAACGGTGAGTTCATGTACGCTACGTGCAGGAGGAATAGCTGTGAGCATTAAAAATGGTACTATTGATGGTTGTACAAATAACTCTAAGATAGGAATGACCAACATTTCGGGCTGTAGTCTATATGCTGGTGGAATAGTAAATATGGCAGAGAATTCTACAATAAAAAATTGTACAAACAAGGGCGCTATTGATGCAACATCAACCAATCAGAGTTATAATGCTGGAGGAATTGTTGGGAAAGGAACAAATATTATAATAACCAATTGTAAGAACACAGGTTCTATTAAAGTAGGTTATGGTACGAGAAATGCATACGCAGGGGCAGGAGGAATAATTTGTGAATGTCTTGGAACTAGTACAATATCATACTGCTATAATACAGGGAGTATTACTGCGCAGAGAAGTACTTTTGCTATGAGTGATTCGAAATCGTTTGTCGTTTCTGGTATTGTGCCTGCAGCATATAGTTATGTGGTGCGTGAGAATTCTAATTATATTACTAAATATAATTATACAAGCGATAGTACAAGTATATCTTTCTGTTATAACAAAGGGACTCTTAGCACCTTGGATGGTGATGGAAATTCCACTACTAAAGGAATGCGTGATGCTATATGTGGAGGGAAAGCTGTCGTAGACCATTGTTATGCACGTAATGGCTATATATCTTGTTCTGGTAAAAATGTAGTATCAAATTGTTATGCTACTGCTGGATCTGTTATAACTAGTAATAATAATGAAACTAATAATTATTATTTGGCTACATCTCCAAGTAAATCTTGGGAAAAGACAGAAACTTTTATGAAGAGTAGTGAATTTGTAACCTTACTTAATGCAGGAGGAGATGCGTACCAAATGGATGTTAACAATGAAAATGATGGATTCCCTATTTTTAGAAAAAGCTATACCATTACGGTGAAGACAAATAATTCTACTATGGGAACTGTATCTGGAGGAGGATCTTATAAATATGAAGCGACAGCAACAATTACAGCAACGCCAAAGACAGGATACCAATTTGTTAAATGGGACGATGGGAATACGAATGCCACAAGAACAGTGACAGTTACTAAGGCGGCAACCTATACCGCTACTTTTGCAGTAGCAACCTACGCATTAACTGTTACCTCTGCCAATACAACCATGGGAACTGTTACAGGAGGCGGAACATATGAATACAATAAATCTGTTACTATTACCGCAACTCCCAAAGAACATTACCATTTTGTAAAATGGAGCGACGGAAATACAACGGCAAGTAGAACGGTAACAGTTACCAAGGCGGCAACCTATACGGCTACTTTTGCAGCAGATACGTATGTTTTAACTGTTTCGTCTGCAAACACGAATATGGGAACCGTCACAGGGGGCGGAACATACGATTATAACAAATCGGTAACTATTACAGCGACACCAAAAACTGGCTATCATTTTGTAAAATGGAGTGACGGTAATACAAATGCAAGTCGTTCGGTTACCGTTACTGCAGCTGCCACATATACGGCCACATTTGCAATAAACACATACGCATTGACAGTTACGTCTGCAGATACGAATATGGGTACTGTTACAGGTGGTGGTACATACGATTACAACAAATCCGTAACAATTACAGCAACACCCAAAACAGGCTATCATTTTGTAAAATGGAGCGATGGTAATACAAATGCAAGTCGTTCGGTTACCGTTACTGCTGATGCCACTTATACTGCCACGTTTGCAATAGACACTCACGTTCTAACTGTTACGTCGGCTAATACTACAATGGGAACGGTTTCTGGCGGTGGAACATACGAATACAACAAGTCAGTTACAATTACAGCCACACCCAAAACAGGGTATCATTTTGTAAAATGGAACGATGATAATACAAATGCAAGCCGTTCTGTTACTGTTGTGGGAGACGCCTCTTATACTGCAACATTTGAAGTTAATTCGTATGATATAATGGTTCTTTCCGCAGACGAAAGCATGGGAATTGTTTCTGGAAGCGGTTCGTATAATTATGCTACAACGCAAACAATTAGTGGGTCTGCCAAAGAACATTACCATTTCTGTAAATGGAACGATGGAAATACCGAAAATCCTCGTACAATTACCATTTCGGGCGAAGCAACCTATACCGCTTTGTTTGCAATAGATACGTTTGCTATTTCTGTGGTAGCAAATTATGCAGAGATGGGAACAGTCAATGGTTCTGGCAATTATATTTATGGTAGCGAACAAGACATTGAGGCAACTGCCAATTATGGCTATGTGTTCAAGAACTGGAAAGATGGGGAAACTGACGCACAAAGAACAATCACAGTAA